>ERZ773073.800-NODE-800-length-15987-cov-3.157984_pt1 | contig 15987 bp, 15 predicted proteins | sample MGYA00580616_ERZ773073 | MGnify/ENA primary metagenome ERZ773073 (study PRJEB29015, sample SAMEA2737960) | human oral metagenome | biome: human oral; feature: human-associated habitat; material: dental | place: China | collected 2131 ...
CTTGGCGATGTCTTGAATATGTCGATCGAGTAATTGATTAATTTCTGTTTTTTGTTGTTCCGATGCAGTGTCCAAACTCAAGAGCAATTTGATTTCTTCCAGGGACATATCCAAAGAACGGCAGTAACAAATAAATGACAAGCGCTGCACATGTTCGTCCGTGTATAAACGGAAACCACCTGCAGAACGTGACGGGCGTGGCATGATGCCTTTTTGTTCATAAAATCGAATGGCATCCACACTACAGCCAACCGCTTTGGCTAACTTCCCTATTTTCATCTCATCTCCGTAAAAACACCAGGAAAAGACACCGCACTTTTATGACTCAGGACGAAATTCAGGGTTAATGTAAAAAATTAACTCGGTAATTTCCGGCAACTGCTGCTGAATAACGCCCAATAATGCCTGTTGGCAAAACAAAAAACTTTGGCGAACCATGGCATTGGCCACCTCAATACGCAAACTCTGTTGTTCAATATTGGCAATACGATACAGCCCGGCAAATTCCGCTGGAAAGAACGCTTTCATTTGCTGATTTAATTCATTCAGTCGAACGCCTTTTTGCATCATTTTCGCCAGTGGTGAATCTTGCAATATAGTCTGAATATTGATCGGTTTTTGATAACGCATTGCCTTGTTTTCCGCTTGTCCGCCCTAATATTTATGACATTGTAGCGAAATTCCGCTACAATACCGACAATTTTTTGATAGTGAAATCCCTATGATTATTTCCAACAAAAGCAAACACAATTTTTGGTCGCGACTGCTCCTCGGCATGCTGGCGATTTTTGTTTTGCCCGCTACGCAGGAACTGAATTATCCGGCCGCTGTTGGTAATGAAAACTATCAAAATACGCAACAGCAAAATGCGCCTCAAATTTCAACGGCGGTGTCTTTATTACAACAAACCCGCCAGCAACAATGTCAACCGCAACAGACCTTACCGGCAGTTGAAATTCTCTCGCAAAACGAACCGCACTTTACGCGTTCGCCTTTTATGCATAACGCGCCAATTCGCGCTGGGCCAGCATTGATTTAACCTCGACTATCTAATTTACGCCATCGTTTAATATCATTAAACGATTTCATTTATGTGTTTTTAAAAGAAAAAATTATGCTTAGAACTATTGCAACTAAAATTTTTGGCAGCCGTAACGACCGTGTTTTGCGCCGCCTCAATAAAATCGTCGTCAAAATTAATAAACTTGAACCGGAATACGAAGCGTTAAGCGATGAACAACTCAAAGCCAAAACGGCGGAATTCCGTGACCGTTTAGCGCAAGGCGCAACCTTGGAAAGTTTAATGCCGGAAGCATTCGCAACCGTGCGTGAAGCCAGTAAACGTGTGCTTGGCATGCGTCATTTCGACGTGCAACTTATCGGCGGTATGGTGCTTAACAGTCGCTGTATCGCAGAAATGCGTACCGGTGAAGGAAAAACCTTAACCGCGACGTTGCCATGCTATTTGAACGCGTTACCAGGCAAAGCCGTGCATGTGGTTACCGTGAATGACTATCTTGCCCGCCGCGATGCGGAAACCAACCGTCCATTATTCGAATTTTTAGGTCTGACTGTCGGCGTAAACGTGCCGGGCATGTCGCCGGAAGAAAAACGTGCAGCATACGCAGCGGACATTACTTATGCCACCAATAGCGAGCTAGGTTTTGATTATTTGCGTGACAACCTGGCGCACGCCCCGCAAGAGCGTTTTCAAAAAGATCTCTACTATGCATTAGTGGATGAGGTGGACTCCATCTTAATTGACGAAGCGCGTACGCCGTTAATCATTTCCGGTCAGGCAGAAGACAGCTCCGAACTTTATATTGCTATCGATAAGTTGATTCCTGTCTTAATAAAACAAGACAAAGAAGATACCGAAGAATATCAAGGTACCGGCGATTACACGTTGGATTTAAAAACCAAACAAGCTTATTTGACCGAACGTGGACAAGAAAAATGCGAACAATGGTTAATTGAACATGGGTTCATGAAAGACACCGAATCCCTTTATTCACCGTCTAAAATTTCTTTGTTACACCACGTGATGGCAGCATTGCGCGCTCATACCTTATTTGAACGTGATGTGGATTACATTGTAAAAGATGGCGAGATTGTTATCGTAGATGAACACACCGGTCGTACAATGGCAGGTCGTCGTTGGTCGGACGGCTTACACCAAGCCATCGAAGCCAAAGAAGGGGTTCGCATTCAAAGCGAAAACCAAACTGTCGCCTCTATCACTTACCAAAACTACTTCCGTTTATACGAGAAATTAGCGGGAATGACCGGTACGGCGGATACGGAAGCCTTTGAATTCCAAAAAATTTATGGCTTAGAAACCGTGGTAATTCCGACTAACCGTCCGATGATCCGTGACGATCGCACTGATGTGATGTTTGAAACAGAAGAATACAAATTCAACGCCATTATTGAAGACATCAAAGATTGCGTGGCACGTAACCAACCGGTGTTAGTGGGAACAATCTCTATTGAAAAATCCGAATTACTCTCTAATGCGTTGAATAAAGCTGGCATTAAACATAATGTGTTGAACGCCAAGTTCCACGCACAAGAAGCGGAAATCGTCGCTAATGCAGGGTATCCGGGAGCCGTCACTATCGCCACCAACATGGCGGGTCGTGGTACCGATATCGTGTTGGGAGGTAACTGGAAAGCGGAAGTGGATAAACTGGAAAATCCAACACCAGAGCAAATTGAAGCGATCAAAGCCGCATGGCAGGAACGTCATAACATTGTAAAACAAGCCGGAGGCTTGCATATTATCGGTACAGAACGCCACGAATCCCGTCGCATCGACAACCAATTGCGCGGTCGTTCCGGTCGTCAAGGGGACCCGGGTTCTTCCCGTTTCTATTTATCCTTGGACGATGCGTTAATGCGTATTTACCTCAATGAAGGCAAACTTAACATGATGCGCAAAGCTTTCAGCCAACCTGGCGAGGCCATGGAATCCAAGCTGTTGGCAAAAGTCATTGCCTCCGCACAAGCTAAAGTGGAAGCACACAACTTCGATGGTCGTAAAAACTTACTTGAATTTGATGATGTGGCAAATGACCAACGCCATGCGATTTATGAACAACGTAATGAATTGTTAGAAAATGACGATATTTCCGATACTATCGATGTGATTCGTCAGGACGTCTTCAACAGCGTTATCGATCAATACATTCCGCCACAATCATTGGAAGAACAATGGGATGTGCCGGCATTGGAACAACGTTTAAAACAAGATTTCGCGCTGGATTTACCTATCACCAAATGGCTGGATGAAGACAATCATCTGCATGAAGAAACCTTGCGTGAGCGTATTATTCAAGCGGCTACGGATGAATATAAACGCAAAGAAGAATTGGCCGGTGCACAAACTATGCGCAATTTTGAAAAAGGCGTGATGTTACAAACCCTAGATGAACTTTGGAAAGAACATTTATCTGCGATGGATCACCTACGCCGTGGTATTCATTTACGCGGTTATGCACAAAAAGATCCGAAACAAGAGTACAAAAAAGAGTCTTTCCAAATGTTTACCGAAATGTTGGATGCCTTGAAATTAAGTGTGGTCACCACCTTAAGTCGCGTCCAAGTTCGCACACAAGAGGAAATGGAAGAAGCAGAACGTTTACGTCAAGAATTGGCGCAACGCGAGGCGGCAGCAATGCAGTATCACAATGAAGAATCACAGGATGAACAAGTCGCTCAAAATGCGGTGGAAGAACACCATAAAATCGGGCGTAATGAACCTTGTCCATGTGGTTCCGGTAAAAAATACAAACATTGCCACGGCAGTCGTGCCAGACATTAATTGGAAATAAATAAAAGTGCGGTTAGAAAAACAATTAAATTTTTAACCGCACTTTTTTTCATGAATATTCAGTGAAGGATGGAAAAATGAGAAAGCCGCTTGTACAGGTTGCAGCCGGGATTATTCGTAACGAATTTGGACAAATTTATTTAACTCAACGCTTGGAAGGGCAAGACTTTGCACAGTCCCTAGAGTTTCCTGGCGGTAAAGTTGATAAAGGCGAAACACCGGAACAGGCATTAAAACGAGAACTAGAAGAAGAAATAGGTATTGTGGTACTCAATGCACAGCTGTTTGAGCGTTTTGAATTTGAATACCCAACTAAAGTGATTTCTTTCTTTTTTTATCTGGTAGAAGAATGGGTTGGCGAGCCCTTTGGGCGTGAGGGACAAGAAGGTTTCTGGTTGGCACAAAACGAACTGGATGCAGGTCAATTTCCACCGGCAAATGCCAAACTCATTCAACGTTTATTAGCCGAATCTTAACTCTCGCCCATAAAAAAGACCCAACAATTGTTGGGTCTTTGCGAAAAACAAAAAGCTTAATTATTTGCCCATTGCCGCTTTAACTTGTTTTAATTGTTCAGTTGCTTGGGAGCAAGCTTGCTCTTGTGCAGCTTCTGGCAAAGCAGATAATTGTTGTTTGCTTGCGTCATATTGTTGTTTTAACATCGCTTGTTGTGCTGCAGGTGCTGCACTCACAAAAGAATCAATTTCAGCAAAATATGCTTCGCAGCTTTTAGATAAGCCAGCAGATGCGGACATTGCAAAACCGGATAATAATACTGCAACTAATAGTTTTTTCATTTTTTTCTCCATAATGGTTTGAAAATATCGCCTCAAGTCAGGCGACGGCCTATTATACGAATTTTAGCAATAAATAGAAACAATAATAACCATTAGGCATTATGAGGTAGCACAAAACTCAATGGACAACGCTTCCAGTTGCTGCCAAATATCATCATTAAATTCTTGTTTTACACTACGCTCAACTTCCGCAAGCTGTTGACAGAAAAGATAAAGTTTACGGTAAGTTAAACGTTGAACGGCTTGAGTAAACAATACTCGACGGTTTTGCCATACTTTTAAACGATCAAAGTGTTCACGCAGCTGAGAGGTAGGTAATAACGAATCAAGCGATGGCCGTTGCTCAGTTTTGCTAAGTTCGAATAACGTCATTACATCCCGCTGCAACGTACGTAATAAAACGATGGGCTGAATCTCCTCGTCTTTCAAACCATTTAAAATCCGACAAGCACGACTTGCTTTTCCTGCCAACATGGCATCCACCCATTGAAACGGGGTAAACACCGAAGACTGCTCTACCACGCTATTAACACGAGCAAACGTCAATTTACGATCAGGATACAATAAATCCAGTAATTGCAGCGTTTGTTTGAGTGCCAACAGATTATTTTCATAACTATAACAAAGCAACTGCACCGCTTCCTGCTCAATACTTAACCCCAACGATTTTGCCCGATTAACCACCCAGCGAGGCAGTTGTTCCGCATTTGGTGTTTGGCAATTAATGACGACAGCTTGCGGTTCATATTGGTTAGCCGCTACAAACCATGCTTGTTTTTCCATAGCTTTGGTCAACTTAGCAAAACGAAACACCGGCAACACATCAGGCGTCAGTAAAGAGATAAACTCTGATAGTTTGTTTTGTAAAAGTGCGGTCAAATTTTCAGGTAAATCTAATACGATAATCTGCTTATTGAAAAATAAGCCCATAGATTGCACCTGCTCGAACAAGTCATTCCAATCGGTGGAGGCATTAATTTCCAACTGGATTTTTTCATCAAATAGCGCTTTCATTGCCGCTTGTTGAATGGCATCCAGGCTTTCTTCAATTAATAACGGATCTTCCCCCACTAAAAAGTAGAGCGCAGCTAATTTGCGCTCTAACGAAGGAATAAGTTGCTCAGGAAATAAACGGTTCATTATTTCGGTTGGATTTGATGTTGCAAGGCAACCATTTTATTCATTAACTGACGAGCAGCTTGCTCGCGCATGTCTTGCCAAATCACCTCTTTCTCCGATGATTTCGCTAAGGCGGCACGTGAATAATCAAAGAACGTACGGTTCACTTTAGTCGAAATTGGGAAAGCCTCTTTGTTTGGCAATTTCACACTGGCTTCCACGTCTAAAACTAAGAGTTTTTCTGCTTCACGACCTTGCTTAAAAATAGAAACCACATGCTCAGATGTCGTTGTCTTATTCAAACGTAAAACCGGCACACCCGCCTTAGCTTCCACCAAATTAACGTTATTCAACTGTAATTGACGACGCATAGACACCGCCATGTCACTATAAGGATCGCTACTTTCCAAGTGTAAGGTTTGCAATTCTTGCGGAATCAATTCACCGTTTTGGAAATGAAATCCGCAAGCGGATAAAGCAAAAACACTGGCGGTAAGAAGTAAGGATTTGAGCTGTTTAAACATAAAAATCACCTTAAAAATCGACCGCACTTTGCTTCAAGTGCGGTCATTTTTTTGATTAGATTACTGCGGTTTCACCACAACATTAAGCAACTTGCCGGCAACATAAATCACCTTAACGATTTGCGTTCCGTCGGTAAAGCGTTTGACGTTTTCATCGGCAAAGGCGATCGCTTTCACACGTTCTTCGTCTGCATCTGCAGCGACAGTGACTTTACCACGCACTTTTCCGTTCACCTGAACCACAATCAATTTTTCATCTTCAATCATCGCTGCAGGATCCGCTTCCACCCAAGGCGCAAAGTCGATAATGTCTTGATTGCCCAATTCTTTCCATAAACGGAAACAAATATGCGGCGTAATTGGATAAAGCATACGCACCACTGCGCTCAAGGCTTCTGCCATCACTGCACGATCTTGCTCATCATCTAACGGCGCGCGGGTGAGTTTATTCATTAATTCCATGATTGCCGCAATCGCTGTATTGAACGTTTGACGACGACCAATGTCATCGCTGACTTTCGCAATGGTTTTGTGGACATCACGACGTAACGCTTTTTGAGCGCTAGAAAGTGCGGTCGGATTAACGGCTGTTTTTGTTGGATTTTTGCTGTATTCAAATACCAAATTCCATACACGCGCTAAGAAACGTTTCGCCCCTTCCACACCGGATTCTTGCCATTCCAAGGTCATTTCCGCAGGCGAGGCAAACATCATGAATAAGCGCACGGTATCCGCACCGTATTTTTCCACCATTTCTTGCGGGTCAATACCGTTGTTTTTGGATTTCGACATTTTCGTCATACCGGCGTGCACCAACTCATGACCTTCGTCATCCACCGCTTTCACGATACGACCTTTGTCGTCACGCTCTAAAGTCACTTTGGTTGGCGAAACCCAAATACGCTCGTTAGTCGGGCTGGTATAATAGAACGCATCCGCTAACACCATACCTTGGCATAACAATTTATTTGCCGGTTCATCACTGGTCACCAAGCCTGCATCACGCAATAATTTATGGAAGAAGCGGAAATACAATAAATGCATGGTCGCATGCTCAATACCGCCGATATATTGATCCACAGGCAACCAGTAGTTCGCTTCTTCGCTGTTTAACATGCCTTGTTGATATTCCGGGCAAGTGTAACGGGCGTAATACCAAGAGGATTCCATAAAGGTATCGAAGGTGTCGGTTTCTTTTAACGCCGGCTTGCCTTGATAAGTCGTTTTCGCCCATTCAGGATCCGCTTTAATCGGGCTATTCACACCGTTCATCACTACATCTTCCGGCAGAATGATGGGTAAATCTTCCATTGGCACCGGTACCACATCGCCATTTTCCAAGGTTAACATTGGAATCGGCGCGCCCCAATAACGTTGACGGGAAACGCCCCAGTCGCGTAAACGGTAATTCACTTGGCGTTTGCCCACGCCTAATTTTTCTAATTTGTCGGCAATGCCATTAAATGCCGCATCAAATGGTAAGCCATTAAACTCAGCGGAATGAATCAGTTTGCCGTGTTCGGTAAAGGCTTGTTTGGTTAAATCAATTTCTTCACCGTTCATCGGTTCGATCACTTGTTTCACTGCCAAACTGTATTTTTGTGCGAATTCATAGTCGCGCTGATCGTGCGCCGGTACAGCCATTACCGCGCCAGTACCGTAGTGCATTAATACAAAGTTCGCCACCCACACAGGCACTTGTTCACCGGTTAACGGATGCACCGCATATAAACCGGTAGCCATACCTTTTTTCTCCATGGTGGCAATGTCTGCTTCCGCAACTTTAGTGTTTTTCGCTTCTTGAATGAACTGCGCCAATTCAGGGTTATTTTGCGCTGCAAGCGTTGCCAATGGATGGGCTGCTGCAACAGCAACATAACTCACGCCGTAGAACGTGTCCGGACGGGTGGTATAAACGGCTAATTTTTCGTTGGTATCTTTAATATCAAAGGTGATTTCTACGCCTTCAGAACGACCGATCCAGTTACGTTGCATGGTTTTGACTTGATCCGGCCATTGTGGCAAATCGTCTAAGCAGTTCAATAATTGCTCGGCATAGTCGGTAATTTTAATAAACCATTGCGGAATTTCTTTTTGTTCCACCGGCGTATCGCAGCGCCAGCAACAACCTTCATGCACCTGCTCGTTTGCCAAGACGGTTTTATCGTTCGGGCACCAGTTCACCGTAGAGGTTTTCTTATACACCAAGCCTTTTTTGTATAACTCGGTAAAGAACCATTGTTCCCATTTGTAATATTCCGGACGGCAGGTGGTTACTTCGCGATCCCAGTCATAACTGAAGCCGAGCAGTTGCAACTGGTTTTTCATGTATTCAATATTTTCGTAAGTCCATTTTGCCGGGGCGGTATTATTTTTTACTGCCGCACCTTCCGCCGGCAAACCAAAGGCATCCCACCCCATCGGTTGTAGCACGTTTTTGCCAATCATGCGTTGATAACGGGAAACCACATCACCGATGGTGTAATTACGCACATGCCCCATGTGCAAACGACCGGATGGATACGGCAACATGGAAAGACAGTAATATTTTTCTTTGTTGTTATCTTGTACCGCTTTGAAAGTTTTATTGTCCTGCCAGAATTTTTGCACTTCCGGTTCAAGCAAATCAGGACGATATTGTTCTTGCATAAAAAATCACCTTAAAAATAGACCGCACTTTAGCGGGTTTTAACTTGGAAAATACGCCATAGAATAGCGTAAAATGGGGAAAAATAACAGGAAGCGCGGTGGGAATTTCGGATATTTTTTACGGCTTAACTTGGTGGCAAGCCTCATATAATGGCAATAAATCACGAATGCTTTCCACAATAAATTGCGTCACATCTAATTTATCTAATTCCGCTTTTTCTACATTTCGCCCAATGCACCAAAAATCCTCGTCAGAACGCAAAGTTAAGTCCTTTTGGCTCAACTGGCTGACTTTACGGAAATCATCGTATTCGCTTTCATCACCACGCCAAATATCCAATTCGGCAAAGCGGGCAAAATCAACATGTTCGAGCCATTGATTATATTGCTGTACGTCAATTTGTGACCGATCAGCGCGATAACAATGCCAATCTAAACTCACCGATAAACGACGACGATTCAGCAACACCGATAAAATCGCGGCGGAATTGAGGTTATATTCATATTTAAAATAGGCAAAGAAATGGCCACGCACTTGCCAACCGTTCGTCCAACTTTCAATGTGCGGCTTGGCAAAGGGCGTACCGAGTTCGGCAGCAACCTGCAAAATCGTTGCCTTCCACCGATCCCAATGGGCTTTGTAATCCGCCTTAATATGCGGAATATCTTCGGGACAAAACTTTTTCATTTGGGCAAATTGGAAGAAGGGAATGTTGAAGAGATCGCACGCATCGGCATTAATGAAATTCATAATTTTTCCTAAAAATCACTGTAATTTTTAACCGCACTTTGGGTGAAATAGCGCTTATCTTCCCAGCGTAACATGGTGAGGCGATTATTCCAAACACAGCCGGTATCGAGGGCATAAATATTCGGTGGCGTGATTTCATCCACTAAGCTCGCCCAATGGCCAAAAACAATATTTTCGGTTTGATACAGCGGATTGTCTAAATCAAACCAGGGTGCAAGGTTCTTCGGCGCATCCTTGATGGGCTGTTTACACGCAAAATCGAGACGATGATCCCGATAGCAAAAACGCATACGAGTAAAAGCATTAATGATGTAACGCAGACGATCCAGTCCTTTTAAATTTGGCGACCAACGATCAGGCTGTTCCGAATACATATTTTCAATGAGATAGCGATAATCACCATAGCGCAGCACATTCTCCACCTCATTAGCACAGGCTTTGGCGGTCGCCAAATCCCAATCGGGCGAAATACCGGCGTGCGTCATGACGAAATTCAACTGTTCGTGGTGAATCAACAAAGGTTGTTGACGTAGCCAATGAATTAATTCAAAAAAATCCGGTGCGGCAAAAATCTGTGCAACACGATCACGAGGTTTGATTTTTTTAATGCCAAGTGCGGTGGAAATTAAATGTAAATCATGATTACCTAAAACGATGTAAGCGGCACTTCCCAAGGATTTAACGAAACGCAGACATTCCAGCGATTTATCGCCCCGTGCCACCAAATCACCGGTTAAATAAAGTGTATCTTGTGTTGGGTCGAATTTCACTCGATCCAATAACATCTGCAATTCGTCATAACAACCTTGTAGGTCGCCAACTAAATATGTCGCCATTTTTGACCGCTCTTTTTAGTCTTCCGAATCCACCACATCCTCTTTGCTCACCTCTGCCGGCGGGTTATCCGCCAACCAGTTCGCTAAACGGGCATAATCCGCAATGCTGAGATTTTCTGCACGTGCATTTAAATCGATGTTAAGTGCAGTCAGATTTTCCGGTGAAAATAAGCCGGACAAGGCATTACGCAACGTTTTGCGACGTTGATTAAATGCCTGAGAACAGACGCGATTAAGCCAATACAAATCTTTCACCGGATGCGGCAGTGTGGCATGCGGGATTAAACGAACCACCGCAGAATCCACTTTTGGCGCAGGCTTGAAGGCACTTGGTGGCACTTCCAACACCGGCATCACTTGGCAGAAATATTGCGCCATGATAGTCAATCTTCCGTAAGCCTTGCTGTTTGGCGCGGCACATAGGCGTTTCACCACTTCTTTTTGCAACATGAAATGCATGTCTTGAATAATGTGATGATATTTAAACAAATGGAACATTAACGGCGTAGAAATGTTATACGGCAAGTTACCAAACACGCGCAGTTTTTGGTTTTTCTCTGTCAAATGTTCTTGTTCATAAAGTGTGGAAAAATCAAACTGCATGGCATCGGTTTCGATGACATTGAGTTTTTGATGTAAAAACGGGTGATGGCGTAAGCGTTCCGCCAAATCACGGTCAAGCTCCAATACAGTCAAGCGATCTACCTGCTCCGCAACCGGCTCTGTCAATGCGCCCAACCCGGGACCGATTTCCACTAAAAATTGATTGGCTTGCGGATAAATCGCCGCCACAATATTTTGAATCACATTGTTGTCGTGCAAGAAATTTTGCCCGAACCGTTTACGCGCCGTGTGGCCTAAATGCTTTTTTGAATTCATTGAATAAGATCTTATAAAAATAACGAAAAGTACGGTGTATTATAAAGCAAAATCCCGACCATTGGGTCGGGATTTCCGTTAATTTATGTATTTAATATTCGCTCGTTTACGCAATGCTTGTACCCAGTCGCGTGCCGAATCTTGCAATTGCTGATTGACGATTTGCTCGTAAGCTTTTTGACGATAAGCATCTTCTGTGCGGTCAGCCTGACGGGTATTGGTCACTTCCAAGATATGCCAGCCGAATTCGGTTTTAAACGGCGCACTAATGACACCTTGTTTCGTTGTACGTACCGCTTTATTAAACGGCCCCACGTACATTTCCGGGAAAGCATAACCTAAGCTACCGCCGTTAGCACCGGATAAATAATCTTTTGAATATTTTAATGCTGCATCAGCAAACGTTGTTTTGCCGGCAAGAATATCCGCACGGATTTGTTCAAGCTGTGCTTTGGCCTGTGCATCGTTTAATAACGGGTTGAGTTTTAACAAAATATGACGCACTTCGTATTGGGTCAGGCTTTGTTCGTCCTCGCTTAGCTGAACTTCATCGCCGCCACGTTGCCTTTTGCCTTAGCATCCGCCAACATTTTTTTCGCTAACGCTTCAACCTGTTCACGAGAGACATCAACGCTTTGGCTAATTGCGCGATTACGTACTTCCGACATCATCAGTTGTTGTGCAATTTGTTGACGATATGCCGCATAACTAATGCCTTGATAATCAAGAGCATCAAGCAACTGACCGAAAGTTAAACCGTTTTGCGCTGCGATGCCTTCAATAATTTGATCCACTTGCGCATTATTAACGGAGACACCGGATTCTTTTACTGCCTGCGCAACCAAAATATCGTCAATCACTTTATCTAAAGCTGCTTGGCGATTATTTTTCTTAGTTAAAGCACTTTTTACTTGGCTTTCCAACACAGGAACGCCGTTTACTGTCGCAACCACTTTTTCCTCAGCTTGCGCATTTGCAATAAATGCCAAAAAACCAAGTGCGACAAACAAAACAGACTTCAAATTCATCTTCGTTAATATTCCGTTATAGGGTTGAAATTGTTGGTTAGATTATCAATTTTAATAAAGGTTCACAAATTTATTTCGTTAATAACGCCACTTCGTAACATTGGTCAAACTTCATGGTGCGCACCTGAATATTTTCACTACGACTGGTTGGTACGTTTTTCCCGACATAATCGGCACGGATCGGTAATTCACGATGACCTCTATCCACAAAAATCACCAATTCCACTTTTGCTGCACGTCCAAAATCCACTAACGCATCCAACGCAGCACGAATTGTTCGACCGGTAAACAGCACATCGTCCACTAAAATCACTTCTTTATGCTGGATGTTAATAAAATCGGAAGCACCGCTATAAATCGGCACCCGCTCTTCTTGGCTTGGCTCAAGATCATCGCGATAAAAGGTAATATCCAAATCAAAAGATGGAAGTTCAACTTGCGTTAATTCTTTAATTTTATGTTTAATTAACGCCGCAATTTCCGCGCCCCGCCGTTTAATACCGACAATGACCAAATTATCTAACGTATGATGTTTTTCAATTATTTCATGCGAAATACGAGAAATCGTTCTAAAAAACTGATTTTCATCAATAATGATTTTTTCCATAAAGTTAAAGCCACCCATTAAAACAATAAAAATGATATTTAACATAGCATAAATTCCATCGCTTTGCTCATATCAACTCCTCATTTTCTGACCTTAACATTAAGATAAATAAAAGAAAAAGTGCGGTCAGTTTTGGGATTATTTTAAAAAGTAAAAAAATATCGGAAAAATACTTGCTTTTATTTATGTTCTCTTGCTATTAATTACGCGCTTACACAACATATTTTCAATCTTATTTAGAAGGACAAACTTATGAAAAACGTTGGTTTTATCGGTTGGCGCGGAATGGTTGGTTCCGTTTTAATGGATCGCATGCAACAAGAAAATGATTTTGCAAATATCAATCCGGTTTTCTTTACGACCTCTCAAGCTGGACAGCCTGCACCGACTTTCAGTGGAAAAGATGCCGGTACCTTAAAAAATGCATTCGATATTGAAGAGCTGAAAAAACTGGACATTATCGTGACCTGCCAAGGCGGCGATTACACCAACGAAGTTTATCCGAAATTAAAAGCCACCGGTTGGAACGGCTACTGGGTCGATGCAGCATCTGCACTACGTATGGAAAAAGATGCGATTATCGTGTTGGATCCAGTAAACCAACATGTCATCAGCGAAGGCTTGAAAAACGGTGTAAAAACCTATGTGGGCGGTAACTGTACCGTAAGTTTAATGTTAATGGCATTAGGCGGTTTATTCGAGAAAGATTTAGTGGAATGGATCTCCGTTGCGACTTACCAAGCCGCCAGTGGTGCCGGTGCGAAAAACATGCGTGAATTACTCGTGCAAATGGGCGAATTAAACGGTGAAGTGAAAGGCTTATTAGCAGATCCGAATTCCTCTATTTTAGATATTGAACGCGCTGTTACCGCGAAAATGCGCGACAACAATTTCCCTATTGATAATTTTGGTGCGCCTCTTGCAGGCAGCTTGATCCCTTGGATCGACAAATTATTAGAAAGCGGTCAAACCAAAGAAGAATGGAAAGGCTATGCGGAAACCAATAAGATTTTAGGCTTAAGCGACGACCCGATTCCGGTTGACGGTTTATGTGTACGTATCGGTGCATTACGCTGCCACAGCCAAGCGTTCACCATCAAATTAAAACGCGACATTCCACTGGCAGAAATCGAGCAAATTTTGGCATCACACAACGAGTGGGTAAAAGTGATTCCAAACGACAAAGAAAGCACCTTGCGTGAACTCACGCCGACTAAAGTCACCGGCACATTAAGCGTTCCGGTAGGACGTTTACGCAAGCTCAACTTAGGGCCGGAATATTTGGCAGCATTCACTGTCGGCGACCAATTATTATGGGGCGCAGCAGAACCAATTCGCCGTATCTTGGTGCAATTAGTAAAATAATCTCTATTTTCTAAAAACAAAGGGCTGTTCAATACAGCCCTTCTTTTTATCTTGGAAAATTAATTAAAACGCACATGGGATTTCATTTTTTCTAACGTCGCATCGCCAATACCTGGGACTTTGGATAAATCATTGATATTTTTAAACTTGCCGTTTTTCTCGCGATATTTAATGATCGCTTTGGCTTTCGCCTCACCAATACCGAACAAACTTTCTAATGTCGCCGCATTCGCGGTATTAATATCCACTTTTTTACCTTGTGTCATTTTGGCTTTATTTTCCATCGCACTTTTTTCTTTCGCGGTAGATTTATCTTCCACCTGTGCCGGTTTGTCATTGCGTAATTTGTCTTTTATTGCTTTCTTACCTTCTGCAACTTTTTCTTGAGTAACCTCTTTCGCCTCAGTCAACTTTTCTTTTGTTGCATCTTTAGCTTCACTAAATTTCTCTTTGGTTGCATCCTTGGCCTCGCCGAATTTTTCTTTCGTCGTCTCTTTTACTTTCACTGCACCATTCTTTATTTTAGTGCCAGACGCTTTACTGTCTTCTTTCACGGTTTGCCATGCAGATTTTGCGCCTTCTTTCACTTCAGATAAAACATTTTCTTCCGCCAATGCAGTAGAGGAAACAGCAATAGCAACCGCTAACGCCAACAAAGATTTTAATGATTTCATGTTTTCTTCCTTTTTTTACTAAATAAAAAGACGGTGAAAAAACACCGCACTTTTCTATGATAAACGCTTTTGTTAGAGCCAAAGATGTACTAAAAGTTCAAACAAATAAAACCTATCAAATCTAAAAAATTAATAGACAAAACTAAATTTTTCATTTTTTCTCTTGAAATCTCTCAAAACGATCTTATTTAAATTTGGCGAACAAATGTTCAACAGAACATCCATGGAACGAAGAAGGAAAGACTATGAATATTGAAAAATTTACCACTAAATTCCAACAAGCCATTGCTGAAGCGCAATCTTTAGCGATTGGCAAGGATAATCAATTTATTGAACCGGTGCATTTATTGAGTGCCTTGTTAAATCAACAAGACGGTTCGGTGGCGCCGATTTTAACCGCAAGCGGCGTGAACGTTGCCGCGTTGCGCAACGAACTCAACAACGAACTTGCCAAACTTCCGCAAGTGTCCGGCAACGGTGGTGATGTACAACTTTCCCGTCAGTTGCTCAACCTTTTGAATTTATGCGATAAATTGGCGCAACAACGGCAGGATAAATTTATTTCCTCCGAACTCTTTTTGCTTGCTGCCTTGGAAGAAAAAGGCGCCGTCAGCGAGGTACTGAAAAAGTGCGGTGCGAAAAAAGAACAAATTTTACAAGCCATCGATCATATTCGTGGAGGACAAAACGTGAATGAGCAAAATGCGGAAGAAAGCCGCCAAGCCTTAGAAAAATATACTATCGACTTAACCGCTCGTGCGGAAAGTGGCAAATTGGATCCGGTGATTGGGCGTGATGAAGAAATCCGCCGCACCATTCAAGTGTTGCAACGCCGCACCAAAAACAACCCTGTACTGATTGGTGAACCGGGCGTGGGTAAAACCGCCATTGTGGAAGGTTTGGCACAACGTATTGTGAACGGCGAA
>ERZ773073.804-NODE-804-length-15957-cov-24.407999_pt1 | contig 15957 bp, 10 predicted proteins | sample MGYA00580616_ERZ773073 | MGnify/ENA primary metagenome ERZ773073 (study PRJEB29015, sample SAMEA2737960) | human oral metagenome | biome: human oral; feature: human-associated habitat; material: dental | place: China | collected 2131 ...
AAGTGGCGTCATGACGCCGGTTCCAGAGCCAGGGTCAGCAAGCACCGCGCACCTGTAGGTGCATTAAGACTCTAGTTGCCATACCAAGGGCCTTTGACGCCACTGTCAGCAAGCACCGCGCACCTGTAGGTTTGTTAAGGCGTGTTGGGCTGTTTATCGCGCATTCGCATGTTGGGGTCTGGAAGTATTCCGCGCTTGAATTTCCTTGAGGGCGCGGCCTACTGGTGGGTGGTCTGTGTCTGCGCCGCTAGGCGCCGCGCCCCGGGCGCTTGGGCGCCTGTCTGCGGGTGGAGGTGTGCGGAGTGTCGGGTGCGAGCGTCACGATTTGGGGCAAACGGGTCGGAGCCACTCTCAAGGCCTTGGAGCGATCCTTGGAATCACGCGGTCTCGCCCCGAGGCGCCGGCGCGCCGAACCGCGTTTGCTCCGGATTGCGACAGGTCGGCCCGTATCCGATGCCAGCCAGGGCAGCGGCTTGCCGAGACGCGCTCGCTGCAGACGCCTTGCGCGCACCGTGCTTCCTGCTCCGAGCGTGCTTCCTGTGCTGGGCGGTGTGGCACAGTTGGGGTGCCTTTCACGGCAGACGACCCCTGACACCTGCTTGATTCAGCAGGGTGTCGATCTGCTGGGAGGAGGTGAGGGGACTGTGTCGCAGCAGTGTCCGCGTCACGCGGCTCCGAAGCGGGCTGACAGGCGCAGGACCCCGACGTGGTGCGAGATCGTTAGCACACTCGCAGCCGTCGCCGGGGTCCTGATCGGCTTGATTCAACTCCTCCGGGGCTGACCCCTTCGGGAGCCATCCGGAAGCACCCGGGTGGCTCCTCTTTAGTATGGCATCGTCGGGCAGGCATGTCCATGGTCAACCACAGCAGCAGGCGGGACTTAGGTCCCCGTTTTGACCTCGACTTTTCCGCATGTTGTCATCGGAAGTTGTTCGCTGGAGGGGGTGCTGGGGCTGTCGGTGGCGCTTGGCGTGATTGCAGGGAAATGTGGTAGCCTGCACCTGGTGTTGGCCGGTCCCGTGGGGTGCTTGCGGGGCCGGTGGCGCTCCGGGCCCCGGAAGTGGCGTCATGACGCCGGTTCCAGAGCCAGGGTCAGCAAGCACCGCGCACCTGAAGGTGCATTAAGACAGGGGCTCGGCCCCTCAATAATTTTTGCTGAATGCAAGTCAGCAAGCACCGCGCACCTGAAGGTGCATTAAGACACTTGAACAGCAATAGCTATGGCGTATGCCATAGCAGTCAGCAAGCACCGCGCACCTGAAGGTGCATTAAGACCTAAGCTCCTCGTGAAGATCGCGAGCATGCCTCTTCAGGTCAGCAAGCACCGCGCACCTGAAGGTGCATTAAGACGCGGAGGTGAAGATCACCTCCTCCCAGCCAGGCTGTCAGCAAGCACCGCGCACCTGAAGGTGCATTAAGACACCGACAACGGCGAAAGTGGCGAGGATCATTTGGTCAGCAAGCACCGCGCACCTGAAGGTGCATTAAGACATGGCGGGGTCGGTAATGGCACTCTCGGTGGTCTTGATGTCAGCAAGCACCGCGCACCTGAAGGTGCATTAAGACCCGCGAGACTAAGTGTCAGGCCTCGTCCCTGCCGTGTCAGCAAGCACCGCGCACCTGAAGGTGCATTAAGACCATCCCACTCAATACCATTAAGCTGGATAGCGACGTCAGCAAGCACCGTGCACCTGTAGGTGCATTAAGACTTGACGAGAGCGTATCGTTCGCCCAGATCATCGAGGTCAGCAAGCACCGCGCACCTGCAGGCGCGTTAACGCGTGTTGGGATGTTTCTGGCGTATTCGCATTTTGGGTTCTGGCAGTATTCTGCGTTTGAATTTTCTTGAGGGCGCGGCCTGTTGGTGGGCGATCTGTGTCTGCGCCGCGAGGCGTCGCGCCTCGGGTGCTTGGGCGCCTGTCCGGGCGGAGGTGTGCGGAGTGTCGGGTGCGGGTTCACGATTCGTGGTAAACGGGTAGGAGCCACTCTCAAGGCCTTGGAGCGATCCTTGGAATCGCGCGGTCTCGCCCCGGCGCGCCGGCGCGCCGAGCCGCGCCTGCCCCAGAGTGTGAAAACCCGGCCCGCATCCGGCCCGTTTGGCAGCCGCCCGGTCGTCTTCGGTCCGGCGGCGGACAGCGATCGCGCCGGAACCGATCTCGGTGCGGAACCGAACCGATCTCGACGCGGAACTCGACCGATCTCGGCGACCTGGGGGCCGTGCAGCGCCGACCGGGCCCGGCTGCGACCGGGCCCGGCCGCAGCCGGCGCCGTCGGGAACTACTCCCCAAGACACGTCCGCCCTCAGCCCGTTAGCCTGGGGCGCGGCAGACCTACACCGCTTTCGAACTGGAGAGTCCCATGCGCAGCCCCATATTCGACCAGAACCACCGCGAGCAGGAGACCAGCCAGCGCTGGACGCTCCAGTCCAACAAGATGCTCCGCGTCGTCCTCGGCCCGGAGGTCCTCGCCGCCCAGGGCGCCATGGTCGCCTACCAGGGCACCATGGACTTCTCCTACCAGGGGTCGAAGAACCTGAGCGGCATGCTCAAGAAAGCCGTGACCGGGGAGGGCGGCAACCTCATGCGCGTGACGGGCCAGGGCGAGGTCTTCTTCGCCCGCGCCGCGCAGAACGTCTTCCTCCTCCAGCTCGAGGGCGACGCCATCACCGTCAACACGCGCTCCCTGCTCGCCTTCGACGCGAACCTCGGCTACGACATCCGCATGATCGGCAATGCCGGCCTGCTCGCGGGCGGCCTGTTCAACCTCCTCGTCCAGGGGCAGGGCATGGTGGCCATCTCCTCCGACGGCCCGCCGATGCTCCTCGACTGCTCCCAGCAGCCCACCTTCGTCGACCCGCAGGCCGTGATCTGCTGGTCCGCCAACCTCCAGCCGCAGGTCAAGAGCACCTTCAAGATGGGCTCCCTCATCGGCCGCGGCTCGGGGGAGTCCTTCCAGCTGGGCTTCCACGGCCCGGGCTTCGTCGTCGTCCAGCCGAGCGAGGGGCGGCCGGATGTCGCCTCGTCCTCCTCCGAAGGCGGACGCTCCTCGGAGCGCAGCGGGTGGGGCCTCTAAGGCTGCCCGGATGAGTGGTTCCGGGCCTCGTCGTCGGGCAGGACGCCGCCCCAGGCGAGCCAGGCGTCGAGGGTGTCCAGGAGGCGGTCGTCGAGGAAGCGCAGCTCGACGCCGAAGACCGACTCGCTCTGCACCATCTCGCCCAGGCTGTAGGGCTTGGGGGCGGACAGGTCGTGCGGCGGGCGGTGGGCCAGGGCTGGGAAGCCGGCGGCGCGGGCGGGGTCGAGGCCCTCGGGAAGGTCGAGGATCCGTCCGAAGGCGGCGTGGAGGCGCCGGGGCGTGGCCCTGATCGGGGAGCGGATGTCGAACTGGACGTAGACGGTGCTGGGCACAGGGAGTCCTTCCGCGTGGAGCCACCGGATGGCCGTCCTCGCCGGGGGTGCGGTGAGGGGCGGAGTCATCGTCCCACCCGGCAGGGGGCGGAGGGAAGCCGGTCCGCGGGCCGCTCGTCGAGATCGGTCGTATTCCGGCCCGAGATCGGTTCATTTCCGCGTCGAGATCGGTTCGTGCCATGGTTTGTGCTAGGGCTTGGTGAAGGCGGCTGCGCGGAAGGCTGTTCATTTTCGACGACGGGAAGGGTCGGCGCCTGTGTCCGACGCGCACGACGGGACTTAGGTCCCTGTTTTGACCCCGGCTTTTCCGCATGGTGTCGTCGGAAGTTGTTCGCCGGAGTGGGTGTGGGGTCGTCGGTGGCGCTTGGCGTGATTGCAGGGAAATGTGGTAGTCTGCGCCTGGTGCTGGCCGGTCCTGCGGGGTGCTTGCGGGGCCGGTGGCGCTCTGGGTCCTGGAAGTGGCGTCATGCCGCCGGTTCCAGAGCCAGGGGCAGGAAGCACCTCGCACCTGTAGGTGCATTAAGACCATACCAAACAACATCAGACATTTTCTCCTCCTGGCAGGAAGCACCTCGCACCTGTAGGTGCATTAAGACGCTGCAAAAACAGCGGTACCGAGCATCCATATCAGGTCAGCAAGCACCGCGCACCTGTAGGTGCATTAAGACGACATGGCGTCCCCTCCTTTCTTGTAATGTTCCACCTGTCAGCAAGCACCGCGCACCTGTAGGTGCATTAAGACGAAAGTACAGTGGTCGCCTCTGATGCGATATGTATCAGTCAGCAAGCACCTCGCACCTGTGGGCGTGCTGAGACCGGAAGGACGCGTGGGGGAATCCCGTTTCAGTTATCAGGCGCCTTTGTGCTGAGATCGGTTCGTGTTGGGGCTTTGAAGGCGAGCTGTGGAGTTCGTCGGCGGTGGCAGGGTAAAGGTTGCATGTGTTCTAGGGTGCGTGCTGTGCGTGGCCCTCATTTCGGGGCGTCCGATGCGGGCGAGATGTCCATCAGAATGACATTGGACGTCCAGGAGTTGGGTCGAGGATCGGAAAACCGCATGATCTTGCGGATCGTGTCGCGTCGCGTGGCGCCTTGAGACTCTAATGTCATTCTGACGGACAAACGGCCTCCTGCGTCACATGCTGAGTTGCAGGTGCTCCAGCCCTGCACGGACGACAAGATGCCAGCCCCGCTCCGACTTCTTGTGTACATCACTAGGAATTGTTTGGCGGAAGAAGTACGGGGCCAGTTGGTAGCGGCCCAGGTCTCAGGGGCGGTGGCATGACATCGGTCCCAGGGCCGGGGCCAGGGGGCGCCCCGCACCCGTAGGTGCATTAAGGCGGGGGCGACTCAAGTGCTGGAGCGGCTAGCAAGCACCTACACCTGTGGGTGCATTAAGGCGTGCGCCAGATGGTAAGCATGATCTGTGAGTTATGATTAGGAAATGCTTCGCCCTTCTTTTCGTCGAGATCGGTTCATGGGGCGGCTGTCTGCCGTGGCGGTTCAAAGGTGTTGCCGACGGTGGTGACGGTCGGGGGCTCTGTGTGATTCCGCCGTCGTGGAGTGCAGGCGGCCTTGCTTCCTGGTCCCGGGCCGTCGCGCTGGACGGGGACGGTCGCAACTCGGCCGGGATGCGATCCTGGTGGTGGGTGCGTGGGCCCACGGTCGAGCGAACTGATGCATGCAGGGACTTAAGTCCCTGTTTCGACCCCGACTTTTCCGCATGGCGTCGTCGGAAGCTGTTCGCTGGAGGGGGTGTTGGGGCTGTCGGTGGCGCTTGGCGTGATTGCAGGGAAATGTGGTAGTCTGCGCCTGGTGTTGGTCGGTCCCGCGGGGTGCTTGCGGGGCCGGTGGCGCTCCGGGCCCCGGAAGTGGCGTCATGCCGCCGTTTCCAGAGCCAGGGTCAGCAAGCACCGCGCACCTGTAGGTGCATTAAGACGGTAGTAGCTAAAGTCACAGCTGTCAGTCCGAATGTCAGCAAGCACCGCGCACCTGTAGGTGCATTAAGACCACCAGTACCAGTCGTCAGCGTAGCGCATGGCGAGGGTCAGCAAGCACCGCGCACCTGTAGGTGCATTAAGACAATCGGGACCGTCAATGACGTGGCACTGTACCGTCGTCAGCAAGCACCGCGCACCTGTAGGTGCATTAAGACTCTACTGCGAGGCGAACACGTTACTTGCGTCCACGTCAGCAAGCACCGCGCACCTGTAGGTGCATTAAGACGGCCCCGGGGGGGTGCGCACGATCAGTCCCTCCCGGTCAGCAAGCACCGTGCACCTGTAGGTGCATTAAGACCTGTGAGCATCACCGTCCCACTCAATAGCGCTGAGGTCAGCAAGCACCGCGCACCTGTAGGTGTATTAAGACATCCTCGCTCTCGCGTTCAACGCTAGTGGCTACGGTCAGCAAGCACCGTGCACCTGTAGGTGCATTAAGACGCAACGACGCGAACCAGCTGTTGCCCCTGACCTCAAGTCAGCAAGCACCGTGCACCTGTAGGTGCATTAAGACACAAGCCAGTGCGTGGCGGACTGCGCCCACGCTGGTCAGGAACCGCCCCAGCCCTGCAGACGCATGAAGCTTCCGATCAGTATCCGGGTCCGTCAAGGAAGACAGCCCCGCGTATCCGGAGCATGCGCGGCGGGCGACACGCGGCGCGTCGCCCGCCCACCCACCGCTGTCTGCATCGCCGCACCGCCGCCGCACAGAAAGCGCGAAAGACATGCAACCCGTATCAGACGCGGCTCACGAACCGCCGCCCCGCCAACCCGCCCGCCGCTCCGCCCAGCATGCGCACCACCACCGCCGTCGTCGAAGCGATGGCCCCGAACACGGCTCGCACCGGTACGGCAGGAGAGACCAGTACCTCGGCCAGGACCTCCACCCGCTCCGGACACCCGCCCCGCCCCGACCCGACGGCGCCGCGCCGCCGTCGGGCGCGCTCTTCGAGCGCATCAGCTCCATCGAGGCCCTGACGGGCGGCTGGCAGATGGTCCTGGCCCGGGATGCCCGCGACGGTCTCCTCCAGCGCCAGACGCAGCTCATCGCCGGCGACCTCGACCGCTTCCTCGCCGAGCTGTCCGCCTCGTTGCGCGACGCCACCTACCAGCCCAGCCCGCTCATGCGCGTCGACATCCCCAAGCACGACCCCGGTGAGACCCGCGCCCTGCGCATCCCCGCCATCCGCGACCGCGTCGTCGAACGCACCATCGTCAACACGATCGCGCACGCCGCCGACCTGATCATGTCGCCCTGCTCCTTCGCCTACCGCACCGGCATCGGCGCCGACGACGCCGTCGACCACCTCGCCACGCTGCGCGACGACGGCTACCGCTACGTCCTGCGCACCGACATCGAGGACTACTTCCCCAGCGCCGACGTCGAGGACGCCCTCGCAATCCTCACCCCTATCCTCGACTGCTCGCGCACCACCGACCTCATCCGTCTCATCGCCCACCCGCGCCGCGCCCGCGGCGAGCTGCGCACCCGCACCCGCGGCATCGCCCAGGGCTCCTGCCTGAACCACGGCGAGGTCCACGGCACCGCGCCCGCCCCCGACGACGCCGGCCTCTACCGCGGAGTGTGGTGAGGAGCGCCGGGGCCGAACTCGATCAGGCGGCTTACGCCGGGCCTAGGCCGTTCTCGGCCCGCTCCCAGGGGACGGCCCCCTGATCGGCTACTTCACCGCGCGCCGCCTTGGCCGCCCTGATGTCCGCCAGGTCCTCGGCGGCCTCGGTGAGGTGCTCCAAGTCCTCCGCGTCGATCACAGCGGCCACCCGCTGGCCACGTCGGGTCAGGAACACCGGGGCGTGGCGGGTGCGGGCCTCGTCGACGACGGCAGCGAGGCGGGTGCGGGCGTTCGTGACGGTGAGCTCGGTCATGACAGCATCCTGAGCGAAGATGGCGTAAATGTACATCCCGTATCACGCCGGCTGGATACCCGGGGAGAAGAGCGAGTCACTTCTCGGGCGGGACCAGGGGCGGGATGTCGAAACGCGGGTTCAGGCTCCCTCCGTCATTGTCGACTTTCACGCGATTCTCCTCGCGCTGGGCGAACCAGGACACGATCTCCGAAGGATACTTGTCGCCCTGCCGGTCGGCGGCCGGGTACCTGACGATCTCACCCTTTCCGGACTGGTCGACGAACCCGAAGGCGGAGCGCATGAAGGACCGCACGGGAAGCGTGCGCTCGAATTCTTCAGGAAGAGCTTTCAGGGCGGTGCCTATGTCGTCAATGCGGTCGCCGGCCTCGTCCGTGATCCCCAGGCAGCCGCTCAAGTTGCGATACAGGTCCGCGAGCGACTCATTCTTCACCGCCCGCAGCGCCGTCGCCCGGATCTCGACGCTCCCCAGGCCATAGGGTTTGCCGTGTCCCAGCCTGTGATAGCCGATAGGCTGTGCACCGCCCGACGGCGCGGCTCCGCGCTGCTCCTCCGGGACGAGTCGTTCGGGAGTCAGCAGCCACAGGACCACGGCGAGCTCCTCCGCACCCAGATTGTCGAAGCGCAGGGTCGTCGTGAACTCTGCTCCGGGTTCCAGATAGGATTGCAGGACCGTGTTCTGCGTGGAGCTCGCATTGCCCTTCCCGACGAGCGCGGAAGGCGGGAGTCCTTTCCCGCCCAGTGCTCGTCGGTGGGTGGGGTACACCTTTCGTATGAGCGTCTGGGAGCTATTGAACATCGCTCCGCGGGTCCAGCCCTCGCTGCTTGGGTTTCCGCTCAGGTGGCGAAGGTAGGGGGCGCCGGTTGACGGCTTCGGGGTTGCGAGGGTGCTGAGGGTCCACCCCCTGCTGTTCCGCCGCAGCCGGTCGCGCCCCCTCCTCGGGATCAGGGGGGCAATCCGGATATGACCCGCATAGGCGGGCAGCCCATGGGCCTGCCGGCCCCGATCGTCCTCGGACCCCAGCTCCTCGTCGTAGGCGAATCCCCACACGCGTTCGGCGGGGGAGGCCTCCTTGTGGCCGCGAGCGGGAATCATGCCGGCACGGTGCGCCAGAGCAAGAGGGGACAGCTCTGTCGTCCGGCGGCCGACCTGGGCCGGAACCAACGATGTCACGCGCGGACTATTGTGGGGGCCCTTGATCGTGGCGAATAGAGGAATGCCCGGGCTGTCGGATGCGAGCCGGCGAAGATGCCTCGCGATATCTTTCCGAGTCGCGTTGCGTCCGCACTCCTCGAGAACACTCGTCACCAGTCGGTTGTTCGGGTCCTCGCTTGTTCTCGTGCTAGTCGTTGGAAGATGCCCCGCCTTCTGCTCGCGCTGCCACAGGGTGCGGTACTCGGTGATGTAGCTGTGCACGACCTCGACAAGCGACCGGAACACCTTTCCGTTCTCCTCGTCGCCCGGGTCGACGTCGACGTAGCATGCCTCGTCGTCTCCCGAGTCGAAGAACAGGAACTCATTTCTCTTGCTGTCGATCAGTCGGCCGGAGGAGTTGTCGGGAGTGGTCCTCACGACATAACCGATGGCTCGCCCCGCGGGCTGTGGGCGAGACTTTCTCGGCTGACCCTTCTTGTCCCGATAGTCGACTTCCTTGCCGGTGAACAGGGGTTTTGACTCGCCGTCCCCGACCTTAATCCGTTTGACGATCGCCCTGTTCTGGTCGAAAAATCTGACTTTAACGAGCTCGACTGCTATCCTGGCCCCGTGAGGTGCGAGGCGTCGCGCCTCCTCGACTCTCCTGCGGGCAGCGTCCACGTCGTCTCCGCCCGGGTTCTTGCCGCCCTCGTAGGCTATTTCCCTGCCCGTGTCATCGTAGAAGGCGACGCCCGACTCGATGCTGTCCGGGATAACGGCGGCGCACACCTCGTCCGGCTGCTTCTCCCAACTGTCTTTGACTGGCGGCTTATTGAGCCCGAGCATGACTCGAGCGCGAAATCCGTTCCCGACGCTATAGCTGAGGAAAACGGGATACAGCGTCTGCGCCTCGGAGGCGGTTCGCCGGCTCGTCACCTGGTGGGAGTGATCGCCGAAGATCCTGAAGCGCGACATCGTCACGGCTTCATACGCCGAGGACAGCACTCCCTTGAGGGTGGTGACGGGGATGTCGGCGTCCATCCAGGACCGTGCGCCGTCCGGGTCACCCGTACGAGAGGCCACTACGAGGCGGCCCTCGCGGTCCGTGGCCCCGGGGACCGTGGGGCTCGCAATCGTGAGGGTCACGTCGATCTCCCCGGAGAGCAGATTCTCCGCGAGACGATCGTGCCCTGCCGGAGCCCCGTCGCGGTAGAAGGCCGAGCCCTTGTCGGGCAGCATCAGGGCGCTCTTGGCGCGATGCCTGTTGCCGGTCTGCCATGCGCCGGCTCCGTCGTCGCCACCGGTGTGGATCGCCCGGACGGGAGTGGGGATGCCGTTGTAGGCGTGGTGGATCATGAGATTTCTCCCGTCACGATCTGGTCCAGGTACTCGACGTTGCCGTACTGGGGCTCCACGCGGAAGACCTCGAGAAGGCCCAGCGTCCGACGGTCGTGGGTCCTCGCCGTGCTGGGACGGACAAGGCACTGCTCCTCGGCGTCGGCCCGACTGACTTTCGCGATCGCCAGCACGGTGACGCGACGGGATCCGTATCCGTTGACCCAGCGGAGCTCGTCGGCGAGAACGGCACTGTTGCCGTCGCTGCCGGGGCCGTCGGCGCCGCAGGGGCCGCTCCCGGGCGCACGGACCCGCGTCTCCGCGCTGCTCGCGGAGGAGCTCTGGGCGCACCGGTTGTCCCAGAGCCGCAGCTCATAGACGGTCGTGAGATCGACGTGCGAGCCCTGCGCGGAACCCGGGTCGGTGATGGCGAGGGAGCCCTCGCACAGCCGGACGGCGTGTGCACCGTTGGTGGTGAGGGCCCAGCCCCGCCACGAGTCGCCGTCGAGCGTCTTCAGAGCCGGCGGAAGAGCGCCGGGCCCCGCGAGAATGGTCCAACACGCCTGGTCGAGCCGGGGAAGTACGAGATCAGGCATTGTCGGCCTCCTCGGTGCGGGCGGCCTTCGCGTCGGAGGACGCGCGTTCCCGATCGGCCCGGGTGACGACCTCGGCCCAACCGCATTCGGGCTGAAGGGCTCGAGCGCGGGCGAGCAGGTCACGGGCCACTTCCCTGCTGTGTGCAGTGAGGGCCTCGATATCGTCGGGGTCGACGGAGTCGGTCGCGCCGGACTCCCAGGCGCCGGCGTACGCGCCGTCCTCCGGACCACGGGCCAGGCCTGGCACGGGCGTCCATGTCAGTCGCTGGACGGCCACCAGTCCGGAGCCTCTTGTGGCGTGGCCGCCCAGAGTCAGGTGGCCGGTGCACAGCTCGGCCAGCACCAGGCACAGCAGACACAGCGAGGCGCGCCTACTCTCCGCATCCGACCCGAGGCGGTCAAGGCGAAGATCGAGTCGGATCGGCTCCCATGTCCGGGCGGCGGCCTCCTGCACGGAGAACAGATGCCCTCCACGGGCCTCGTCGCCGGCGCCCCGTTCGCCGTCCAGCGCCCCTCCGGTCCACCGGTCGATGGCGACATGATCCGCCGTGACCGTTGCCCGCGTCGCGGCGCGGGAGTCGTGGGTTCTTAAGGCGCCCTGACGCCGGGTGTCGCCGAAAAGGCGCTGAACGATCTCCGGCTCCGTCGCGAGCTGCAAGTGGGTCGTCACGTCCTCCCACCCGTCGGGATTCGCCAGGACCGTGCGGGCGATCCTCGCCGCCCTTTGACGCAGCACACCGCGTATTGACGAGCCCGGCACGACCGGGAGGCCATTCTCCATAAGAGGCGTCACGACGTTGCGGGCCTGCCCGGACGCGATCGCATGCTCGTCCTGCGCGCGAGTGACCGCCGCCGCACCGACGAAAACCGTGCTGATGGGGCTCCATACCAGTTCAATAGTGCAGACTCCGGAGTCCGGGGCGCTCGAGGCGGCCTCGGTCACCTCGGACTCGGGCTTCCCGGAAAGCCAGCGCGCGAGTCCCTCCACGGTGTGAAGATCCTCGGTCTCCAGGTGTGCGTTGCCGTTCAGCTCCACCGATCCCCAGCCGATGTTCGTGCGTCCGCCGAAGGCGACGGCCCCGGAGCCTATCAGCTGGACACAGGCGCGCAGTGCGTCGCGCGCGGCCGCGGCGTCCTCGGGGCTGCGCGTCTCCGCGTGCAGGATGATGGTGAATCGGGTGCCCCTGGGGAACACGCCATGGTGGAAGAGGGAGCCGTCCGTCACGGATCCCGAGTACCTGTTAATGGCGTTCCCCGTGCGGCGGTCAGGCGAGCCCCCTGCCAGGAGCGCGTCATCGACGGCGATCAATGAGGGGCGCTCCGAAGATCCCCAGGCCCGGGCGTGCTCGTCACCGTAGGCGATCTTGCACGCGGACTTGAGCGCGCCCGCGATCGCCGTGCCGCGCAGGACGTATTCATGAGAGGCGTTCATGGAGAACTCCCGGTCCTCGCCGAACTCGTTCTTCTTGCCTCTCCGATCGACGACGCGGGTCTCGACGAGGTCCTGCGTTCCGTGGTGCAGAAGGCCGGTGAGCCGTACTGGAATGGTCAAACGCATTCTTGTGAACATTATCGTGTGACCTCGGTCGTGGCCGGCTCGGTGATCGTCGTCATGCGGAGCTTCATGGTCCCCGCCCACTCCCCGGCCAGAAGGAACCTGCCGTAACCCTCCGCGGTTCGCAGGCCGATCCCCACCCGGCCCAATAGGGCGAGGCGGTCTCGCACCGAGACCAGCTCGGCGGCGTCCGCCGTCATCCTCACCTTAATGACGGAGCCCGCGGCGATGGCGTGAATGGAAGGGCGGGGGCGGCCGGCCCACTGATGGTACGAATCCACCCGTGACGAACGAATCGACATGGTCGGCCGGCTCGTGGGCGGATCAAGGGTGACGGTGACGCCATGCCGCGCGAGCTCTGCGGGAAGATCGCGCACCGTCCCCGGCCCAAGCGCTCGGGAGGGCAGGACAAGGTCGGAGACGAGCCAGAGGACGGCCTCGGTTGCGTCCGACGCCGTGGGAGACGACGGCGGGGCTGCCTGCGGCCGCAGCTCCTCGGGCTCCTCAACCGTGATCATGACCTTCCCGTACTCGCTGCGGCGTCGGCCTCCGAGCCTGGCCGGACCCGCAAGCGCCTCGAACCAGGTCGCGCCGAGGTGCGCCTCGAGGACGTCGGCGACAGACGGGTCCAGCAAGAGCTCGCCGACAAGCGTCTGAGACGCCTTGATGGCGTCGATCGTGTGGAGGGACCCGTCCTTTGCCCGGCAGTCCTTCTCAAGGGCGGTCGAGATGCTGGACGTGTGGGAGACGGTGGAGAAGACCATCTCGGTGCCGTTGAGATCGACCAGACCGTGACGCAGCGGCTTGAGCTGACCGACCTCCGCAGGGGCGCGCCCCGCGAACCGGTTGTAGACGTCTTTCGAGGCCGTCTGCTCGTTCGCTACCGACTTCGGGACCGAGAGACACAGGGGGATGGGCCGCAGGCTGCGCGGCGCGTCCGTTGCGGAACGGGGCGCGCGCGGACGCATGTCGCCGGCGCGCAGCCTTCCCGCTGCCACGCAGGCCGCAATCTCCTCCAGGACCGCTTCGGCGGCGCCACGGCTCTTCAGCGCTGAGAGCAGGCGGGCATGAGCCCACGACAGCAGAGTCGTGCCGCGCAGGAAGCTCTCCGAACGCAGCGAGTTGAAGCGCCTGGACGCCGTGGCGTGCAGGGGCTGCATCAGGTGGGCCTGAATGCCCAGCCGTACCCATGGCCCTGTGGAGTCCGCATAGCCGTCCCCGACGGGGACCGCCGCACGACGTCGTCGAGTAATCCTGGTCGGAGACGTTCCGGCGAGATCGCGCAGGACCGCGGCGCAGTCCTGCGGCAGAGCCCCCTCGATCCGGCACCGGCAGCGCCCGCCGCCGCGTGTGCGGCCCGCGCCGACCGACTCGATCAGCCCCGCACTGGCCCCCAGAACAATACTGGCTTGACGCATGCTGCTCTCGGTCCACTCCACCGAGGCGCCCTTGCCGTCAATGCTCAGCAGGGTGATCTCCGCGCGGAGCTCAGCGGCCGCCGCCTTCTCGACGAAGCGGAGATGATCGGGCATGGCCACGCCGGCGGATGTGATCGCCACCCCGGCCTGAGTGGTGCTCGCAATCCCGGCCGTCGAGGACGCCGGAGACACGGCGACGGCGGAGGACAGCCTGCCATCCGTACCGCCGAAAAGGTCATTGACCCACCTGCGCCAGGTGGAGGCCGGGCTTTGGGCCGCTTTCCCCACCGAATCAAGGGCAAGTGCGACATCCTCGGCGGCGGCGCGCAGGAGCCCCGTCATCTCGGTCCCCGTGACATAGGGGCGGCCATCGGCCGATCGGCGCACGGTCGAGTCGACTCCACCCGTGATTCCGACACCGGAGGACAGGGCCCAGTCGGAGAGCACGGAGACGATGAACGGACGCGCCTGGTCGGGTTGTAACGGCAGAATACTGGCCGATGTCATGTCTCGTGCCTCTCGGACTGCTCGCCATTGTCGTTCATGGTGAGATCGTCGGTCGGGATGAAGGGGGAGGAGACGTCGTTGAGGTGCATGACGTCCAGCAGCAGGCAGTGCCGTGATTCTCTTGACGTGCCGTTCTTCCAGGGGCGAGCGATGGCGCCGCCGTGCGCGCCGGAAGCTGTCTCGGTCCAGTACAAAGATGATTCCGGTCCGCTCATCGCGTCAATAACGGCGGTCGAACCGGCGCGCCTGGCGCGTGAGTGCAGCAACTCCCACCTGTTGACCGCGGTTTCCTCATCGGTCAGCAGGACCTGTCGCACGGCGGCCCGCTGACTGGCGGACAGCGCGGCCTCCCCGCTCGCCTCTCTGCTCAGCGCGGCGGCTCTGACAAGATGGTCCCATGATCGCAGCGTCGTGAACTCCGCCGCTGCGAACCTGTCCTCCGTCACGTACAGGGGGCGCGCGCTCACCGATGCGTACTGAGCGCGCTTTTCAGCCATGTCCATGGCGGCCGAGTCGTAGTGGACGTCGAAGTCCAGCATGGGGATGGCGCGGGATGCCGACTTCGCCTGAGAGCACAGATGCTCGGCCATCTGGTATGCGTCGTAGAACGGGAAGTTGGTCTTGACGATCGCCACCCCGGCGGCAGCGGCGAGCCCGGAAGGCTCACCGGCGTTCTCACCGCCGTCTCCTCTCCGACCGTCCACAAGACGGCGGAGCAGGGGGCTGCGGGCGGTGACCCGCTCGAAGTGCCGAAGGTAGGCGCTTGCGAACGTGAGGGCGTATCGCCCGTCGGTGACCACGGTGACGTCGTCGCCGCCCAGAAGCACGGGGACGACGGGGATGACGGGAGGCATGCGGGCATCGCCGTAGACGCCGCGACCGTAATCGTGCGCCGCGGCCCTGAGAGTCTCGGTCCACGAGTTGGCGAACGCTTTCCGAGTCGCCTCCTCCGACTCTTCGGACACCTCGTATGAGAAAGCCTCCGTATCGAGATGGTCTCCGTCGGGCATGAACCTGTCAAAAAGCGCGTCGTCGGCCTCCGCGGCCTGCCAGAAGCTCTCTTCGAGATTGGCGAAGACCGCCCCCATGCTGTTCGCGTCCGCGTGAATGACGCCGACCCAGCTCAGCGGCTTGGCGCTGTATCCGTCGGCCGCCGGTCGTATGCCCTCATCTGATTCAGCACCGGAGCGAGTGCTCTCGGCGTCGTCGTTGATGAGCGTCTCGAGGTCGAACAGGTGGGGGACGAGGTGGTCGAAGAGGCTGTCGCTCCATTCTGCTGTTCTCCACGCCCTCAGGATGGCGCTATCGTCTCCGACGCGATAGTCCCTGACGATGTCGAGGATGCTCTCTCGTCCCCTGGTGGCGAAGTGCCGCTTGACCCGCACTGCCTCGGCCAGCTCCTCGCGGCCGGTGATTCCCAGTTTTTCTCCTTCTAGCGCCTCGCTCGCGGGGAACGAGGAGTCTGTGCAGGGCGCTGACAGGGGGGTGACGGGAAAGCGCGCCGTCGGGGCGAGTCGCTGCTGATTGAAGACGGAGAGCGTTTCATGAAGGGAGGCGATCTCGTCCTGAGTGGCGTGCGGGCCCTGAATCTCGATGAAGGTGCCGCACATGTCCATTCCGGGGGCGCGGGCTGCCGCCTGGGAGGTCATCCAGGTGATGAATTCACGCGCATCGGCCCTTTCTGCGAAGCGGACAACGATCTTGCCCGAGGTCCTGGTGATGGCGACGGGGCGGCTCCCGCTCTCCTTGAGATGATGGTCGATGAACTCCTCGTACCACTGGGGAACCTGCTTGAGAAGCCAGGAGGTGCCGATATGGTCGCGCTGACGCTGAGTGGCGAAAATATATGCTTGATTCCCATTGGTCTCGACCATCGCCAGGTACGTCATGCGGGTCTTCCTGTATCTCGGGTGTCGGACGATGCGCGTGAACCGGTCGGCCGGTTGGGGCGGGCCGCGGTCCGCGCTCGTCAGCCGATGGTGTTCGGGGCCGGACGGAGGCGGGGTGTCCGCGGGTGCGTCTGGTTCTATGGCTGGAATTAAACAAAGTCGGTGTGGGGTGGTGTGATTGGGAGGTGCTCGAAGTCGTAGTCGAAGGTGCGGTTGGTGATGTAGGCGGTGAAGGCC
>ERZ773073.812-NODE-812-length-15795-cov-10.328335_pt1 | contig 15795 bp, 14 predicted proteins | sample MGYA00580616_ERZ773073 | MGnify/ENA primary metagenome ERZ773073 (study PRJEB29015, sample SAMEA2737960) | human oral metagenome | biome: human oral; feature: human-associated habitat; material: dental | place: China | collected 2131 ...
AAGGATCTATTTTCATCAGTTCAATTTTTGGTGCATTTTCAGCAACTTCAGGTCTCGGTTCACTTATAACTGATTCCATTTTGTCTATTATGAACATTCTTCCATCCAGTGCCTGTTTTAATGCTATTTCCATTATTTCCCTTGTGATTCCTTCTATTTTGATGTCCATCTGTATAGCAGTTATACCTTTTCTTGTTCCTGCCACTTTAAAGTCCATATCTCCCAGATGATCTTCAAGTCCCTGTATATCAGTCAATACAGTAAATGTATCTCCTTCTTTTATAAGTCCCATTGCAATTCCAGCAACAGTAGATTTTATAGGTACACCTGCCGCCATAAGTGCCAGAGAACCACCACAAATACTTGCCTGAGATGAAGAACCATTCGATTCAGTAATTTCTGAAACAAGTCTTACAGTATATGGAAATTCATCCTGTGAAGGCATTACATATTTCAGTGCTCTTTCAGCAAGATTTCCATGTCCAAGTTCCCTTCTTCCAGGAGCTCTCATAAATCCTGCCTCTCCAACAGAATATGGAGGAAAATTATAGTGCAGGAAGAATTTCTTTCTTGATTCATCTTCCATTCCATCCACTATCTGTTCATCCGCCTTACTTCCAAGAGTTGCAACTACGAGTGCCTGAGTTTCTCCTCTTGTAAACAGTGCAGAACCATGAGGAACAGGAAGTGTATCTATTTCCACATCAAGTGGTCTGATTTCTGTTGTTGTTCTTCCATCAGTTCTATATTTTTTATAGAGTATTGCATCTCTTACAGTTCTTTTTTCAAGATCACGATAATATTTTTTAAATACTTTTTCAAGATCTTCTTCTATTTCTCTACCTTCTTCTTCAAGTTTTGCAACATATTTATCAAACAGTTCTATTTCTAAATTATCTATTGCTTCATATTTTTCAAGTTTACCAGGTGTCATTATTGCAGCTTCAAGTTCACCTGCAAAACCGTCAATAAATTCTTTTACTTCAACATCAGTTTCCTGCTTTTCAAATTCATATTTTACTACTTCAAACTGTGTCAGGAATTTATCCTGCTCTGCACAGATTTCCTTTATTCTTTCATGTCCAAACATTATAGCTTCAAGCATTACATCTTCAGAAACTTCCTTTGCTCCTGCTTCAACCATTGTTACCGCATCTTTTGTTCCTGCTACTGACAGTTCGATTTCACTAACTTCAAGCTGTTCAGGCGTAGGATTTAAGATGTATTCTCCATCAATATACCCGACAGTTACTCCTGCCACTGTTCCTGCAAAAGGAATATCAGACAATCCTAAAGCAACAGAAACTCCAATTGTTGCAAGATTTTCAGGCTGATTAACTTCATCATATGAAATTACTGTTATAACAATATGAACAGCATTTAAAAATCCTTCAGGAAATAGTGGTCTTATTGGTCTATCTACCAATCTTGAAATTAAAATTTCCTCTGTTGAAGGCTTTGATTCCCTTTTTATAAATCCTCCCGGAAATTTCCCGGACGCATAGAACTTTTCAATATAATCCACTGTCAAAGGAAAGAAATCCTGTCCTTCCTTTACGTCTTTGCTTCTTGTTGCAGTTACAAGCAGAACAGTTCCTCCACATTGAACGATTACTGAACCTCCAGCCTGTCTAGCTATTTTACCTGTGCTTATTTTTACCTGCTGAGTTCCTAAATTGAACCCATAATTTTTTTCATCAAACATTTACTTCCTCCTAAATTTTCTTTTCTAAATTTGTTTAAAACCAAGAAGGGAGCAAATAATAGTAAAAAGCTTTATTTTTCAATAAAATTCTTTACAATTACTTACTCAAATACCTTCCTGAATTTTAATAATTATACCATTTTTATATGATTTTTACAATATCATTTTTAGCCTGTTTATTTTTAGGCTCTTCAAAAACAACTTGTTACATGTCTTTTATATATTGTAATAGAGAAATATTCTTTTACATCTGCAAATTCTAAAAAAAGGCATATACAAAAAAGAGCAGTTATTAAACCACTCTTGATTATTTAATAAACATTTTTAACTGTTCTTCTGTAAGTCCATTTTCAATGTTGTTATCTTTAACATATTTTGCTGCAGCTCTTATATCGTAATCAAATGGTTGTGGTTGTGGGTTAGGATCTATCCCACAAGCTAATTTGTATTCTAAATTCATTTTTTTATCTTTTTCTATTGTATTTTTCATATAAAATTTCGGCCTCCTTCTCAAATATAGCCATTCTTTGTGACCCTATTAACCTTGCCTCAAACTCTTTCTTGGTGAAGCTTCAATTAAATCAACGTATATAGCTTTATTGTGCTCCTCATTTGTGAAACCTATCAGCCAGCCCTATTACTTCCAAAGTATTTTTGACCTTTAATGCTCTTATGACATCACTCTTATTACTTTGGTTATACCAATCAAAAATCCAGTTTTTTAAATCATCTTTCTTAACTTTTATATCCTGTGTTTCTAAATTTATCATTTTCACATCTCCTGGATTCGCTTATTGTATAATTATTATATCCTCTTTACTGGATTTATGCAAGTCATTTTTTACATCCTTACTTGCAATTTTCCCTTTCATTCCTTATATGTAAAAATAGAGGATAGTAACATTATAGCATATGAAAAAGATTATAGAAAAAGACTGTCTCAAACATAGAATAAATTTTTAAAAACAATATTTTATCATCTGTTATAATTTATAAATATAGTTTTTTCACATTGATTTCCCTTTTGAAACAATTTATTTAAAGTAATCTGATTTAAGTCAAACTAAAAATTTATATTTATTAAAAGCAATCATCATAGTATCTCTTCCTGTATTTCCTATTTTCTTACCCTTTGTCTGCTATATTTTCCCTCTCTTCCAAATATTGCCCTCAATATATTTTCACCTTTTACAGAATTTCCGGCTTTCTCTAGCTATTTTTTATCTCAATTACTTTTACTACACATTTTCTCGTATTCTTTCATCATATTATCCATAATTTTTAAATTATTATAAAATTCAGCATTTTTCTTAAATCTGCTTTTCTTTTTTCCATCAGCTTCTCTATCACTTAATTTTAAAAAACTTATAGGTTTCTCTGAATAATTTATAACTGTATTTTGGATTTCATCATTAGACACAATCAAAATTTGATCAAAATTCTCTTTTTCCTCTTTATCACCTGAATATAACTGTTTCCTTTTAAATTCATCAAATCTATATATTCTTGTAATATCCATTAAATCCGGTATTTTCCTTAGATTTTCAATATTTTTACTTATTTCTGTATTTTCTAGATCATAAACCATTGCAACCTTTATTTTTTCGCTTTTCTTAACATCAACTGATGTTTCTTTTACTTGATATTCCAAAATGTTTCCCTTCAGAATATCTTCAGCTATTCTATAATCTGCTATTTCATAATTTTCATATGAAATTTCGTTATTAGCTTTTTCCTTTTTCAAAAGATATTTATATAACTTAAACTTAAAATATGAATAAATTCGTATATCTTCTTTTTCTGATATTTTTCTTAGCACATCATCCAATAATTTAAAATTACTTTCATTTTTCAGTTTGACTCCTGTTGTAGTCACTCTCTTTCTAAGATTTATGTTTTCATTACGAAGATTTAAAATCAGATATGTGAAAAAACCATATTTCTCACTTTTCGAATTCATTCTTCCGTATTTATAAAAAAACTCTTCCAGCTGTTCATACATGTATTTTAAATCCTTTATTTCTAATTCTTCCTGTATTACTTCTATTTCTACGATTTCAGGTTTTGAAGCTATTCCATTGTATACTCTTTCCCATCTTTTCAATAATATATTTTTTACATATTCCTGTCTTACTTTTTCAAATTTATTTATTTTTACCTTTATAAGTTCAGCAGGTTCAGAAAATAACATGTATTTTTTGTATTCTATGTCTAAACTATTTAATACGGATCTCAAATCTGACTTCAATGTTGTCCTATTGTCATTATTTTCCCAGAATTTTTCTCCAAATCTCATTATATTAAATTTTCTACTACTTAGTAAAAGAAAAAGATAAACTATTTCTTTTCTTATTGAATTTACAAATTTGAAAAAAGCTTTCCACTTTAAAGCATTTTTATCATAAATTCCAAAATAAAATAGAGAGTCTTTTGTTTGTATTATCTGCCCTAGCTTTTCAGCATTCAATAGATGATTCACAGTCTTCAGTTTTTCTGTAAAATTTTTTTCTGTAATAATTTTATTTTCAAATGCCTCTTTTTTATTTATAATTTTAAAGTTTAATATTTTAGATATTAGTTCTATTTCATCATAATTAAAATCGAGCAAGAAACTTTCACCTCATAACTGTTTTCTTATATGTTAACAGTTATAAGGAATGATTTTTAGGGGTACTATTAATTTCTCATTAACTTTATTTATTCCCTAAAATCAGTCGTTTAATTCTTGCTCGATATTAACTAATCATTAAATGATATATTTTTCTATTCGACTTCTAATAATAATCTCTTCAATGTTTCAGAACCTGCTTTAGAATCATTGATTTCACGTTTCCAGTATTTACTTCCCTTTACTCCATGAAATAGTCCATGTGTATGCATTAGGAAAAGATGTGGGCGATTACCATTTTCTTCCATTTTTTCCACATATGAAAGCATCTTTTCCATAATTTCTTTTCTCGTAATATTTATTTCCTTTCCATAATATTTACCAAATTCAGAAAGTATCATGGGATTATCGTAAATTTCACGTCCAAGCATTACTGAATCTACATTTTTTAAATGCTCATCAATCGCTGAAACAGTTTTTATTCCTCCGTTTATTTCAATATGTAAATGAGGCTTTTCTTTTTTTATTCTATATACTTCATCGTATCTCAAAGGTGGAATTTCCCTATTTTCCTTTGGATCAAGTCCTGCCAGTATGGCAATTCTTGCATGAATGATATACTTATTTACTCCTGCCTGTTCTGTTATATTGATGAAATTAAGCATATCTTCATATCTATCCAGAAGTGTCCTGTCAAAACAGTCAGGAAGTACACCTTTTCCGTCAATACCTATTCTATGTTTTATAGAAACAGGTTTTTTAGTAGCTTTTTTCATTTCATGTACGATTTCAGCAACTAATTCTGGAAAAGCCATAAGATAAGCTCCCATTGCATTACCGGAAACTCTGTCTGAAGGACATCCTACATTTAAATTTATTTCATCATAATTATATTCTTCTGCAATTTTTACCGCTTCATACGCTTCTTTTTTATTAGAAGCAGATATCTGTAAAACTATGGGATTTTCAACTTCATCAAATCCCAGTATATAATCAGTATCACCTTTAATAATGGCCTGAGCCGTTATCATTTCCGTATACAGAGTAACATCTTTATTTATCATTCTTACAAAATTTCTAAAATTTCTGTCTGTTTTATCAACCATTGGCGCAACACTTATTTTATTCTTCATGCTTTCCATTTCAATTCCTTATTTTATAAAACTTATTACTATTTTCTGTAATATTTCATGGCCTCAGGGAGAAAATCCTTCATAGCCTTAATTCTTTTATCAGTTGATGGATGTGTAGATAGAAAGTCATTTCCTTTTCCACTTCCTTTTTCCGCCATTTTTTCCTGTACTTTTATAGCCTCTTCAGGATTATATCCTGCCATTGCCATAAATATCATTCCATATTTATCAGCTTCATATTCCTGTGTTCTGTTAAATTTCAGAAGTCCTATCTGAAGACCCTGTCCTACTAGATCATTGTTTATAACTTCTGTTGCACCACCTGTAAGAACATCGGCTACTCCTTTTCCAAGCATTACTACTCCAGCTGTCAATTGATTACTTTTACCTTCTGCATGATGCCCTCCTATAACATGGCCTATTTCATGTCCCATTACAAAAGCTATCCCTGCATCTGTTCCCAGTACCGGCATAATTCCTGTATAAAAGGCTATTTTACCTCCAGGCATTGCAAACGCATTCATTTCATCGCTTTTTATAAGATTATATTCCCAGTTAAGATTTTTTACTTTATTTGACATTCCATTTTCATTCATATACTTTTCAACTGCTGCAGAAATTCTTCCTCCAACTTGTCTCAATCTTCTTCCATCTTCAGTATTATTTGCCAATAGATTTTTGGAACTTGCATCATTTATAAATTCTCTATATTGTGCTACTGTACTCTTTGCAACACTTTCATCACTTACTAATTTCAACTGCTTTCTTCCTGTTAGTGGTGCTGTGGTACAGCTTCCAGCAAATACCAATAACCCCAATATTAAAATAATTGATTTTAAATTCTTTTTCATATTCATCTCCTTCCAAGAGTTATTCTCAATTTAGTTTTTATTTCTCTTTTATAGATTATTTTATTATAACATATAAACAGAAACCTGACTACAGATAAATATTTTTTCACATAAAAATATATTTTAAAACAAAGAAAATATTATTTTCATAATTCCTATATACACACCTATTATCCTGTATATAAAAAAGACCACCTCAGAATATTAAATTCCAAGATGATCTCTTTGTATGAATAATAATTTGAAAAGTGCGTTTATATCATGTTATATACGTCGTGTCTACTCTTTTAATCCAAAGTAGCTTCCCATGATTAGTAAATTGCCAATATATTAAGATTGTATATATTTCCTATTGAATCTGTGTCTGGTCTTGATACTAAATATGATTTTGCTCCATCTACAGGCTGTGATCCCAGTTCTCCCTTATGATATCTACGAACTCTGTCTGAACCTGTTATTAACTTAGATATTGACACACCCACATTATGACTTCCATTTACTGTTATCCCTTTTGATGTCCCACTATTTAAACTACCGTCTATTACAGTTTCATCATAGTATATCTGGGAATTATCAGCGGTTTTAAATATATTTGGAATTCTTAATCCGTAACTTCCCTGTATTCCTGAATACACTCCTCCATCAGGATCTTCGCTATTTACTTCAATATCTCCTACTCTAGCATAAATATTCAAAGAACCTTTATTATTATAAGCAGGTAATTTTCCTTTTGGATTAGGTGTTGCTCCGGATATATTATCAGACTGATAATTTGTTCCTGCAATATCTGCTCTAAATGTATATTCTGCAAAGTCCATACCTATACTGTCTATTGCATTTACTTTTATAATTCCCCTATTTTCAAGAGTTGACTCCCAAGGTGCTTGTCTTCTATACTTCCATTTATTGCTCGAAACTCCTACTCTATCAGTATCTCCATCTTTTAAATACCAAGCGGGATCTATTCCTGCATTAGCATTAGCATCATTAGGACTTAAAGTATGACCATAATCTCCATAATCTTCTAACATGGCAGTCATTCCAATTATATTACTTGCAAGTCCTCCTGTTTTTGCACTTGTTTTTTCTAAAGTCATTGTTCCTTTATTTATTGCTCTTGCTGCAACAGAACCGTATGCCTGATGTTCTATTCCTATTGTCATATGAGGAGCAGGACCTGGATTTTTAGGATTTCCTGTCGTCATTTTGTCATTATATCCATCTCTACTTATTCATGTATTTTACTTCTCTTTTTTTATAAGAATACCTTATAACCGACTAATAAAATTCTATTTCCATTAAACTTTTAATTGAAAAAATACCTTATATATATTATAATGAAGAAAATAATAAAAAGGAGATAAAAATGTTTGCTAACTCATTAAAAACAGGAATGCTTATGTTTGCATTAATTATGCTGTTTACAACCATTGGAGGCCTGTTAGGAAATAGTTCAGGTGCTTTAATAGGACTTCTAATAGCTGGTGGAATGAGCTTCTTCAGTTACTGGTTTAGTGACAAAATGGTTTTAAGTGCATATAACGGTAAAGAAGTTACAGAACTTAATAATCCAAGATTATACAGAATGGTTAAAAATTTAGCTGCTAACGCTAAGCTGCCTATGCCAAAGGTTTATATTATTCCAGAAAGACAACCTAACGCATTTGCTACAGGTAGAAACCCTCAACATGCTGCAGTTGCATGTACAGAAGGTCTGCTTGAAATTATGAATGATAATGAACTTGCCGGAGTTTTAGGACATGAACTTGGACATGTTAAGCACAGGGATATTCTTATAAGTACAATAGCTGCAACTTTTGCAGGAGCAATTTCCAATATTGCGAGATTTCTTCCTTATTTTGGGAATTCAGGAGATTCAAGAAGACGAAGAAATAATACAGGAACTCTTATGTTATTTTCTTTTCTTGCACCTGTTGCCGCAGCTATTATTCAAATGTCAATTTCCCGTCGTAGGGAATTTATGGCTGACAGAGCAGGAGCAGAATTTTCAGGAAATCCGTTATATTTAAGAGATGCTCTAAATAAACTTGAATCATATAGCCATAATATTGCAATGACAAAGCAGAATCCTGCATATTCGCATATGTTTATTATTAATCCTCTTTCAGGACTTCAGGGACTAGCTGATTTATTTAGAACACACCCTTCTACATCTGACAGAATAAAAGAACTGGAAAAAATGGCATATGAGAAGAATATAATTTAAAATTTCATAATTATATTTTAAAGATTATTATTTGAAAAGTATATAAAAAATGATGTTTAAAAGTAAAAAGTTATTAAATAATAATTTGTTTACTCTAACATCATTTTTTATTGAAGTGATTTTATTATGATTAAAATAGTTCTAATCCTTTTTTCATCAATCTAAACTCAACTCTTCTATTTTCAAATCTTCCTTTTTCAGTATCATTACTTGCAATAGGATTATCATCACCTTTTCCAAGTATCTCAACTATTCTAGTAGGCGATAATCCTAACTCTACTAATTTAGTACTCACATTTTTTGCTCTTTTTAAAGATAATTTTTCATTGTAACTATTTAATCCTAATGAATCAGTATACCCTACTATTGTCAAAACATAATCATTTTTCTCAACATAGTCTTTTATATCTTTCAATGCAGAAACAGCTTCTTCTGATAATCTTGAGCTATTTAGCTTAAACCTTAACTCATCAGCTCTTACACTTAGTATTACTATTTTAGTAATATCAAGTTTTGATGCTCCATTCAAATCTGGTTTAGGTGCAAAAGTTTCATTTTTTTTATTTGGCTGTTTATCTTCTTCCTGAGAATTATTTTTTAACACTGTAGATGTTCCATCTTGTGACAATTCTACTGTTATCAAATCAGGATCCGAAACAACATTGGATTTTTCAGACTCTGTTACAGGGATATCCTTTTGTGCGTCTTCATTTAACTCAACTGCATTAGGTTTTATAGATCTCTTTCTCATTTCTGATGTTGATAATTTTTCCGATACAGTAGGCACAGACAATGCCATTAATGATGACAACGCCACTAATGTAGGTTTCTTTACCATTTGATTTTCCTCCCTTACTTACAAGCTATAAATCCTATTATATTCAGCATACACTTTTAATAATTATATTCCATTATTTTTTTATTATGCTTAGATTATTCTTTCTATACTAAGATGATACCAAAAAAAAAGAAAAAATACAAGCTTTTTTTTAAAAAATTTTATAAATATAAAAAATTTATAAAAATTTCTTACTAATATTGTATTTTCTCTATTTTAAACAATTTAAAGTATCAATAAAATTATATAGGGTAAACAAGTTTTATTATTTAATTTGTTATATCATCAGATATTCTTTTCCTTTGTCAGATAATTTAAAAATTCTATTTTCAATATAAATAAGTTTCTTTTCCATAGTTTTTTTCAAAACTCTATTTAAAAATATTTTTTCCCATCTTAAATGATACTCCAGTGTATCTACTCCACATTCATCTGTTTCCTCAGGTGTATTCATATGATTTGCAATATGAATGAGCAATATTTTGACAGAAAATTCCAGTTTCTGATTTCTTTTTCTTTTTATTGTGGAAATTAGTCCACTTTTTGGAGAAACTATTAATACTATAATAAACAGTATTCCTATTATAAGCGCAATACTTCCTGCTATTGACACATCGAATAAAATTGCTACATTATATCCGATAACTGATGCAATAGCTCCTACAATTAAGCTTAATACTATCATTTCTTTGAGTTTGTTTGTCAGTAGATATGCTGTTATTGGAGGTCCTATCATAAAAGCGACTACCAATATTGAACCTACTGCTTCAAAAGAAGTAACAGCTGTTATGGAAACTAAAGACATAAGCATATAATGTACTAAAATAGGTTTCATTCCTAAAGTAATTGCCAAAGCTTTGTCAAATGTAGATATTTTCAACTCCTTGAAAAAAATCATAACAAAAACAAGATTTACCATAAATATTACAAATATACTAACTAACCCTTTAGCAATTGAAAGTCCAAAAAGTTCAATTCTATTGAATGGAGCAAATGCAAGTTCTCCAAGTAATACAGAGTCCACATCCAAATGAACATTTTTAGTATATTTTGAAATTAGAATTACAGCAATACTGAATAATAAGGGAAATACAATCCCTATAGCTGAATCTTCCTTTAACAGTCTTGTAGAATTAAGCAATTCAACAAGATAAACTGTTAAAACCCCTATAATTCCTGCACCAATAATCAAAAGGGGAGAATTAAGATCATGAACAATAAAGAATGCCAGAACAATTCCAAGTAATATTGTGTGGGTAATTGCATCAGAAACCATTGCCATACTTTTCAGAACGAGAAAAACTCCTAGTATTGAACAGGCTCCCGCTACAAGTATTGCAATCAGCTGTATTTCAAATCCTGCACTCATACTGTATTTCCTCCTTCCGATTGATGAAACTGTTTTCTAAACATTGCTTTTTCTGCCTTTTGTTTCTCAAGCTTTTCTGTAAGTATTTTTTTTCTTTTGCTATTTCTAATTATCTTGAAAACAATTCCTCTTTTACTTGAAAACATAATGCTAAAAATTACAATCAAACTTATTAATATTACTATAACCGGCCCAGTAGGTAAATCACTTTTACTTATACTTATTGCTGTTCCCAGAAAACCTGAGAATCCTCCAAAAATTCCTGCCAGAACTACCATTACTGAAAGCCTGTCAGTCCATTGCCTTGCAGCAACAGCAGGAGAAATTATCATGGCACTTATAAGTATGACTCCTGCAGCCTGTATTCCTATTATAACAGTAATTACAATTAGAAATGATATGAACATTCCTATTGCTTTTGCGGGAAATCCAAGTGTACTGGCAAAATCTGCATCAAATGAAGAAATTTTAAATTCTTTCCAGAATAGTGTAATAATTATTAAAAGCACAATTCCTACATAAAGCATAATATTTACATCTCTTTCAAGAAAAGTAGAAGCCTGCCCAAATATAAATTTATTTAGACCAGATTTATTGGCTCCTGGCAATTTGTTTAAATATGACATTAAAACAAGTCCCATTCCAAAAAAGACCGATAATATAAGCGCTAACGCACTATCAAATTTTATTTTTGTATAATTCTGAATTACCTGAATAAGACCAATACATATAATTCCTACTGATAAAGCTCCCATAAGAAGAACTTCTGTATTTTTGCTGTTTGTGAGTAAAAAGGCTACACAGACCCCAGGAAGTGATGCATGCGAAACAGCATCTCCCAGAAGACTTTGCTTTCTTAATACTGCAAAACATCCAATTATTCCTGATACAATTCCAAGAAGGGTACAGCCCATTGCTACTGTTCTGAATGTATGGTCTGTTAAAAGAAGTTTTAAAATATCCATTTTATCCCTCCTTTTTTACTTCTAAATTTTCTTTTATTTTATTAGACAGCGATTTATTCTTATATGTTTTTTCTATATTTTCTTCTGTAAATGTATCGTTTACATGTCCTGAAGCCATGACAGAAACATTAATAAAAGTCACATAATCAAAGTATTCCTTTACAGTCTGAAGATCATGGTGTACTGCAATAACAGTTTTTCCTTCATCTCTTAACTTTTTCAATATATCAACTATTGATTTTTCTGTCTTACTGTCCACACCTTGAAACGGTTCATCCATAAAATATACTTCTGCGTCCTGAACTAGTGCCCTTGCCAAAAATACTCTCTGCTGCTGACCTCCTGAAAGCTGGCTTATCTGTCTATCAGAAAATTCTTCCATTCCAACTTTTGCAATGGCTTCTTTTGTTTTTTCCTTGTCTATTTTTCGAACTTTCTTCAGCCATCCTACTTTCCCGTAACGCCCCATTTCAACTACATCAAATACAGTTGTTGGAAAATCCCAGTCTACACTTCCTCTTTGGGGAACATATGCTATTTTATTTCTTACTTTATCATATTTTTCATTATAAAATAACACTTCTCCAGTAACAGGTTTTATAAGATTGAGCATCGTTTTAATCAAGGTGGATTTTCCTGCTCCGTTAGGACCTACAATAGCCATTAGCACACCTTTTTTTATGTTCAGTTCTACATCCCATAAAACAGGCTTGTCTTCATAAGCTACTGTGAGATCCTCCACTTTTATAATAATTTCATCATTCTGTTTATTTTTCATATCATTTGCTGTTGTCATAACTTATCCTCTACATTCTTCTTTTTTGTTTCTATTATATACTTATTTTAATGCATTTGCAATTGTATCTGCATTAGCCTTTACTGTTTTTATATATGATTCTGTATCGTGTTCCTTATCTCCTAAAGAATCTGAATAAAGCTCTCCACCTATTTTTACTTCTTTTCCTTTTGCTTTTACAGCTTCCTGTAATGCTTCTATACTTTTTTTAGGTACTGAAGACTCTACAAAAATAGCCTTTATATCTCTTTCAACGATAAAGTTTGCCAAATCACTTATATTTTTAGTACCTGTTTCAGAATCAGTAGAAACACCCTGTATAGCTTTAACTTCAAGTCCAAACTGTTTTCCAAAATATCCAAATGCATCGTGAGCTGTTACAAGTACTCTACTTTTTTCTGGGATTTCATTTATTCTTCCCTTTACATATTCAGTCAATTCAGCCAATTCTGTTTTATATTTTTCATAATTCTGTTTATAATAATCTGCATTTTTAGGATCCATTTCACTTAATTTTGCTGTCAATGCTTCAGCTTCTTTTCCCCAGAATTCTGTATTAAACCAAACGTGAGGATCAGGCGTATTTGCATCTTGCATTGTAATCTGACTTTTATCAAGTGCATCTCCTACATTTAATATTGCTTTTTTCTGAGCTGCCATATTTTCAAATACTTCTGTCATCTTACCTTCAAGATGAAGTCCACCATAAACTATCAAATCAGCCTTTGAAAGTTTATCCACATCTCCTGCACTGGCTGTATATAGATGCGGATCCACTCCTTCTCCCATAAGACCTTCTACTTCTACTTTATCTCCACCGATTATTCTGCTAAGATCTGCAAGCATTGTTGTTGTTGTAACAATTTTTATTTTTTTATCTCCATTTGCTGATTGACCGGCATCTTTAGCATCTCCCTGTTTATTTCCGCAAGTTATCAAAGAAAATATCATTAATCCAAACATTATTATAAATTTAAAGTTCTTTTTCATTTTTAATAAATTAGTGTTCATATTCATCAGTCTCCTCTTTATTTTTTTTGTATATTTCTATCAGTTTTGCTGCATCATGTGCAATAATTTTTATCTTTTTATCCCTATTTTCAAGATATATTGGACCATTGAAGGGATCCTTTTTTATTACATTATAACTTTCCTTTATAGTGATATCCATTTCTCTAAGATAATCATACAGCTCTATATCATCTTCAACACTTAATATTATTATCTCGTCTCCTTCTTCTGTATCAGACAGTTTCATTATATTTGTCTCATCAAATTCATCGCTGCCATAAAAAATAGGACTTCCATGTGGACATTCTTTTGGATAAAAAAGAAATTTTTCCAGTTTTTGTAACAGTTTATCGCTTGTTACATGTTCAAGTACTTCAGCTTCTTCATGTATTTCATCTTTATCATAACCTAATTTTTCTACAAGAAATACTTCCCATACCCTGTGCTTTCTTATTATGTTTACTGCAATATCACTTCCTTTTTTTGTAAGCTTGATATCTCTACCTTCTGAAATGAGATAATCTTCATTTGATAATTTTTTTATCATTTCACTCACTGAAGCAGGTGAAATATTCAAATATTCAGCCAGGTTTTTATTTGAATACCGTTTTCTTTTTTTCAGAAGATATATTCCTTTTAAATAGTCTTCTAAACTCTTACTCATTGCACTCCCTTCTGTAATATTTTTAGCTTTTCCTAATTTATAATTAGGTTTACCTAATTTACGTTATTATATTATCACTAAAAATTTAAATTGTCAAGAAAAAATGAATATAAATCTTAAATTTATTATAAAAATGTATTGTATAATCTAGTACAACACTTAAAATATATTAAAAAAACACTAAATTAAAATAAATGAAAATACGAATGGGCTGGTAAGAAAGTTTCTACCAAAAAAGAGTTATGAATAAAAATGAAAAGAGATATCGAAGATACAGAAAGTTTTAAACAAGAGATGCAGAAAAATACTAGGCTATTGTTTATTAGAAAAATACATTTTAATAACTCTATAACCTAAAAAATTAAAGAGCAGAAAAATTCTGCCCTTTAAATATTAATTTTATTTTTTGTTATATTTAAATTGATAATACATCTTTTCTATTTTTTCAATTTTTCCCAAAATATATCCTTCATAAGTTTATATAAAAATACAATTACAAGCAACGGCATAATAAGATAAGAAAGCAGTGTTATTCCTATTATTATAGGAGTATTGTCTGTAAGGCTTTTTGAAACATTATTTATTTCATTTCCAAAACCGTTGAATCTTTCTTTGGCACTTTCAAGCTGTCCGGGGATATTAAACAAACTTTTTGACTGTTCCAGTACAAAAAGTTCGTCCTTTACTTTGTTCAGCTTATCAAGACTTGCAGTCAGCTGTGCAACAGCAGGCTTTTTATATTCATTTTCAAAGTAGCCTGAAACTCCTGAACTTATCAGAATTGCTCCAGGAAGAACAATATAAATAAAAAGAAGCAAAGAAAATGCATATTTAGCTATCTTTTTTAAAATTTCTGTAATTATATTCTTAGTAAAAGTATATGGAAAATAAGTAACTAATGAGATAAAAATCAAAATAGAAGCTATTTTTACCCTGAATATCTCATAATAAATCGTTTCCAGCTTTAAAATAACTACGCTTGCTAATGATATTTGCCATATTGTGTTTATTATATCATAAATAGGCTTTACAATATCTCCTATTTCTACATTCATTCCAAGTATCATATTTACATTAACTGTACTTCCTTCAATAACATCAGCTGTTCCTTTCAGCAATGATAAAGTAATAAACAGTTTTTTCGATTCTTCATATGCTTTTTCCAAATAGGGTTTAGTTAAATTTTTGAATAAATTAAAAATAGTATTTTCAAATATTATATCCATTATTCCAAATACACATAATACAATTCCTATTATTATTACAATTTTTACAATTTTATTTTTATTCTTTTTTATAATCTGAAGCATTTGCATCAACCTCCTTAAATTTACTTTACTCCATTCCTAGAAGTTTTCTTATTACATAGGCAGATATTACAAGTCCTGCAGTTCCTGGTACAAACGCATTGCTTCCAGGAGTAATTTTATTGGGCAGCTCATTATTTTCCCTAAATTCCGTAGGTTCTTCACTAACATATAAATCTGATTTATCAGGTTTTAACGGTATTTCTCGAGAATAAACAACTGTAAGCCCTTTAATTCCCTTTTTCTTTAAAATACGTCTCATAGCTCTTGCCATAGGACAGACAGAGGTATGCTCTATAGTGTCTATTTCTATTTTTTCAG
>ERZ773073.815-NODE-815-length-15752-cov-6.070650_pt1 | contig 15752 bp, 14 predicted proteins | sample MGYA00580616_ERZ773073 | MGnify/ENA primary metagenome ERZ773073 (study PRJEB29015, sample SAMEA2737960) | human oral metagenome | biome: human oral; feature: human-associated habitat; material: dental | place: China | collected 2131 ...
GCCCCTGCATTACATTCACCTATTTTTTTTAACATTTTTTCATCTGCTGCGAAAGTTATCTCATTTTCTTTTGCTTGAAAAAAAGGGGATAGTCTAAAAAAGCTAAGACTATCATTCCCTTTTATATCACCATTTATTAACTTTGCTATATCTTTTATATTATATGTATTATCCATATTATAACAACTCCTTAAAATGGTAGTTTATATTTCTAAGTTTTTAAATTAAATTTTTCTAGAATGTTTGACCAAAACTAAAGTAGAATTTTCCTCCTGTTTTTCTTCCACCTTTTTCTTCTGGGTCAAGTGGCCAACCGTAGTCAAATCTTAATGGTCCCATAGGAGTATTTAATCTTACACCTATTCCTACACCTTTTTTCAAATCAGCAAATTTACTTGCTCCTTTTCTATCTGGTGAGTATATTTTTTTACCATTTACAGTTTTTACATTTTGCCACGCGTTACCTATATCAAAAAATGCTACTAATTGTACATATTTATTTATTTCTGTTCTATTTTCTATTGTTGCGTGGAATTTATTAAATCCATCAAATTTACCATAATCATATCCTCTTACTGTATCTGCTCCACCTATACTATATCTTAATGCTTCTGGAGTTCCGCTTCCTGTTGCTCCCCATACCACTCTGTAAGCCATTACGTTTTTATCTTTAAAGAATGTATGATGATAAGCTCTTAAATCTGCCTCAAATTGATGATAATATCTTTTATCATTTATTAATTTACCATATTCATAAGTTAATGTAGAATATATTCCTTTTGTAGGACTAAAGGAATTATCTCTTGAATCATATATAAGCATTGGACTTATCGCTACAAGATTATATTTATCATTTATTTCTTTTGAACCTAATACCTCTTTATAATGGTCGTATCTTATTGCTCCTCTTACATATATCTTATCATTTAATCCTTTTCCTATTGTCCATTTTGTTCCCATTTTTCTTACTTTTTCTACTTCGTTAAACGCTGCATCATCATCAACAGATTCTCTCCAGTATATAGAACCTCCAAGTTGAACACGTTCAGTTCCTCTAATCCAAGGGTCAAACCAGCTTAATTCTAATGTTTTATCTCCTTTGTTAGATGCCTCAATATTAAATGAAGCATCTTGACCTCTTCCTAAGAAGTTAGAATCTGATAATTTTATTCCTCCTACAAGCCCTACTGATGTTCCATAAGATATACTACCGTTTATTGTAGTAGTTGGTCTTTCTTCTACAAGGAGTTGTACTACTCTTGCATTAGGGTCATTTTCTTTTCCACTAAGTACTGGTTGTATCGATGTAAAAATACCTGTTTTATACAAGTCTTCCATTGTACTTTGTAATTTTTTAGTTTCAAAAACTTCTCCGGGTTTTATTGATTGAGATCTTTCAAATACATATGGTTTTGTTCTAAATTGTGTATTACTTTCTGTTGTTCTTTGTCCATCTTTCTTAACTACTACTTTTTTAAATTCAACTGAATCAACTATCCCTTCAGTTAATTTTATAAGAACATCTCCTTCAGTAGATACTAACGCATCTTCTATTCTTGCTAAAGAATACCCCTCTTTAGCATAAAATTTTAAAATTCCGTTGTTATCAGGATTTAGATTATTTATATTTAATATTTCTCCTTCTTTTATTCCTGATACTTTTTTCAGTTGTTCTTGAGTAAATAATGTATTTCCCTCTATAGTAATATTTCTTACAACTGGATTTTCTTTTACTGTATATAATACAGAAATAGTATTATCTACTTTTCTTTCATATGTAGGCTCTACTGTTGAGAAAAATCCTAATTTATATATTTTTGCTGCTCCATCTAAAGCTTCTTTTGGAGTAAAATATTCTCCTATTTTTACTGGTACTTCTTTTAATACCTTTTCTTTATCAATAGTTTCTAATCCTACAACATCTATACTAGAGACTTTAAATTCTGTCTTCTTACTCAAATCTTCAGCGAGTTCTTCTCTTTGAGCTAGTTGTAGAGCATTTCCTGCCTCATCTACTTCTATTGTTAGATTAACAACGTCTCCATCTACTTTAGGATACACATTTACATTTGAGATATAATTTAATCTTTTTAAAGCAAGATATATATCACTCAAACTTTTATTTGAATATGCTTCTCCAGATTTTATAGGTAATTTTTCTAAAAGAAAATCTTCAGGTAATTGGTTTAAGTGCGAAAATTGGATTGTCCCTACTCTTAATTCATTACCTTCTGCCATTACCAAGCCGTTTACTGTCAAGAATAGTGTAGTTGTCACTATTAAAGCGTAAATTTTTCTTTTCATTATTTCCATAGAAGAAGTCTTCTTTATCTCCATTAGCATAGAATTTTTGAGCTTCTCCATATCTTTTACCGTTGACATAGTTAAATTCTATTTTATCACCATTAGCTAAATACTCAATAGCAGGTCCGTTCATAATAGCATTTTTATGAATAAACTCTATTTTTCTTCCATCTTGATATTCAATAAGACCATTTTTAGTATTTAGATAAGTATCTTTACTTAACATATCTTTATAAGTTGCAGTATATTCTTCAGCTAAGTTATGAGCTTTTAAATCATAAGAAGAAAAATCATCGTTTGCAATCAATTCTTTTTCTAAAACTACTTTACCAGCATCAAAGAATTTTTCAGTAATTTTATTGTCATTCATCTCAACTACTAAAGTTTCGTTTTCATTATTAGTAGATTTAAAATTATAGATTTTCTTTCCTGTTATTTTATCATATAATTTTTTATAGAAAGGTCTAGCTTCTAAAACATAATCTTTCTCTATTTCACTAATAATTAGATTGTTCCAACTATCTTTAGAGTTAACATCTTCAGGTTTAGTAGCTTCTTCAGTTTTTACTTCTTCTTTAGCTTCATCCTTCTTTTCTTCACTTGTTCCACCAAAATTGAATAGATTTTTTACTTCATTAATCTTTTTTTCTCTTTGATAATTTTGGTAAATTGAATAACCAAAACTAGCAGTAAAAGCAACAAAAATCGAAACTATTAGAAGAATAAGAAATTGTTTAAAGTCCTTCTTCATTTCTATCATCTCCATCATTAAGAGAAATTTGACTTTGTTCAGATTTATTTAAAGCGAAGTAAGTTACAAAAGCTAGAGCTAATGAAATTAAATAAAATAAAATCTTAAAGAATGAAACAGAAATATATTCACTTGCTTCTCCACCAGGTAATTTAACAAATAGAATAATATAGAAGATAACTAAAAATATTACATTTCCTATAATAGAATATAGTAAAATATTTTTATTTTTAATTATACTTGAATATATTAAAAGTCCAGCAAAAGCTATAAATAAAATACCAGAGAATAGTAAAATAGCTTGAATATTTTTAACTTCCTTACTGAAATCAGCTAGAATACCTAGACCTTTAAAAAAACCTATAGAGTAACTTCCAAAAATTGGAACTTTGACAGAGAAAACAGCAACAAGAAAAGTATTTATTATTGCTATAACTCCTCCAATAATACCAAATATATTCTCACTTCCCTTAGGAATATTGTTAGTAAGTTCATTTGCTTTATTTTTTAAATCTTCAGTTCCTTTTTTTAAGCTTTCTTTATCTTTTAAAGTAGCCATAGTCGTATTCATAGCAGCTTTAAAATCGAAATCTTCTTTCACAGGAACATAAGTAGTAAATTCACCTTCATTTAAAGTTGAAGATACCTCTTTCATTTTTTTAGCTTCAGGGATAACTAAATTATCTTTTTTTAATTCAGCTAACTTAGCTTTTATAGTTTCAGTTGCAACAGATTGAATACTTTCTTCAGAATCAGCTGTAGCTGTTAGCCCCTCAAAATCTGGAAAAGTAATTAAAAATTTACCATCTTCTAAAGCCTTCATTACTATAATATAATTTGTCATTGACATTGATTTCCTCCACTCCTTTTTTATAAAAAGATTTATAAATTAATTATTAGAATCATTTAAAGAATTTAAAATTCTATATCCACTGTAGATTACTATTACAGATATTAAATATATTATAAATTTAATAATTCCAACTGATAAATAAGCATTTGTTACAGCTGTTATAAAAACTAGAAGATAACAAAGAACGAAAGTTCCTAGAATTCCAAGTGTAGATATTTGTAAAATTTTCATATCTCTATTTAGACTAGCATATATATTTGCTCCAGAAAAAGCTAAAAATGCTAGACCAAAAAGCATATAAAGAGCATTCATTTGAAAGAAATTAGCTCCCCCTCCACCAAAACCGAAGAATCCAGTAATAGTATATACAGGAAATATTAGGGTATTAAGAATAGCTAGAATAGCTCCCACTATTCCTAAAAAATGTTCTTTTCCTTCAGGAACAGATTTTTTAATATCCTTATTTATAAAATTATCAACTTTATTTGTTACATCTTTTAAAGTTTCATTATCTTTTAAAGTACTAAAAGAAGAAGTTTCTGTTACTGGAATGTAAGTAGTAAATTCTCCAGCTTGTAAATTTTTAGAAACTTCTGTTATTTTTTTAGGTTCAGGAGCTTCTATATTAGAATTTTTTAGCTCAGCTAACTTAGACTTTATAGCCTTTGCTGCATTATTTTGTATATTTTCTTCAGAATCAGCCGTAGTTGTTAGCCCTTCAAAATCTGGAAAAGATAATAGAATAGTATTATCTTCTAAATATTTTGCCACTGCGATATAGTTTTTTGTTGTCATATTAAGCCTCCAATTAAAAATTTATTAACATTGTCATTATATCAAATTTCACCTGTTTTTTATAGCTTTTTATTTATATTAATGTCCATTTTTTGACATAAAATCTTTTCTTGCATTTTCCATCCACTTATCTTGTGAAATCATTGCTTTTCCAACTGCAACAAAGTCTAATAAATTATTTTCAACAAGCCAACTAGCTTGACTTTCTTTTTTTATTTTACTCACACCTATAACAGGAATTTTTACCTGTTTTTTTATTTCCGTTCCCATATAGATTATCCAATCTAAAGGAAAATCTTCAGGAAAGTTACTTATTTTTACTTGCCTTTTATATTCAGGATTAGGAACACCACTTGAAACATGTAATATATCTAAGCCATAAGATTCTAGTTCTTTTGCATTTTCTATTCCATCTTCAAGTTCAGGTTCGTTTCCACCCATTCTATAACCAAGAATGAAATTATCATCAAATAAATACCTAGTATTCTCTATTAATTTTCTTGAAAAATAAAGTCTTTCTCCATACTTATCTGTTCTTTTATTCCAAAGTTTAGAATTTAATTGAGAGATTAAATAAGTATGAGCTCCATGAATTTCTATTCCATCAAAGCCACATTTTTTAGCTCTAACAAAAGCCTCTTCAAAAAGCTTTAAAATTCTATCTAGTTCTTCTTCAGGAACTTCTGCTATCTTATCTTTAAAGCCAGCATGATGAATCTGTATCATACAAGGCACATCATATTTATGAATTTCGTCAGCTACCTTAGTAAGTCCTTCAATGAAGCTATCATTCCAAATTCCAATTTGATTTTCTCTTAATTTTCCACTTTCTTCAACTGCTGAAGCTTCAACAATTATAAGTCCTACACCACTTCTAGCTATCATACCATACCAATCAATTAAATCTTCAGTGACATAGCCATCATCTTTTACAAGAGAAAATCTAACCATAGGGGGTAGAACTATTCTATTTTTTATATGAATATTTTTTATTTTAAAATCTGTAAAAATATTAATTTTTTTCATATACGTCCTTTTAAAAAATATAATAAAGCAATAAGCCAGCTAGTCCTGACGAGATAATTAAAGTGATGCTTCCTATCTTAAAGAATAGCCCACCTATCAGAACAGAGGCAAATATTATATATGATCTGTAGTCTATAAAATTATCTTTAACAAAAAGAGCAACAGCTGCTGCTAAAATAAGTCCTACAACAGTAATTCTTAGAGCTGCAAAAGTTCTTTTTACAACAGGCAGATTACTAAATTTTTTTAAGAATACAACTATAATAGTCATTATTATTATAGACGGTAGAACAACACTAAAAGTTGCAATGGTTGAGCCCATAGTTTGTGAAATTCTATAGCCTACATGAGTTGCTAAATTTATTGATATAGGTCCTGGAGTTATCTGAGAAACAGCAACAATCTCCATGAATTCATGGAAACTTATCCATTTATTTATATCAACAACTTCATGTCGCATAAGAGGAAGTATTGCATAACCTCCACCAAAACTAAAAAGTCCAACTTTAAAAAATACAAAAAATAATTTTAAATATGTCATTGGACATCATCTTCTTTTTCTTTTTTAGATTTTTCTTTAAATAAAAAATAGATATTTCCTAATATCATAGTAGCAATTATTATTATAATAGGAGAAATTCCAAAATAGTTAATTAATATAGCAATTATAATAGGAAAAATAAAGGTATATCTATTTATATTTGCAGATTTAGCTATTCTATACACAGAAATTAATATAAGAGCTGCAATAGCTGGTTTTATACCATTAAAAATAGCAACAACTATAGGGTGATTACCAATAGCCAATAAAATTTGACTCAAAAATAACACTATAAAAAAAGAAGGTAGAACAGCTCCTAGCATTCCTGCAAACATTCCTAAAAATCCTGCTATTTTATATCCAGTTATAAGAGATATATTTACAGCAAGAACTCCAGGAATAGACTGTGCAATAGCCATTCCATCTACAAATTCTTCTTTCTCTAACCAATTTTTTTTATTTACTATTTCATCTTCTATCAGAGAAAGCATAGCATAGCCTCCTCCGATAGTAAAAGCTCCTATTTTGAAAAATAGTATAAAAATATCTATAATTTTATTTTTCTTCATCTTTAGCCTTCTTTAAATCTAAAATAACTTCTTTTAAAATATCATAAGCTAGTTCTATTTTACTTTTTTGATTTATAACAGTAGAACTTCTATCTTTTCTTATGATTTCTATACTATTAGTATCTGTTCCCATGGTTGAGGCATTATTTGCAACTATCATATCAAGTCTTTTCTTTTCTAATTTTTTTAGAGCATTCTCAATGATATTATTAGTTTCTGCTGCAAAACCAACCAATAATTGATTTTCTTTCTTTTTACCCATTTCAAATAAGATATCAGGGTTTCTAACTAGTTCTATTGTTAAATTTAAATCTGATTTTTTAATTTTTTTATCTTGATATTCTTTAGGTCTGTAGTCTGCAACTGCAGCGCAAGCTATAAAAATATCAGTATCTTTAAACTTTTCATCTACCTTTTCATACATATGAATTGCAGAATCGACAGAAATAAATTCTTTAAGTCCATCAGGAACACTAAGATTTGTAGGTCCACTTACCAAAGTTACTTCAGCTCCTAAATCAACAGCAGCTTGAGCAAGTGAATACCCCATTTTCCCACTTGATTTATTTGAAAGATATCTTATGGGATCTATATCTTCTCTTGTTCTACCACTTGTGATAAGAAGTTTTTTACCCTTTAGAGCATCTCTAAAATTATCAATCTTAGAAGCTATGCTATATCTTTCAATTATATCAACGATTTCTTCTGGTTCTTTCATTCTACCTTTTGCTTCATAGTTACAAGCCAGTAGGCCTTCATTCGTATCTATAAATCTATAACCATAAGTTTTTAATTTATCTATATTTTCATTAAGAATAGGATTTTCATACATATTTACATTCATTGCAAGAGCAAAAAACACTGGTTTTCTCAATGAAACAGCTGAAAGAATTGTTGAAAGCATGTCATCAGCAATTCCATTAGCAACTTTGCCAATTATATTATATGTTGCAGGTGCAATTAAAACTATATCTGCCCAATCAGCAAGAGATATATGCTCTACTTCATAGTGAGGATTTTTATCCCACATATCAACATAGACTCTGTTTTTTGAAAGAGTCTCAAGAGTTAAAGGACCTATTATGTTTGTAGCATTTTCTGTCATGACTACTTTTACATTGTACCCCTTCTTCTTTAGAAGAGATACTATACTTGCAGATTTGAATGCAGCAATTCCTCCTGTAACTCCTACTAAAATGTTTTTCATCTTCTTCTCTCCTTATAATAATTATCTCTTTTTGCAATGAATTCTTCAATTTCAGAAATATCAAAACCTTGAGATTTTAAAGCCATGAAATCAAAATTAGCTATGTCATCTAAATATTCAAGATATAAGTCAGAAAATATAGTCATTAATTTTCTTGATTTAGAATATAATTTAGAAAGTTCTTCACCTTTATTTATAAGAGTTGTAATAGACCATTCCATTTGTCCATTTTTAAAATCTATAAATCTTTGTTTTGCTTTGTTAGCATTTTTTACTTCTTTACTGATATTATCGAAAATTTCTTCATTTAATTCATCAACAAAAAATTTATTATTTTCATTTAGGAATTTTATCACTTCTTCAAATTTCTTTTCAGAATAAAAATGTTTTAAATCAACTCTATATTTATATGATTTTTTTTCAGTATCTAAATTATATGAATCTAGAATACTTCTATATTTTTTAGCAACTTCAATATTATGTTTAAAATTTTTCTCAAAAATTTCTAATTGTTTACTACTGATTCTAGCATCTTTTTCTTTTGTAACTTCTTCAAGTTGAGCTGTTAAATAAGAAATTTCATCATCTTTTATCTTTAAATAATTTTGTAAATCTTCTATCTGTTTTAAATACTTATCTTCTTTTTCTTTAAAAAGTAAATCGCCTAAACCCATTAAACTCCTCCTTGAGATTTATAAAATTTTCAATAGATTATATCACAAAACAAAAAATAAAACTATTTACTTTTTGTAAAAAACCCTCTCCCTATATTTGTATATTGGATATGCCCATTGTAATAAGAATACAGCAGAGAAAATAACTAACTTTAAAATGACATTGTTTACATAAAAAGCAAGTACTGTTGCAATTACTGAAGAAATACAAATTTTTATGGTTGTTGCAATAATATTTTTTAAATCTAATTTAACATAAAGTTTTACATACATAAATAGTAGTAAAAAGAAGTTTACTCCTGAAGAAATTGATGTAGCTAATGCCAAACCTTTATGTTGAAAATCTTTAATAAATAAATAATTTAAAATAATATTCATAATAATGGCTATAATTGAAAATTTTGCAGGTCTTTTATTGTCACCCATAGCATAGTAACCCTTACTAACTAATTGAACTCCAACATAAAAAATAAGACCTAATGAGTAATAAAGTAGACATTCTGAAGTAATTTTAACAGCATCTTCATTAAATTTTCCATAAGAAAAGATAAGCCTTATAACATCTTTTGAAAAAAATGTTAGAACAAATAAACTCGGTATAGTTAGAAAATTTAAGAAATTGATAGCTGACACTAGTCTTCTATTTGTATCTTCTTTATCTCCATTGGCTGCTGCTCTTGATATACTTGGGAAAAGTACATTGGAAATAGTTACTCCAAAGACTCCAACAGGAAGTAAGTAAACTCTACTTGCATTTTCAAGTGCAGTTATAGAACCAGCTACCAAAAAAGAAGCAAAAAATTGATCAACTATAGTATTAACTTGTCTTGCAAAAACTCCTACAAGCATAGGAATTAATTTTATACCTAGAAATTTTAAATACATATCTTTAAAATCTATTTTAAATGAGTAGGATTTTAAGAGTTTTATAAAAGGGAAGAAAACGACTAAAAATTGTAAAACTCCACCTATTAAAACCCCATAAGCCAATGCATCTATACTAAAGTATTTAGTAAGCCACATAGCTGAAAAAATTATAGATAAATTGAAAAATATTGAAGTTGAGGCAGGTATAGCAAAATATCCAAAGTTATTTAAAATGGATCCCATCATACCCGATAAAGATATGAATAAAAAGTAGAAAGACATAATTTTTAAAAGTCTAGATGCTACCATTTTTAGCTCATCACTAAAACCAACAACTATAAAATCAATAATATAACTTGAAAAAATTATCATCAATACACTTATTACAAAACTAAATAAAAAAGTGATGTTTAGAACAGAAAAAATATATTCTCTACTTCTTTCCTCACCCTCTTCTTTTTTCTTCTTATGATAGAGGGGAATAAAGGTATTTCCTAAGGCACCTTCTCCTAAAAGCTGCCTAAAAAAATTACTTATTTTGAATGCACTATAATATGCATCTGTTAAAACAGAGGCTCCAAAAAAATAGGCCACTAGAGTCCCTCTAAAAAGTCCTAGTACCCTACTTACCATTGTTATTATCATAGTATTTATAGATTTTTTTAACATTTTCTTATCTCTCCATCGTCAATGTTTATCTTAGCGTCTTTATACAATTCTAAAATAGCTAAAAAGATATATATTAAATGTAGTTTATTTTCAGCTTCTAAAAATAAATCATCAATAAGCCAATTTTTAAAATATGCTTTTATCAATATGTTATCCATAATTTCTTTGATATCATATTGTTTTATTAAGTTTAATTCCATAAATTCAGACATATCAACTGAATCAAAATATTTCTTATAGACATCAAAAATATCGTCAGTTGTAAGTGAAGTTAAATCATAGTCTTTCGCAATTTTTTTAATAGTTCTTTTACTTTCTCCTCTTGAATAAGAAATGTTAAATTCTTTTTCTAGATTAGCGACTTTAGGAGTTAATTCTTTGAATAATTTATGTTCTTCCAATCTTCTCTTAAGATTTGTTTCTTTTTCTTTATCACTATCTAAATTAAGTAGATTTAAAGTTTTTATCTCAATTAATTCTGAAGCAATTATTATAAAGTCTGATTTTATCTCAATATTTTCTCTTTCTGAAAGCTTTAAAACTTCTAAATATTCATCAATAAGCTGAGAAATATTTATATCAGAAATCATCATTTTCTTTTTTTCAATTAAATTTAGAAGTAAGTCAAAAGGTCCTTCAAAATTATTAACTTTTACTACTAGTTCTTCCATATTTCATCTCTCTTTTAAATAATTTCCATCTATCTACATCAGCTTGAATAGTAGCTTTTAATTCATCTATTGAAGAAAATTTCTTTTCTTCTCTCATGAATTTAACAATTTGTATATATAATTTTTCACCATAAACTTCTCTATCAAAATCTAGTATATGTACTTCTAAACTCAATTCTTGTTTCAATGTTGGATTATATCCAATATTAACCACTCCATATAGAACTTTTGAATTCTTATCTGAAACTTGTAAAAAAGCTCCATATATACCAGAAGGAGGGTATAATCTGTTATCCATTTTTATATTTGTAGTGGGAAAACCTAATTGTCTAGCAATTTTCTTACCATGGATAACTTCTCCTATAACTATCATAGGATGATCTAAAAGTTTAATAGCTCCATCAAAATCAGAATTAGCAATTTTTTTTCTTATTGCTGATGAACTTACAAGTTCCCCGTCTAAAGTTACAGGTGGTAGCTCATTAACTTTTATATTATGAACTTCAGCTAAATACTCTAAGTCTTCTGCTGTTCCAAGTCCACCCTTACCAAAAGAAAAATTGAAGCCAACAAATATTTCCTTTACTTTTAACTTATTTTTTAAGATTCTCACAAATTCCAAGGGAGTATATTCTAAGAAGTTCTTATCTAATTTTTGCATTATAACAACATCTACTCCTAAAGATTCAAGTAGATAAAGTTTCTCTTCATTTGTATTGATATAATCAAACTTTCTTTCAGGAAATAAAAACTCCAAAGGGTGTTTTTCAAAGGTAAAGACAACAGCCTTTTTAGAATTTTCTCTAGCTGCTTTTATAGTCTCATTTATAAGCTTTTTATGTCCATAATGTACTCCATCAAAATTTCCTATGGCAACATAAGTATCTTCAAATTCTATATTTGATGTCAGTATATCATTTACTACTATCATTATTTTTTGCTCCTAACTATTTTCTTCTTCTAAAAGATTATTATAAATCTCCTCTATTCTTCTAAAACGATTTCTTATACCAGACTTAGATATATTTATCATGTCTGCTAAGCTTTGTAAAGAATCTTCTGGATTATTTAGTCTTAACATAGCTGCTTCTTTTAAAACATCTGTCAGAGTATTAAGACCAAGTTTTTCATCTATATACTTTATCATTTTTATTTGATAATTTCCAGTATTTAAAGTTTTGGTTTCATTGGCAACTTCCCAATTCATCTCTCTAATTGTCTTATTTTTTAAATTTTTTATGATAGTGATTTCTTCATATTCAAAAAAATATTTTAGAGCATTCATTGAAACAAGTAAATCCATAATATCTTCTGAGTTTCTTAAGTATACTAAAATTTTATTCTTTTTAATAGTCTTAAATATCTTTTTCTTTTTTGATAATAATATATTATAAATTTTATCTGCTAATTCTTTATTGTCAACAAAAAAATCTAAAGAATATTCTTTCTTAGGATCTTTGATATATCCACAGCTTAAGAAGAATCCTCTCAAGTAACCTCTAAATATTTCATCGTTTTGAATGATATCAAGAAAAGAAAATTTAAAACTTTCTAAAAATTCTTTTAAGCCTTTTTGTTTATACAAAGTTATAACATAGATTCTGTGTTCAGTAAATTTTTTTGTTATAGAATATTTTATTCCAAATTGTAAAGAGCTAGTAGCCTTAATTAAAGAATAAAGTCTTTTAGCTAAAATGGAATTCTCCATTTTTATTTCTATTCCTTCTTTCACTAAATTTGCCTTATTTTCAAAAATAGCTGATATTTCTGCTAAACATTCTAAATTAGTAACAGGAATTTTTTGTGTAATTTCTTGTTTAACATTAGAACTATAAGACACAAGCCTACCTCCCTATTTTGCTTCAGCCCAATTCTTACCTATATTTATGTTTATATTCAAATTTACATCTTCAAGTTTAACTGTATTTTTCATTATATCTGCTAAAATTTCTGAGTATTTTTCAACAGAACTTTCTTCTACTTCAAAAATTAATTCATCATGTACTTGTAATAATAAAGCTATATCATCTTTATCTTTTAAAGTTTCATAGACTTTAAGCATAACTTTTTTAAGAATTTCAGCTGCTGTACCTTGTATGACAGTGTTAACTGCCATTCTTTCAGCTTGAGCTTTTATAGTTTTATTTTTAGAATCAATACCACTTATATATCTTTTTCTACCAAAAAGAGTTTTAACATAACCATGTTCTTCTCCAAACTCTATAACTTCTTTTTCAAAAGTTGTGACTCTTGGATATTGTTCAAAATATTTCTTTATATATTCCGAAGCATCTTTTACAGGTATTTTTAATTCTTTAGCCAAACCAAAGGCTGTTTTTCCATAGATTATACTAAAATTAATAATCTTAGCAATAGTTCTTTGTTCTCTAGTCACATCATCAGAATCTGATAAGTTAAAAATTCTTCTTGCAGTTAAATCATGTAAATCTTTTTCTTCTCTATATGCTTCTATTAGATTTTCATCTTTAGACATAGAAGTAAGTACTCTCAATTCAACTTGTGAATAGTCTATACTCATTAAAACTTTTCCTTCTCCTGCAACAAAACCTTCTCTTATTTTAATTCCATCATCTGTCTTTACAGGAATATTTTGTAGATTAGGCTCAGATGAAGAAAGTCTACCTGTTGCTGTTCCTATTTGATTAAAACTTGTATGTATTCTTGAATTAGAATCAACTAGATTAGGTAGAGTATCTACATAAGTAGTTTTTAACTTATTAAGTTTTCTATAGTCAAGAAGTAATCTAGCTATGTTATATCCATAACTTTCTAAGTCTTCTAAAACCATTACATCTGTAGAATATCCAGTTTTAGTCTTTTTACCACTAGGTAAATTCATTTTTATAAATAGTATATCTCCTAATTGCTTTGGAGAATTTATATTAAACTCTTCACCAGCTTCTTCATAGATGGCTTTTTCAATCTTAGCAAGTTCTTTTTCTAACTCAGAAGAGTAGTTTTTAAAGTAAGAAACATCTATTTTAATTCCCTTTCTTTCCATAAGAGATAGAACAGGAATTAAAGGCATTTCATTTTGAATTAAGATATCATAAAGTTCTTCTTTATGTAGTATATGATTTATTTCATCATAGCAAGCTAAGATTCCTAAACCTATATTAGATAGATATCTTGCAAATTGATCAACTAATAGAGTATCTATATGAAGTTTTCCAAAAGTTGTTTTATAATCTTTAGCATCAACTTTAGAATACTCTGTAATAGGTAGGAAAACATCCATTTTAGTTTGAGAAGTGATCAAATGATATGCTATCATCATATCCATATACATAGACTTAAAAGTAAATCCTAGATTTAATAAAGTTTTAAAATTATATGAAATAAATTTTACATCAAGTTCAGCTATAAAGTTTATTAAAATATTTCTATCTATATTTTTAACAAGTAATCCTCCATGATTTAAAGGAAAATATAGGTCCTTTTCCTCAGTAGATAAAATTATTCCTAATTCTTCATAGTAAATAGAAGCTATTTTTTTATAGTTGTTTAAATATTCTTTTTGCTCATTTAAAAGAGTTTCACTATCGATAATTAAAAACTCTCTATTTGAAAAATTTATATTAAGTTCTTTTTCGTATTTAATTTCTTTTTCAACTTTTTCTGTTTTCTCTACTTCTTCAACTTTATCAAAAAGTGAAAGCAGAACAGGTTTATGATCAAAATCAGTTTTTTGGACTTTTTCTTCTAAATTTAATTTTTTAATAAACATCTTAAATTCTAAAGCTTTACAAAGTTCATATAGTTTCTCTTTATCCATAGAGTATTTTAAATTTTCTTCATCTGCATTAATATCCAAATTTGTGAAGATTTTTGCAAGTTCTCTACTCAAAAAAGCTATATCTTTTTCATTTGTAAGATTCTTTATAAGAGAAGGACCTATACCTTCTATATTTTTTAAGTCATCTATATTTTCATAGATTTTTTCTAGGCTATCGTATTTAGAGAATATAGCTAGAGCTTTCTTTTCTCCTATTTTTGTTACTCCTGGTATACCATCACTTTTATCTCCAATAAGTCCAAACAAATCAGGAATCTTTTCTGGAACAACTCCTAAGTAATTTACAACATCTTCAGCTGTTCTCAACATTCCAAACTTTTCACCCTCTGAACCTTTTCCAAGTAAGGCAATAGTTATGTTTTTTTCAACTAATTGGGATAAATCTTTATCTCCTGTAACAATTATAACTTCTAAATCATCCTTAGCTATTTTCTTAGCTAAACTTCCAAGTACATCGTCAGCTTCATAAGATTCTATTCTGTATCTATTTATATTAAAAGCATCTAAAACTTCTTCTATTCTTGGTATTTGAGCAACTAAATCTTCAGGAGTAGATTGTCTATTAGATTTATAGTCACCATATATCTCAGTTCTTTTAAGTGAAGATCTTTTCACATCAAAAGCAGCTGCCATGTAGTCAGGATTAAATTCTTTTATTATACTCAATAGAGTATTAATAAAACCATAGACAGCTCCTGTTGGTTCATTTTTAGTTCTAAAATTCATATTTGCAAAATATGCTCTATACATTATGGCACTTACATCTAAAAGCACAGCTCTTTTCATAAAATTATCACCTTGTTAAATTTTTTTAATTTCATTATACTTTAATATTATATCACATAGAGATAAAAATATAGAATAAACTTTATCCTATTATATAAAGAAATTTTTATCTCTGAAAAATTAAAAAATAAATTAAAGTTTATTAATTTAGTAAAAAATAGTTGACAAAGAAAAATATAGGAGTATAATAACAGTTGAATAAGAATTCAATTGATGATTAAA
>ERZ773073.817-NODE-817-length-15711-cov-10.009198_pt1 | contig 15711 bp, 16 predicted proteins | sample MGYA00580616_ERZ773073 | MGnify/ENA primary metagenome ERZ773073 (study PRJEB29015, sample SAMEA2737960) | human oral metagenome | biome: human oral; feature: human-associated habitat; material: dental | place: China | collected 2131 ...
GAGCCTATTTCATAAACAAAAAAATAACCGCTGTCTTTTACAACAACGATTATTTGAAATTTTATAATTCAACTCTCACTTTCAATTTCTAATTTAAAATTTTTCTGTATTAACTTTTTCTATTTTTTATTATTTTCAAGTAAATTATACAATTTTATTAAATCCTCGTTCAAAGAATAGTAATAAGTATCTAGAAACCAATCTTCAAAATATACTTCATTAGAAAAATTTAAATATTTATGCAAATCTGAATAAATCCTAAAATTAGAATTGAAATTAACTATAGATTCATACTCTTCTTTCTTAGAATAAATGTATTCTGCTACTTTTTCTATTTTTTTTAATTTATCTTGAAAATCATCTATTTTTTCCATCTTTTTTTTCATTTTTTCATATTCATGCAAATCTAAATAATAATTAAAATCTTTTGATAAATATATTATTACTTCTGAATCAATTATCTTTTTATTAAAAAATGTTGTTTCAGGAAGATCAGTAGTTGTAATTCTTGGAATAACTGATATACCCTTTGATAAATACATTTTTTTATCTAATTGTTTTACTAAATTTTTAATTTCATCACTATAATTTTTTAATTCATCTTCTTTTATAGTAAATTCTTTTATTTTATCTTTATCTATCAAAAGGGAGCAATTTGAAACCAAAAAATTTGATAAATTATATTCTTTAAGACATAAAGACAATTTTTGTTTCGTTTTTAATATTTTTATTTTTTCATCTTTCTCTATTTCCATATTTAACCAATTTTTATCATCTCTTATATTATTATTTATTCTAGCTATTTCTTTACAATTTACACTGATACCAATCAGAAAAAAAATAATTATTTTTTTTAAATAGTTCATTAGTATACACCTCTTTTTAAATTCTCTTTACCATGATTTATCATAGTTTTAACTTCAGTAGAGTTTGGAGTGGATGATTTTTCATATTTACTACCTTTTATTCCCGTTGTGTTAATCTCTTCTTTATTAGTTGGATAATCAAAAAATGGAATATTCAAATTCATAGTAGCTTGTGAATTTTTTTTCGCTTTATTAATTTTTTCTTCAAGTTCAATTCTAAAAAAGAAGCTATTCTTTTCTTTAGAACCGATTGTATTAGAAGCCGCTTTTGCGACAGCACCAACTACTTCAATTTCACCTTTGGCTTTCCCAATATCCTCTTTCAGTTTACCAGGATTAGTAGCATACTCAATAGTCTGGCTCTCGACATCTCTAGCTACATGAAGATTATTACTATTTTTAGAAACAGAGTATCCTGCACTTACTCCGATATTAGCATAGAAGTTGCTGTTTGCCATACTGATATTCCTTTCTTTTTTTATTATTTTAGCATTAATTATTTAGAATGTATGAAGTACGAGAGAGAAACTGCACTTCTTATCTTGTTTGTATCCAAAATTTTAGGTGCAGTACATTTTATAAAGAAAAATATTTGTAGAACTCTATTTTAAATAATTTTTTTAAATTACTGACAAGTTCTTTTCTATTCTCTGAAGTAAAAATTAAATCTTCATGAATTATTTTATTGGGAGTATAAATTGTATATACTTCAAAATATATTGGGACACGATAAAATCCTTTTTGTTCTTGTTCATTATCAATTTCTTCTATAAGTTTTTTTAATTTTATTGAATTTTTTTTTACAAATTTTTTCTTTATTATCTTTTCTTTATCATTGATACTATATAATTCTAATTTTACACTATTATCTTCAATAATATATTTTCCAAATAAAAATCTTTTATCATTTTTTAGCCTTCTTAAATTTTCGACATCTCTACTACAAAGTTTATTAGAATAATATTTTTCAATATTTGATAATTCAAAGAATTTTAAAACTTTATTTTCATCATCATATTCTTTTATTTTTAAACATTCTTTTTGTCTATATTTATCAGAGAATTTATCAAATTTAAAATATATTATAATTTTTTCTTTTTCAAAGTTTCTATTTTTCAATATATAATAATAATCGTTATAATAGCGTCCACCATCGTAATATTTATAAAATTTATGTAAATCTGAAAAAAAATCATCGGGATTTCTAATTATTTGATATTCTTTTACAGGGAATTCCTTTCTAATATTTTGTCTATGATTATCCATTCTAGTTGACAACATGATAAATGAAAAATTCAAATAAATTATAAACAGATAGTACTTTTTATTCACTTTTTTTACCACCTCCATAATTGACTCTGATTTCATCATAACCACAGATCAATGCACTTTTTGTTTTCTTCATTAAATGAAAAATTAGTCAAAAAATTACAATTATAATTCTTTTTTACTTCTCCAAAAATTAAAAAATTTACTCTCCTTAACCTCTCCTCTTTTTATTTTAACATACAGAAATTCAATACGAAAGAAAAAATAATTATTAATTTTTTAGCATTTGTTTTATTTTAAATTTTGAAAAATTTCATCTTTTTCTATTAATTTCTCATAATTGCAAACCTCATTATATTTTTTATACCAATCTTTTACCTCTTCTTTCACTGTATTCCCAATATAATTATATTTGGTTTTTAAAATTTTTGAAATATTATTTAATGTATTTATATTTCCAAATAAGGCATAATCCTTAATTTTCAAAAAATATAAATTTTCATAGTTAAAATTTATATCATTACAATTTATTTTTTTTCTTCGTTCTGGAAACATATCATATAAAAAGTCCTGAAAATTTTTATTATAGGATTCGTTTGTCTCATGATGTTCATAACTTATGAAAATTTCAGGCAGCAAATTAGATTCACGTTCAATATAGTTATTATAGGGATTACTTTTCTGACTAACCTTATTTGTATTTATAACTTCCTTTGAGGCTGCATTTTCAATTTTTTCCAGCTTATTTACTATATTATCAATAGATTTATCTTGGTTAGTTATTAGGATGTAAGGATTTATAGAATTATAGTAAATTTTATATATTGTTGGATTTTCAATTTTTTCATTATTATACAATACAAAAATTTTTGAATTATTTTCTCTTTTTTCAGTAATTTCATCTAATGAATTTTTTTTGTACGAATACTCTAAGTTTTTTTTTGATACTTTATTCAAATCTTGAAAAAATTCTATTTCAAAATAATTACTTAAATCATCTCCTAATTTATATCTCTCTTCTTTCAAATTTAACTGATTTATCATTTCAGTTTTTTCAAAACTTTCTTTTATTACTTCCCTGTTATCTAGTAAAGTATATTTTGAATAATCGTAGTGAGAACTATCTAAAAATTTTATTTTTTCAATCTGAACATGCGGTATAATCTTTTTTTCACTAGAAACCTTTAATGGAATTTTTTTTATTTCCTTTTCATTATACAAAATAAATAACGGTTTTGATATTATTTCTATTAATTTTTTAATCTCACTATCTTCATAACTATCTTTAAAATTTGAAATCATAAAGACTTTATCTTTATATTTAATTTCATAAAATATACATTATTTTCTAAAAAAGAAAGTTCTTTACTTTCAACTAGTTGAGTATAGTTTATGTTCATTTTTTCTTTGTTAAATACTGCTGTGTTTTCTATATTTCCATAGTATTCTTTTTCTTGATAACCTTTGATTTCAAATTTATCTTTCTTACCTAATTTCAGTTCTATATTTTTATAATTTTGAATATATTCGATTCTATCATTTCCAACACTATTTATAGCTTTTAAGGAAATATTATTTAAAAAATCTATATCTTTTTTTACATTAATCTTAAATTTTTCAATAAAAAAAGTCCCATCGTCTTCAAATGAAATATCTTCAATCTCTCCGTTGTCATAGAAATAAATTCTTCTTCTTTCTCCAATTCCGTTTATATCAATTTTTTTTACCTCTATTATTTTATTTTTTGTAAATTTTTCATAATCCAAGATTATATCATTATTTTGAATTGGAAACACCAATTTCAAAATTAACAAATTAATAAATAGTAATATCTTTTTATTTCCCAGCATTTTTATTCATCAACTCCTGAAAAGACTTGTTCATATCTATATTTTTTTTATACGGTACTGTCATTTGATTTTCTTTTAACAAACTTTCTTCATTATACAACGCTCTAACAGGACGATTCATTCTTTTCTGTAGCTGACTTTCCACCCCCATATATATTATAGAGCCTTTTTATACTATACATAATACTATTTAATATATTCAACAGTATATATAAAAGTATACTACCAAAAAAAGTTACCAATTCATAAAATGAAATTATTTCAGATATATTTTCTTCATTAAATGAGTTCTCTCCAAATATATTTATAAAATCAATACTTTTTTGATATTTAATATCTTTTCCAAATTTTTCTTCTACCTCTTTTTTGGTTAAATTAAATTTATAATCTTTCTCATCATTTGAATTTATATAAAAATATCCTTTACATAATCCTTGTTTACTTAACTCTATATATCCTATAATATATTTAAAATTATTTGTCCATGTTAATTTTTCTATCCCTTCACATAATAAATAACCGGTACTATTAGTAGTATATTCATATACGGATAATGTTTCATCTTTTAATGTCGTTCTTTCTAAGCTAAAGTTATTATTAATTTTTTCATGTGTATTTTGGACATATTTTTTTCTTTTTATTTCATTAATACAACTATAAGAAGAATATATATATACAAAAACAATGGACATAACTATAAAACAAAGCTGTTTCTTCATTTCTATTTTTTTCCTCCTATCCTCTCTTTTGCTTCTTTTATCCTCATATTTATAGAATTTGTTATTTCTTTCAGCATTATATCTTTATCCTTGTTCTTGAATCTTCCTCTGTATATTTCATGATTTTTATAATTTGTAAGTAAGTTATATTTATTTCCAAGTTCCCGTTTATCTGGAAAACCATTTTTCAAGTCAAAAGGCTTTGAAAATTCATCATATAATTTATGACGCTGTTAAAACCGTTTAATAGAAATATATTCTAAAAAATAATATTAATGATCAAAAGTCCATCTTCTGATTTTTCCCTGCTCTACAAATAGTATATCTATTTCACGTTTTAAATTATATATTTTGTTATTAGCCTTGTCTTTTATGACAGTTTCAAATATAAATTCATTTTCCATATATGGTCCAGAAGATATGTTATATTTTTCATTCTTTTCTCCTAAAATCCAAAGCAAATCATTATTAATAGAATATTCAAAAATATAACTGTTGATATCAATATATTTACTATTACTTATATTTTCAATATACAAATTTTCATTTATATAAATTTCTCCTATTTTTTTCTCTTTGTAATAAATTATTACGGTTTCTAAATATAAATTGTTCTGCAAACTTTTTAATTTAATAATTATATTACCATTGTCAAAATTTATATCTTCAATATTAGAAATTTTCTCATCATCCCCATAATTTAAACGGCGCATTGAAATTTCATAATGGTTTTCTTTAATTATCTCACCCTTATTAAAGCAATAATAAATTAGTAATAAAAGTAATGTTATTATTAAAATTTTTTTCATAAATTATCACCTCAAATCCATTATCCAGAGAGCTATTTGCTCAGGACTAAATTTTAATAAATTGTTGTATCAATCCGTTATTCCGTATCTTTTTATCAATCATATATTGAGCAAACTCTAATTCTCCTATTGAAATTACACCTTTACTATTAGCCCATATACTATCACAATTTACTGATACAATTCCTCTAATATTACAATCTATGATTTTAAAATAACCTATTTCCCTTAAATTCTCTATTAAAAAAACAACCTTCACTTCTGTTCCAAAAAATCTTTCTAAAAACATATTACCAAAATATTTCGTATTTCCTTGTTTGGAATTCTTAAGTTATAGACGTCTGTATATTCTGTAGTTACATCTATTTCCTTCTGCTTTTTATCTTTTGTCAAATATCCGCTGTATAAAAGTAATTGCCACATTTCATTATCATTGCTTAAAAGACTTTTTATTGTTGTTCCATCTGAAATATATTTTTCAATACTTTCCCCGTCAGTAAAACATTTTAAATCTTCATAAACAATTTCTCCAGCATGATTAATCATATTTTCTAAAAGAGTATTTCCTGAAATATTTGCCCAAATATGCTTTAATTTATTTTTCTCCATAATATTTTTCAATATATGTTAATTATACCATAATCTGAGATTTAAAATAAAACCTTTTAAATGCTCTATGATACTTTCTTTCAGTTTTAACTACATTTGATTCTGAAAACTATTATATATCATTTTAAATTGTTAGATTTAGGGCATAAAAAAAGACCGTCCCAAAAAGAAAAATCGAAAACAGTATAAAACTTATATTTCTATTTTCTATTTGGAAACAGCCTCAAATTTTTACCATATTTTTATTCTATTTTTTGGCTCCTTGTAAAGCTTATCACCTTTTTTAGTCTTAAACAGCTCGTGGAAACTGTCCATATTTTCCAGCACACCATTTACACGGTAATAAGGTGGAGAATGTGGATCTGATTTTACTAAGTTCTTAAGGCTTTCATCTGTTATCTTTTCACGCCACGATCTTGCATAACTCATAAAGAACAGTTCTTCCTGTGTATATCCTTCAAATTTCACATTTTTTTCAGGATGGTCCTTCAAATAAAGCTGCAGTGCATCATAAGCTATATTTGTTCCACCTAAATCAGCTATATTTTCAGTCAATGTAAGTACACCGTTCAAATGAACACCATTTGCAACAGTATATTTTGAAAACTGGTCAGCAAGTTTTTTCGTTGCAGCATCAAATTTATCCCTATCTTCCTTCTGCCACCATTCTTTTGCATTTCCATCTCCGTCATAGGATGCTCCGCTTACATCAAATCCATGTGTTGCTTCATGCCCTATTACAGCCCCTATTCCTCCAAAATTAACTCCAGGCTGGGATTCAAAAGAGTAAAATGGTCTCTGTAATATTCCGGCAGGAAATACTATTTCATTTTCAGTAGGAGAATAATATGCATTTACTTCATGTGCATCCATACCCCATTCATTTTTGTCAACAGGCTTTCCAACTTTTTTCAGGTCATAGTTGTAATACCATTTTTTTATAGTTAAAATTTGGCTGTACAGTGTATCTTCCGGGTTAAGTTTTAAACTTCCAAAATCCCGCCATACATTTGGATAACCTATTTTTGAGTTAATTTTACTTAATTTTTCAAGTGCAGCCTTTTTAGTCTCTTCACTCATCCAAGTAAGGTTTTTTATTCTATTCTGAAAAGCTATTTTTATGTATTTTATCATTTCTTCAGTATTTTTTTTAGCTTCTGCTGAGAAATTCTTCTCTACATAAACTTTTCCAACTATTTCTCCAAGTTCTTCACTTACAAAGTCCAATGCCCTTTTTTCAATGACATCTCTTTCTTTTCTTCCACTTAAAACTTTTCCATAAAATTCAAAACTTCTATTGGAAGTTTTTTCATCAAGAATTCCAGCAGAACCTGATATTAACTGGAATTTCATATAATCCTTGATAACTTCTATATTTGACATATTTATAATTTTATCAAGATTTTCGTAATATTTAAGTTCTTCCACATTTACATTGTCTGTATTAACTCCCACATCTTTTAAAAATTTCTGAATGTCAACATTTTTTATTTTCTTAGCTATTTCACTTACTTTCATAGGATTATTGTATTTAGTTATATCATCTTGTTCTTCATCTGTAAGAAGAAATTTAGCAATTTCCTTTTCAAATGCAACTATTTTCTTTGCTTTTTCTTCTGTATTTTTTTCACCAAGATAACCAAGCATATCATTTACATATTTTGTGTATTCATCTAAGATTTCCTTATCTTCCTCTTCATCATTCTGATAATATGATCTCGACAAACCTAATTTTGGATTAACTAAGAATATTCCGTAATTTCTCGCATCATTTAAATCAGTAGCCACTGACCAGTCATAAAGCAGTTTAGAGCCATCCTTTGTCTTTTTCACTGTATACTTCTGGATGTCATCAAGGTTCTTTATGGCATTAATTGCGGCCAGATCCTCTTTTATCGGATTGATACCTTCCTTATCCCTTCTGGCAGTATTCAAATATGAATTATATAAAGTAATAAGCTTATATTCCTCTGAATTTTCAGGCAATTTCTTATTTTTTATTTCTCCTATAAGTTCTTTCAGAAAATTCTGATTTTTTTCAATCAATTCATCAGTTACTCCCCATCCTCCTTTTGTCGATGGTATTTTTGTTGTTTTATCCCAGTTTCCATTTACATATTTGAAAAAATCATCCTGTGGTCTGTCAGTCTTACTCAAATCCTGAATAAGTGACTTGTCATCATATTTTTTCTGACTGGAATTTGTTTTTGCAGTTTCTTTTCCATACAGCATCATTCCTGCAGTAAGTACTAAAAATATCAGTTTTTTCATTCTTTCACTGTCCTTTCTTTTAATTTATATATATTTTTTAATATTAACCTTTTTTATCTGTAAAAAATATTTTGAAATATTACCAGATTCTTATTCTATCTTTTGAATCCTTGTAAAGTTTATCTCCCTTTTTAGTATTAAATGTATTATGGAAACCGTCTACATTTATCAATGTTCCATTTACCCTGAAATAACTTGGCGAGTGGGAATCTGTCTTAACAAGGTTTTTCAAATATTCCTCTGTTGTCTTCTGATGCCATATTCTTGCAAAACTCAGGAAGAACAACTGATTCTGTTTATATCCGTCTATTATTACATTTCTTTCTGGATGATCATTCAGATACATTCTCAATGCATCAAAAGCTATATTTACACCACCAAGGTCAGCTATATTTTCAGTTAACGTAAATTCCCCATTTACAAATATGTTAGGTGCAACAGAATATTTTGAAAATTCCTGTGAAAGTTTTTTCGTAACTTCATCAAATTTCAGTTTATCGTTCTTACTCCACCAGTCCTTTACATTTCCATCTCCGTCAAAACTTGCTCCTGATACATCAAATCCATGTGTAAGTTCATGACCAATAACAACACCAATTCCTCCAAAATTCACTCCAGGTCCTGAATTTTTCAAGTCAAAGAAAGGAAACTGCAATATTCCTGCCGGGAATACTATTTCGTTTTCCGTAGGGGAATAATAAGCATTTATTTCATGCGCATTCATAAACCATTCTGTCTTATCCACCGGTTTTCCAACCTTTTTCAGATCCCTCTGATATACCCATTTCCCAATATTTTCCATTTGTGCATACAGGGAATCATTTTCATTTATAACAAGTGTACTGTAATCTTCCCATTTATCCGGATAACCTATTTTCACTGACATTTTACTCAGTTTTTCAAGTGCCTTCACTTTAGTTTCTTCACTCATCCACGATAATCTCTGTACTCTGCTACGGAAAGCCTTCATTATATAGTCAACCATTTCTTTTGCTTCTTTTTTTGACTCTTCTGAAAAATGTTTTTTTACATATTCCTTCCCGATTAATTCTCCAAGATTTCCGTCAACAAAATATAATGCTCTTTTTTCCAGAACTTCTCTTTCCTTCTGACCATTTAAGTATTTTCCATAAAATTCAAATGATCTTTGACCAAGCTGATTAGTCAGTAATGCTGTTCCAGAATTTACAACATGAAACTTCATATAGTCCTTTATTGTTTCAATATTGGCATCTGTTATAAGTTTATCCATATTTTCATAGTATTTCAATTCAGTGATTATAACACTTTCTGTGTTTACTCCTACTTCTTTCAGATATCCTGCTAAATCAATATTTTTGGCAATTTTAGATAATTCTGATACTTTTCTGGGATTATTGTAGTTTTTTACATCATTTCTTTCTTCATTTTTAAGCAGCGTTTTAGCTATACTTTTTTCAAATTCTACTATTTTTCCTGCTTTTTCCTGTGTATTACTTTCTCCAATATATCCTAAAAGGTCTGAAATATACTTTGTATATTCTTCCAGAATTTCTTTATTTTCTTCTGTTTCCTTCTGGTAATATTCCCTGGAAAGTCCCAGTCCTGCATTAGATAAATACACTGCATTCTGCTTGGATGAGTTCAAATCTGTTCCTACACCCCATCCATATAGCTGCATTTTTCCATCCTTTGTTAATTCAATATTATAGTTCTGGAAATCCTTTACATTTTTTATTTCATTTATTCTATCCAGTTCTTTTTTCAATGGAGCATATCCTGTTTTATCCCTTTTCTTAATATCATAATAGGAATTATAAAGTGTAAGTATTTTCTTCTCATCTGAACTTAGCTGTGAATACTTTTTCTTTTTCAAATCCTTAATCAGATTTCTAGTAAAATCCTGATTTTTTTCTGCAAGTTCTGAAAAAGCTCCCCACGAAGGTTTTGTTGCAGGAAGTTCAGTTCTTTTTTCCCAGTTTTCATTCACAAATTTATAAAAATCATCCTGAGGTTTTACATTTTTACTTAAATCGGCTACAAGTTCCTTATCTCCTTTAACCTTTACTCTTTCCATATAGTCCAGAAAATTTATCCTTTGGACTTTAGGTTCTTCTTTTTTTGTTTCCTTCTGCTGAGCAGGCATTTCTCCTGTCTTCTTAGTATTTGCTGTTTCTTCGGCAAAACTTAAGCTGGCTAATAACAGCGAAACTAATAATAACTTTTTCATTATTTTAAATCTTTCCTTTCAAGTTTTTATTTTATATTATATCATAAATCATTTAATTTTTCTTATAATTTTTAAAATATGTCTATAATCTATTTTATTTTAATTGATATTTTCCTTCTTTTGTAGTAAAATGAAGTAAAATAAATCACTTATCTATAATTATAAACAGTGTACAATTTTAGTATACTTTTTTAATTAAGGAAGGCGGAAAATATAGATGAACATAGGTATAGATAAATTTGGGCTGGCAATTCCGGAATTTTTTCTGGATATTAGGGATTTAGCTGTTGCCAGAAACGAAAATGCAAATAAATTTTTAAAAGGTCTTCTACAGCTTGAAATGAGTGTTTCTCCTATTACTCAGGATATTGTAACTTTGGGAGCCACTGCCGCTCACGAATTTTTAACTGAAGAAGATAAAAAGAAAATAGATATGGTTATTATTGGGACTGAAACTGGTGTAGACCAGAGTAAATCTGCATCTGTCTTTATTCATAATCTTCTTGGAATACAGCCTTTTGCTAGATGTATAGAAATTAAGGAAGCCTGTTACGGAGCTACTGCCGGACTTGATTTTGCCAAAAAACATATTGAAAACAATCCTGATTCATATGTTCTTCTGATTGCTTCAGATATTGCAAAATATGGAATTGGAACTTCAGGGGAATCTACTCAGGGTTCCGGAAGCTGTGCAATGCTTATAAAAAAGGATCCTAATATTTTAATTCTAAATAATGATAACGTATGTCAGACACGTGATATTATGGATTTCTGGCGTCCTAATTATTCTGCTTTCCCTTATGTTGATGGGCATTTTTCCACAAAACAGTATCTTGAATGTCTTGAAACAACATGGGCTGAATATTGTAGAAGAACCGGTAAAAAACTGGAAGATTTTACCGCCTTCTGTTTTCACCTTCCATTTCCTAAATTAGGATTGAAGGGATTAAACAGTCTTTTTGATAAAAACCTCGACAGGGAAGTTAAGGACTCTCTTCTTGAGAACTTCCATACTTCCATCACATATAGCCGTAGAATTGGAAATATTTATACAGGTTCTCTTTATCTTGGTCTGCTTTCACTTCTTGAAAACAGCGATACTTTAAAGCCTGATGACAATATTGCCTTCTTCAGCTACGGAAGTGGAGCTGTATGCGAAATATTTACAGGTACTCTGGCTAAAAACTTTAAGGAAAATATCAACAGTCATCGTCTGGAAACTTTCCAAAATAGAAAAAAACTATCTGTTTCCGAGTATGAAAAAATGTTCTTTGAAGAAATTATAATTGATGAAGAAGGAAATTGCAGTTTTGAACCTGATGAAAGTTTATTTTCACTGGAAAAAATAGAAAATCATAAAAGAATATATAAGAAAAACTGTAAATAACAGATTCCCGAAAGGACTTACAATGAAAAATCCTAAAACTGGAAAACCAAAAAATATCTGGCTTGGATTTCATAAAAAAGACAGGCTGGAACGTATTGCCATTTTAAAGAAAAATAATATAATAAATCCTGAATTTTCTGATATTTTAGAAAATAATGTAAATTTATCCTGCGATACTGCCGGTCAGATGACAGAAAACAATATTGGAACTTTTGCACTTCCACTTGGAATTGCTCCTTACTTTATAGTGAACGACATCGAATATAGTGTTCCAATGGTTACAGAAGAGCCTTCCGTTATTGCAGCCTGCAGTTATGCCGCAAAGCTTATTTCAAAATCAGGTGGCTTTACTGTAAAGATTGAAAATAGAAAAATGATTGGAGAAGTGACTCTTTACGATATTCCTGATTTTGACAAGGCAATGGAAGATATACTAAAAAATAAAAATGATATTTTAAGAATTGCAAATGAATCTTACCCTTCAATCGTTGCCAGAGGTGGTGGTGCCGAAAATATCGAAGTGAAAATATTGAAGGAAGGAGACACTTCCTTTCTTGTAGTATATCTTACAGCAGATGTCAAGGAAGCAATGGGGGCAAATATTCTGAATACAATGCTGGAAGGAATAAAACCTCTACTTGAAAGCATTACAGGTGGAAAAGCACTTATGGCTATTTTGTCTAATTACGCTGTAAATTCACTTGTTACTTCCACATGCGAAGTTGATTCCAGCCTTTTTAGCAATGATAAAGCTCAGGCTTTTAACATAGCCAAAAAAATTGAAATGGCATCTAAATTTTCAAAAATGGATATTTTTAGGGCAACTACCCATAATAAAGGAATATTTAACGGTATTGATGCTGTTGTAATTGCCACCGGAAACGATTGGCGGGCAATAGAAGCTGGTGGCCATGCCTATGCAGTAAAGGATGGAAAATACAGTGGTCTTACAGAATGGACTTTTGATAAAGAAAACAATATTCTCAGAGGAAAACTTACACTCCCTATGCCTGTTGCAAGTGTTGGAGGTTCTATTGGATTAAATCCTACTGTGAAAACCGCTTTTAATATCTTAAACCATCCTGATGCAAAAACTCTTGCAGGAATTATTGTTTCTGTTGGTCTTGCTCAAAATTTTGCCGCCTTGAAGGCACTGGTTTCAACTGGTATTCAAAAGGGGCATATGAAATTACAGGCTAAATCTCTTGCTCTTTTTGCAGGAGCAGAAAATGAGGAAGTGGATATTGTTGTTGAAAAACTTTTGGAAACAAATCATATAAATTCTGAAAATGCAAAAAATATTTTAAAAGAAATTAGAAATAAATAGATAGAATATTCAAAAATTATATTTATTCATTTACTAAAATTTCACTTATACAAAACAGTCATTCATAAAGAAAAAGTCAAAATTTACCTAAAAAAAAATTAGGTTATTGACTTTTTCTAAATTCATTTCCTGTTTTGTATTGTGGAATTCTAAATAATTCATAAATAGGGTTTTTACATTATTTTTCAATTTTTTTAAGACAATCCCTTCTCCTGAAATTTAGTTCCATTTTTTTAATTATCTGTTTAATTCTTTAAAAATATCTCTACAAGTTTTTTTGCTTCACCATCTTCACTATTTTTCCCTACTGTTTCAAAATCTTCCGGCAGCATATCCTTCAGTCTGTATATGGCATTTCCCATTGCAAAACCTTTTCCTGCCATTGTGAGCATTTCATAATCATTTTCACCATCACCGAAGCTAACAGCATCCTTTATATCTATTCCATCCCTTTTCAGAAGAAATTTTGCAGCATTTGCTTTATTTGCAGTCTCTGAAAAAAATTCCACACATCTTTCGTCTGCAAATGCTATTGCTACTTTGCCATCTGTTTTTTCAATAATTTCCTTTTCAAGTTCAACTAGAGCTTCATGTTCCCCTATAAAAAATATTTTCTGTATTTCTAGACCTTTTAATTCTTCTTCCCCTACCTCCTTAGGCAGTGCAGGAAAAGCTTTTCTTTCTTCTTCAGATATATATTCTGTTGCTCCTATTGGTACAAGCCAGTCTTCTCCTGAAAAGACGTTCATAAAAATATTTCCTCCATATTTTCTGTAATCTACTTCCAGAATCTTCTTCGCTTCTTCCTTTCCAAGTAAATCTTCGAATATAACTTCTCCATTCTCATCATTTATCCTTGCACCATTTGCAGAAATAAGCGGTATTGTTATTCCAAGTTCATCCATTACAACTTTTGCAAGTCCATAATTTCTTCCTGTTGCTATATAGAACTTTATTCCTCTATCTATTAATTTCCTCACTGTTTCCCTTGTAAAGTCTGATATCTTACTCTTATCATTTAGCAATGTTCCGTCCAGGTCACTTATTACTGCCTTATACATATATTCCTCCTATTTTTTAAACAAATAATTTCCCCAGTTCTTCCATAAATTCCTCTTCAGTAAACGGTTTTGATAAAAATCCCTTTACTCCGGCTTCTTTCCCCATTCTTACATAATTCTGAAAAGTTATCATTGTGCTACAGAGCATAATTTTAGCTTCAGGATCATAATCCATTATTACTTGTGCCGCTTTTATTCCATGAAGTTTTGGCATATTAACATCCATCGTCACTATCACGGGCTTAATTTTTTTATACATTTCTATAGCTTCCAGTCCATCCCCTGCTTCATAGACTTCATATCCCTGATCTGTCAGTATTTCCTTTATATCCGCTCTTATATATGGTGTATCATCCACAACTAATGCTGTTTTTTTCATAATTCTGTCCCCTTTCAGATTTTTATTAATTTATCTTAACATTTCCTACATTTTTACAAAAATAATTCCACTAATTTTTTTGCCACTCCGTTATCTGCATTTGACTCGACAGTTTCATTTTCAGGAAGAGATTCCTTCAGCCTGTAAAATGCATTCCCCATTACAAAACCTTTTCCCGCTTTTTTTAAGAGATCATAATCATTACATCCATCTCCAAAAGCTATACTGTCCTCCAATGTCAAGCCATCCTTTTCAAGCAGAAACTTTGCCGCATTTGCCTTGTCACTTTCCTTACTAAAAATTTCCAGACAATGTTCCAGTACAAAGGCAATATTTACTTCCCCCTTTGTAACCTCTTCTATTTCCTTTTCCAGTTCCAGCAGCTCATCATGTTCTCCAAGGAAAAATATTTTAGTAAATTCCTTCGTTTTAAGATTTTCCAATGTAGTCACTTCAGGAAAAAAAGTTCTTTTAGGATTTATTTTCATGTAAAATTCTCTTCTGTCTTCCGTTACATACCAGTCATTTCCGGAATAAACATTTAAAACTATGCTTTCTCCCTTTTTCTTATAATCTATATCCAGTATTGAATCAGAATACTTCTTTTCCAGATTATTAATATATATTTCCTTACCTTCTTCATCCATTATCCTTGCTCCATTGGAAGTTATCAGAGGTATTTTCAGACCTAACTTATCCATTATGGCTTTTGCCCCTGAATAGCTTCTTCCCGTCGCTATATAGAATTTTATCCCTTTATCGATTACTGCCGAGACTGTTTCCTTGGTAAAGTCATCTATTTCATGACTTCCATTAAGCAATGTCCCGTCCAGATCACTTACTACTGCTTTATACATTAAATATACCTCCTGTCTATCAAAAGATTTTACCATATTTCAGGTTAAAAATAAATTACTTTATTTTTTTTTCATTTTGATTTATAATTAAATATATA
>ERZ773073.821-NODE-821-length-15650-cov-28.104841_pt1 | contig 15650 bp, 7 predicted proteins | sample MGYA00580616_ERZ773073 | MGnify/ENA primary metagenome ERZ773073 (study PRJEB29015, sample SAMEA2737960) | human oral metagenome | biome: human oral; feature: human-associated habitat; material: dental | place: China | collected 2131 ...
GGGTAAGCGATCCTGAACACGCACATGGAGGAGATGATGGTATACACATCCAGCGCAGAAATGCCGGGGCGGAAGGCGCCGGCGTCCTGACCCATCATAAGTAGTTTGTCCATTTGCAGGAGGACGCTGGATTGGTCGGCTAATGGGTTGGAATTGGCCATATCAGCTTGGCCAAAAAGGTTCTCTAGAAGGAGGAGACGGATAGCGTTCGGGTGTGCGGCCATTTGGCGGAAGATGGCTTCCACTACTTTGCGCACACCGTCGACAGGCACGGTTGAATCCAACTCCAGCGCCTGGGGTTCCGGGCGGAGCTGTGAGATTGCTAACCGTAGAGCGCGAATATACAGACCCCGCTTGTCACCAAAGTGATAGTGGATCATGCGCTTGGACATGCCCGAATCGTGGGCGATGTTTTCCAAGCGTGTGTCCTCGAACCCCTGACGGGCGAATGTTTCCAGCGCGACCTCGACGACCTGGTGACCCACTTGGACGCGGCGGCCAGGCTGGGGCCCCTGCGCGGGGGCAGCGTGGGCGCCATCAACCGCGTCATGGAGGCGGGCAACAGGGGAGTGGCCCGCATCCCCGGCAAGCACGGCGGGGCGCCCCGCCGCTACGCCGAACTTGAGGTCCTCATACCCGACTCGCCCGGCGAGATGGGCCGCCTGTTCTCCGAGCTCGGCGAGGCGGGGGTCAGCATCGAGGACTTCGTCCTGGAGCACTCCTCCGGGCAGCAGGTCGGCGTGGGCAGGATCATGATCGACCCGTCCGCCATGGAGCGGGCGGTGGCGGTCCTCGAGGCGCATTCGTGGCGCCTCATCCCGCACTGAGCGGGGGCTGCGGGGGCATCCGGGCCGTCGGCGCCCTCCTGCGTGAGCGCGCGCGTCCTCCCGGCCAGCGTGAGCGCATGCGTCCTCCCGGCCCGTGTGAGCGCACGCGTAGCGGATCCGCCGATGGGTGCCGCCCGCGTCCGCCCCGGCCCGCTTGAGCGCACACTCGCACGGGCGCTGTCCGCGTCCGCCCCGGGCGGCGCTTACGGCGTAGGATCGACGTGTGCGCGTACTGGTCGTGGGAGCGGGAACCATGGGGATCACCCACGGCTGGCTGCTGTCGCAGCACCACGACGTGTCATGGCTGGTCCGCGGGGACAGGGCGGACTTCTACGGGGAGTCCTTCGAGCTCCGCGTCCACGATCTTCGCCCCGGCCGCCGGGACACGACGGCCACCGTCTCCCTCAAGCTCGTCACCAGTATCGCGCCTGACCTGTACGACGCCGTCCTCGTCATGGTGCCGGGCGGGAGCCTCCCCAACGTGCTGCCCGTGCTCGACGGCGTCGGCACCCGCGTTCCGGTCGTGCTCATGCTCAACCACTGGAACCTGGCCGGGGCCCTGGGCGGCTCCTCGGACCCGCGCTCGAACCGCCTGCTCGGCTTCCCGTCCCAGGTCGGAGGCGGCAGGCAGGGCCACCGGATCTCGGTGACCGTCTTCCCCCGAGGCGCGGTCCTGGAAGCCGGCACTGCCAACAAGAAAGCGGCGTTGGACAAGGCCGAGGCGCTGTTGGCCTCGGGCGGACTCACCATTCGCCGCCAGCGCCGTATGCCCGACTGGCTCGCCGTGCACAGCATGCAGCAGGCCCTCACCGCCGCCCCGCTCATCGAGGCGGGGAGCTATCGCGCGTTCGCCGCGGATCGGGAGGCCATAGCCCGCATGGTCGTGGCGTTCCGGGAGGGCCTCGACGTGTGCCGCGCCCGCGGGATCCGCACGTGGCGCCTCTGGCCAGCCCCATTGTTCAAGTTCCCCCGGCCCCTGGTAGCGCGGCTACTGCAAGGGATGTTCCAGCAGGCCGAAACAGAAGCGATGGTGGTGGGCCATATGGGCCACGGCCTGGACGAGTGGATCGAGGGGCTGGAGTCCATACGCGCCGACGCGCAGCGCCTCGGCGTTCCGGCTCCTGAGATCGACCGGCAGTGGGCCGCCATCCGCTCCCGCCGGTCAGGAGCCTGATCCCCCGGCTCCCCGCGCCGCGGCAGCAGTGGTTCTCCCGCCGCTACAATGGGGGCGTCCCGCCGCGCAGCCGACCGGTCCCGGCCAACGACCGCGCGCGGGGCGGCTCACCAATACCCACGAAACCCCTGAAACGCACGGAGCGGGAACAGTCCCGCGCCCGCTGGGCACAGCCGCGTTCCGTTGCGGAGCACGAGGGGAACTGGAGGAACCCATGAACGACGACGCCCGCAGGGCCGCCATCGGCCGCCTCGGCATCACGATAGCGATCGACGGGCCCGCGGGCTCGGGCAAGTCCACGGTCTCCAAAGCCGTCGCCTCCCGCGCCGACATCGGGTACCTGGACACGGGGGCCATGTACCGGGCGCTCACGTGGTTCGCCCTGGAGTCCGGCGTGGACTTCGGTGCCGAGGGCTCCGACGGCCTCGTCGCCTCCCTGGCCGACCGGATGCGCCTGCGCCTCGACTCGGACCCCCACGACCCGCACGTGTGGGTGGGGGAGGCCGAGGTGACCGCCGCGATCCGCGAGCCGCGCATCGCCCTGGCCATCAGGCACGTCTCCACGAATCTGCGGGTGCGCGCGTGGATGGCGCAGGAGCAGCGGCGCCGCATGATGGAGGCGCGCGCCCAGGGGTCGGGGATGATCGCCGAGGGCAGGGACATCACGACCGTCGTCTGCCCGGACGCCGACGTGCGGGTCCTGCTGCTGGCCGACGAGGAGGCGCGCCTGCGCAGGCGCACCCTGGAGCTGTACGGCGACTGCGCCCCCGAGCACCTCGAGGCCGTGCGGGAGCAGGTGCAGGGGCGCGACCGCGCGGACTCCGCCGTCACCGAGTTCATGAAGCCCGCGCCCGGAGTGCGGGTGGTGGACTCCACGGGCCTCGATGTCGAGGGCGTCACCGGGGCCGTGCTCGCCCTGGTGGACGAGGACCTGCGGGCGCGGGGCGCCTGAACGGGAGCGCGCAGGCGGTGCTGTCCGACGGCGGGTAGATCGGCATTGGGGCAGGGAACCGCCCATTGGGGTAGGAAACTACTCATTGGGGTAGGCGAATTGCCCACCCCAATGCCTCGTTGCCTACCCCAATGAGGAAACAGAGGGAGCCCGGCGCCCGGCCGCATCATCTGCGGGCGCCCCGCCGCCTCCCTGCTACGCACACAAGGGCCCCGAATTAGACAACACGCACCGCACACATCGGCTTGATTCCGCCCTTGTGTGCGCAGACGTGTTGCGTAATTCAGGCCGTTGTGTGCGTAACCCGCGGACGGCGGGGAGCGGCCTGGAAACGGTCGGCGACGAGCCCGGACTATCCGCTCGCTTCCGGCCCTGTGGCCGCGCTCCCGGTGTATGATTGCGGAACATCTGTTAACCGCTGCTGAAGGGGCTGTCGTGGGGAACACTCGGGAGGAACCGGTGGGCCTGGGCGACCTCACGGCGGGCATGAGGCTGGTCGGCTTCGTCGGCGCCGACGCGGTCGAGGTGCTCGCGGTCAACCCGGTCGGCGGTGAGGCGGTCGAGGTCGTCTACCGCGAGAGGTCCGGCAGCATCGATGCCCGTATGGCGACGGCCGAGGACCTCCGCTCGGTCCGGGTGGAACGCGGTGACGACGGCACCGCCCCCTACGACGCGGACCCGCGCGATTTCATGCTGGCCGCGGAGGCGCTGCGCATCAAGTACGCGGCCCTGTACGACCCGATGGCGGCCGTGTCCTCCTCCGAGATCGAGCCGCTTCCCCATCAGATCCGCGCCGTTTACGAGCAGATGCTGCCGCAGGTGCCCCTGCGTTTCCTACTGGCGGATGACCCCGGCGCGGGCAAGACGATCATGGCGGGCCTCTACCTCAAGGAGATGATGCTCCGCTCCGACTGCGAGCGCGCTTTGATCGTGGCGCCCGGGGGGCTGGTGGATCAGTGGCACGACGAGCTCCACACGAAGTTCGGCCTGTCCTTCGAGGTGCTGACGGCGTCGATGGCGGACGCCGCACAGGGCAATGTCTTCGAGGAGCATCCACGCTTGATCGTCCGCATGGACCAGGTGTCGCGCAGCGACGCCCTCATGGACCAATTGCGCGCCGTGCGCTGGGACGTGGCCGTGGTCGATGAGGCCCATAGGATGAGCGCCCACTACACCTCGTGGAACGCGGAGGTGAAGACCACGAAGCGCTTCACGCTGGGCAGGGTGTTGTCCCACCAGGCGCAGCACCTGCTACTGATGACGGCCACGCCGCACGCCGGCAAGGAAGAGGACTTCCAGCTGTTCCTCACCCTGCTGGACGCGGACCGTTTCGAGGGCCGTTTCAGCAGGGACCGCCACTCCACCGACACCCGCGGCTTGATGCGCAGAATGGTGAAGGAGGACCTGCTGACCTTCGAGGGCAAACCACTGTTCCCGGAGCGCAGGGCCTACACGGTGGGATACGCCCTGTCCGGGCCGGAGCAGGAACTGTACGACCGCGTCACCGAGTACGTGCGCACGGAGATGGGGCGCGCCGACCGCATTGGTGAGCAAGGCCAATCCCGGCGCAGCAACTCGGTGGGTTTCGCACTGACAGTCCTGCAGCGCCGCCTCGCCTCCAGCCCTGAGGCAATCACGCGCTCCCTGGAGCGCAGGGCGGAGCGTCTGGGCCAGCGCCTGCGCGACATCGGCCAGCGCAGGGCGGAGTTCCAGGGCAGCCGGGTCTTCGGGCGCCCATTCGACCACGCGGTGGTGGCAGAGGGCCAGGCGGACGCGACCCTGGAGGACTTGGACGACTTCGACGACGCCGAGGGCGACATGTCAGAGGCGGAGCGGGCGCGTTTCGAGGAGCGCATGGAGCAGGTGGTCGATTCCGCGACTGCGGCGCTGACAGAGGAGGAGCTCGTCCAGGAGATCAACGCCCTTGGCGGCCTTGTGGCCCTGGCGAAGGAGGTCCGGGGCCGGGGCGAGGACCGCAAGTGGAACGAGCTGCGCCAGATACTGGCCGACCAGGTCCTCGTGGATCCCAGAGGAGCGCCCAGGAAGATCATCGTGTTCACGGAGCACCGGGACACCGTGGAGTATTTGCGGCGCAGGATCACGACGCATTTGGGGCGGCCCGGGGCAGTCGTCGTGATCCACGGCGGCACGCCGCGCCGGGCCCGCCAGGAGGCGCGCGAGCAGTTCACGCACAACCCGGACGTGCGGGTTCTTCTGGCCACGGACGCCGCCGGGGAGGGGCTGAACCTGCAACGCGCGCACCTCATGGTGAACTACGACCTTCCGTGGAACCCGAACCGGATCGAACAGCGTTTCGGGCGCATCCACAGGATCGGTCAGACGGAGGTGTGCCACCTGTGGAACCTGGTCGCGAAGGGCACTCGTGAGGGCAACGTGTTCCGCACACTGCTCGGCAAGATCGAACAAATGGACCTGGCTTACAGGGGGAACCTGTTCAACGTGCTGGGGGAGGGGAAGACTTTCGAGAACAAGTCGTTGCGGGAGCTGCTGGTGCAGGCTATCCGCTACGGCGACGACCCCGGGGTGAGGGCCAGCCTGGACAAGGTGATCGACGAGTCGGTGTCGCAGGGCCTGGACGCGTTGGTCGAGGAGCGGGCGCTGGTCCCGGACATGTTCTCCGCGATGGATGTCGAGTCGGTGAGGCTGCGTATGGAGCGCGCCCGGGCGCGCCGCCTGCAGCCCGGGTACATCGAGGCTTTCACCCGCGCGGCCCTGGCCAGGCTGGGGGTGCGTTTGGAGGCGCGCGAGGCGGGCCGCTTCGAGATCACCCGCGTGCCGCAGCGGCTGGTGCGCGCCGCGCGGGCGGTGAATCCGGGCGCGCCGCTGCCGAGCGGCTACGAGCGCGTGGCTTTCGACCCGGCGAGGGTTTCGGACCCTGCCCGCCGGGTGTCGCTGATCGCACTTGGCCATCCACTGCTGGAGGCGCTCATCGCGGTGACTCTGGAGGATTTGGCTGGCGCACTCGAGCGGGGTGCGGTGCTGGTGGACCGCAGCGGGATCGTGACCGAGCCGTCGGTGCTGGGGATCGCGGAGGAGACCATTACGGACGGCGCGCGCCGAGTGGTGTCCCGTCATTTCGACTACGTGCTCTCATCGACTGCGGAGACGGTGGGCGAGGTCCCCCCGTACTTGGATTGCGATGCTCCGCATCCCGACGAGGCGGGTGCTGGCCTGGCGGAGCTGGCTCCGAATGGGAATGACCGCACGGAGCGGATGCGCGCCGCGGCCTACGAGGCGGGGGTCCGCCCGCGCATGGAGGAGATCCACGCGCGCCGCGACGTGGAGATCGCCCGGACCAGGGCCCAGGTGGACGAGCGCCTGAGCGCCGAGATCCGCTTGTGGTACGACCGAGCAGCCCTGGCCCACGACGAGGAGCTGGCGGGGCGGGCGCCGCGCATCACGTCGGCGCAGGCGCAGCGCCGTGCCCGCGAGCTGGAGGAGCGCCTGGAGCGCAGGCTGGCGGAGCTCGACGCCGCCACCGCACTCTCCGCGAAACCGCCGCGCATCCGCGCCCGCGCCCTCATAGTCCCCGAGGCCCTGGCGGGAGGGGAACCGGGAGTTTTCGCCCGCGACACCGCCGAAGTCGATCGGCGAGCCGTCGCCGCGGTCATGGCGGCGGAGCGGGCACTCGGCCGGAGTCCCAGGGAGATGCCCCATTCGAATCCTGGTTTCGACATCTCTTCGACGGATGGGGCGGGCAACCGTTTCCTCATAGAGGTGAAGGGCCGCATTGAGGGGGCGCCGACGTTCACGGTCACGGCCAACGAGGTGGCTTTCGCGCGCACTCAGGCGGGCCGCCACCGTTTGGCGCTGGTGAGTGTGAGCCCGCTGGGCGCGGCCCACGACCGTGTCCGCTATGTGCGCGGCGCGTTCGCGCACATCGATCCCACAGTGACGACGCTCTCGTACAATGAGCGGTGGAACAAGTACTGGCAGCGCGGGACCGGCCCCGTGTGAGCCACGAGTATTGAGGAAAGCACTTTTCATGAGGAAGAAACTCATCGAGACCTCCTTGCCCCTGGAGGCGATCAACGCTGCTTCGGCGCGGGAGAAGTCCATCCGCCACGGGCACCCCTCGACGCTGCACCTGTACTGGTCGCGCAAGCCGCTCGCGACGGCGCGCGCCATCCTATTCGCGCAGCTGGTGGACGACCCCGCTTCCCGTCCCGAGGAGTTCCCCACCGTGGAGGCCCAGGACGCCGAGCGCGCCCGCCTGCACGACCTGATGAGCCGCCTGGTGGTGTGGGAGAACAGCTCCGACGCCGCGTTGTTCGAGCAGGCGCGCGCGGAGATCCGCCGCTCCAACGGCGGTGCCATCCCCGCCGTCGTCGATCCTTTCGCCGGGGGCGGGTCCATTCCCTTAGAGGCCCAGAGGCTCGGCTGCCGGGCTGAGGCATCGGACCTCAACCCCCTGGCGGTCCTCATCAACAAGGCGCTCATCGACATACCCCCGCGCTTCCGGGGGCGTTCTCCCATCCACCCGGGGGCTGCGGACCAGCCGGGCTACCGGGGCGCCGAAGGCTTGGCGGAGGACGTGCGCTTCTACGGGCGGTGGATGCGGGACGAAGCGGAGCGCCGCATCGGGCACCTCTACCCGAAGGTGAAGGCCCCGGGCGGCACCGAGCACACGGTGATCGCGTGGAAGTGGGCGCGCACCGTCACCAGCCCCAACCCCGCCAACCCCATCGAAGTGCCCCTGGTGAACTCCTGGTGGCTGTCGAAGAAGAAGGGCAAAGAGGCGTGGGTGCGCGCCACCGTCCGCGACGGCCGGGTCCACTACGAGGTCGTCAACGACGCGAACGGCCCGAAGGGGGCCGACGATTGGACCATCATGCACCGGAAAGGTGCCAAGGCGGTCGGCGACGGTACTCCCTTCGATTACGACTATGTGCGGGCTGAGGGCTTGAATGGGCGGATAGGGTGCCACATGCTTGCCGTTGTTGCGGAGGGGCGTAGGGGACGCGTTTATGTGTCCGCTACGCAAGAGCAACGTGACGCAGCGGATGTCGAGCGCCCGTCAGTGCAAATCGATGGCACGATAGCAGACAATCCTCGCTGGTTCTCCCCACCCTCGTATGGGATGACCAAGTTTTCAGATTTGTTCACGAATCGGCAGCTGGTGGCGCTGACGACCTTCTCCGACTTGGTGGGCGAGGCGCGCCAGCGGGTCCTGGAGGACGCGCTGGCCGCGGGCATGGAGGAGGGTGAGTCCCTGGAGGCCGGGGGAGCGGACGCGCGCGCCTACGCGGACGCCATCGCCACGTACCTGGCGTTGAGTGTGAGCCGCTGTGCCGATTACTGGTCATCGATCTGTAGCTGGCACTCAGGGCGCGAAACACTACGCAATGTATTTGCGCGACAAGCGATTCCAATGGTGTGGGACTTCGCAGAGGCGAATCCGTTTTCGCATTCCTCGGGGAATATCCTCGGCCAACTCGAGTGGGTCGCCAAGGCCGTCGAACGCGTCCCTGCGGACAGTCCTGGGAACGCTCGGCAGCTGAGCGCGGACGCGCGGGACTACTCGGGCCTCGTGGTGTCCACCGACCCGCCCTACTACGACAATATCGGCTACTCCGACCTCTCCGACTTCTTCTACGTGTGGCTGCGGCGCTGTCTGCAGGACATTCATCCTTCGGTGGTCTCCACCATGCTCACGCCGAAGGCCGAGGAGCTCGTGGCGAACCCCTACCGACACGACGGGAAGGAGAACGCCGCCAAGTTCTTCGTCGACGGCTTCAACACGGTCTTCCACCGGATATGCCAGGGCGCCAATCCGGATGTGCCGATGACCGTGTACTACGCGTACAAGCAGCAGGAGGCGGGCCGGGAGGGCACGTCGTCCACGGGCTGGCACACTCTGCTCGACGGCCTCATCGGTGCGGGCTGGGAGGTCACGGCCACATGGCCGGTGCGCAGCGAACTGACGAACAGAATGCTCTCCCAGGGGACCAACGCCCTGGCCTCGTCGATCGTCCTGGCCTGCCGCCCCCGCCCAGGCGACGCGCCCACCACCACCCAGCGCGCCTTCGTCCAGCGCATGAAGTCCGAGCTCCCCGGCGCCCTGCGCACGCTCATGCAGGGGGACATCGCCCCTGTTGACCTGGCGCAGGCCGCCATCGGGCCGGGCATCGCTGTGTTCTCCAGCTACGCGCGCGTGCGTTCCGCCAGCGGCGGCGACATCGGGGCGCGCGAAGCCCTGGAACTCATCAACCGCACCCTCGACGAGGTCCTGGGGGACCAGGAGTCTGAGTTCGACCCAGACACGCGCTTCGCCGTGCGCTGGTACCGCCAATACGGGTGGCGGGCCGAACAGTCCGGCATCGCCGACCAGCTGGCCAGGACCACGCAAACCTCCATCGCGGAACTACAACGCGGCGGCATCTTCACCACCGCGGGAGGGAAAGGGCGCCTGCTCAGCATCCGCGAACTCGACGCGCAGTGGGATCCGGCGTCCGACTCCCGCCTGTCGATATGGGAGGCGACGCTCCGCCTCGCGGCACTCCTGGAATCGAAGGGCCTCGAGAAGGTCGCCGAACTCGTCGCCAACCTGCCCGCCGACATTCCCCTCTCCGCCATCAAGGAACTCGGCTTCCTGCTCTTCCACGAGGCCGAGAGGAAGGGCGACGGCGCGGACGCCCAGGCCCTCAACGCCCTGGTCACCTCATGGGGCGACGTGTCCCTCAAAGCCCGGCAGCACCCGTCCGCGCCGACCGGCACCCAGTCCGAACTCGACATCTGACCCAGGAGGATCCCATGGCACCCACCAACCGCGAGCGCATCGACCGGGGCTTCGCCCTGCTGTCCGAAGGGCTCCTCGACCTGGTCGACCCCGTCATGACGGAGGCCTTCGGCTCCGAGGACTGGCCGACCCGCATGGCGGAGGCCGACGCGCGCAAGCACGGTGGAAGAATGCGGACCCTGTCGAAGACGGACCCCCAGGTGCAGCTCCGCGCCATCACCGAGTGGGGCCGCTCCTTCGCCGGGGCGCTCAGCCGATCCCAGCAGGCCTACGCCTCGGAACTGCGCGAGGTCCGCAACCTGTGGGCGCACGGCGAACAATTCAAGAGCGAGCAGGTGCTGCGGGCCCTGGACACCATGGGGCTGCTGCTGCGCGCCGCGAACGCCCCCGACTCCGCCGCCGACGTCGAGGCGATCAAGCTGGAACTGCAGCGCACCATGCTGTCCAAGCAAGCGGACAGCGAGTACCGGCGGCGCGCCGCCGTCAAACTGGAGGCCGGGGAAGGGCTCACCGCCTGGCGCGACCTCATCCGCCCCCACGAGGAGATCATGCGGGGTTCCTTCGCCTCCGCCGAGTTCGCCGCCGACCTGCACACGGTCGCCATCGGTGAGAACCCGAACCGCGAATACACGGATCCCGTCGCCTTCTTCCAGCGCACCTACCTCACCGAGGGCCTCACCGACCTGCTGGGGCGGGCGCTGCGCAGGGTATCCGGCCAGGAGGGAGCCAGCCCCGTCGTCAACCTGCAGACCAACTTCGGTGGCGGTAAAACCCACTCCATGCTGGCGCTCTACCACCTGTTCTCAGGGGCGTCCGCCTCGCACCTGCCCCAAGCGATCCAGGACATCATCGACCAGTCGGGCGTGGGAGCCGACGCCTTCGACGCCCTCGACGTGCGGCGCGTCGCCATCGTCGGCACCAGCCTGTCCCCGGCCTCGGGCTCCAAGAAAGACGACGGCACCCAGATCAACACCATCTGGGGGGAACTCGCGTGGCAGCTGGGCGGGCGCGAGGCCTACGACATGATCGCTGCCGACGACGCCGCCGGAACCAGCCCGGGCGACGCCATCAGGCGCCTGCTCGAACGCCACGGCCCCGCCCTCATCCTCATCGACGAATGGGTCGCCTACGCGCGACAACTGGTCGACCGCGACGTGCCCGCCGGCGACTTCGAGACGCAGTTCAGCTTCGCCCAGGCCCTGGCCGAAGCCGTCGCAGCCGTGGACGGGTGCATGCTCCTCGTGTCGATCCCCGCCTCGGACGCCGCCGAGGCGGGGGAGCAGGCCAACGACCTCGAAGTCGGAGGGCGTAACGGGCGCCTGGCTCTGGAGCGCCTGCTCAACGTCATCGGGCGCGTCGCCGACCAGTGGCGGCCCTCCACGAAGAACGAGTCCTTCGAGATCGTGCGCCGCCGCGTCTTCCAGGACCCCGACCCCGAGGCGCGCGGGCGCATCGCCACCATCGCCAAAGCGTACGTGCGCCTCTACCGCGACAGCCCCGGCGCATTCCCCAAGGAAGCGGCGACGAGCGACTACGAGCAGCGGATCCGCGACTCCTACCCGCTGCACCCCGAACTGCTCGACCGCCTCTACGACGACTGGTCCTCCCTGGACCGCTTCCAGCGCACCAGGGGCGTGCTCAACCTGGTGTCCGACATCGTCCACGAGCTGTGGCGGACGGACGACCGTTCCGCGCTCATCCAGCCGGGCAGTGTGCTGGCCTCCGCTTCGCGCATCAACCCCGACCTCACACAGTACCTGCCCGACTCGTGGAAGACGATCATTGACAGCGACATCGACGGGCCCGACTCGACGCCCGCCGCGATCGACGCCGACAGGCCGAACCTGGGGCACCGGCTGATCACGCAGCGCCTGGCGCGCACCGTATTCTTCGGCTCGGCGCCCAGGAGCGGCGCGAAGGCGAAGGGCCTGGACAAGAGGAACGTGTGGCTGGGGACCGCGGTCCCAGGGGACACCATCGGCAACTTCCCCACCGCACTCGAACTCCTCTCGCAGCGCTCCATCCACTTCTACGAGGAGAACGGGCAGTACTGGTTCGACACCCAGGCCTCCGTCCAGAAGACTGCCAACGAGTACGCCGAGCAACTGCGCGACGACCCGGAGACGGTGCACGCCGAGGTCCAACGGCGGCTCCAGCGGGAGTTCGCCTCCCAGCGGGGCGACTTCACAGCCGTGCACGTGGCGCCGGAGAGTGGGGCGGACGTGCCCGACACCATGGAGACGCGCCTCGTCGTCGTCCATCCGCGCCACACGTGGCGCAGGAACGACCGCGACAAGAGCAGCGCCCACAAGTGGATCATGGGAGCGCTGGCGGGACCGGGCGCGCAGCGCATCCACAAGAACACCCTGGTGTTCGCCGCCGCCGACTACGACGCCATGGACCGGCTGGAAGCCGCAACACGCCAGTACCTCGGCTGGCGTAGGGTCAGCGACTCCGCGGACTCCCTGGACTTGTCCGCCCAGCAGGCCAGGCAGGCGAAGGAGAAAGCCGCCCAGGCGGACGCGGTGGCCGCGGCCCTGCTGCGAGAGGCCTACGTGTGGGCCGTTTTCCCCGTGCAGGACGACCCGCGCGAGCCCCTGACGCTGTCGGCGTCGAAGATCACCGGTTCCGGGCCGATCGCCACGGCGGTCACCGAGAAGCTGCGCAGGGAGGAGGCGCTGATCCCGCTCCTCGACGCCTCCTACCTCGGCGACGTGCTGAGCCAGGAGCTCAGCAGCGTGTGGGAGGGGGACGGCGAGGTGAGCGTCAAGACCCTCTGGGAGTGGTTCACGAGGTTCCCCTACATGCTGCGCCTGAAGAACCGGCAGGTCCTGGACGACGCCGTGGCCGGTGCGCCGCTCAGCGTGTCACCGGCCTTCGCCGTGGCCAGGGGCAAGGGCCCCGACGGCTCCTACATGGGACTCATTATCCCGCCGGATAATAATGCGCAGTTCACCGTCACTGACAAGACGCTGCTGGTCTCGCTGGAAAAGGCGCGGAAGCAGGTGGAGGCCGAGGAGGCGGCAAGGGCGGCGGCCCGCAGGAGCGGCGTGCCGGGGCCGGAGGGCGCGACCACGGGCGGTTTCGGGGAAACTGGGACCGGTGGGGGGAACGATCCTATTGGTATCAAGAGGACGTGTCCAGGCGACAATGCGGTGGTCACACCGCCGCAGCCCGGGCCACGCCGCTACTGGGCGTCCGTCGAGTTGGAGGGCTCCGGGTTCAGCAAACAGTTGATCTCCATCAACACGGAGGTGCTGGACCACCTGCGCCGCGCCGGCGCCCGGCTCACAGTGCGCCTCGAGATCCAGGCCGAATCCGACCGGGGCTTCGACGACGCCGTGCGGCGCACCGTGGGCGAGAACTCCGCGAACCTGGGATTCAGCGACTACGGCTTCGAGGAGTGAGGACCGCGCCCGGCCGGGGACCTCCCGCAACGGGGGTCCTGGGCGGGGCCCGTGGGTGCGGCACCGCACCCACGGGGTGCCGGTGCGCCCTGCCAGAGCGCTTCGGACGCGGGAGGGCCATTGTGACCGTGGGCGCCGAAGAAAGCACAGATGCCCACTTGCCTGCATCACTACGGATGGAAGGAAACCAATGATGGTCAGAGGATACAGGGCAGTTCTGGAACTTAAACAGGGCGACGCTTTGGAGACCGCGGATAGAGTGTTTCACTCCTGGGTGAATGAGAAGTACGGACGCCGTGCCGGGGGTCGGGACATTGACTGGAACGGCGAGGGTATCTACCGGCTGGGGGAACGGCACGACAAGCACGGCGACGCGGCGACTCTCACCGTCACTTTACTACGCGAGCTCAGCCAAGACGCGCACTATGCGCGCCAACTCCTGGAGCTGGTAGAAGAACGTCCTAACGGTCGCTGGTTGGTGCGACTGTACACGATGCGGGCGACCAAAGAATCACGCTACCGGAATCGAGGAGGCGTCCTCTGGGTTGAAGTCATACCGCCGTCGGGCTTCGACTACAGAACGAAGCCGCCGCGCTTGATTCGGAAACTACTTGACGAGGGGGTCTACGACGGCAGTATGCCGTTGACCGATCACCTCGAGGAAATCGGAGACCAGGATGGGGTCGATCGGCTCGTCGGCTGGATTCACGACCCAGATCGCCGTGCCTCCATAGTCGTTGGTGCACCGCTTACCGAAGGAAACAGTCCCGAGGACACACAGCATGAACGCCGCTGGCGCGAAGCCCTCAGTGTCTTGACTAAGGATTCTCTGGGATGTGCTACCTACGTTGCGTTGTCTCCTGCCTCCTACGCTCTCTTCCAAGAGAGGATCAACGCGGACTTACGCATCCCCCGGGGCAGTCTGCGCACTTATGCGCCTCACGTACGTCCCAATGACCCTCTCGACTACCGTCGGCACCGTGTTCTCACGGCAAGTCAACTCCTTGACGGGTATGACGTGAAGGCCAAGAAGTTCCATTCCCACCTGGCCGCATTGATCGCGCGCACACCGCGCACCTACCTGTGGGAGAATGGGTTGGATAGCGAACTCCAACGCGCTTCCCGGGTCCTGGATGAACGACGCCCGTCCGTTCCCACTCACCGATCGGGCTCGGAGGACCGCAAGCCGGTCGACCTCGTTGAAGAGGTACGGGGCCTGGACACAGACATATCCGCTTCTCCCGCGCATGTGACCGATCCCATGCTGATAGGGGTGACGGAAGAAACGGTGGGGGAAACCTGTGTTGAGACGAGTGACAATCAAGAGAAGAAAGAACACGAACACAGAACTTGGTATCTTCCTCTGCGGTTACTTATCCGCCGTTTCCTCCCAAGCTTTGCGCCGATTTCCCCGCGCGACCTCCAGAACGGAATTGACGCAGTGGGCAGGGGTCTGAATGAAATGAACATTCGGTACGATATACTGGATAAGAAGTACGAACGCGTGCGCGATGAGCTGGAAATCCACCGGGAGCTCCTGGAAGAGGCGAAGAGGGTGGAGAAGGATCAGAATGACAAGCTAGTTAAACTGCGCAAAATAAAGGAACTGCAGGAGTTTCAGCTTGCTGAAGAGGGGGAAGAACGGCGCGCGCTCGAACAAAGGATCCGTCAACTCACGTGGGAGAAGGACAATCCGGTTGTCGCTGATCGGGACTACGCGGCAAAACAGAACGAGGACCAGCTTGCCGAGCCTCCGACCTCGATGTCCCAGCTTTACGACTGGATGACGGACGAAAAGCATGAAACCGTCCATCGCTATGTCATGTTCTCTGACCCTGACACGATGGTCGACGATATGTTGAGCATTGACTCGTACGATCCTCTGGGGCGCTATGCCGCCATTTTCTGGGAGTATATCCTGGTCCTGCGTGACTACATGCGTGCGCTTGAAGCAGGCGACTTCAAAGGCGGGATTCACCAGTACTTGCAGGAAAGCACAGGCCTGTACCGTACATGCTCGCCTTTGCGCCATCGCTCCAACGAATCAGAAACAACGAAGTCAAGCCCGGCTCGCCGCGCGGAGCGCACGTTTTCTGTCCCCACCTCGGTCGATCCGAGTGGTGAAATATTCATGAGAACGCACTTCGCGCCAACCCATCGGGACCAGAATGCGCCGCGAATGTACTACTACGCGGACACGAGGATAACGCACAAGGTCTACATCGGTTACATCGGTCCCCACCTGAAGAACACGAAGACGAACTGAGTGGTCGGAGGGCCAGATAGAGGGCTTGTCGTGGAAGGGGCTGGGTATTCTGGATCGTCTGCTTCGGGGGACTGAGCAACCCCGACCTGTTGTTCCGGAAGTTTTGCAAGCGAAGCGCCGGGTACGGGCCGCTTCTCAGATAGTTTTACAAGCGATGTCGCGTTTTGAAAGGGATACCGTCACTTTGCAAGCGTTATAACACTTGCAAAGTGTGGTATCGCTGTGAAAGCGCGCCCAAGGGCGGCTCGGCGGCGTCAAGAGCGC
>ERZ773073.824-NODE-824-length-15557-cov-33.749323_pt1 | contig 15557 bp, 10 predicted proteins | sample MGYA00580616_ERZ773073 | MGnify/ENA primary metagenome ERZ773073 (study PRJEB29015, sample SAMEA2737960) | human oral metagenome | biome: human oral; feature: human-associated habitat; material: dental | place: China | collected 2131 ...
CGGCCCACCGCCGACCCGCGGGCCTGGCGGGACCTCGCCGGAGGACGGGACGCGGACGTCGAGGCCTCCATGGGACTGTCCTTCGTCGGTGCACCCGACGCCGTCGCCGACGGCCTGCGCGGACTCGCCGCGCGCTGGGGCCTGGAAGAGGTCCTGGTGGTCACCAGCATTCACGACGCCGCCGCGCGCCGTCGGTCTTACACGCTGCTGGCCGACGCCTGGCGGGCGCGGTGAGGCCGACGGACTCGACGACCGACATGCCGGCCCGCGGGCGGCGGTCCGGGATCCGGAGTCGGTGGAACCGGATTGGACGAGCGGACGCGATATGAACGGGTTAAACGATTCGACAAGCCCGACGTCGCAGGTGGTTCGGACGATTCGAACGAGTTTCTGTGTCCAGAATGTTACCGATTGAGTTTAGAATCGCTTCAACCCTGTCGGCACGTCCCTGCTCGGGGCACAGACAGCTGTTGCCGACGATGCCATGTCGTACGGAGGTACTTCCCTTGAGTAATCCCATGATCTCCCGTCGCAGTTTCGGCCTGGGGGCCGCCACGGCCGCTGTGCTGCTCGCCAGCGGCTGCGGTTCCGACACGTCCGCGGGCGATGACGCCTCGAGCGACTCGGCCGGTGAGGGCGCTGCCAGCGGCGGCAGACTTACTCTCGCCTACAACTCGGACGGACCGCACAAGGCCTGGGTCGAGGCCGTGTGCAACTCCGTCAGCAACACCCTGGGCATGTCCATGGAGCCGCTGCCCTACGCGCAGTTCTCCGAGCTGCGCCAGCAGGTCGCCGATGGGACGATCGTCGGCGCCTTCCGTTCCGGGTGGCAGGCCGACGTCCCCTCCATGGGGGACTTCCTCAGCAATTCTTTCAAGACGGGGGCGGGCGCGAACGACGTCCAGTACTCCAGTGCCGCCGTCGACGACCTTCTGGATCGGGCGACCCAGACGATGGACGACGATGAGGCGTTCGACCTCTACACCCAGGTCCAGGAGCAGCTCTTCGCGGATCTGCCGGTCATCCCGCTGTGGTACCAGAACGGCTTCGGCGGCTACTCCACCAACGTCAGTAACGTGACCTTCGGCTGGAACGCCATGCCTCGCTACGAGGCGGTCACCACCACCGCCGCCGGCGGCGTCGTGCGCGTCAACGACGCCGAGCCCCAGAATCCTTTGGTGCCCACCAATACCAATGAGACGGGCGGCGGCCGCATCGTCGATCTGCTCTTCGCCGGTCTGGTCTCCTACGAGGCGGACGGCTCCGTGAAGAATGAGGTCGCCAAGTCCATCGAGACCGACGACAACCAGAACTTCACGGTCGAGCTCGAGGACGGTTGGACCTTCTCCGACGGCAGTCCCGTCACCGCCGATTCGTTCATCAATGCGTGGAACTACGGCGCCAGGCTGGGCAATAAACAGCTGAACAGCAGCTATTACGAGATCATCGAGGGGTTCTCCGACGAGGAGGACCGCGAGACGCTCACCGGCCTGGAGAAGATCGACGACCTGACGTTCACGATCCGGCTCAAGGCCCCGTCCTCCGACCTCAGGCTGCGACTGGGCATGGCGGCCTTCTACCCGCTGCCCGAGTCCGCCTATGACGACATGGAGGCCTTCGGCGCGGCTCCGATCGGCAACGGCCCGTACAGCATGACCACGTGGGACCACAACTCCCAGGTCGTGCTCACCAAGAGTGCGACCTATCAGGGCAATCGTCAGGCCCAGAACGAGGGCATCACCTTCGTCATCTACACCGATTACGACGCCGCTTACAACGACCTGCGCTCCAACTCCCTCGACGTGCTCGACGCCATTCCGAATTCGGCGCTGTCGAGTTTCACGGATGACCTCGGCGACCGCGCGATCAACCAGCCCGGCGCCGTCATCCAGTGCTTCGCCATCAGAACCGACGTCGAGCACTGGAAGATGGATGATGAGGGCCGTGCCCGCCGCGCCGCCCTGTCCCGTGCCATCAACCGCAAGCAGATCTGCGACACCCTGTACTACAGCACCCGCACCCCCGCCTCGGACTTCACCAGCCCCGCCATCCACGGGTGGACGGATCGGGTTCCCGGTAATGAGGTTCTCCAGTACGACGAGACCGAGGCCAAGAACCAGTGGGCCAATGCGGAGGCCATCGCCCAGTACTGATCCGATACTGATTCGACTTCCGTCGGCGGCATCGGCTCGGCGCGCCCCGCTCGTCGGGCCACCGGGCGCCGCGCCCCGCTCGCGCTGCACCGTTCGCACCCGTCCGCCCCGCACCCTCCCACCCGCTGACAAGGAGATGCCGATGCTCCGCTACGCCGGACGCAGGCTCCTGCAGATGATCCCCGTCTTCTTCGGGGCCACGCTGCTCATCTACGCCATGGTCTTCGCACTGCCGGGGGACCCGGTCTCCGCCCTGGGCGGGGACCGCGCCCTCAGCCCCGCCCTCCAGGAGCAGATCCGCGCCCAGTACAACCTGGACAAGCCCTTCCTCGTCCAGTACCTCCTGTTTCTCAAGGGGATAGCGACCTTCGACCTGGGAACAACCATCCGCGGGTCCAGACCGATCGTCGATGTCCTCGCGGAGGCCTACCCGGTGACCATCAGGCTCTCGGTCATGGCCCTCGCTGTCGAAACGGTGGCCGGGATCGTCATCGGCATGGTCGCCGGCATGCGCAAGGGGCGGCTCTTCGACGCCACGGTCCTGGTCCTGTCCCTCGTCGTCATCGCCGTGCCGACTTTCGTCATCGGCTTCCTCCTGCAGTTCTTCGTCGGCGTCAAGCTCGGTTGGCTGCCGGTGACCGCCGGGAACGCCCCGGGGCTCAAGGAGCTGCTCATGCCCGCACTCGTGCTCGGGGCGGTCTCCTTCGCCTACGTCCTGCGGTTGACGCGCACCCAGGTGGGGGAGAACCTCTCAGCTGATCACGTCCGTACGGCGCGCGCCAAGGGTCTGTCCGGCGGCCGAGTGATGATCGTCCATGTCCTGCGTAACTCATTGGTGCCCGTGGTCACCTTCCTCGGTGCCGACTTGGGCTCGCTCATGGGCGGGGCCATCGTCACCGAGGGCATCTTCAACATCAACGGTGTGGGCGGGACGCTCTACCGGGCTATCCTCAACGGGGAGGGGCCCACGGTCGTCGCCTTCACGACGGTGCTCATCCTCGTGTTCATCATCTCGAACCTTCTCGTCGACCTCCTGTACGCCGCCCTCGACCCGAGGATCCGCTATGTCTGAGACCTCTGAGAGCATCGTGAATGAGCCTGGGAGGCGGCGCGTCCGACCGGGCCAGGAGCACGTTGTCGCCGCGACCGATGAGCAGGGACTGGGCGCCGTCGACGCCGTCGCCGACGACTCCGCCCCCTCCTCGATGTGGGGAGAGGCGTGGAAGCAGCTGCGTCGTCGTCCCATCTTCTGGGTCTCCGCCCTGCTCATCGCGGGCGCCCTCCTGCTCGCCGTGGCGCCCGGCCTGATCGCCCGCGCCACTCCCACCTACTGCCGGCTGGACAATTCCTACGGCCCTTCGAGCGCTCAGCACCCCTTCGGCTTCGACCAGCAGGGCTGCGACGTCTTCTCCCGGACCGTGTACGGTGCCCGTGCGTCGGTGGCCGTCGGCGTGCTCACCACGCTCATCGTCACCGTGAGCGGCGGGCTCATCGGTGCTCTGGCGGGGTTCTTCGGCGGCTTCTTCGACGCGCTGCTCTCGCGCATCACCGACGTATTTTTCGCCATTCCCTTCGTGCTGGCCGCCATTGTCGTCATGCAGATGTTCAAGGGCAGGACCTCCATCCTCACCGTCGTCACCGTGCTGGCGCTGTTCGGGTGGCCGCAAATCGCCCGCATTACCCGGGGTGCGGTCATGAGTGTGAAGAATGAGGACTTCATCACCGCCTCGACCTCGCTCGGCAGCGGCCGTCTGGCCCTCCTGACCCGCCATGTCCTGCCCAATGCCGCCGCGCCGATTATTGTCACCGCCACCGTCCAGCTCGGCGTCTTCATCGTCTCCGAGGCCACCTTGTCCTTCCTGGGGATCGGTCTGCCTCCGTCGGTGATCTCCTGGGGCTCCGACATCGCCACCGCTCAGGGTGCTCTGCGCGACCATATTTCCGTTCTGTTCTACCCCGCGGGCGCCCTGGCGCTCACCGTGCTCGGCTTCGTCATGATGGGCGATGCGGTGCGCGACGCTCTCGACCCGAAGGCTCGCACGTGACTACTGATGACACCACGACCACCGACGACGTCGTTGACGGCACTGGCACCCGGATCGAGGTCGATGACGGGGCGCTATTGCGCATCGAGGACCTCGATGTGGCCTTTCGCTCCTCCACCGGGCTGGTTCCGGCCGTCCGCCGGGCGAATCTGACGATCTACCCGGGCCAGAGCCTGGCCGTCGTCGGGGAATCGGGTTCGGGTAAGTCCACCCTGGCCAACGCCATCATCGGTCTGCTGCCGGGAACCGGGCGCGTGACCGGGGGCCGCATCCTGCTCGGGGACGAGGACATCACCCGTGTTCCCGAGCGCCGCATGCGGCGGCTGCGCGGCAGTGAGATCGGGATGGTCCCGCAGGATCCCATGACCAATCTCAACCCGGTGTGGTCCATCGGCTTCCAGGTGCGTGAGACGCTGCGCGCCAACGGGCTGGCCGGCGTCGCCGATGATCGTCTCGCTATCATCGCCGCAGCCGATGAGGACACCCGGGATGGGGGTGAGCGGGACGAGGTCGCGGGCGATCGGACGGATGGTCACGGCAGGCGGAAGGCCGGCGGGATCGCCTCCGTCCCCTCCGGCAGGATCTCCGTCGCCGAGCAGGTGGCCCTCCTGCTGGAGGACGTCGGCCTGCCCGACGCCGCCCGCCGCGCTAAGCAGTACCCGCACGAGTTCTCCGGCGGCATGCGTCAGCGCGCCCTCATCGCCATCGGTCTGGCTGCGCGTCCCCGCCTGCTCATTGCCGACGAGCCGACCAGCGCCCTGGATGTGACTGTCCAGCGCCGCATCCTGGATCACCTCGGGCGGCTGACCCATGAGCTGGGTACGGCGATGCTCCTGGTGACCCACGACCTCGGCCTGGCCGCGGAGCGTGCCGAGCAGGTCGTCGTCATGCATCGCGGACGCGTCGTCGAGTCGGGGCCGAGCCTGGAGGTGCTCCAGAATCCGCGCCACCCCTACACCCGGCGACTCGTCGAGGCCGCCCCCTCGTTGGCGTCCCACCGCATCGAGGCCGCGCGCGCCGAGGGCATCCGGGTCGCCTCCGATGAGCTGGGTGTCCGCGAGATCGCGGAGGACGCCCCCGAGATCCTGCGGGTGGAGCATCTGACCAAGGTTTTCGACGTGCGCGGGGCCAGGGGCGCCGACGCCCGCATTCGCGCCGTCGACGACGTCACCTTCGGGGTGCGCCGCGCCACGACGACGGCGCTGGTCGGCGAGTCCGGATCGGGCAAGTCCACCGTGGCCAACATGATCCTCAACCTCATCGACCCCACCGAGGGCAGGGTCTTCCACAACGGCGTCGATCTGTCGACTCTGGGGCGCAAGCAGCTGTTCGATCTGCGGCGCATTATGCAGCCGGTCTTCCAGAACCCTTACGGATCCCTCGATCCGATGTACTCCATCTATCGGGTCATCGAGGAGCCGCTGCGGGTGCATCGCGTGGGAAACCGCACCGAGCGCACCAAGCGCATCTGCGAGCTGCTCGACATGGTCGCCCTGCCGCGCTCGGTCATGCGGCGCTACCCCAATGAGCTCTCCGGCGGTCAGCGCCAGCGGGTGGCCATCGCCCGCGCGCTGGCCCTGCGGCCGGAGATCGTCGTGCTCGACGAGGCCGTCTCCGCCCTCGACGTGCTCGTCCAGGCTCAGATCCTGCGGCTGCTGGCCGGGTTGCAGGCCGAGCTGAACCTGACCTATCTCTTCATCACCCACGATCTGGCCGTCGTACGGCAGATCGCCGACGATATCGTGGTCATGGAGAAGGGGAGAGTGGTCGAAACCGGTCACGCGGACGCCCTGTTCGCCGACCCGCACGAGGACTACACGCGCGAGCTCATCGACGCCGTTCCGGGCGCGAGAATCGCCCTTTACGGGGGAGCGGGCTAAGACGCGTCGGCACGTCGGCGGTGGCCGCGCCGACGCGCCGGCCCTGACGCCGGGACCGGCATCGGCCCGTTTCCGTGTGATGCGTATCGCGCGGAGTGTGTACGTTTGATGTCGGGGCGCGGGTATCGTTGCCCGGTACCGTCGACATGCGGCACTCGGCCCTCTGGGGGCTGAGCGCGGTGCCGGCGGGGATGTCCGCACACCGGCCGAGCGGGTTCTCGTCGCCCGCCCGAACCCCACCGGTATTCCGGAGAGAAGACCGAATGCTCCCATATCTAGCGAGAAGGATCGCGAACTACGCGATTCTGCTGTTCATCGCGACGTCGATGGCCTATCTGATGGCCTCGGCCACGCTGGACCCGGCAACCCTGTGGGATCGCGGTGATCCGCGCCTCAACTGGGATGCGGTCAACGCCTCGCTCGCCGAGTACAACATCAGTCACGACCTGCCGGTCTGGGGCCGCTACGTCACCTGGCTCAAGGGCGTCGTCCTCCATTGGGACTGGGGCATGACCCCCAAGGGGGCGAGCATCAACGGCATGATGGGCGCCAAGATCCTGGTGTCGGTGCGCCTGGTCTTCCTCGGCGCGTTCATCGGCATGATCGGCGGAGTCGCGCTCGGGGCGTGGACCGCCACCCGCCAGTACTCGGTCGCCGACCGCATCGCCACCCTTCTGTCCATGCTCGTGATCTCCACACCCGTCATGGTTCTCGCGATCCTGCTGCAGGTGGCCGCCGTGCAGATCAACCGGGCGACGGGCTACCAGCTATTCGAATTCACGGGTATGGGCGACGGCGTCGTCGGGCAACTCCAGCACCTCCTGCTGCCGACCCTGTCCATGTCCTTGGGGGGCATCGCCACCTACTCGCGCTACCAGCGCAACCTCATGCTCGACACCCTGGGGGCCGACTACGTGCGCACTGCCCGGGCGAAGGGTCTGGTTAAGCGCAAGGCCGTCACCCGTCATGCGCTGCGCACCGCCCTCATCCCCATGGCCACCTACTTCGCCTTCGCCCTGGCCACTCTGTTCACCGGCGCGGCCGTCACCGAACGCGTCTACACCTGGCACGGCATCGGGGAGTACTCGGTCAATTCGATCTCCCAGATGGATATCAACGGCGCCACCGCCGTCGTCGCCTTCTCCGGGCTGTGCACCCTGACCGGGGCGCTCCTGTCCGACGTGTTCGTCGCGATCGTCGACCCCAGGGTGAGGGTGGGCTGAGCCGTGTCGGACATCCACCAGGTCGCGCAGGCGGCCACTACCGGGGCCGTCGAGGACGCGCCCGGCCGGGACGGCGGCCAGGGCAGGAGGCGTCTGTCGCGGCGGCAGCTGATCGCCCGGCGCTTCGTGCGCAACCCCTCCGCCGTGATCGGCATTGTCGGCTTCCTCCTCGTGGTGCTCTTCGCCCTCGTCGGCAACCGCCTGGGACGCTGGGAGTTCACGCAGGTCGACTCCGGCGGCTTCCTCCAGCCGCCTTCCGCCGAGCACTGGTTCGGTACGACCCAGGGCGGACGCGACGTGTTCGCCATGACGGTCGAGGGCACGCGCAAGTCCCTGGTCATCGGTGTGTGCGTCGCTCTTCTTCAAACCGCTATCGCCGCGGTCATCGGCTCCACAGCGGCCTATTTCGGCGGCTGGTGGGAGCGCGTCGCGCTGTGGTTGACGGACCTCCTCCTGGTGGTGCCGTCCTTCCTCATCATCGCGATCCTGTCCCAGCGCGCCGGCGCGAATCGCGGCTCCATCGCTCTGTTCATCGTGCTGCTGGCCGGCTTCGGCTGGATGCTCACCGCGCGCGTGGTGCGCTCGCTCACGCTCAGCGTCAAGACTCTGGACTACGTCGCGGCCGCCCGTTTCATGAATGTCAGGAGCATTGTCATCATCGTTCGCCACATTCTGCCGAACATAGCTTCTCTGCTCATTGTCGACGCCACTGTGGGCCTGGCCCTGGCTGTCATGAGCGAGACGACGCTGTCCTACTTCGGCTTCGGCGTGCAGCCCCCCAATACTTCGCTCGGGACTCTTATCGCCGAGGGCCAGACGGCGGCCACCACCTCGCCCTGGATCTTCCTAGCCCCCTCCGGCGTGCTCGTCATCATGCTGGTGTGCGTCAACTTCATGGGCGATGGCCTGCGCGACGCCCTCGATCCCTCATCCAAGTCCGGAGGCAAGGCATGAGCCGCAGGAAGAACGCCGGGTCGCACTCGGACTCGCGGGCGCTGCCGGATCCGCAGGCGGATGCGCCGCTGCTCGAGGTAGAGGGACTGCGCGTCTCCTTCCCCTCCGAGGACGGCACCGTCCGCGCCGTGCGCGGGGTCGACCTGGCCGTCGGGCGCGGCGAGGTCCTCGCCCTGGTCGGCGAGTCGGGCTCCGGCAAATCCGTCACCTCGACCGCGGTCATGGGACTGCTCGACGAGTCCGCTCAGGTCAGCGGGTCCGTTCGACTGCACGGCACCGAGCTGCTGGGGCGCGACGACGACTACATGTCGCGTATCCGCGGCTCCCAGGTCGCCATGGTCTTCCAGGATCCGCTCAGCGCGCTCACTCCCGTCTACACGGTCGGCTCCCAGATCGTCGAGGCGCTCAAGATCCACGACGCGGACATGAGCAATGACGCCGCCTGGGAGCGGGCGGTCGAGCTGCTCGACGTCGTCGGCATCCCCAACCCCGACGTGCGGGCCAGGGCCTACCCGCACGAATTCTCCGGGGGCATGCGCCAGCGCGCGGTGATCGCCATCGCCATCGCCAACAATCCCGACCTCATCATCGCTGACGAGCCGACCACTGCCCTGGATGTGACAATCCAGGCTCAGATACTCGACGTGCTGCGCACCGCTCAGAAGGAGACCGGTGCCGGCGTCATCATGATCACGCACGACCTGGGGGTCGTGGCGGGCATGGCCGACCGCGTCAGCGTGATGTACGCCGGACGCATCGTGGAGACGGGCGACGTCGACGACCTGTTCCACCGCTCCCGCATGCCCTACACGATCGGCCTGCTCGCCTCCCTGCCGCGGCTCGACGCGAGGAAGGACTCAGCGCTGGCGGCTCTGGAGGGCAATCCGCCCTCGCTGCTGGCCGAACCCACCGGATGCCCCTTCGCGCCCCGCTGCCCGATAGCGCAGGACGAGTGCCTCGACGGGGAGCCGGCTCTCACCGCGGTGCGCGACGCGGACGACGCCCTCTCTGACGCCTGCGGTCCGCCCTCGGCGGGAGTCCAGCTCAGCGCCTGCCGCCGCTCCGGCGAGATCGAGGAGGGCGACCTCGATGGCACCGCCATCTACCCCGTGCCGTCCCTCAAAACCCCCGACACCATGAGCCTGCCGCGTGAGGACCGTCCCGAGGTGCTGCGCGCGACGAACCTGGTCAAGGAGTTCCCGCTGATGAAGGGGGCCGTCTTCAAGCGGCGCGTGGGCACCGTCCACGCCGTCGACGGCATCTCCTTCGACGTGCGCCAGGGGGAGACCTTCGCCCTGGTCGGCGAGTCCGGCTGCGGCAAGTCGACGAGCCTCCTGGAGGTTCTCAGCCTTCAGGCGCCCCAGGAGGGAAGGATCGTCATTCTGGGCAGGGATTCCTCGCGGATCACCCGCTCCGAGCGACGCGCTATTCGTCGCGACCTGCAGATCGTCTTCCAGGACCCGATGGCCTCCCTCGACCCGCGCCTTCCCGTCTTCGACCTCATCGCCGAGCCGCTGCGCGCCAACGGATGGCCGAGGAGCGGGGTCAGTGGTCGCGTCGAGGAGCTCATGGAGCTCGTCGGGCTCGAGCCGAGTCACGCCAACCGCTACCCGCGCAACTTCTCCGGCGGACAGCGTCAGCGCATCGGCATCGCCCGGGCGCTGGCCCTGGAGCCCAAGCTGCTCGTGCTCGATGAGCCCGTCTCCGCTCTCGACGTGTCCATCCAGGCCGGGGTCATCAACCTGCTCGACGAGTTGCGCGGGAGCCTCGGGCTCAGCTATCTCTTCGTCGCCCACGACCTGTCGGTCGTCCGTCACATCGCGGACCGCGTCGCGGTGATGTATTTGGGCAAGATCGTGGAGGTCGGCGACGTCGACTCGATCTTCGAGGCTCCGGCGCACCCCTACACGCAGGCCCTGCTCTCCGCGATCCCGATCCCCGATCCCGCCAAGGAGCGCGGCCGGGACCGCATCGTGCTGCAGGGCGACCTGCCCTCACCGGCCAACCCGCCCTCGGGGTGCCGCTTCCGCACCCGCTGCCCGACGTTCGCGAACATCCTCACCGACGACCAGCGCGCCGCCTGCCTCGGCGCCATGCCGGATTTCGACAGCCAGGGCGACGACCACGACGTCGCCTGCTACTACCCGGAGCGCGCCTCGGTGTTCTGAGGAGCCCGGAGCCGACCACCTGAAAATGTGGGCTTGTGCGCTGGACTTGTATCATAGTTTCTTGGACTCGCCTCTGCGCGTGTTCCGCACCCCCATAATCCTCCTGATCGGAGACCATCCATGATGATGAACCGTCGTTTGTTCCTGGCCGGCTCCGCGTCGGCCGCAGCGCTCACCGCACTGGCCGCGTGCGCCAAGAACGAGGAGTCCGGCGGCCAGGACGACTCCACGGCCAACAGGGCGATGAACATCCAGGACCCCGCCTCCCTCGAAGACGGCGGCGATCTCAAGATCGCTATTCAGGGGCCGATCGACAACTGGAATCTCGCCACCGCGGTCGGCAACACGGGCGACCTGCGCAGCATTATCAACTGGGTATCGCCCTACTTCGTCGACTGGGACGCTGACGGCACCTGCACCGCCAACCCGAACTTCTACTCCACCTTCGAGGCCGAGGAGAAGGACGGCAAGACCGTCGTCACACTCGAGCTCAACTCGAGCGCGGTGTGGGGGAGCGGGCGGCCCATCGATTCCGAGGACATCAAGGAGTCCCTCATTCACGGCAAGGATGAGAGCTACAACTGGGCGGCGCGCGACGGGCTCGAGAACGTCGAGTCCGTCGACACGCCGTCGGCCACCAGGGCCGTCGTCACCTTCGACTCCGTCATGCCGGACTGGACGAATTACGTCGCCGGCGTGAGCCCCAAGGAGCTCATGAGGGACGCGGAGACCTTCAACAATTCTCTGGCGGGTCACGGGGCCTTCAACAATGATTACCTCGCCGGCCCGTACAAGATCGACTCCTGGGACGAGTCGGGCCAGATCGTCACCATTGTCAAGAATGACAAATGGTGGGGAGACGCCCCCAAGATCGATACACTCACCTTCCAGGTCCTCGACCCGTCCGCCGAGGCGACCTCCTTCGCGAACAAGTCCCTCGACTATATCGAATACATTATCTCGAACGACGTCTACACGCAGTGCCAGGGCCGCGAGGACGCCGAGATCCGTCAGAACTTCGGCCTGCAATGGCGCCACTTCACGTTCAACACGACCAAGGGGATCCTGGCAGACCAGAAGGTCCGTCAGGCCATCGTGCGCGCCTGCGACCGCGCCGCCATCGCGTCCTCCGGCCTGGCCGGCCTGCCCATCGAGACGGGGGACGTCCTCCTCGGCAATCGCTTCTTCATGCCGAATCAGACGGGCTACCAGGATAATTCCGGTGACTGGGGCTACGACGTCGAGGCGGCCAAGCAGCTGCTCGAGGACGCCGGCTGGACGGAGGGTGCTGACGGCATACGGGAGAAGGACGGGGAGAAGGCCTCACTGACCTTCACCTATCCCGCCGGCACCACCACGTCCCAGAATGAGGGGGCGCTGCTGCAGACCCAGCTCGAAGAGGTCGGCATCGATATGCAGATCGCCACGGTTCCCAATGACCAGTGGCAGACGGGCGTTCTCGATGCCAGGGCCTTCGACCTTGTCGCCTTCACCTGGGTCGGCACCCAGTACCCGATGGCCAATATCGGCGAGGTCTACGGCACGAATTCGAAGAGCAACTACTCCGACATGTCGGACCCGCAGATCGACGACCTCATCACTCGGATCGCGACCGAGCCCGATAACGGAAAGCGCATCGAGCTCACCAACCAGGTCGACGTCAAGCTGTGGGAGGACGTCATGAACTTCCCGATCTACGAGCGCCCCCAGTTCACCGCGGTGCCCAAGAAGCTTGCGAACTTCGGCGCCAATGGCCTGTCCTCCTTCCGTCCCGAGCACGTCGGCTACATGAAGTGACCGGGGGATGACCGGCGGATGTCCGGCGCCGTCTCCGCCGGGTCGGCGGGGCTTTTGATGCCGATCCGCCGGCTCGCTGAGCCGTGCCCGGGCCCGGCCGTGGTGGCCGGGCCCGGGGCGGTGCGGTGGCCTGCGAGCGGTGCGGCACAATGGAGACGTGCCCACCGTCGTCGTCCGCTCTCTTCCTGCCCGTGCGGGCACCGTGATCGTCGCGGTGTCCGCCGTGATCGTCGTCGGGGCCGTCACTTTCAGTGACGGCCCCGCCTACGGCTTGCGTGCCGCCGCCTGGAGCGCGCTGGTGACCGGCGCCGTCTGGCTGCTGTGGTGGGTTCCGGAGCTGGTGCTCGATGCGGACGGCCTCACCGTCCGCAACGCCTGGCGCAGTCACGTCATCCGATGGGGGGCCGTCGCCTCGCTCCGAACCCGGTGGGGGCTGGAGGTCGTCATCGGCGCGGGGAGGATTGTCAGGGCTTCAGCGGCCCCGCGCCCGGGCGGTGTGAGAACCTCCCTGCGTGAGCGGCGGCGGATTCGGGGCGGTCGCGCGGGCCCGGGTTCGCGGGCGTCGCATGCGGATGCGGGCCTGCACCCGGTGCGAGAGGAGTATGTGACGCCGGGGAACGGTCATTACCGGGCGTCGCTGGACTGCGGCTCGGCTGCGGATCTCATCGAGGGCTATGCGCGTGCGGTACTCGAGCGACGCGAGCCGCTCGAGACCGGGACGCCGGAGGTGTCCAGTCGTCTCAATACCGGTGCCGTGGTCGTTGCCGGCGGCCTGATCGCCGCCGTCGGGGCAGTGAGCCTGCTGTGAGCTTGCGCCGAGGTTGACTTTTTCGTACGAGGTTGACGGCGGCGGCGTCAACCTCGTACGAAAAAGTCAACCTCGGCGGCGTTACGGGTGCGGTGGAGGACGAGGCTCTCAGGACGTGCTTGCTTATGGGGAATGGAGGTCTCGGCGTTCTGCGGTTCGTGGTACGTGGCGACGAGTTCATCGGCTCCACCACCAGACCTTCAACACCACAATAACGACGAAAACCAGCTCTACTCCACCCAAAAGCTACTAAGATGTGATGAGTCAGGCCTACCGGTGGTTTGCTGGGTGTTCGTGGGGTGAGGAGTTGTGGTTTTCTGTGTTGGCTGGTTGGGGGTCATGGTGTTGGCGTTGGTGCGGATGAGGGCGGGTAGCCTGTGGCGGCGAAAAGCTGTGGGGCGCGGCGGGTGACGAGGTCGGCCAGGGTGTCGGTGTCGGCGACCGCCGTCTGACCGGCAGGAGTGTCCCAGAGGGCAATGGTGGCCGCGGACTGGCCGTCGAACCAGCCAGCGTGAGCATCATCGGTCGACGGTGGTTTGTCCGGGAACCCAGACCCCGTCCTCGTCCACGTTTCCGTCCTCCTCCGGCACCAGGTACTCCAGGGCGGCATCGGGATCGTCTCCTATGGCGGCCAGCGCCTCGTCCACGGAATCAGAGGCAGAACCGGCCATTCGGCTGATCAGACCGAACCCTAGGCCCACTAGTCCCACCACCAGGGCCACGCATGATGCTGCTGCTATCAGGAGTTTCGCCGTCGGCCGGGACCTTCGGCGCATCATGATGCCCTCTTCCCTCGTCTGTGTCGGCTGTGCGGGGTCATGTCCTGCGAGGCCCCTTGTCGCTCTTCGCGCTGTCCTCCCCGAGGTCGTTCCCCGCTGTGTTGCTCTCTTCGAGGTCGCTGAGCACGCCTCTGTCATCCATATTGGTCACCTGATTCTTCATCCAGGCCACCGCGTCCGAGGCCTGGTCGCCGGTCAGGGCGGTGGTGTCAATGGCGGGGTTGCCGTTTTCGTCCTCGTGGTACCAGCTGTGGCTCCTGGCCGTGTCGATGGCCCTCCGCCCGCCTTTGTCGCTGTCCGTGCTGAACAGGCCGTAGTTGAGGCCATCTGCGTAGGACTGGGCTCTCAGGCCCGTGTAAGGATCGCCGGTGGAGGTGCCCAGGGCGTTGGTGACCTGGCTGGAGATCAGGGGCTTGGCAATGGTCGAGCCCGTGGTGAAAGCGAGCATGGGGGCCGCGGCCCCGTCCGTCAGGGCCGTGAGACCGGCCGCACCAACCGCATTGAGGACGGACAGGCTCGTGTCGACCGTCGTCTTCTGCTCCTCGGAGTCTTTCTTCTTATCATCGGCGAAGCGGAGCTCCGACAGAGTCTGAAGATAGGACGAAGACGCCGCGGCCTGCCGATATCCGTACCTCAGACCATTCTCGTTCGCGTCGGGATCGTTCATGGCCTCCTGGATCGCGTTGTGGTGGTACTGGCCCAGGCCCGTGGCGAGCGTGGTCATCGCATCCTGGTTATCCCCGAAACGATAAATAAGACTGGCGATGTCTGTTGCTGCAAGTCCAGCCGAGGTAGCATCCGCTCCCAGCGCCCCGTCCTCGGCTACGGTGGAGACGTCCTGGGAGCTGTTGGCCGCCACTACTGCTAGGTTGCGTTTCATGGTGTCGGTGAAGTCTTTCTTGGTGAACTCCTCGCCGCCGAAGTAGCTCATCGCCCGGCCGCAGGCGTAGGTGGCCCGCGCATCCGCGGTCGCCGACACATCAGGGTCAGTCTCGCTGGGAGCGCGGTTGCGGAACGAGGACGCGGCCCCGAGGACGCTCGTGAAACTGTCGAGACCGCAGTCGGGGTCCCAGTCGCGGGAGGTCAGCATGGCCCACCGATCGACGGTGGTCTGTCCGGGAACCCAGACCCCGTTTCCGTCCACGCTCCCGTCCCCCTCCGGCGTCAAGTACTCCACAGCGGCCTCGGGATTGTTGCCCATGGCAACCATGACACCGTACATAGGGTCCATGTGCCCGCCGGGGAAGGCACGGCCCTCGTTGTAGAAGTTGCCGTAACCCGCATCGTGCCAGCCACTGATCTGATCGGGTGTCCTGCTGGCCGGGTCGCCGTCGTAGTAGCCGCCGTTGGAGGAGTCTTGGCTCTCCATCTTGGTGGCCAGATTCACCAGTGTGCTGGTGTCATAGACCGCGTTCGAGGCGGACAGCAGCTCGTTAAGACACGAGACCCTGCCGCGGTGTCCTTTAACCGTCGAGGTCTCGTACAGGGCGTCTGCCCACGAGTCGAAACCGTCTGGAACCTTCTCGGTCTGCGTTGCGCCCGCCAGCAGGTGAGCCAGGATACCATTGGCCTTGTCGATAGCCTCGGTATCGGCCCTATAATCACCGTACCCGGCCGCCCTCTGGCCAGTGTATTTCGTATAGTGCCAGTATACGCTGATCGGCAGCTCGATGAACTTCTCGATGCCGTAGGTGTTGACGAAGGTGGCCCCGTAGGCGGGGCTGTCCTGGTAAGTGGCCATGGAGGCCAG
>ERZ773073.832-NODE-832-length-15480-cov-3.931475_pt1 | contig 15480 bp, 8 predicted proteins | sample MGYA00580616_ERZ773073 | MGnify/ENA primary metagenome ERZ773073 (study PRJEB29015, sample SAMEA2737960) | human oral metagenome | biome: human oral; feature: human-associated habitat; material: dental | place: China | collected 2131 ...
CCGGGGTGCCGGGAATGAATAACTGGCTTGGGGCGGCCCTCGGCATTGGGGACGCAGCGGGCAAAGGCACTATCGATGTCGAAATATTCGTTGCGAAAATTCGGATCGACCTCGAAGAACATGCTCTGTCCCTTGGACTTATAGCTGTTGCCCGTCGAATAATACTGACCGAACCGTTCCGGCGGCAGATTGGAGGCGATGAGCGCTTCCGGGATCAGCGAGAAATAGAGATGAATATCCATGTTATGTGACCTTTTCGATAAGTTTTCTCATACACTCGATTTTTGATTCTCCTGCAAACCGTTCGCACATACAAGCCAAGCGCGCATTTGCGGGCTGCTTCATGCATCCGGCCATTTTTAGCAGAAACCGAGAAAGAGGCGGATTATGCCAGTGTTGCAGGACCTAAATGTTCGTATGGCCGATGCCTACGCCGTAGCCTCAGCCTGCGTTACGCGATTCGAGAATTTCCACGGCAGGCAGGCGTTTGCCTTCGAGAAATTCGAGAAAGGCGCCACCTGCGGTAGAGATATAGCCGACCTTGTCTTCGATACCGAAAACGTGGATGGCCGATACGGTGTCACCGCCGCCAGCTAGGGTAAAGGCCTTGGAGCTTGCGACGGCCTCTGCCAACGCTTTGGTGCCGCCTGCAAAAGGCGCCATTTCAAAAACGCCGACCGGCCCGTTCCAAACGACAGTGCCGGCCTGGGCGATGATGTCCGCCAGCGCCTTGGCTGATTGTGGCCCGATGTCGAGGATCATATCGTCGTCGGCGACTTCATCGACGCTTTTGACTGTCGCCTGCGCTGTAGCCGAGAATTCCTTGGCGACGACAACATCGGTTGGTAATGGCACCTTGACTTTGGCCATGACGGCTTTGGCCTGGTCAACGAGATCGGGCTCGGCAAGCGACTTGCCGATTTTCTTGCCAGTAGCAAGCAGGAAGGTATTGGCGATGCCGCCGCCGACAATCAGCTGGTCGACCTTGGCGGACAGACTTTCCAGCACGGTCAGCTTGGTCGAGACCTTGGAACCGCCGACGATGGCGACAAGCGGGCGTGCCGGTTGCGCCAGTGCTTTGGTCAGCGCTTCCAGCTCGGAGGCGACACAGGGGCCGGCGCAGGCGATTTTTGCGTACTTGCCCATGCCATAGGTGGTGGCTTCGGCGCGGTGTGAGGTGCCGAAAGCGTCCATGACCCAAATGTCACAGAGCGATGCCATTTTCTGTGAAAGGCCATCGTCGCACTTTTTTTCGCCCTTGTTGCACCGGCTGTTTTCGAGCATAACGACTTCGCCGGGGGTGACCTCGAAACCGCCATCAACCCAGTTTTGTATCAGACGGACAGGTTGCCCAAGCAGTTCGGACATACGTTTGGCAACGGGGGCGAGCGAATCTTCAGGTTTGCATTCGCCTTCGGTCGGACGGCCCAGGTGCGAAGTCACCATGACCGCGGCGCCTTTGGACAAGGCGTAGCGGATGCCCGGCAAAGCGGCGCGGATGCGCGTATCGTCGGTAATGGCGAGGTGGTCGTCCTGCGGCACGTTGAAATCGGCGCGGATAAAGACGCGCTTGCCGCTGACATCAAGATCGGTCAGGCGTTTGAAAGTCATGACAGTCATCCGTTAAAAAGTCGAAACAAAAAAATAGGGAAGGCGTTTGGAGCAATGCACTCTTCCGCCTTCCCTGTGTGTAACCGCCGCGGCATTGCCTGGCTGGGAACAGTTGGTCGCAGCCGGGCGCTTACTTGGCCGCCATAACGCGGATCATTTCCAGCACCTTGTTGGAATAGCCCCATTCATTGTCATACCAGGAAACCAGCTTGACGAAAGTTGGGTCAAGCGCAATACCGGCGTCGGCGTCGAATACTGAAGTACAGGCTTCCCCACGGAAATCGGTCGAGACGACCTTGTCCTCGGTATAACCGAGCACGCCCTTGAGTGCGCCTTCCGATGCGGCCTTGAGCGCGGCGCAGATTTCCTCATAGGAAGCCGATTTTTCAAGCTCGCAGGTCAGGTCGACAACGGAAACGTCGGAGGTCGGTACGCGGAAAGCCATACCGGTGAGTTTCTTGTTCAGCGCGGGAATGACCTTGCCGACGGCCTTAGCGGCGCCGGTCGAGGACGGGATGATATTTTCCAGGATGCCGCGGCCACCGCGCCAGTCCTTGTTCGACGGCGCATCGACCGTCTTCTGCGTGTTGGTCGTGGCGTGTACCGTGGTCATCAAGCCGCGCTTGATGCCGAAGGTGTCGTTGATGACCTTGGCCAGTGGCGCCAAGCAGTTGGTTGTACACGAAGCATTGGAGATAATCGGCTCGCCCGCATAGGAGGCGCAGTTGACGCCAAAGACGAACATTGGCGTGTCATCCTTCGATGGCGCCGACATGATGACTTTCTTGGCGCCCGCGTTGATGTGCTTCTGCGCCGTTTCTTTCGTTAGGAACAAGCCGGTGGATTCGACAATGATGTCTGCGCCGACCTCACTCCATTTCAGTTCGGCAGGGTCCTTGCAGGCGGTCAGACGAATCTTTTTGCCGTTGACGACCAGAAAGTTGCCTTCGACCAACACATCGCCCTTGAAGCGACCATGAACGGAATCGAATTTCAGCATATAGGCGACATAGTCGGGTTCGAGCAGATCGTTGATGCCGACGATCTCGATATCCTTGAAATTCTGAACAGCGGCGCGGAACACCATTCTTCCGATACGACCAAAACCGTTGATGCCTACTTTAATAGCCATGACTGCTTTCCTTTATATACAGTGAAAAAATCTGATAATCCGGTTCAACAATAATACAAATACCATCGAAGAAATTTACGACACCGTCTTATCGACAAAGCGATGCATGCCGATAAGCGCATTCGATGCAACATGCCTTTTGATCACGGAAGGGTTCGGGGATGCGCCCCTTGCGTGGCGACTGATACGAACCCTGGCGGCGCGCAGTTTTTTCTGCCTGCTTCCTGCTTGTCCCGCGACGTCACCCGCTATTATCCCATGCTTTTGCCTGCTTTTTGGCATTGTTTGGCCGCATTTAAGAGCGAGCGTTTTCTGGCATGCCGGAGTTCCGCCAACCGGCTCCGCAAGCACAGATTTTTTTGCCGTCAGCCTGTTGTATGCGCCGGTTCTTTGCCATAATGGTATGGCAGGAACACTGCATGCCGTAAGGCGGGCGGGGAACAGAAAAGATGAATCAAGGGGAAAGGGAAAGCTCATGATGCTGACGCGTTCGAAGACATGGCGGGATCTTGAAGCGCATCGTCAGGCGCTGGCAGAGAAATCGTTGCGCGAACTGTTCGCGGAAGACCCACAACGGGTTGCTGCGCTCAGTTTTTCGTTTGAAGGTTTGTTCTACGATTTTTCTAAGCAGCGCCTCACGGGGCAGACATTGCAGCTGCTGCGCGCGTTGGCGCAGGAGCGCGGCGTAGAGGAAGGCATTCGGCGCATGTTCGCCGGCGAGCGCATTAACAATACCGAAGATCGTGCTGCGCTGCATGTGGCGCTGCGCCACTCCGGCACGCTGTTCCCTTCCGCAGGCGTTGACGTGATGCCAGAAGTGCTGGCAACGCGCCGCCGGATGGCCGAATTCGCTGACCGCCTGCGCGCCGGAAAATGTCTGGGTCACCAGGGCGCGCCGATTAAGGATGTCGTCAATATCGGCATCGGCGGCTCCGATCTGGGGCCGAAAATGATGAATTATGCGCTGCGTTCGGTCGCGCATCCGTCGCTGGGCGTGCATTACGTTTCTAACCTCGATGGTGCGCAGATGGCGACGCTGTTACAGACCCTCGATCCGCGCACGACGCTGTTCATTGTTGTCAGTAAAACATTTACGACGCAGGAGACGCTGTTCAACGCCAATACCGCGCGTACCTGGCTGCGCGCCAATCTGGGCGAGGATGTGGTGTTGCAGAACCATTTCGCGGCGGTGTCGAGTAAACCCGAACGCGCCGTCGAATTCGGCGTCAATAAGGACTGCATCTTTCCAATCTGGGACTGGGTTGGCGGCCGCTATTCCTTGTGGTCGGCGGTGGGCCTGGCGCTGATGATCGCCATCGGCCCGCAAGCCTTCGATGAAATGCTGGCGGGCGCCGAGCGCATGGATAGGCATTTCGCCAGCGCGCCGTTCGAGCAGAACCTGCCGGTCACAATGGCGTTGATCGGTTTCTGGAACACTAGTTTTCTGGGCGCGGAAAGTTTGGCTGTGCTGCCCTACAACGAGTCGCTCAAATATTTCCCGTCTTTCCTCCAGCAACTGGAGATGGAAAGTAATGGCAAATCGGTCAGCCGCGACGGCGAGCCGCTGGCGATGCCCGCTTGCCCGATCGTCTGGGGCGAACTGGGCAACAATGGGCAGCACGCTTTCTTTCAGCTGCTCCACCAGGGCGGGCGTCTCATTCCCTGCGATTTTATTGCCGCCGTGCATGCCGATTTTCCGCTGCCCGGGCATCAGGAAGCGCTTCTGTCCAACTGTTTTGCCCAGAGCGCTGCCTTGGCCTTCGGCAAGACCGACGCCGAGGCGCGCAGGGATATGGAAAAAGCGATGCTGCCCGCCCATGAAATCGAGCGCTTGCTGCCGCACCGCGTTTTCAAAGGCAACCAGCCGTCCTCGACGCTGCTGCTCGACGGCCTGACGCCGGCGACATTGGGCGCGCTGGTGGCGCTGTATGAACACAAGGTCGCGGTGCAGGGCATGCTCTGGGGCGTCAATTCGTTCGACCAGTGGGGGGTTGAACTGGGCAAGGCGATGGCCAGCCAGATTCTGCCGGCTGTGCGCGACGCCGCGCAGGCGCAGGGGCTGGATGCCTCGACACAGGCGCTGCTCGATTTCAGCCGTCGGCATCTTGACTGAGGCGCTGCGGGCGTTCGCACGATTCGCGTGCGGCGGATGTTGGTGAAAGGGCGAAAGGCGGCGGATTGATGGCTCGCCGGCCTGGGGTCGTAAATGGTTTGAGACATTGGAACGAACGGGAGGAAGCGTGCAATGAGCGTCAAAACAGTGGCAACCCGGCCCTTCGCCGGCCAGAAACCCGGAACCTCCGGGCTGCGCAAGAAAGTCAGAGTTTTCAACCAGCCCGGTTATCTGGAAAATTTCGTCCAGTCGATTTTCGATACCTTGAACGGTCAGCAAGGCCAGACGCTGGTGCTGGGGGGAGACGGCCGCTATTTCAACGACGTTGCCATCCAGATCATTTTGCGCATGGCGGCGGCGGCCGGCTTTGGGCGCGTCCTGGTCGGGCAGGGCGGAATCTTGTCGACGCCGGCGGCGAGTGCGGTCATCCGCAAACGCGCCGCGTTTGGCGGCATCATCCTTTCGGCCAGTCATAATCCCGGCGGTGTCGAGGGTGATTTCGGCATCAAGTACAACCTGGCTAACGGCGGGCCAGCCAACGAAACCTTTACCGACGCGGTATATCAGCGGACGCAGGGCATCACCGAATACCATTACGTCGAAGCGGGCGACATTGATCTTTCCCGTTTGGGTGAAACGCACATCGGCGCAATGACGGTCGAAATCATCGACCCGGTGGCCGACTATGCCGAACTGCTCGAATCGCTGTTTGACTTCGAGCGCATTGCCACTCTGCTGGCGCGTCCCGGTTTCCACATGCGTTTTGATGCCATGCACGCCGTCACCGGCCCCTATGCTAAAGCCTTGCTGGAACGGCGCCTGGGCGCGCCGGCCGGTACGGTCGTCAACGGCACGCCCTTGGCCGATTTCGGCGGCGGGCATCCCGACCCCAATCCCGTCTATGCCGCCGATCTGGTCAATGCCATGTCCGATCCTGGGCTGGGCCTGTCATTCGGCGCTGCTTCCGATGGCGATGGCGATCGCAACATGATCGTCGGCAGCAATTTCATCGTCAGCCCGAGCGATAGTCTGGCGGTGCTGACGGCTAATTATTCTCTGATTCCGGCCTATGCCAAGGGGCTGGCCGGCGTGGCGCGCTCCATGCCGACGAGCTGTGCGGTGGATCGGGTCGCCGCCGATTTCGGCATCCCGTGTTTTGAAACGCCGACCGGATGGAAATTCTTCGGCTCGCTGCTCGATGCCGGAAAAGCCACGCTGTGCGGCGAGGAAAGCTCCGGCACCGGCTCCAATCATGTGCGCGAGAAAGACGGCTTATGGGCGGTGCTCTACTGGCTCAATATTCTTGCTGCGCGCAATGAGTCCGTCGAACAGATTGTGCGCGCCCACTGGCAGAAATACGGCCGCAACGTCTATTCCCGCCATGACTATGAAGGCGTCGAATCAGCGAAGGCGGAGGCGATGTTCACGGCGCTGCGCGGCAAGCTGCCGATGCTGGCCGGGCAGACGATTGAAGGCATGCGCGTGCGCATGGCTGACGACTTTAGCTACACCGACCCGGTCGATGGCGCGCGCAGCGATCACCAAGGCGTCCGTATTCTGCTTGAGGATGGTTCGCGCGCGGTGTTCCGGCTGTCGGGCACCGGCACCGAAGGCGCGACGGTTCGGCTTTATCTGGAACGCTATGTTGCCGACCCGGCACAGCATGGCGTGCCGACCCAGCAGGCGCTGGCGCCGCTGATTGCCCTGGCCGAAAGTGTGGCGCAGATCACGGCCACGACGGGCAGGACGAAGCCGGATGTGATCAGTTGATGGGGTAGCGGTCTGGCGGTTGCGTGCCGTATAAGCGTTTTTGTGGAACGCAGCCCTTTGAATTTTGAATGGATGAATGACCTGGGAGCGGAAGATGATCGATAAACGAACGTTTCGATTGCCCGGACGGGCCGTGGCGCTGGTATTGGCGGGCGGGCGCGGCAGCCGTTTGTATGAACTGACCGACTGGCGCGCAAAACCGGCCGTCTATTTTGGCGGCGAATACCGCATCGTCGATTTTGCCCTGTCCAATTGCGTCAATTCCGGTATTCGCCGAATCGGCGTCGTGACCCAGTACAAGTCGCACAGCCTGTTGCGGCATTTGCAGCGCGGCTGGAGCTTTTTGCGCGCCGAAATCAACGAGTTTGTCGACCTTCTGCCGGCGCAGCAGCGGGTGGATGAGGAGTCGTGGTATCGTGGTACGGCCGATGCGGTTTACCAGAACCTGGACATTGTCGAGACCTATCTGCCGACACCGGAATACGTCGTTATCCTCGCTGGCGACCATATCTACCGGATGAACTATGCGGCCATGCTCGTCGATCATGTGGAAGGCGGCGCGGAATGCACGATTGCCTGCATTGAGGTGCCGCGCAAGGACGCTACCGGCTTTGGCGTGATGGCGATCGACGATCAGTGGAAAATCACCGACTTCGTCGAAAAACCGGCTGATCCGCCCCCCATGCCGGGCAAGCCGGATGCCTCGCTATGCAGCATGGGCATTTACATTTTCAATGCCAAATACCTCTATAGCGAGCTGCGGCGTGATATCGAAGATCCTGAATCGAGTCACGACTTTGGCAAGGACATCATTCCGCATGCAGTCAAAAATGGGCGGGCCAAGGCGCATCCCTTCCATCTGAGCTGCGTGCATGCCCCGGAAGAAGGCCCTGGCAAAGAGCACTACTGGCGCGATGTCGGCACGATCGACGCCTATTGGGAAGCGAATATCGATCTGACGGCGACCGATCCGGCGCTCAATCTCTACGACCGCGCCTGGCCGATCTGGACGTACCAGCAACAGTTGCCGCCAGCCAAATTCGTGCATAACCAGGCCGACCGGCGCGGCATTGCCATCGAATCGGTTGTTTCCGACGGTTGCATCATTTCCGGCGAAATCAACCGTTCATTGCTTTTTTCCTCATGCCGCGCGCACTCGCACACCCGTATCGACTGGTCGGTGCTCCTGCCGGAGGTCGAAGTGGGGCGTGGGGCGCGTTTGAGTCGTTGCATCATCGACTACGGTGTCAAGATTCCACCGGGCTTCGTCATCGGCGAGGATCCCGAAGCGGATGCGCGCCGCTTCCGGCGCACGTCGAACGGCATTACGCTGGTGACGCAGAAGATGATGGATCAGGTGGTATCCTGAACCGCCGTACTCTTGCGTGCTATTGCAGAAACCGTCGTGAGTGAATACATAAATCAATCCGTGTGAATGCTGCCGGCGGCTGGCCAGCACGGCCGGACGCCGCCGCGGCCATTCCAACAGGCGCAGGCGATGCCATGAAAATCCTTCACGTTGCTTCGGAAATTTTTCCCCTGGTTAAAACCGGCGGGCTGGCCGATGTTACCGCCGCCCTGCCGCCGGCGCTGGTTCGGCGCGGACTGGATGTGCGCATGCTGCTGCCCGGTTTTCCCGGCATTCTAGCCGGCATGGAATCACTCAAACCGGTGTGCGCCATTGGCCCTGTTTTCGGTGCGGCGGCGGTCAGGCTGCTATCCGGCCATCTGCCGGATAGCGGGCTGCCAGCCTACGTGATCGACGCGCCTTTTTTATACCGGCGTCCGGGCAACCCCTATCTCGGGCCGGAAGGCCAGGACTGGGCGGACAATCACCGCCGCTTCGCTCTGCTCGGCTGGGCGGCTGCACACCTGGCCTCTGGCGAACTTGATACCGGCTGGACGCCTGACATTATTCACGCCCACGACTGGCATGCCGGACTGGCCGCCGCTTACCTGCGCCAGAATCCTGCGCTGGATACGAAGACTGTCTTTACCATCCACAACATGGCCTTCCGCGGTATTTTTCCGATGGACTGCCGCTATGAACTGGACTTGCCGATGAGCGCCATGACGCCGATGGGTATGGAATTTCACGGCAATCTCTCATTCATGAAGGCCGGCCTCGTCTATTCCAGCAAAATCACCACCGTCAGCCCCACCTACGCGCAAGAAATCTGCACCGCCGAATTCGGCTGTGGCCTGGAAGGCGTCATGCGTGACCACAGCCAGGATCTGTCCGGTATTCTCAATGGCGTCGATTACGCCGTCTGGCGACCGGACGATCCACTAATCGCCAAGCCCTACAGTGCAGACAACTTGAAGGGTAAGCGGGCCGTCAAACAGGCGCTGCAAGCCGAGTTCAAGCTCGACCGCGCGGCGAAAGGACCGCTGTTCGGCGTGGTCAGCCGCCTGACCGCGCAGAAAGGGATGGATCTGCTGCTGGCCGCTTTGCCCGAACTGTTGCAGGAAGGCGGCCAACTGGTCGTCCTCGGCACGGGCGACGCTGAACTGGAAACGGGCTTTCGTGATGCCGCTGCGGCACATCCCGGCCAGGTCGCCATTCATCTGGGCTACGACGAAGCCATGTCGCATCGCGTCATCGCCGGTGCGGATGTTCTACTCGTCCCTTCCCGCTTTGAACCCTGCGGTCTGACCCAGCTTTATGCCTTGCGCTACGGCACCCTCCCGCTCGTGCGGCGCGTGGGCGGGCTGGCCGATACCGTTGTCGATGCTTCGCCGGAAAATCTGCAATCCGGCTGTGCGACGGGATTCGTGTTTGAAGAAGCGACGCGCTACGCACTGGGCGCACGCATCCGCGAAGCCAGCCAGTTTTATCAGGACGCAGCGGCCTGGCAGCAGGTGCAGCAATGCGCCATGCGGCAGGATTTTTCCTGGGACGATGCCGCTGCACATTACGAAGCGCTCTATCAAAGCCTGCGACAAAGCGAATAAAAGCCTACAAAAAAGCTTCCCACAAACCCGTGCAAGTAGGGCAGAAAACATAAAATGCCCTGAAGCCCTTTAAATACAAGGGGTACAGAGCATCAAAAAACATAAACCGGAAAAATAGCAGCTTCCTTTACAGGAAGGCCGCATTAACTTGCCGTGCTTTTTATAGCGCCTTTCTTTGCCAAAATACGGCGTTGCTGTGTTGGCTTAGCATTGTCGTACTAAATGTACTGTCAGTGGCTTTACTGCCTTGTCTTTTGGCAAATTCGAGCCGCTATTTTTTAGCGCCTCAAAAGGGATACCCGGAAACCCGCGCGGATAGGGCGTTTCCAGGCACCCCCTCGGAAATTCCCTAAATACAAGGGCTTCAGTGCAGACACCCTGAGATACTTTAAATATAGGGATTGCCAAGGCCTACGCGCTGACCTTCACCCACGACTTCTCTTGATGTCGTTGCGCTAAGCGGCAGCGCGCCCCGCTGACTTTCTTTGCCTCGCCAAAGAAAGTCAGCAAAGCAAAATCTGAAAGAGTTTGAATGTTGCTTTAGCAACGGCACGCAGTGCGAGCGAAGTGAGTAAATGCGACTCTAGGCGCAGAAAACTCCTTGTCGCGGGTTGGAGTGGTACTTGTACAGCGGGCTTGATCACTTGCTTGCGCTCAGACAACCAAGCCCTTGCCTCCGCCAAGCTCCCCGCGCCTGCGGCTGCGCCTAAGGAGGTTTTGGGGTGCTTCGTCGTTATCGTATGCGCGAAAGGATATGCCTGCGATCCTGCGTAAACAGGGCATTTTCCGAACCTCCTCCGAAACCCGCGCAGATAAGGCTTTTGCGGGCGGGTGCTCTGATGTGCCCTGTTTATAAGGGTTTCAGGGCAGCTCTTCGGGGATGCACTGAATACATGGGCTGGCGCGGTGTGTGGCATGCTTCGTAGCAAAAGGTGCGCGGTGCAGAATCCTTCAGCCTTATTTTGGCTGTGACGCCCCAAATGCCTTTGGAGTCCATTACGCCGAAAACCGCGGTTTGCCGATCCGTCTGTATTTCGTACAGACCGGCACGCCGGTTTCCGGGGCGATCACTTTCGTACAGCCACGGCGGCGCCGATCCGGCCATTCGTAAGTTGCACCATCCGTCGCTGTTGCAGCCACCAGCCGAGAGAGAACAAGAATGCCGCCAGGCCGGCCAGCCAAGACCAGATCCATGCCGTTGCCCGGAAGGTTTCCGCCGTTGGCCGCTGCACTTCTTCCACGACCTGACCGCTGACTTGCTGCGCGCCGGGTGCGGGCGCTGGCCCGGCGGCGGCTTGGGCGATGGCGGCCTGGTAGGCCTCCAGCAGAGGTGCCGCATCGGGCAGGGTCGCCAGGGCCTTGCCAACAAACTCAGTCATTTCGGCGTTGCGACACTGGTTGGCCTCACACGCCGGCCCGTGTTCGCTGACGCTGTGCACGAGTTTTTGCGCGACCGAGGCCAGTTCTTCGGCGCTGGCTTGCCAATGCCCGCGTTGGGCGGCGCCCAGTAGATTGGTCAGCAGCATTTGCTGTGCGAACGGGTTGTGGTTGTCGAAGAACTCTTGCATATGCAGACCAAACTTGTCGTCTACGTATACGCTTTTGACTTCGGACCAATCGGCGCTGCTGACTTCATGGGTTGCGGTTGAATCCCAGAGGTCGAGGTGATCGGTCAGGAACATGAAGTTGCGGGCGCCGTCATAGCCGTGCGCCATGTTTTCCTTGATCCATTTCGGATTGAAGTAGCGCGTGCGCATTTCCGTCTGCAACGCACGTGCCGCGCTTTCTATCTGCGGATTTGCGGAATCGCGCAGGTTGCTTACATAGAGTTTGATGTCCTTTCCGGTGAGCGCTTTAGCCGCCAGGTTCAGGCCACCAAGAAACGCGGCGGACTGAGAATGATCAAGCAAACCGTTGACGTCACTGCTGCGCGGCAAGGTTGCGGCATCGGTTCTGGCCAGGTTGCCTTCAAAGGCAGGGCGCGCATATGTGCCATACAGGCCGCCGCCATAGGCATGCGCGAGCCGTTGCGTATAAAGGTCGGCCATGCGTGATTCGCCGCCGCGCTGGTCGCCGGATTTGGCCAGGAACTGGATGTTGGGCGAATAGGCGCCCGGCGCCGGTGAAAATACCCGCGCCAATGCCAGCCGGTGGGCGTTGGCCGCATTTTCCCCCCCTTTGATCAGATCTGCTTCCGCCGCCTGTGTAGTGCGGGCTACCGGATTGTCGGGCTCGGGGCTGGCCGCGGCCAGTTGCGTAGCTTTGGCGATCAATTCCACCTTGCTCTGGTAGCCGTCGCGATAGGCGCCGCTGGTGGTTACCAGTACGTCGATGCGAGGCCGCCCAAGCGCCTCGCGCGGAATCAATTCCACGTCCACCACTTCGCCGCGCCAGTTGCGTACGGCGCGGGTGCCGAGCATGTGGAGAATCTGCGCTTCGGTAATGCCGTTATTTTTGGCAATCTCGGCCGACCATAGTACGTAGGCGAATTTTTGCGGATAGGCGCCGTGATGCTCTTTGCGCCAGATTTCGATCTGTGCGTTGGCTTGACGGATGCCGATCGCCTCGGCTTCGACGGTGGGCACCAGGCTCAGGTCGAAATTATGGAGGACGCGCCCCGGAGGCAGCACCTCCGGCCGACGGAACGGTTCTCCCATCGGGCCCGGCTCGACCCATTGGCCACCCAGCTCGGCAAAGATGGCGGCTACCTCGCGCGGCGCCTTACGCAGTGCGTCGGCGTGGCGCTGCGCCAGTTTCAACTGGGCCGCGATGCGTTTGGCGTGTTTGGCATTTTCGGCGCGCCGACCGAGAAATTTCTGTACAGCGGCATCGGCCGTCAGGTGTGCGTTGAGCACGGCATCCACCAACTGGCGGGCGACAATCGCGGGCTCATCGGTCAGGCCATGCAAGGCGTCGGTCAGATCCTTGCCCAGCATGCCAGCGACCATGGCGCTCATGGCCGGCCCTTGCGGCGCCGTGCCAAGCACTTTGCCGCCCCATGGCATGTTGGCTTTTTCGAGTTCGGCAAGATAGGTGTCAATAGCTCCCAGCAGAACCTCTGCCGGCGCATGCTCCACATCGACATGCTGCGCCAGCGCACGGTCGATGCCTGCATCGCGGATCGCCTGGCGCAGACTTGGTACGATGCCGTCGCGGGTCGCGGCGTCATTGGCGCTGCGATAACGCGCGATCAGGGCGCGCAGTTCGCCCAGGTTTTCATAGGAATCGGACGGCACGACGATGTTGTACCAGCCGGGTAATGCCGCCATCGCCTTGCGCTTGTTTCCCGTGCCGCCGTTGGCGCCCAGGCGTTCGGGATGGATGTGCGGCAGCCCGCCGAGCAGGATACCGATATGGTCGTCAGCCAGCGGCCCCTGGACGTTGCCTGGTTGCAGCACGATATTCGTAAACAGGCTGACCCAGGCGTCGGCATGCCATTTCTTCTGCAGCCACAGGAAAAAGGCCAGATATTGATGGTGTGGCGGCAGCGCCGCTCTCGATAACAGCGCCTTTTGATTTTCCAGATAGCCCCACATGGGGTGCGGGGCGATCAACACGTTGCCGTATTCGATGCGCGGAATAACGATGAAACGCTGCCCTTGCGCATTGGTGTAAATCATGGTCTTGCCCGGCGCTGGCCCCCAGACGGCCTCAATTTCCTTGCGGCGCTGCTCGGGAATGGCGTTAAACCATTCGCTGTACTCGGCTTCCGGGATCAGTATCGGATTTGACTCGGCTACCCGTTTGGCGATTTCCCCCGGCGCCCAGTTGCCCATGTTGGAGGCTTCGCGCGCCATTCGTTGAGCCAGTGTTTCGGCATCGGGCAATGCCCCTTTCCCCACGTTGTAACCGCGCTCGCGCATGGCGGGCAGAAGCATGGCCAGCGTACCCTGTACATCAAGGAAGTCATCCGGGTCGCCGCCGACGTCGGATTTGCCGCCGGCCTCGCTCCAGTAGGTCAACACCACTTTTTTGTCGGCATTGGCGGCACGGTGCAGTTTTGCCCAGGCCAGTGCGCGGGTAATGCGCCATTCGATCTGTTCATCAAGCGGCTGCTGGCGGCCGACTGCCTGTTGGGCATTCCTGGCAGCTACGACCATGGGCTCGAAGCTGCCGTCACGCTCGCCGCCGACGATTCGGAAGGCCAGGTCGGGAATGTAACCCCCGGGCGCTTTACGATATTCTTCCGGGCTCAGGCGATGGTGGTTGAGCGCCATCAGTATCGGCACGCCAAGCTGTGCGGCCTGGGCGTGAGCCTTGGCGCGATCATTGAAGTTCAGTACGCCTGCGCCGTATAACAGCGCATCGATCAGCGTATGCCCGTTTTTCCGGAACTGCAGCAGATCGGGGCTGGCGTTGCCGACCAGGGCAATAGCGTTCTGGCCGCGCTTCTCGGTTGCGGCAATGAGGGCATCCCAGGCGCCGAGATCTTTGCGCCGCACGTTGGCATGATGGATCAGCAGGCCCAGCGTCAGCGCTTTGGGGTCGTATGCATGGCCGCCCTTGCGTCGCCGATACCAGTCCAGATAGGCATCCAGCGAGTCGAACAAGGCCGGCGCCGCCGGATGGTAGAAGGCATGCGCCGGATAGACGATAGGCCTGGGAATCGGTTCTTTGCACGGGATATTCAGTATCCGGCTACTCAGGTAGGCCAGCAGCGCTGCGTCATTGTCGGCGGAGCGATTCGCCCAGTAGCGAGCGATGTCGGGATGCCGTGCCAGCGGCACATTACCCTGCAGACCGGCTTGCGGATTGACCACGACCAGTCGTGTAGTCTGTGCTAGTTGTTGGATTTTCGCGGCATTCAGCGGCAATCCCTTGGCCGCGCCGTCGATGAATACCAGCGCGTAGGCATGCAAGTCTGTGTCTTGGGGCAACACCATGCCGCCTGGCCCCGGTGAATAGATATCCACCTGCACGGGAGCGGATGATTGCGCCAATGCATACCGCAATTCCGCGGGCCCGGTAGATTCTCCGCCTTCATAAATAATGGCGATGCGCGGGGAAGCCATGGACAGCGACGGCGCCACGGCGAACAGCACGGTGAGGAGCAGAAATAGAAATCTCATAATGGATTGTCAATCGGGAAAACTCACACCGAGCGTCAAGGCTCGTGCCTTGCGGAAAACGACAGTCATCCTGCGGCGGTTTTCGGCATTACGAACCGCCGGGCGGCGCCTGGCCCTCCGGCACATAGACCACCTGCCCGTTGGAGAGCTTGTAGGCAACGCCCAGACGAACCCCCTGGCCGGAGAGCGTCTTGTCAGTGACCCGCTGTACTTTGATTTCCTCACGCTGCTTGGAAATGATTTCTATCGTGCCGTCTTCGTTCTGCTTGACCATCGTGACGCTGCTCTGCGGGTTGAGAAACTCGACAGCGGAGAACAAGGTAAACATGGCAATCAGCAGGGCGACAATGAATGCCACGCTGACATCGAACAGGTTGGCGATGCCGGCCAGGGGGTCCTCGTCATGCCCATGCGGTTCCGAGGTGTTGCGGTGACGAACGAAGCGCATGGCCGTCAATCCTGTTGCCGTGCGGCCGGTGCGTTAGCAGCCTGCAGGAGCGCCTCTGCGCGAAAAGCCAATGCCTGATTATCTTCGCGAATCCATTGCTCGCGTATAGACGTAATCAGGTAAATGGTCACGCTGATGGCCAGGCCGATGACAGTGGCGGCAAAAGCCGTCACCATATTGGACGCCAGCGAAGGAAGATTGCCGTCGGCCAGACCCTGCAAGGCGTTGGCCATTGGAATCAGCGTGCCCATCAGGCCCAGTGCGGGGCCAATCCGCACGCCCTGGCGTAGCAAGGCCAAAGCCGACCACCGCCGTCGCTCGCTATCCTGCAATACGCGCTCCAGCCGTATGTCCAGCGGGTCTGGCGAGGTCTGATCGGCGG
>ERZ773073.834-NODE-834-length-15441-cov-3.777785_pt1 | contig 15441 bp, 21 predicted proteins | sample MGYA00580616_ERZ773073 | MGnify/ENA primary metagenome ERZ773073 (study PRJEB29015, sample SAMEA2737960) | human oral metagenome | biome: human oral; feature: human-associated habitat; material: dental | place: China | collected 2131 ...
ATCATAGAATTTACAACTTGTCAACACATTATATTAAATTTTCTCAAAACTTTTTATAAAAGCTTTATTACAAATATATTCTGTTCCTTTCTTAATTAAAGAACTAAATTCCGGTCTTACAGTATAAATAATTGCTTCTCCACCGAATCGTTCAGCAGCTTTTTTAGCATATTTTATAGCAGATGGCTTAGAGATGGTAATAAAAACTTTATCTTGTAAATTCTTTCTGAAATCTTCTCTAAGCCAACCTGTTTCATTTGGAGGTAATAAGATTTTATTTATTTTAATATTAGTAGTTGTTCCATGGTAAAAAATCATTTTTTAGCCTTTCTTTTTGAAAACCATAATATATTCGTCTGTTTTTTGGATTACTTTTTCATCTTTTGGACTGTATCTATTGATAGGCGAAAGTGGAATATTTTCAATAAATTCAAAGCCTTCTTCAATAGCAATTCTTTTACTATCTGCTTCAAGAGTAAATTTAGAGTAATCTTTAATGTTAATCATAAAGTAGCCTTCATCAATAAGATACTCTTTAATATTTCTAAAAGTTGGTCTTAAATATAGTTCTTGCCAATCTTCATAACTTGTATCTTGTTGAGCAGATTGTTCCCCAGTTTTGTAATCTTCCAAAAGGAAATAAGGTGGACTTGAAAATGCTAGGCCCATTTTATTTTTCCAATCTTCATGAAATACTTCAGAACCAGTGTTCCTAATGTCAACTGTTGAATTAGAGAACATTGCTACTGATTTGTAATCTTCTTTTAATTCAAGTAATCTTTCATATAGTTCATGATTTGGCTGTACCAAAATAATTAACATTATTTCTCATAGCTGAAAGAAGTCTAACTCCCCAACCACAAGAATAATCATAATAGTTGTTATTTACGTTGTATTTTGAAAGCAATAAGTTATCAATATTTTTAATATTAAAATTAGTAATAGGTGCAGCTATTCCTTTGGCTCCAATTCTTAATGCAGTTTCGATTTTCTTAATGTCTGGGCCATCTTCTTTTGTGTAAACATTTTGATTGTGTATTCGTGCTAGGAAAATACCCATTAGAGCATTACTCTCAAAAACATCAGCAACTGCCCATTTACTATTCCATTTCTTTACTCTTGCTTGTAAATCTCTGAAATAATATTTATTAACTTTACTAATAAGGCTTCCACCACGAGAGATAGTTTTTAATTCTTTTTTGACTTCTTTTTTATTTGGCTTTTGATAATATTCATTTCTTAATTCTTCTAATTTTTCATCAGTAACTTCTTCCCAATACATGACATCAGCAGTTAAGCCCTTATACTCTATTAAAGTCATTTATAACTCCTTTTTATTTCTATTATTCTTGGTTCAAATATCTTTCATTGACTGATTTGAGATTTTTTGTTATAATCTATTTTAAACTAAACTAAAACAAAAAGCAAGGAAAATTAAAAATGAATGACAAATTAAAAGAATTAAAAGAAGCAATAGAAAAAATTCCTACTTATGATTATATAGATTTAACAATTGATAATGGCAAGTTAATTGTAAGACAAATCGTTGCAGTTGATACAATCACTTTTGAAATTACAATCAAAGATGATTGCTATATTGTAATTGAACGATTATACTCAGAACTTACTGGAATAACTATTGAAGGCAATAGCAAATTCAATAACTTGGAAGAAGTTTTAGACTTCATTTATTAAAGGAATTGTAAAATGAGTAACAAAATAAAAGAATTAAAAGAAGCAATAGAAAATAACTCAATTAGCTATTCTGATTTAATGGATTTTGATGATGAGTTAACTTTAATTCAGCTTTATGCTTCTGAATCTGTAACTTTTGAAATTAAAGCAAAAGAAAATTATTTTGTTGTAATTAAAAATTATCATTCAGAAGAAACTGGAATGACTATTGAAGATGAACAAACTTTCAATACCGTAAAAGAAGTTTTAGAATTTATTGATTAAAGGAGAAAGAGTATGACTTTTAAATTTCCTAGAACCCCACATATGAAAGGGTCAAAGGGTACAGATGATGATGTCTTTAAAAATCATTATAGATATGACGGTTTAGTAATTGCTACTGAAAAAATGGACGGTTCTAATATTTCTTTAGGAAAAGAAACTTGGTTTACAAGAGCAGGCAATAATTACAATAAAGAATGGACTTATCCAATCAACAATTGGTACTATCCAATTAAAGATAAATTAAAAGATAATGAAGTTGTACTTGGAGAATTTCTTCATTGGAGAAAATCTGTTCCTTATAATGATTTACCATCTGATTATATGCTATTTGGAATTAAAGAAGATGATTTAATCTTAGATTGGGAAACAACTAAGAAAAGAGCTAAAGAACTTGGAATCCCAATTGTAAAAGAATTATCAAAGGTTGGAACATTTGATGAAGTAGTAAAAGAAGCTACTGCTAATTTAACAAAAGATATTGAAGGTTTTGTAATTCGACCTATTGATAGCTTCCCTATGGATAAATATGACTTCTATGTACGAAAACTCGTTCAAGGACATTTTGAATCTGTAAGATTTAGTGAGGGCAAAAATAACTTTAAAGAGGATTGGCATAATGAAAATTAAAGAAGAAACATTAAACTTAGTCTTGAATTTTCCGCTATCTAAAATTAAAGACTTCAATAAAGATAATTATGAACATTTAAAAGAAAAAGTAAATTATCATAGTAATTTTATTATCTATAATTACTCTTTTGATAATATTGGTATTACTAATCAATCAGAATTAAAAATCCAAAATGAATCGAAAAACAAAATCATTGATTTATTAACTATATTATTTACTAAAAGAGCACAATTCTACTACGATAAGAGTACAGATTCTTATTTATTCTTGCCCTATAAAGATGATTTTAATTTTGATGATGGTGAAGAAGTGCTCATTTGCGAAGTAGAAATGAGGTAAAGAATGGAAAATATAAGATTTTATTTTGACCAACCGCTTATAAAAGCAACAATTGAGTCACGAATAAATAGATTTATTTTTATAGTAAATTTGAATGGAACAAAAGTAGAAGCACATTGCCCATCAGGCGGTACTATAGCTGGAATACCAAGAAAAGAATTTAAAAATATTCCATGCTTGATGAGCGATAATGGAGAAAATCCAAATAGACGAACAAGATATACTGTTGAAGCAATAAGCTTGGATAATGGTCTAACTTATGCTGGCATCAATCAAGTTAAATCTAATAAGTTTGTTAATTATTTCTTACAAGATGAAGCAATTCAAAATATTTTAGGCATTAAAGCTCCAATTACGAGAGAAAAGAAACTTGGAAAAAGTAGAATTGATTTTAAATCAAGTGATGGTTATATAGAAGTCAAAACAATGGTAGCAGAATACTATGCTGAAGCGTCTGAACAACTCAAACAATTGATGAAAGAACAAGAACCATCAATTGAAAGACTTCAAAAACATATTAAAGAATTAACTAATGAAGTAAAAGCACACAATTCCAAAGCAATTGTCTTAACAGTGTTTCAATATAATGCTCCTAAATTTAAACCGCCTGTAAACAATCCAATATATAAAGATTTTGTAAAAGATTTAAAAATTGCTAAAAAGTATGGCGTAAAGCAATTTCAAATGAATATAAAGATTACAGATGAATATGCTGAACTTCTATCTATTTCAGAAAATGAAGTTATATAGAAATTCAAGGAGATTAAGCTAATGAAAAAATTGTCAATTGCACTTACTGGTCATAGGCCGCCTAAATTAGCAGGCTATGATTACAATAATATTTTCTACAAAAGACTTTATAAGAAATTAGATAATATAGTAAAACAAGCTCTTACTAGGTATGATTATCTTGAATTGCACTCTGGTATGGCTTTAGGTGCTGATACAATTTGGGCTAAAGTTATTATAGACAACAAAAAGCAATTTCCAAATAAAATTAAGTTTATTGCTGATGTGCCTAACATGGAACAATATAAAAAATGGCCACCAAATAGTAATAGTAAAGAAATTTGGCTAAAGCTTATGGAATATGCTGATGAAGTAATTACTTATGAAGATAAAAACCCAGGGAAGAGTATTGGGTACGTGCTTAATGCTCGAAATTGGGGAATGATTGAACCGTGTGAAGTTTTAATTGCTGTTTATAACGGCGATAAAACTGGGGGGACTGCTAATGCTGTAAAATATGGATTATCCAAAAAAAAGAAAATCATTTATATTCACCCAGATGAATTACGCTAAAAAAGCTATCAAAGAGAATTTGATAGCTTTTTATTTAATCAATTTTCAATTTCTATATATTTATAATCATCATTATTCATAATTTTTCTAGCATTTAAAATTGGGATATATTTTCCTTTATAATCTTTTCCTTTTATTTTATAACCAAGCATAAGTAATCTACTAATGCAACTGGGGTCACCTATATTGTTGCGAGTTAATTTCGTTACTAATTCCGGATATTTCATCATGAGAGCAACTACATATATATCTCTATATACAGTCGGTATATTGTAATTTGCTACCAAAGCAGTTCTAATAAACATTATCTTATCACCATCATTTAGTCGCCAAATAACTTTCTTACAACATTTCTCAAATTCTTGTTGAGTAAATTTCCTAGTTTCTATCAAGTGAGAAATATTTGGCATCTGATTGGCACTATCTTTACTAATTCTATTTTCAAAAATTCTTGACCCATATAGAGCTTCTCGTTTTACAGTATCTTCTATACAAAAAAATACATTATTCTCTATTTCATATTTTCTCTGATAAAACTCATAAACTCTAGCATATTCTTTGTTCCATATTCTTAGTTTTAAAGTTGGAAGCTTATATATTTTCTGACTTAAGATTGCATGAAGATTTATGATTTGAGCAAATAATAAATGCTTTGGGTGAATCTTCATAATTTTATCATAAATATTTAAAACTTCATTATTTGGCATAGAACCTTCAATAATGGAATCCCATTTGATTTTGTCTAGTCCAAATTCCTTTTCAGTAAATTGAGCAGCTTTAAACCATTCATTAAAATTTATTTCTTCTTTTACTCGATATTTAATGGCCGAGACATGGCTTGGAGTTAAAGAATAAACATCATTTGAATCAACTTCTACTTTATACACAAAAGTGTTTAATTTCAGTAGAGCAAAATCATAATCAGTAATATTGTAATAAATACAATTACTGTTATCATATTCAACAATACCATAATAAATATTGTTTATCATTCTTGCTTTTTCAGAAAACAAATATCCCTCAATAATCACTTTGTTTCTCTCTTTCTTACTTGTTTAATTGTTTATATTATATAAAAATCTTTAGAGCTTGTCAATATTAAAAGACAAATGCAAAAATGTTGCTTTCCACAATAACTGAAACTGATTTTGAATGTCGTTATATCGTCACTAGTGAAACGCTAAAACAGTCAAAACTGAATTTCGATAAATGTATCGACTTTCCAGTAAAACAGCTTAGAGTCGCTTATTTTAACGATAAAAAAGAATTGCTATTTTACAAGCAATTCTTTTATTTTTACCATATATAAGTATGTTTTCTATAATCATAATCTTTTGGATTAGCTAAGAGAGTATTTTCAGCAAGTTCGTTTTCGTCTAAATGAGAATTGGCTTCCCTAACAATTTCTCTCAATTCATCACGGACATGAGCTCTACCCTCAGTTTCTTTCCACATACCACCATACAAGTCATATTCTTTAGACACAATTTCTTGTAACTCATCAAATGGCGATTCGTTATCAACCCATTGTCTAATTTTATTCTTTTTAGTTGGTAATGGATTTAAGAAGTGTTTAGAGTATTTTTCAATATTTTCTTCAGTCAACACTAAAGAATCAAAATCTAAATCTTTGGTAGCATAATAGTTTCGACCATTACATCTATAAACATACAATACTTGATAAACCATATAGCGGTCATCTAATTCAGAAACATATGGCTTTCCACTTAAAAACCAATCACAATTATGAGCATCCCAATTATAACGTTCAGCGGTGTAAACACCTTTACCAAAGATTTCTTCCAATTCTTTTTTAGAAGCAAAGCTATCAACATAACCTAATAAGCGTTTTTCTTTTTCATGGTAATTGTATAGGATTGGATAAGTTTTACCTATTACTTGGCGAACTTTATCTCTTTGCCACAATTTTCCATTAGCTAAAGCTTTCTTTACATCTCTAATCTTACCTTTCTTTTTACGTTCATAACGATTGACACGATTTTTAGTAGCGGAAGTTAAAGATAATTCTTTTAGTTGTTCTTTTGCTTTTTTAGTAAATGGCATATATCACACCTCATTCTTTGTTTTGTTAATCTGAGCTATCAATCGTTTTGGTTTACTGTCATAAATCAGTATAAATGTGCTTAAATTGTAAATTATTAGTAAAATAAGATACGAGTTTAAGATTAGTAGATTTATATACAGACACGATTGCAAAATCAGATTTTGCTTTATCATGTGAGAACATCACGATTTTTTTGTTCTCTTTTTTAATTAAATCAGGTTTTGAAGATAATTCTTTAGCTCTTAAATATTCCTTGTTGATTTTTCTCTTACTTTTAATTTCGGACATAACCGACTTCTTCATTAAATAATTATTAAGCCGTCTGCTTAGTCGTTGTATAACAACTGAATCTCTAATATTTAGAGTTTTAATTTTGCGTTGTTTTTGTTTTTTTGATTCTCTCAAAGCAAGATTCAGACCGGCAAGTTGGTCACGGTCAACTTTCTGACCATTTTTAAAAATAACATCACGGCTAGAAATTTTACCAATTTCAAGAGTAACGGGATTAGTTTTTGAACTATTATAAGCACTTACTTTTACAATTTTAATGCTAAATAATTCAGCGACTTCTTCAATACAATCTTGTACTTGTGAAAAATTCCATTTGCCACCCAAACTTTTTACCCAAGACAAATTCTCCAAATGTACCTCTTTACATTGTTCTTTTATTGCAATATTTACAACTTCTACTGCAACTAATCTTGCTATTGCAAATTGTAATTTTGTTCTTTTATTTCTACTACGTTTGTAGTCTAATTTTCTTCTATCTTGTCTTTTTGTGAAATTACCGTATTTAGAAGAACGTTTCCTTTTTTCATAAACTGATTTTATATGTTGATTGATTCGGTTCAGCTTATCTACTAAATTTTGTAATTCCTCTGTTGGTACATATTCATCAGATATACTACCATCTTTACGAACTACTGTTGCTGAATAAACTTTGATTTTTCCTAAATCTACTCCCATTATATTTTCATATTCATGCGGTAGTTTCTTAATTTCACATGGAATAGCACAAACAAATTCATTTCTATTGCAATCCCAATAAAATTGTGGTTTAGCTGTCTTGCCTGTAAAACCTTCTCTTATATATGTTGGCAAATACATATCAAATGAAATCCAACCTGTTTTGAGATTATTCTCTTTTATTTCTTTTTTGTTGTAAATTTTTATCTCATAAGCATTGCTATTTTTACCGACTCGAAACATTTGCTTATCTGAAACTGAAAAATCAAGAATAAATGTTTTTCTTTCTGGTAGTACGGGCATATCTTTAGCAACTGCTAAAGTTTCTAAGTAAGAATTAGTTGGGTATAATTTTTCTTGTACTAATTTAGCCCTTAATGTGTTATCTATTTTATATTGATTGGATTTCAATATTTCATAAATTTTGATTTGTTCTTGTCTTGATTTTAACAAACTTATTATATTATGGTATAAAATTCGTATGTACCATGCATCTGGTACTTTACCTTTTAAGGAATCACCTATTATTTCATGTATTTCTCTCCATAACATACCATTTAATTTGGATTGTTCCTTTCCATTTTCATCATTATATTTTAACTCTATTTTTGATAAAGCTTCTACATAAGTTGGTGTGGAGAGGATTCGGTTCAATTCTCCTTGTAATATGTTATATAGAGGTAATAACAAGTCAGGTCCTTTTGTTTTATACATACGAAAAACAATGTCTTTATTTTTTATCTTCATATCTAATTTTCTCTATAATTTCAATAATATTCTTTTTTCTACTTCTTCCATAAATACGGCTACAAAATGATGTAACAATTGAGATAAAATCATCTATCATTTCTTCATCTTTAGTTTTTATTGTTTCATTTATAGCTTTAACTGAAATTTCTACTCGTGAAAATAATGATTTTATATATTCAAAAACCTTTATGGAAATTATTTACTACTGTACGTTGATTCATACTATAAATCCTTGCGTACTCCGAAGGTTTCATATATTTTTTCATATTTCTATTTTATCATAAAATTAAAAAAATAGTCAATCCAAAATTAACTATTTTTTCTTATTTGTTTCTATTTATGCAACCTGTTTCATATCATATAAGTTATTTTCTTGAAATTTTTTAATTACTTCTAATTTTAAATTAGATAACTCTTCAAAACTTGTTTCAATATCCTTAGTCCATATAAGAGCTTTCAATTCTACTATTGTTTCAGTTACATGAGATATAGTCACTTTTGAATTTTCTTTATTTAATAAATTTTGATTATCTTCTATTGCTTCTTCTAATAATTGTTTAGCAAGACTTACATCTTTATCAATTTTAATTTGAATAGATATAGGGTAACTTGTTATTGATTCTTTAATGTCATTATTTACAATAATAGACTCATTCATAATTGAATTAGGAATAATAGCTCTTTCGTTAGTAACAAGTTTAAGAGTTGTATGTCTTAGAGTCATTTCTTCAATAACACCTGTAATGTCTTGAGCAGGCATTCTTATTCTATCTCCAATCTTGAATGTTTCAGCAGAAAGAAGCATTAAGCCAGCTATAATATTTTTGATTGTGTTTTGTAAAATAAATCCTAATACAGCTACGATAAGAGCACTATTTGTAAATAGGGAATTTAAACTTTTTTCAAAGATTGGATATTGAGAGCAAAAAACAAATATTCCTATAAGTATTACTATAATTTTACAAGTATTTGCTAGGAAAGTATTAGTTATATTATTGTGTTTCTCTATAATCTTTTGAAATATGTTATCTACTAAAAGATAAATAATAACAGTTGTTACAACTATAATTAGGTTAGGTATTGTTAATAAATCATTCATAGGTTTACTCCATAATAAAAGAGCTATAAGAATAGCTCTTTGTTAATCTTTATTTTTTGTTTTCAGTGTGGTGCGCTAGAAGAGTTTTTACATCTTTGTTATGTTGAGTATCATCGGTTAGATTTTCAGCTTTAAGACGATTGATTGCTTCTTGTAATTTTCTAATTTCTGAAGTTGGGGTTTTATTTGCTTCATCTTGGAATGAGTAAAGAGCATCCCATACAGAGCGTTCATCATATTCAGTAGCTGTTGTTTCAGCTTTTTCCAAATAAGAATCCCATAAGTTATCATTGAAGCGTGTATCAGAAAATCCTTTATACACTTCAAGTGCTCCATCAAAAGTAAGACCACGTTTAGTATAAACATCAAAAGTAAGACAAGAATGTTTACCTTCAATTTCATAAAAATCTAATTCTGTAATAGGATTTTCAACTTTGAAGTAATCTTCGGGAATGATAAGAGCTGCAGAAGCACCACCCGTACTATATTGGGGTTCATAATATTCAGTATGAGCAACAATAAAACTCTTTGAGTCTTTCATCACTTTATCAAAGTTCTTTGATTTTTGTTTTTCAAAATCCATAATTAACCAACTTTCTTTTTTAAAAATAAAAAAGACCCCAGTGGGATTCGAACCCACGTTCTTGGATTTGCAGTCCAACGCCTTAAACCAACTTGGCTATGGGGCCTTAAAAGGGTTTTATAAACCCTTATTAGAAACATTTGGGACAGATTCGGGAAATCAGAAGTTCCCGTGCGTCAGCACTTTGATAAGGAATAGCATTCTGAATGTATTCACCCATCTTCCACTTCATCAAGTCAGAAGCATTAACTTCTAATTCGAAGCGCTCGTTACAGAAAATACAAGCAACAGAAACGTTAGTAGGGTCAACCTTCTTATCTTCAGGCATAGGATATTTCTTCATGATTTACCTCTTTCTTATTATGGTTCTATTATATCAACTTAATTAGTTAAAGTCAATAATTAAGCGACAACTTCTTGTTTAAACAATTCATGTTTAAAATCTTCTACATTAGCAAATCCAAGCATTTTAGAAAGCAATTCCATAGTTTTTGGATTAGTAGTTGTAATGTAGCGGCCTTGATTATGACGAGTCATAATACCTGGTAGATAATTCTTAGCTTTGTGGTGTTCTTCAGCAAGGTCACCGTATGTCTTTCCAGTCAATGATGCTAGACGGATTAAATTTTCCAAAACTTTATCTTGGTCAATGTTAAGCATGAATTGATAGAATTTTGCAGCCTCAATTACAATATTATACATTGGTAATGTCATTTCTTCAACTGACAATGGAGCAGCTTCAGTCAACAATTTATATTCCTTAGCAGTAACTTGATAACCTGTTAGATTACGACTACGGTAAAAATCATTATGTTTCTCAAAGTTGTCATGGAAGATTTTAACCATATTTGAATCAATTTCAATAGTATTTTCATCATCAATATTACTCATTGAAGTTAGAGTAGCCAATTGTTTCAAAGTAAGATTTTTAGTAAAATCTCGGCCGCTACGGTAATAACTGATTGTTGAGCGGTGAATACCTAATACTTCTGCAAGTTCGTTCAATGAATGATTGTTGATTGTTTCTTTTACTCCGTTAATGTTAATTTTCATAATTTGTTTTTCTCTCTTTCGTGTTTTCTTTTTTATTATTTATCTACTACTTTTTTGAATGGTTTAGCTACCATTTCAAGCAAACTTTCATCAGCTTTGTCTGACACAAGATAGCTACCACTTTTATAAACTTCTGCAACCATTAGGTTACCATCAAAGATTAAATAGCCAGGGCTGAATTTGCTTGGTGTTTCTTCAATTGTATAACCTAAGCTTTCTAATTGTTCAAGTAATTGAGCGATTTTTTCTTCATAGTTTGTCATTTTAAGTTTCCCCTTTTCATTTCTTAATTACATTATATTCTTTTTTTATGTTTTTGTCAACACATAAATCTTTTTTATTTTATATATTCATTATACAAGAAAATTTTTGGTTTGTCAACACAAAAAATAAAAAAATAAAAAGAATTTTACTTCTTTTTATTTTTTCGTTTATTTTAATATTTTTCACGACTAACTTCTAATCCTACTACAATTTGACGGCCATCAGAATTATTGTAAGATAAACAAGTAGTCAAAACTGCTATTTTAGAATCAACGTGAATATCTTCAATACTTTCTTGAGTAATATCCGTAAATTCTTTAAGATATTTTTGGTATTCTGTCAGATTATCTAAGCTTAATTTTACATTATCTTCCGTATAAAGAGGGAAAATAGGTGGAATTAAACCTTGACCAATAATTTTATAAGTAATTTTTTCATTCTTATCCGTAAAGATATAGAAAGTTTTATTAGCTTTATTAAATTCTGGGTCAGAGAATTTTCTTAATTGAGTAAATTTGTTATCAATATAAGTATTGTGACCAAAAACAAAATTGAAATTGTTATCATAATTAGAATTTGCTTTAGCATCTAGGAAGATACTTCCAACATCTAATTCTTCTTTAGTTAATGAATGTTTTAAGTAATATTCATTATCAGTAGATTGTAGGATTGGTTCATCAATATTAGTACCGGGTACTCTAATCCAACCAACTACATCTTCATTTGTTGATTTCTTGATTTCTTTTACATCTGGGTAATCGTGTGTATTCTCTACAACTTTTTTAGCAACTTCTTCAATTTTTGCTTCTTCTTGTTTAGCAGTCATGTAATTCTTAGCGGGACTAAATCCGAAATAAATTGTACCTACAATTCCTAGTACAATTACAATTTTCAATAGCCAATCCAGCCAATCGACTTTTTTCTTATTTTCCATTTACTTTCCTCACTTTTTTAGATATTATCTTATATCATTTTAATAGGAGAATACAGAATGAATAGATACTACATAGAAAATCAATCCAATCTCATTAAAATATATAAAGATTCTATTGATGATAGTTTAGTCTTTAATAATATTCTTTTTTCTTCTTATTCTGAAGCAAAATATTATTTGCTACATTTTAAAAATACTATATTTCAACAATTAGGTTATTCTAATTTCCTTGATGAAGATTTAAAAGAATACACTTCACTTAAAAATAGAATAAACGATTTAAAGCAAAATATAAATACCATTGATACTATTATAAAAAAACATGAAAATTATGTCAAGGGTTATTTTCAATCAGAGGAATGGCTTGCTAGACAAGAAGCTGCTCAATTGTATGAAAATGTTCTGAATGAAAAAAGATTGCTTATTATTTCCCATAAAGAGAAATTAGCTAGTCATATTAGAGAAATTTCTAATTTGAAAATTACTGCAGGTAGTCTAACAGTTGATAATATATTGAATGGAAGATATAATCAAGTACCTGCTTATTTAAAATCAAAACATATAGAGCGATTTGCTCATGATTATACTAACGATTTAATAAAATTTTCTAAAAAAGAAAATGAAGCACTTGATAATTATAAAGAAATATTAAGACGATTTGATAGCGAATCAAGAAGTATATACAAAGAGAAAAAGAAGATAGTTAAACTTCATCTAAAAGAAATTGAATTACAAAAAGAATTAAAAAGATTAGAACTCAAAATTATAACTAAAATTCCTAATCAAAATTATTACTATTTTGTTAATATTGATAATCTACCATTTGAAAGATTACAATATAATAAAGAATTAGAATGCTATAATCTTTTTGTAGTATATAAAAATAGAATCACTGAAATTAAGTCATTTTATGAATACAATAATCAATATTACATATTCAGTTCAGAGGGAATGCTTCCTAGTTCTAAATGTTTATTCTTAATGAATGATAATATAGGGGAGCTAATTCAATTAGAAAGAAAAGAAATTATATTAGGAGATAACTTATAAAAAGGTAGCAATTAAATTGCTACCTTTATTTTTTATGGTTCTTGATAATAAGCATTATTGTTGATAAGTGCTGGGTATAAAGGATTGTTAGGATAAGCATTAAATAATCTAAGCATATCTGCATTAGCTTTTGCTTGCCAATCAATAACATCTTTATAATCGCTAGGCACTTTGTATTTTTCTACCCCAGCATCTTCCACTTTCAATAATTTATCTTTCTTGTAATATGAATTGATACTATCTTTAACACTAGTGTCTGCTAATGTGAAGTAAGGTTCTTGATACTTATTCACATAAGAAGCACTTGCATCGACATCAGTTGGTTTCATATTATTTGGGTCAGAGCTTGTTACTGTATCAGGTTTTTCCCAATCACTTACATCTTTACCTTCATTCATTGCTAACATCAATTGTTTAAATACTCTTTGTTGTGAGTGAGCATAAACATCAACACTATGCCCGTATTCATTAGGTGAATCATATCCACTCCAAATAGCAATAGATACATTCTTAGTTGTTCCAACTACCCAAGTGTCAGAAGCATCGTTGCTTGTTGCCCAACCAACTTCTGGGCCATATCCAACAGTACCTGTTTTAACAGAATAACTCTTATAGTGATTGATAATAGCGTCAGTACCTGTACCATTTGATTTAGGTACTTCAGCCATCATTTTCAATAAGATATATGCAGTACTTTCTTTCATTGCTCTAGTAGCATTGAATTTAATTTCTTTTTCTGAACCATCATTAAATACTAATTTAGTAATATATTGCGGTTTCTTATACATTCCTTTATTAGCAAGAGTTGCAGAAGCAGCTGCCATTTGTTCAGTAGAAACATTTAATCCTAACGCAGTAGAATCTCCATAAGTTTCTTCTGTATCTAAATTCATTCCAGCTAAGAACTTTTTAGCATTATTAGAACCTACAACATTATTCAAGATACGAATAGCTGGAGTATTTAATGACATTCTAAGTGCAAATGCCATAGTTACATTTCCATAAGTTGCTCCACCGAAGTTTTGTGCTACTACATTTGTGCCTGGGTAAAGATAAGGACTAGAATCTAAAATATAATTTGTTCCTAAGCCATTATATTCAATAGCAGGCCCATAATCTTCAAATGGTTTGATTGACGAACCTGAACTACGTGTTTGTTGTGTTGCTCTATTCAAACCAAATGCTTCTGTATTTCTTCCCCCATATTGTGCTAATACATAACCTGTATTAGGGTCAATAACAGTAGCTGCCATTTGTTCTTCATCATCTTTATATCCAGTAAAGTTATCAAAAGTAGATTTTACTTGTGAGTTAACATTTGGGTCTAAAGCAGTATAGATTTGCATAGGTGTTTTTTCTAAATCATAACCCAATTCTTTAATTTGATTTAGAGCAGAAGTTACATACGCATTATGTTCTTTAGTTCGTTCTAACACTGTTCCATTTCTCCAAAAACGCTCTTGTAAGCCTTCTTGAATTGGAACTTTTTTAGCTTCTTCGTATTGTTCTTCAGTAATCTTATTATTGTTATAAGCACTTAGTAAAACAATATTTCTACGTTCTTCAACCAGCTCAGGATTATCATACAAATTATAAGCAGATGGTGCTTGTCCTAATCCAGCAATTGTAGCTAATTTAGATAATGTGACTGCATCATCACCAGTTAAATCTTTCAAACTTTGTCCGTAATAAGTAATTGCAATAGTATTAGCTCCATAAGAACCCTCACCCATGTTAATCAAGTTAATATACCATTCCAAGATTTGTTTCTTGTCAAAGTTTAAATCCATTTGTGAAGCGAGCCAGATTTCTTTAATCTTACGGTCAATCGTTCTGTCTTTAATGTCACTTGAGAAAACAAGGTTTTTAATAAGTTGTTGTTCAATAGTTGAGCCGCCACGAGCGCCTTTACTCTTAATTGCAGCTAGGATAGCTTCAAACGACCAACCTTTTTCATTCCAATAATTCTTATTTTCAGTTGCAAGCAATAGCTCAATATATTTATTTGGGATTTCATCATAACGAATATAATCTCGTCTATGCTCAGTATCAGAATAGATTACTTGACCAGTTGAATCGTACATATTTGTAGTTCCACCTGTTGCTTTCGTAATCATTTCTTCAGTAATTTTAGGAGTTTGTTTGATTACACCTGCACTATAAATTGTTCCAGCTAAGAAACCAACAAGAGCAAGGATAAATCCTAATATTAAACTCCATTTAAAGAGCTTTAAAATAAATTTCATAATCTTTTTTAAAATCTTCATTAGTTATTCTGTTACATAAAATATACTCAAACGTATATTATATGACCTTTCTAAATTATTTTTAGAGTTTCTTCTTGCTTCAACCTGTCTGATTTTGTCCTTACACCTTGAAATGTAAAGTCTACTTTCATTTGATATAACAGTCCACAAGCTTAACTTCCCGTGTAACCCACGGTAGTGAC
>ERZ773073.836-NODE-836-length-15424-cov-3.450127_pt1 | contig 15424 bp, 13 predicted proteins | sample MGYA00580616_ERZ773073 | MGnify/ENA primary metagenome ERZ773073 (study PRJEB29015, sample SAMEA2737960) | human oral metagenome | biome: human oral; feature: human-associated habitat; material: dental | place: China | collected 2131 ...
GCGGGAAAGGTCTTTTTCATTCCGTTATAGAGTGAATCGCATGTCTCACCCTTACTATCCTTTTGTGCTTTTGAAACGAACGGCGCTCCTCTATGCTCATCTAGAGGTCCGCCAGTATTTTTGTTGATATAGACCGTTCCTATATCATACTTACCATCACTATTCGCTTTTAATGTACTACCCTGTTCAAATTTCCACGTTTCTTTATCGACGGGGTCTGCTGTAGAAGTGTAGAAGTCTCCACTTGAACACCTCTTCGTGAATGCATCTTTATAGACCATAAATAGTGCAGCATCACTACTGATTGATTTCATTTTACTTAAGATTTTGTCTTTAATGAGAGATGCAACGTCAGATAGCTTTAACGTCTTACTATTTTTCGAAGAAGCTAGTGTATTAAGCTCGTCTGCTATATTTATGTCAATACCTGCTGACTTAGCAGCCGACTGAATACTATCGTTAGTACACGTATTTTCTTTATTATCGCCATCAATATAGTTTACCGTAGCTGCACTTACACGGTTAGGGCCATAGCCTGATGAGTTAGAGGAAGTGTGTACAAAAGATCCGATTGAATCAAAATGACTAATGTCGTCCCCGCCATAGCTATTAAACTCATCAACGCATGCCCTGACCAGACTATATGATTTATATGCGTTAACGGCTGCTTCAATGTCTTTCTGACTCATCGCTTTTGAGCCGCCACTCTTTCCGTCGGGGTTAACTGCCTTAGGTGCGGCCAGACTGTCACGACTTACTATAAGTGCGAGTGATACTATGACGATAAAAACGCTCAGTAGCATTATAAGTCGCATTGCCTTGTTTTGCTTGCTCTGTGTCTTGGAGGATAGACCTTCTATGTTTTTCTTTTTTCCCCACATCTTCTTCATGTTAATAATCTATAAGAAAATACGAGAGAAGTCAATTTATGTTGACAAGTTTTACAGCTAAATAAAACAGATATCACTTATGAGCTATCCCGTGTAAACTATGCTTGGAGTAGACAACCTCAGGAAGGGTAGGATGAATAGTAATATCTGTCAGACATATTGACACGACTAATCAATGTCAGGTTAGAAACAGACGGAGCAATTCTATATTATTCATTACTTTAATGATCTATTATGGTTTTTGCTTCTTGTGCTTGATGGTGTTCATAGTGCTTTGATTTATACGTAACGTATCACTAAACCTACCGAGCCTGTCTTCAGTCTTAAATATTACATCATAATTATCTTTGATAATCTGAATTAATTCTTTCTCAGTTGGCAAATGGTCACATACTATTTTGCCACTATAAAAGCGACCGCCTCCATTATCTTTACTATTCTCGTCACCACTGAACAGGCCGGGGATATCTATTACATATTGACCACCGAATTCTTCTGATTCAAAGTTATCGTAGTTTGGGTTAGAAATGGTGATTTGCAAGACACCATCAACGATATTAGGGTCAACTTTAGATAGCTCCTCATAGTGATATCGGCCTGTATGAGATATTCTATAGCCTGTATCGTTTTGCGCAACATTAACTTTCTGAAATACAGTATTATTATATCCGCCGTACTTCTTAATCATATCCACTAGAGCATTGCGACCATGGTAATCTTCTTCCCGGGCAAATACATCGCCAATTGACTCGAATTTAGTGCCGGTTTGATTCTTCTCATTTCGTTTAGCTATAAGCTCTATTAGGTCATTCATTGAAGCTTCTTTGCGTTCGTCAACAGTATCATCACTGGTGTACTTAACTTGCGAGGTATATTCTCCGCATGAGACGTAATCATTAATATTGTAGGAATCATATTCATAGAGTGTATAACTAATCTTGCCGTCATGTTCGCTATCGGCAGTCTCAGTATTCATATTTGGATCCGTTTTTTTAACCTCTCCTGTCGTGGTAGTCTGGTTGGTCGTCTTAGTCGTCGTATTTTGGGAACTGTTAGTCTGGGTACTACTAATTAAGTTGGTTGGATAACCACTGTCAATCTTATTTTCAGTATTCTTACTACAGGCTCCCCCGAGTAAGCTAAGAGCTAGCGCCACTGAAGCTACTCCACCGATAATTTTCTTCTTAGCTGAGCTATCTAGATCATTAAACTTATCGACTACACCTTTAGCATTTTCTTTGACTGAATTGGCAATTTCACTGGCTTTATCAGCAGCCTTGCTCGCACCATTCTTGATGTTATTAGTAAGTTCCTTTTTATCGGCGTTTTTAATGGCACTAGCTGCTTCCATACCTAACTCTAAGAAACTGGTGGTACCAATCTTTTTGGCGACATGAGCTGCATGACGAAGCCTTTCCTTAGTCGAGTCTTGGTCGGACTGACCGGAGTTAACACCGGTTTGGTCATACGATACGGACATCGGGGCATTACTGTCCTCCGGTACATCAGAATATTTAGTGTCGTTTGACGGTATGTTGAAGTCGCCCATTTATGGCAAGTCCTCTCTTTCTACTCTCGCTAGAGTAAAAAACAACTAGCAGGCTACTCTGCTAGTCGTGATGATACTGATCTTACTCGAAGGCTACCTTCTTTCACAAGCTAACCTTCTAACCACCTCATAATTAATCATTAATGGCTAAGCTTACTATACAGTGTAACTAGTTGGTTGGCAAGCTTGAGCGATATGGTGTGCTCAGGGATGGTTCTTGTTCTCCCCCTATATTGACTTTACTGATACTTATTATATGATTATTAATATGACGAAGCAAAATGAAAATAAAAACGATAGTAACTGTTGCCTAACTGCTGGGCTATGCCGGTTAGCTTCTCGCTCTTTTACGTTTGTGTGTGCTTTGGTACTAGCGGCTGCGTTGGCAGTGGTTATCGGTAGTGGTAATGTGTATGCCGAATATACTAAAGAACAATACTGTAAGGAACAAGGAGTACTGGGTAAGAAACCGATTATTTGTGCCAGCCCTGATGAACAACAAAAGGCTAAGATCAATGACCCGACGTACGATACTAAGGTAAGTGATGCCGAAAAAGAATTCCAGAGAGCGAAGAGTGTTCATGAGAGTAAAGTAAAACAAGGTGGCAACAATCAAAACCAAGGCAATAAGAATCAAGATGGAGGTAAAAACCAGAATCAGAAAGACCAGAATAATAAAAGTCAAGAGCCGGAGCACAAGGACGATGGTGATGGAAGTAACAAAAAGAAGGATGGCAATAAGAGTGGCGGTGGTAACGGATCGACTGGTGGCGGAGGGGCTAGTAGCTCGCCACACCAGTGTGGTAACGCTGGCACCTTTTTTGATTGGGGTTGTAGCGGCGTTGATGATAGTAAGATTATCGTAACGACGTTGATCACTATCTCTAACTGGATAGCATTAGGCGCCGTCGTAATAGTGACCTTTGGTATTATCTATGGGGCAATTATATATGCTACATCAGCAGGTGATGCTACTAAAGCGAAGAAGGGTATAAGTATCATAAGAAACGCCATCATCGCTCTAATGCTATATCTGTTGATGTGGGCGATCTTGCAGTATGTCGTACCAGGAGGATTGTTCGGCTAATGATTAGTAAGTTATGTAGAGGCATCGTTATCCTAGCGCTAGTGGTCACCAGCGTAAGTATATTTCTACCGGCTGATGAGGTTCATGCCGCCTGTGCTGATAGTGTGATGGGCTTTCCTACCTGGTATCGAGGTCTTGATTGCGATAATGGTCATGTTAATCTAGACAATAAGAACCTTGGTGAAGTGGCGATGATTGTTGGGTTAAATGTCATTGATGTAGCTCTGAGAGTTGTCGGTATAGTAGCTACGGCTATGATCATCTATAGTGGCTACCTGTTTATGATGGCGACCGGTGAAGGTGCTCCTACGAAGGTGGCTAAAGCCCGTACTACTCTAGTGGCTGCTATCGCCGGGCTGGTTATAGCAGTGTCGGCGGCATTTATTATAGCGTTTATAGTAGATAGGGTGAAATAATGATCAATGGTATATTGCTAGCGGCAAAGGTAAAAAATGCGCCTGGTAATGGTGAGATCAACCTGCCTCAAATCGAACCAGAAAAAGTGGTTACCGGTGGCTTTAATACGGCTTTCTTTATTGCTGGAGCTTTAGCGGTGATCATGATCATAATAGCAGGTATTATGTATATGACGGCCGGTGGTGATGCTAAGAAAGCTGCGCTTGCAGCTAAGTCAATCATGGTTACTATTATTGGTCTGATCGTTATAATACTAGCCTATGCCATAGTTAGTTTTGTAATCGGGAATATTGGCTAATGATGCGAGTTTTAATTCTTAGATTAAGACAGGTGTTTGCTGGCGGTAGATTACTATTATTCTTATTTGCCTTTCTAGTGATTACTACTCGGCCGGTTTTCGCTGACTGCATCTCAGATCCGACCAGTGCCGGCTGCCCCTGTGCTCTCAATAGCTCCAGTGCGATTTGTAAAGATCTGGAAAACAAAGATGGTCTATCTAACACGATCAAGAATGCTACTAATATCGTGCTTTTCGTCGCTGGGGCTCTAGCGGTGATTATGATCATCTATGGCGCAATCCGTTTTATGACGGCGCATGGTAATGAGAAACAGGTCGAGAGTGCCCGCTTGATCGTCACTTATTCAGTCATCGGACTGATCATCGCTATTCTCGCCTACGCTCTAGTTAATTTCGTGCTGAGTAATCTGTAAAAGATAAGGAGGAAGATGAAGCAGATAAGCAAAGCTAAAGTACTGGCGGCGGTAATGTGCCTAGCTATGGCCTTCACCGCAGTATCACCAGTCAGTCTGCCGGTATATGCTGATGCCAAGGATGAGGTAAAAAAAGGCGCCGATATGACTAATAGTGGTGGCTCTGCTAAGCAAGACTTACCGGATGTCATCACTACCATCATCAATGTAATGCTCTTTATCGCCGGGGCACTGGCGGTGATCATGATCATCTATGGCGGTATCCGCTATATTACTGCCCATGGTGATGAGAAGCAGGTTAAAGTCGCCAAAGATACCATCGTCTACTCGGTGGTGGGCTTGATCATCGCTATCATAGCCTATGCTCTGGTCACCTTCATCTTCAACAGGTTTAAGTAGTGGCGGTGATGTTCTGACTCACAAACATATTGGAATTTGAGCGTACTGTTTAGTCGGTACTTTTTAGCATCAAAGCTTTATGTCCTTTAGCCTTAAGACCGGTTAGTTCGGTTAGCTTGAGATTAGGGACGAACTGACCGGGATTAAGGCTAAAGGAGCGGTATCACGCTTGTGGTGAATGGTGGTGCTCACCTTGAGTATTGAATGTGAGCTAGTGTAGACGATTGACTGACGAGTGTATGGTATCAAAGCGTGTGGTGTAATAAGGATTAGATTACAAACAAAAAGTAGTAGATTTCCGCTACAATCTTAAACGTCAAATAAAACGTAGAAAGGAGATCTACTACATTGGCAGTATATATGAACTGGCATAGTCTCGCCAGTACCATCAAGAATCTAGAGTATAGTAATAAGCATACATCAAGCTTAAATAACCCCGAAGAGGTCAGTCGGCGGATTGAAGCCCTGGAGTTCTGGCGCAAGCACGGACTCAGCTCGGCTATGGATCACGCCGGAGTCAGTCGTTCCACTCTATATAGTTGGCGTCATAAGCTGGATAACTCCAGGAAACATGACCGTATGGGACGAGCCAGCCTTAAAGCATTAGACCCTAAGAGCACCAGACCGAAACGTTGTCGTCAGTCTAATTGGGATAAGAAGGTGGTTGAGCTACTGGTCAGGTTAGCCACCAAACATCCCGAGCTGGGTCGCCAGCCACTGTACTACATGCTCAGACGCCGTCTAACGGCTAATGGCCAGCTAGATAAGTTGGTTAGCATATCTACCGTCGGACGTATCCTATGTAAGCTAAGACGGTCCGGTAGGCTACCTAGCAAGATTAAGCTATCTCTCAACGGTCGAACCGGCAGGTTGTATGAGATTCATCGTCGCAAGGTGACTAAGCTCAGACGCAATGCCTTACCCTACAAGATCAAGCAGCCGGGTGACTTGGTTCAGATTGACGGTGTTGAAGGTTACCACCTCGGTCATCACTATTACGTCATTAACGCCATTGACTATATTAGTGGCAAAGCTACCAGTGCCGTACTTACCAATAAGAGTAGCTTATCTACGGCTAACTTCTTAAGGGAGTTAGACACCAGACTGGGCTTTAAGGTTAAAGCTATCCAGACAGACAACGGCAGTGAGTATGCAGCTAAGTTTCATCAAGCTGCTGAGAGGCTAGGAATTAAGCACTGCTTCAACTACGTCAAGAAGCCTATCTATAACGGCAAGGTAGAAAGATTCAACCGTACCATCCAAGAAGCTATCTTCCGGGATGAAGACTTCCTGGTCAATCTGGTGGAAGATAAACAAGAAGCTAACCGAACTATTGAGTCATATCTAGACTTCTACAACAATGAACGTCCTCACATGAGCCTTAGGTTCATGACACCTGCTGAGTTTCTGCTACAATACAGCCAGCGGAACTCTGCAGTCCAGAATGTAGTGAGTTAGTACAGGCCGGATAGGCATAACCGATTATGTTGTATAATAGTTAGCATATGAAGCTTTTTTCACGGGTCGAGGAGACCGATCAGTATATCGTCGCCTTAGATATCGGGACGGTCTACACTAAGGCTCTGATCGCTAAACTGATTGATGATAAGCTGAGGGTAGTCGGGGTTGGTCGGGCTCGCCAAGAGACAGGTAACATGTTTGGTGGGGCTATTGCCGATATCACCGGTGTAGTCAAGAACTGTGAGGTAGCGTTAGCTAAAGCGGAGGATCAGGCCGGTGTCCAGGCTAAGAAGGTGGTGATTGGCATCGCCGGCGAGTTCGTTAAGGGGATTACTTCAACTATTCGTTATAAACGTCCCAACCCGGATCATCAGCTGAGTGAAGCGGAGATGCAGCTGATCATTGACAAGGTGCAAGAGAGGGCTGCTACTAAGGCGCAGAAACAGATTGCTTTTGAGACGGGTAATCCTGATGTCGAGGTCAAGCTGGTTAATGCTGCTATCGTCAGTATTCATATCGACGGCTACAAGGTTAGCAACCCGATCGGCTTCCAGGGTAAAGACGTGGCGATCCAGATCTACACTGCATTTGCACCGATGGTTCATATCGGGGCGCTGGAGCGGACGGCAACCGAGCTAAACTTAGAGCTGGTGGCGGTGGCAGCCGAGCCCTTTGCGGTAGCTCGGGCGGTGCTGGGGGCAGATGAGAGTCCCAACTATACAGCGATATTATGCGATGTCGGTGGTGGTAGTACCGATATCGCCGTAGTCAATGACGGCGGAGTGGAAGGTACCAAGTGCTTTGGTGTGGCCGGTCGATCCTTCACTAAGACGATCAGTGGCGACCTAAGCATTGGCTATGAGGCTGCTGAGAAGCTCAAGCTTAATATTGACGGAGGTAAGATCAAGCCCAATGTACTCCGGACGGTCAATGAATCAATTGATAATACTCTAGATGTCTGGATTAGTGGTGTGCAGTTGGCGCTGAGCGAATTTGATGCTATCGACCATTTGCCGAATAAGTTCTTACTCTGTGGTGGTGGTTCATCACTAGGCGCCTTGGTTGATCGGCTGGAGACCTCAAACTGGTACAAGGACTTGCCTTTTTCGAGACGACCGATCATCAAGCACGTTCGCCCCAGTGATGTATCAGGCATAGAGGATGAGACCGGCGAGATCACTGACCACACTCTGATTACCGCCCTGGGGCTTTTGCGAGTAGGCTATGATACAATGGAGTCAGTCACCGGGACGAAGGAGACGTTCCGAGATAAAATAGATAGAGTACTAAGGATATAAGATGGCGAAGCTTGATAGTCAGAGAGTCAAGGTCAGAGTAGCGAAGCGAGGGCGAGACGATACGCCAAATTCCGGCTTGCAGGGTCGGGGTCTAATCTACATTGATACCGATGATGACGTGACTTCTATCGTGGGCAAGATTAAGGCTGCTAAAGAGACAGTGGTGGCACTGGTGCCGCCTAAGCGGATCGGAGTGTTGCAGAGTGCGGTTAACCTGAAGCTATTACAGCGAGCAGCTAAGCTGGCGCATAAGCGTCTCAGTATCGTTACCTTGGATAAGGCGCTGACCAACTTAGCCTCCGGTCTAGCCATTCCGGTGGCTAAGAATATCAATGCCCAAGCGAGGTTGATTGAAGTTGATAACGTCGATGATGATGACGATGACATTATCGACGGGCGCAATGAAGCAATTGGCAAGCTGGATGATGTTGCCAGAGAGTCAGCGGGAGAGCGGATGGATGATGATATATCCGTGGCTGTGGCGGCTATCGAGACGGACGATCATATCAAGAACGACGCTGATGGTGACGGCGTGGCTGACGATGAAGCCCCCGGAGCGACGAAGCGGCCGACCGGTAAGCGGATCAAGGTCCCTGATATCGGCGATCTGAGAAAGAAGATTTTACTAATCGGTGGAGGTTTGATACTGCTGATTGGGCTGATCGTCTGGGCGCTCGTTATTGCTCCTCAGGCGATTATTACTATCAAGGCGAAGACAACTGCCGTTGATATTGAGCGGACGCTTAACCTGGTGCCGTCCGGCGAGCGTAATGACGAGCAGGGTATCCTGCCCCCGGTCATCAAACAAAAGAAAGCTAACGAGATAGTACAGTTCAACGCTACCGGTACTAAAGAAGTTGGTACTAAGGCGACCGGTACGGTGGCTTTTTGCTATAACGCTACCCCTAATGATTCCTATAGCGACACACCTAAGAAGAATAGTATTACCATTGAAGCTGGTACCAGATTGTACGCTAGCGGCATGCAATTCACGACTGACGGTGATGTGACGGTTATCGGCGGCAAAGATGCTTCGGGGGAGTGCAAGACTTATCATAGCGTTAAGGCGACAGCGGTGAACATCGGTCCTGAAGGTAATATCGAGAAGAATACCGCCCTTTCCGTCTCGGGCTATTCTTCCAGTAAGGTGACAGCCCTGGCTAAAGTGACCTTCAGTGGCGGTAATAAGCAGACGGTTAAGGTGGTGTCACAAGCTGATGTCGATACGGCGGTGGCGGCGTTGAAGAAAAAAGGCGATAGTAATGCCGCTAAGAAAGACCTGGCCAGTCAAATGTCCGGCTCGGTAGTAACAATCGACAATAGCTTTAGCGTCGGACAGAGCGATGTGAAAGTATCGCCGGCGGTGGGCGAGCAATCGTCCGGTCAAGCGACCGCCAGTATGGAAATTACCTACACCCTGATGGGGGTTAACCGGGGTGATCTGAAAGGGATGTTGTCTCACCAGCTGAATAGTAAAAAACGCCCTGACCAGAAGATTTATAGTGATGGCGTTAAAGAAATAGCGTTTAGCGGCTTCGCTCCGGCTCAGAACGGCTACGTAGTTGCTATTAAGACTACCGGTAAGTTAGGACCGCAAGTGGATGAAGCTAGCGCCAAACGCCAAGCGACCGGTCGTAAATCAGAGGAGGTCAAGTCACTGCTCAAGCAGACCGAGGGTGTTAGTGATGTCAACGTAGCGTTGTCGCCCTTCTGGGTTAGTCGGGTGCCGGCTGTGAATAAGATAAAGGTTGTTTATACGGTCGATCAATGAAGCAGCTGGAACGATTAATGGCGCTGGATGTCGGGGCTCGACGAATTGGTGTTGCTTTTGGTGATAACGAGGTTAAACTAGCCTCACCGGCTAAGGCGGTTGAGAATGACGGGCAGGCTCTAGCTGAGCTCTGTCGTTTGGTCGTAAACCGCCGGATCAAGACAGTGGTGGTTGGTCTGCCTCGCAATGCCGAGGGGCTGGAGACTAAGCAGAGTGAATACTGTCGTCAGTTTGCAGATGATCTGGGGGATGCTATGTCGGTTGGTTCTATCCGGGGTGTTGAAGTGGTCTTTCAGGATGAGAGTTTGACTTCCGTTCAGGCAGAGGCAATGCTTCGCCGGGACAAGAAGCACTTTAAGGAGCAAATGTTACGAGACGGCACGCTGGATAGTCAAGCGGCGGCGGTTATCTTGACTGATTATCTAGGTGGGGTGAAATAAGGTATGAAGATAGAGGTGGGCAAGCTTAAGCCGGGTCATAAACGGGTGAATGTCAGTCAGGTCAAGCGACGGCCGTCATTTGAGATAGCGAACGACTTCATGGAGCTTAACTTTAAGCCAATTATCGAAGCGGAGACTGAGGCAACGCTAAGTCGAGGTGAGCTGAGGCGTCGGCGCCGTCAGCAAAAGCGTCAAGCTCGGCGGGGCAGACATAGCATCTTGCGTAACAGCGCAGTCATCGCAGCGATCTTCATTGTTATTGCTGTTGCAACTGTCTTTGTTTGGTGGTGTAGCTCGTCCGAGCCGGTCAATGCAGCAGACAAGAGCGTTCGACAGTTCGTTATTGATAAGGGGGCTACTACTGAAGAAGTGGCTAACGCTCTCCAGAAGGCGGGCTTTATTCGCAATACTCTGGCTTTTCGAATCTATAAGCGTCTTCATGGTGGGGATATCCAGGCGGGCACACACATGCTTAGTCCGAGCTACGGCATGACCAAGATTGTTGATAAGTTAGCCACCGCTGATAGCGACGAGGTTGATATCCAGATACCCCCCGGGCTGACTCTTAACGAGCTAAAAGAGGTCTTTAAGGGCTATGACTATACCGATGCTGAGATAGAGAAGGCGTTATCAGCTCATTACGATAGCCCGATCTTAGCCGACAAACCTGATAATGCCAGCCTGGAAGGCTACCTCTACCCCGATACTTACCGAGTGCTGGCTGGCGATGGGCTGGATAAGGTGATCAAGAAGGCACTCAATCAACTGGCACTGGTCAGTAGTCGTAACAATCTCAAGGTTAAATTTGCCGGTCGGGGACTGAGCTTTTATCAGGGTGTCACGCTGGCTTCAATCGTGACTAAGGAGGTTAAAAACCAAGCTGATCAGAAGCTGGTAGCCAGTGTCTTTTTCAATCGTTTAGAGGCGGGGATGAATCTAGGCTCGGACGTGACGTTCCAGTACGCCTACAAGATGGGGATGTGTAACACCAATTCACCCGACTGTGCCTCGGCTTATAATACCCGCAATAATCCGGGGTTACCGCCCGGACCAATCGCCAATCCTAGTCTGAGTGCTATGCTGGCGGTGGCGGAGCCTCCGGCGAGTGGCTACTATTACTTTGTGGCTGGCGAAGATGGCAAGACATATTTCTCGGAGACGGCTGACCAGCACAATCAGGCTGTGGCTGACCACTGTGGCAAGCTGTGCAAGTAGCTTTCGCTACTACTGTCGATAGCTTGCTCCACCCCTAAGGAGCATTGACACAACTACCTCCGGCTTGCTATAATCAATAGCGATTTAATCTAAATCACGAGCTATGACTGATCGTAATTTAATTAATTCTTCCAGCGAGAGAATCAAATCAAAGGCAAGTGGACGGAGCAAGAGGTTCCTACAACGGGCTTCTTACATCGCCGTCTTCATACTGGTACTGACGTTAGTCGCTACGAGTTACACTCATGCTGACTCTATCACCCAGGTTAGCCTGCCGGGTGTGTCGACTAGCAATTCTATTGACGTTAATATCCTGCAAGGTCAGAAAGTTGGCCAGGTTAACCAGTCTAATGCTGTCGCTACCAGCTTGTCTGACAATACCGGCGGGCAGCTGGCGGGCGGAGCAGTAACGACAGGCTCGACTACGGCTGATGATGTCAAGTCGGCTAATATTGCTTCGGCGGTGGCGTCAGTGACTAATCTATCGTCATCAAATAGCGTCTCTAGTAATGCAGAGTCAGTTAACGTAAGTGCCGAGATGGCACAGGCTGATGCTACTAGTGTTAGCAAACAGCAGATTGTGGCGCCGACGACTGAGTCGAAGGCTTTGGCGACTTACGTGGTGAAGGAAGGTGACTCGGCGGAGACGATCGCTAAAGCGCATGGCGTCTCAGCCCAGACTATCCGCTGGGCTAATGGTCTCAAGACTGATGCTATGGCGGTTGGCTCGACTATCACTATCCCGGCTGTCGATGGCGTAGTCTATACTGTCAAGGAAGGCGATGACCTTAAGGTGCTGGCTGATAAATATAAGTCATCCACTGAGTCGATTACTAATATCAATAATCTCAATAGCGACAAGGTGGCGACTGGTACGGCTATTCTTTTGCCGGATGGTGTCTTGCCCGAGGAAGAGCGCCCGGAGTACGTTGCGCCTCGAGCTAGACGGCACTATGGACGGAGTTCATACTCATATGGTTATAATGATGATTCGTCGGGTGTCAGCGCTACTCTAGGCTTCTATGTGCCGATCGTTAGCGGTAACCGCTATGCCTATGGTTACTGTACTTGGTATGCTTATAACCGCCGAGTTCAGCTGGGTCTGCCGGTCAGTGGTGGTTGGGGCAATGCCAATACCTGGGATAGTGGAGCAAGGGCTTCGGGACTTCTAGTCGACCACGTTCCGTCGGTTGGGGCTATTTTCCAGACCAAGTCCGGCTACTACGGTCACGTCGGTATCGTCGAGCGAGTTAACCCCGATGGTAGCGTCTTCGTCAGTGAGATGAACTACGCCGGTTGGAATGTCCGATCAACCAGAACTATCCATAATCCGGCCGGATACAAGTTTATTCACTAGGGGTTCATGCGGACGTTCTTCTTTTATGATCTAGAGACGTCCGGATTTAGTGCCAGACACGACCGGATCATGCAGTTTGCCGGTCAGCGGACTAACGATGAGCTCAAACCAATTGGTCAGCCGGTTAACCTACTGGTCAAGCTGACCGATGATATCTTACCTTCACCGGGGGCGGTCTTAACTACTCATATTACGCCGCAAATGACTGTGGCTGATGGTATTAGCGAGGCGGACTTTTGCCATTACTTTCTAGAGCAGGTTGCTACACCGGATACAACCATCCTGGGATATAACAGTACAAGGTTTGATGATGAGTTTATCCGTCACACTTTGTGGCGTAACTTTCATGATCCTTATCAGTGGGCATGGTCAGAAGGTCGTGACCGCTGGGATCTGCTGGATGTGACTCGGCTGGTACGAGCATTGCGTCCGGAGGGAATTAACTGGCCAACCAAGCGAGTGGCGGAGACGGATCAGCTGATTACTACGGTCAATCTGGTAGATATGGCGAAATGTAACGGCTTTGAGAACGACAATGCTCATGATGCCCTGGCTGATGTCAAGGCGCTGATTAGCCTAGCGAGGTTACTACGCCAGAGCCAGCCGACGATGTGGCGCTACCTGCTAGATCACCACGACAAACACTCAGTACTTAACATCATTGCTCCCGGTCAGCCTAAGCCATTTGTCTATGCCAGTGGCCGCTACTCGTCTAGCTACCAGAAGACGACGGTGGCAACGGTGATTGCCGAAGGGCGCACCCCGAACAGCTATCTAGTTTGGGATCTGCGTTATGATCCGGCCGATTTCACCTCACTCAGCGAGGCAGAGATACTCGGTAATCTGACGGCAGATCGGGCGACTAGGCGACAGGATGATTTCGTCCCTATACCGATCAAGGAGCTGAGCATCAACAAGTGTCCTGCAGTAGCGCCTCTAGGGGTATTGGACTCAGCTTCGGAAGTTCGGATTAGCTTGAGTCGAACTGAGGCAATGAAGCATTATCATCAGCTGAATAGCCAAGCCGGATTAATCAAACGACTGACTAGGGCTTGGTGCAAGCGTCCTGTCTTTCCGCCGGCTAGTGATGTTGAAGGTAAGCTGTATGACGGCTTCACGCCTAAGAGTGATCAGACGAAGATCCGCCTAGTCGCCGCAGCTGATTCAGCCGGTCTGGCTGATTTACATCCTAACTTTACCGACGAACGGTTGGACGAATTGCTTTTTCGCTATAAGGCTCGTCAATACCCGGCTAGTTTGTCAGAGTCTGAGGAAAAACGTTGGCAGAAGCTTCGTCGAGCCAAACTGGAGCGGGAGTTGCCGGCTTATCTATCAGAACTGAGCAAGCTGGCGAGTAGTCCGGCAGCGGATCAGTTTATCTTAGAAGAGCTTCAGTTGTGGGCGGAGTCAATTGCACCGGTTGACTACTAGTTGCCGTTCAGCTACTTGCCAGCTCTAATATGCTTGTGCTAATTTATTAGGTAAGTACATGATCATCCACCGTATCCACCACTTAGCTCGTCAGCTCACCTTTGTGCTGGTGGGAGCTCTATGCTTTCTGTCGGTCCCGGCAAGAGCGTTCTCGATAGAGACGATGACGCCGACCAGCGGCTTGACTAGCGGTGGCACGCCGGTAGTGTTCAAGGGCAAGGGCTTCATTAGAGAGGAGAGTGAGAAGTTCGTTGATGTAGCGGCGGGCGTCGAGCACGCTTTACTCTTGTCGCAGAGTGGTCATATCTGGGCGGTCGGTAGTAATACGTACGGTCAGTTGGGCAGCAGGAAAGTAATTGGCTATACAGTTCAGCCTGTCGATGTGACAGCTAAGCTAAACTTAGAGGCGAGCGATCGGGTCGAAACGGTTGCGGCCGGTGACTATAGTTCGTACGCTATTAGTCAGAAGCACCGGGTTTTTGCCTGGGGTCACAATGATAGGGGTCAGCTAGGGCAAGGCGGCGAGAGTCGTCAAGATCGGAATCAGCCGGTCGAGATCACCGACAAATTCACTCTGCGTCAAGGTGATTTCATCAGGTTTATTACTGCTGGCGCTAATACGGCTTATGCTCTGACCGACCAAGGCTATATCTACGTCTGGGGCGAGGTACAAGATTATATTGATGGTGATACTAATCGAAAGTACGCCGACAAGACCGCTCCGGTCGAGGCGGCTTGGCTGGGAGATAATATCAAGCTGCTGGCAGCGGGTAACCGATCGGCAATCAGTCTGGATAATGTTGGCAATTTGCAAACTTGGGGTCGCAATGATCACGGTGAGCTGGGGCGATCAAGGCGAGGCGAACCAAACAAGCTTGATCCGGCGATGTCGGCTTACTACATCAGTTCGCCGGGCACGGGTAGTATCCCGTCACTTGGTGATGATACGGTGATCCAGGTTGCGGCCGGTAATGGCGTCATGGCAATCTTGACTAAGAATGACAGGCTGTTTATCTGGGGCAACCATCAGACCGGTATGTTGGGGATTGGCGATGACAAAGCTAATCCGGCTGATCACAGCAGTGGTGACAAGCTCTCTAGTGTGCCGATTGAACTAACCAAGCGGTTTAAGGAGCTCCTAGAGAAAGACGATCGGATTAGCCGGATTAGTGTCGGCAACTCTCAGGTATTAGCTCTGTCGCAATACGGTAGAGTCTTTAGCTGGGGGTCTAATGACTATGGTCAGCTGGGTGATGGGTCAAATATCAGCCGAAATCAAGTTAGCGAGATCACTAGCTGGTTTGTGCTACCGACGAAACCGAATCGACCCAACGGAACTGAGGAAAAGGTGACTGTCCAGCAGGTACTGGCAGCCGGTGCCGGTGGCAGTCAGATAGC
>ERZ773073.843-NODE-843-length-15335-cov-9.583835_pt1 | contig 15335 bp, 8 predicted proteins | sample MGYA00580616_ERZ773073 | MGnify/ENA primary metagenome ERZ773073 (study PRJEB29015, sample SAMEA2737960) | human oral metagenome | biome: human oral; feature: human-associated habitat; material: dental | place: China | collected 2131 ...
CCGCCATTGCAACAACCATTTTTCTTATATTTTCTATTTTTTTGCTGTCTGTTCTAGGAAGATTTCTCAGTTTTGTAACTCCATCCACAAGTTTACTTACATCTTTTCCAAAAGTATATTCTATATCAGGCAATGTTATCAATGTATCTTCTACAACGTCATGTAAAATTCCCGCAACAAGCGTATCTGTATCCATACGCATGTCTGCCAGTATTTCTGCCACTTCAACAGGATGAAGAATGTAGTTTTCCCCACTTCTCCTTTTTTGGCCTATATGGGATTCATTTGCCAGGGTAAAAGCTTCCTTTATCTTTTCAGTATCCACTTCCAGATGATTTTCTTCTATTCTTTTCATTAACTGGCTTAAAAGTTCTTCACCTGTCTTATTTATTATTTCAGGCTTTTTCTGCTTTTTTTCCACATCAGCATTTTCTGTTGGCATATTTTTTTGGGTTATGTTCTTTTCTTCCATCTTTCCTTCTTTAGTTTTCATTGTATTTCCCTCCATACCAGCCTTCATCAGTATTTGTTTCTGAGAAAGCAGTTTCAGTGTATACTGTTTTGAATTCCTTTAAAAAATATTTATATTTAAAGTTTATTTACTGTATCAAAATATTTTTTAAAACTGTCTGATAAAATTCTTTTTATTTATTTTACTATACATTCAGAAAAAAATCTATCTTTAAGAAGAATATTTTGATTAATTTTTTCATTTATATTATTAATAAAATTTAATTTTATAAAATTTTTTGTTGAAATGAAATAAAAAACAGAATACACCTCCTAATTTTAAAAACCATTATAAAAGCACATTTGACAGAAATATAGTTCTAAGTCAAACGTGCTTTTCACAGCTATTTTTTCTTTTTTCATTTTATTGATATTTATACATCTGGTTTATTCATTAGGTAACCATGTATCTATGACTTTTTTTAATTCTTCCTGGTATTCCGGTAATCCTTCTTGTGAAAAATGTACTCACTCCTTTTTTAATATTTTTTTGAATACGATTAGCTATCGCATACTTATTTGTCAGAATCTTTGACAACGTACCTTTATCATGGAAATATTTTCTTACTTTCAAATTTTAATCCTTTTTTTGATTTGGAACAAAATGATCGGGTCCAGTATAAACTTCCTCATATCTTTTAACTTTCCTTAGTTCAAAAAATTCTTTTGGAATTTCTTCTTTAAATAAATCCAGTAGATATTCATAGAATTCTCCTTCTGTTGCAAAATAACCTTTTCTTAACTGCATTTTCTTATTTTCAGTGATTAAAGTGATTTCTTCCGGGATAAATGGAACATAAAAATACGCTTCTCCTTTGCTTTCATTTATTGTTTTCAAATAACCATATCCTTTGGCGTCTTTTGATTCTTTATAGTATACTTTTGTTTTTAATTCATTATTTTTATCAACAAAATAAAGTTCAAGTACATAATAAGTATAATTTGTTACTCTATAAAATTTACCGTATAAAAACTTTTCTCCATTTTTTAATTCAATATAGATATTTGAATAATACTTATTAAGATAATTTCTATCAAACATTTGTTCAAATTCTTTTCTTGTTTGATTAGTTTCATCCAATGACTGTACTGGATATGGATATATTTTAAAATATAACTCAAATTCTTCTTTTGCATAGCTTTTAGAATTCAATATAACATTTGTTCCACCTATGATACTTCCTTTAACTGCTTCTGATAATTCATTATGAAAAGGAATAACATCATTATCTTTAGATAATACCAAATTAATAAATATAAAAAATAATATCAATATTTTTTTTCTCATTTTCTTTTCTCTAGCTCCTTTTTTTTCCTTTAATTAGACTTCTATTTCCTGAAACTGGAAACTTTATCTTATAGAAAGTTTCATATTTATATCCTCCATATTTTATTTTTCTTGTTCATTTGTTTTATATTATTATTACCATTTGTTTTAATTAAATTATACATTACTTTAATTGAAAAAACTATATTTTTTTCATTTACTAAAATTTCACTCATATAAAATAGTCATTTATTAAGGAAAAGTTAAGAACTCACCTGAAGACTCGAACAGATGACTTTTCCTAAATTCATATCCTGTTTTACATTGTAAAATTTTAAATAATTCAAAAATATGGCTTTTAACATTATTTTTGAATTTTCTTTTGAGGCATCCTTTCCATTTTACCCTCCTTAAAAAATTATATTATTAATTGTAACGAAAAATTGGAAATATATCAATGGTAAATTTTTCTATTAATTAAAAATATAGATGAAATCTAAAAAAATCTTGACATACTCGTATACAAATGATATATTTGTATATGAAAACATATTGAGCTGAATTATTTAGCAGAAGAGGAGGAAAGAAATGTCAACATTATTATTTTCAAGCATATGGATAGGAATATTAATTTTATTGTTCTTTTTATTAGTCCATATAAACGTAAATTTGAAGAAAAAATTTAAATTTTCTACAAGGGTAATTATTTCAACAGTATTGGGGTTTGCTGTAGGAATTGTATTTCAATCAACTTTAGGTATGGTAGGGGCAGAACAGGTACCTGATGTTATAAAAAATGTAACAACTGCAGCTTCACTGGTGGGAAGAGGATTTACAAGTCTACTTAAAATGGTTGTTATTCCATTGGTTGGATTGTCAGTTTATAATTCAATAATAAATTCAAAAAATAACGAAAATTTAAAAAAATTAACTGGAAAATCAGTTGTTTATTATACAGTAACTGTTGCAATTTCAGCAATTATAGGAATTTCAGTTGCAATGCTGTTTAATCTGGGAGTAGGTATGAAATTGCCTGAAGGAATGGAAGCATGGACAGGAAAAGGTGAATATAAAGGTCTTGTTGATGTAGTAGTTTCATTTATCCCTTCAAATATATTTAAGGCAATGTCTGAAACAAGCGTAATAGGAGTAGTTATATTTGCTGCATTCCTAGGATTTGCAACAAATAGAATGAGCCTGAAAAATCCTGAAAAGATACAACCGTTAAAAGATGTAACATCAGCACTATTTGCAGTAATGACAAGTGTTACAACAACTATTATAAAAATAATTCCTTATGGAGTTGCCGCATTAATGTTTGATCTGACAGCTTCCTATGGACTGGAAGTATTTAAAAATCTGGTGACTTATCTGATTGTAATGTTTATATCACTGGCACTGGTAGTTGTAATGCAGTCTATAAATCTTGCAATACATGGAATAAATCCTTTTACATATTATAAAAAAGCAACGGCACCGTTAATTCTTGCACTGACAACAACTTCAAGCATGGGAACATTGCCTGTAACTATTGAAACATTGGAAAAGGAAGTGGGAGTAAGTTCTCCAACAGCAAACTTTACAGCAACACTGGGAACAACTATAGGTATGAACGGATGTGCCGGAGTATTCCCTGCAGTTATTGCAATAATGATAGCAAACATGAATGGAATTGCGATTACACCTGTATTCCTTATAAGCCTTATAACAGTAATAGCATTAGGTTCATTTGGAATGGCTGGAGTTCCAGGAACAGCCTATATAGCGGCAACAGTTGTACTTGGAGGAATGGGGCTGCCGTTTGATCCGGTAGCTATTGTATTCCCGATAGATTCAATAATAGATATGGGACGTACAGCAGTAAATGTAAATGGAGCAATGGTAATTTCAACTGTAGTGGACAAGGAAATGGGAAATTTCAATGAAAGTGTACTGAAAAGTGAAAGAGTAATAGAAGCATAATAAAATAATATTGAAATAAATAAAAAATACATTTATTATTTAAGGTATATCTGATAACAGAATAAAAGTATATTTTAAATTAATAGATGTATTTTTATTTTATTTATAAGATTTTAACGAATTTTATTCAGACATTACTTCATTTTCATCTGAGACAACATAGTTACGTCCCCATTCACACATCAGTTTCATAACAGGAAGAAAACTTCTCCTCTTTTCAGATAACGAATACTCAACTTTAGGCGGAATCTGAGGGTATTCTTTCCGAATAATCATATTGTCCATTTCAAGACCTTTTAATTGAGTGGAAAGCATTTTATGTGTAATTGGTGTTAAATTTCTTCTCAATTCACTATAACGTAAAGTAGGATTATAGGCGAGTTCATATAATATTCTTAGCTTCCATTTCCCTTCAACAATAGAAAGAGTTTTTAAAAAAGGGATTTGTTCTGTATGTAATATATTTTCCATAACTTATTACTCTCCTTTTAGTTAGTATACTACAAAAAAGTAAGTACTTACTTTTTTTTGTATAATGTGTTATAATATATTGTCTGTAGACTTACAAGTACTACAGATAAAAATAAATGAGGGTGGAAAATCATATTTCTTTTGGTATTTAATAGATACCAAAGAAATTCAAAAAAGTGTATACATTTAATAGGATAAGGTTAACTAATTAAAACAAAAGGAAAAAAGGAAGGAGTAATAAAATGAGTAAAATGAGTAAAATTAATAAAATAGTTGGTTCGATTGGAGCATTTATAGGAGTTTTTGTCTTTATAGCATATATCCCGCAAATTATGGCTAATCTGTCAGGGACTAAATCACAGCCTTGGCAACCGTTATTTGCCTCTTTTTCATGTTTGATATGGGTTATTTATGGTTGGACAAAAGAGCCGAAAAAAGATTATATACTAATTATACCCAATGTAACTGGGGTTATACTTGGTTTTTTAACTTTTATAACTTCTTTTTAGAGTCTCTTTTATAATAAATAATTCTTGAAAATACAATTAAACAGTGCTATAATTTAACAAATAAAGAAAAAATTAATTTATTATAGGAGGAAGTATGGCTAAGAAGACATTAAAAGATTTGGATGTAAAAGGGAAAAAAGTACTTGTAAGAGTGGATTTCAACGTGCCTATAAAAGATGGGGTAATTACAGATGATAACAGAATAGTTGCGGCGTTACCTACATTAAAATATATTCTGGAAAATGGTGGAAAAGTTATAGCATTTTCACATTTAGGAAAAGTTAAGGCAGAAGAAGATAAAGCTTCAAAAACTTTAGCACCTGTTGCAAAAAGATTGTCTGAAGTATTAGGAAAACCTGTTAAATTTGTACCTGAAACAAGAGGTGCAGAATTAGAAGCTGCAATAGCAGAATTAAAAGAAGGAGAAATTTTGATGTTCGAAAACACAAGATTTGAAGATCTTGATGGTAAAAAAGAATCTAAAAATGATCCTGAATTAGGAAAATACTGGGCTTCATTAGGAGATGTCTTTGTAAATGACGCATTTGGAACTGCACACAGAGCACATGCTTCAAATGTTGGAATTGCTTCAAACATTAAAGAATCAGCAGTAGGATTCCTTGTGGAAAAAGAAATAAACTTTATAGGAGGAGCTGTAGATAATCCTGCAAGACCTCTAGTTGCTATCTTAGGAGGAGCAAAAGTTTCTGATAAAATAGGAGTAATCGAAAATCTTTTAGATAAAGCTGATAAAGTAATAATCGGTGGAGGAATGATGTTTACTTTCCTTAAGGCTCAAGGAAAAAATACAGGTTCTTCATTACTTGAAGAAGATAAAGTTGAACTTGCAAAATCATTAATCGAAAAAGCGGCTGCAAAAGGTGTAGAGTTAATCTTACCTGTAGATACAGTAGTAGCTAAAGAATTTAAAAATGATACAGAATTTAAAACAGTTTCTGTAGACGGTATTGAAGATGGATGGATGGGTCTTGACATAGGCGAAGCATCTATCAAATTATTTGCTGATGCTTTAGTTGGAGCAAAAACAGTAGTATGGAACGGACCAATGGGAGTATTTGAAATGGAAAACTTCGCAAAAGGAACAATAGGAGTATGTAAAGCAATCGCTGAATTAGCAGGAGCTACAACAATTATTGGGGGAGGAGATTCAGCCGCTGCGGCTATCCAATTAGGATTTGCTGATAAATTCTCTCACATTTCAACTGGTGGAGGAGCTTCACTTGAATATCTTGAAGGTAAACCATTACCAGGTGTGGAAGCAATTGCTGAAAAAGAATGTGGATGCGGATGTTCTCACTAGAATTGATTTGATTTATGCAAATTGATAAATTATAGGATATTAAAAATATAAATAGAAGGGTTTCTGCTGTAATGTAGTCTTTTGTATTACATTACAGGGAAGCCTTTTTTTGTTTTTTTTAAATTTATATTTTTTATTTTTTTTACTTATTTTTCAAAATATTTATCATATTTGTTTATAAAAAGATTGATTAAATTTTTGTTTTTTGATATACTTCTAGTTAAAAGGGTATTATAAGAAAAAAAACAGATAAATCTTTCTAAAATATAATAAATGAGAAAAAGGGAGTAAATATGAATGGAACTTTAAGAAGGATAGAAAAGGAACTTAGGAATATTGCTAAGAGATATAAAAATATAAAATATAGTAAGTCTTTATTGCTAAGTTTTCTTGTAACGGGGACATTTTCGTATGGAAATCAAGAAATTTTTAACAGTGGAGAAAGTGAATCTACAAAGCAGGCAAGATTAGATTTAAATAATTCGATAGATGAAATGAAACAGGTATTCAGGGAAGCAAAAAAAGAAAATGATAAACTAATAAAGAAGTCAAATTTTGAACTTGTTAAGCTTATGGAACAGGGAGACCATGTTGTAAAATCACCTTGGGCTTCATGGCAAACGGGGGCAAACTACATATACAGCAAATGGAATGGCACATATAAAGGTAGAGGAAATAAAATAGCAGATAAAATTATAACAGAAAATACAACTGGTTCTCTTGATTCATTAGCTAAAAATATAGCAGTTCCAAATTTAAAAAGTATTAACTATGGAAGTACAGACTTAAATATTGTAGAAGAACCAAATGCGGCAGTTTCTGTAGTAGGTACCGGAATTACTCCAGTTATTATAGATAAAGGTACTACTAGAAAGGCTCAAGAAAATCATACTTTTTTTAAATTTCCTTTCTTTGAAGAAACAACTGTAAGAGTTCCAGTTACTCCAACTATTGACGAGCCAAATGACCCTATAGGTGCTCCTTCCGCTAATTTCATTGGAAGACAGTTCAATGGAATAAACAATAAATACTCATACTGGCATACAGACAATAGTATAGGAGGGGCAGATGGTAACCTATATCAAACTTCTGTAGAAAAAGGAGAAGTTTTAAAAAAAAGAGGTGGAACTGTAAACAGAATCCAACTTAAAAATTACCAAAGAGGACAGATACAAGTAAAACCTGTGAATGTTGATGGTGCAGTTGAACCTCCTAGAGATGCTAATATTTCTGGGGATGTTCCTACATTTTTTATGTCTCTTGTAGATATACCTTATTCATATTTTGGAAAAGATTCAAAACTATCTTTAATAAATGAAAATAATAATGTAGATGAACAAGTATTCATACATTTTGAATCAAAAGGTAATCCAAATGATAAATTTGATAAGTTAAAAACAGATGGACATATATCAACAGAAGAATTCAATGAAATAAGAAAGTATACTGACGATACAGACTTCAAAAATAACCAAGATGGAGAACTATATCATGTAAATAGAGGTACAGTTGAGTTAGGAGGGACAGGAGTAAGATATATCCAAACAAACTTTGCTGGAAATTCAGGAAATAGAGTAAACCTTATAGAAAACCGTGGAAACATTGTTAGTATGAATTACGAAGATGGAAATACTAAGACTAGTTCAAATACTATCTTCGCTTATGCTGGAGATACAGCAACGTCTTATACTGGAACACAAAATATATATGTAAACAATAAAACTGGAAAAATAAGTATGTATGGTGAAAAAGGATATTTTGGCGTTTTTAGTGCTGATAATGGTGGAAACTCTACTTTGCGTGGACCTCGTGATATATCTTTTATAAATGATGGAGAAGTTAATCTGTATGGTAGAAACAGTATAGGTCTATTTATAGACCCTTATGACAGTGATGAATTCTCTGCAAAATCTAATTTTATTATGAATAAACCAATAAATCTTCAAGGAGACAATAGTGTCGGACTTTATATAAGCTATGGTGGAGAGGGATTAAAAAATGCTAGAAATACTGCTAGATTTGTAATAGGAGCAAAAGATAATACCACAATTCCAGCTTATGTTCCTGAAAACTCTCTTCTTAATGTAGCAAATAGTAAAAAGGCTAATCATAATAAAGTTGGTGGAGATGAAAATTTAGCTGAAGAAATAATTGGTATATATTTAAAAGGATATTATCCAAAATTACATGTAAAAGTTCCACAACTAGAAATAGAAAAATTTGCTAAAAAATCTATAGGGATTTTTGTAGATAGTGGGGGGGAAGTCAAAGCCACTGATGGAAATATAGCAATTAAAGGTGGAGAAAATAATATAGCTCTTTATAGTGATCGTGGAGAGATTGATTACACGGGTAATATCAATATAAACAAATCAACACTGGCAGGAGATAAAGGAAATAAAAATGGTGTTGGAAATATGGGAATATATAGTACTTTTTCATCAATCAAAGTAAATGGTGATGTAAATATAGATACAAGAGATTCAGTAGCTATTTATTCCCACTATTCAGACATAAATTTAAATGGAAAAACTAACATAAAATTAAAAGCTGAAACAACTGGAAAAAATATAGGAGTCTATGCTAATGGTAATGTTACTCCCTCACCATATGTCGTAAGAGTACAGACTAATCAATCTAAAATAGAAATAGATGGTAAAAAAGATGATGGCACTGTTACAAATCAAGGTGTAGCTCTTTATGCAAAAAATGATGGAATAATATTTGCAAATGGAACTTCATTGGCAAATGGTCTCTATATGAAAGTTAAAGATGGAGCTTCAGCTATTGTTTCTGATGGTGCTACTAGTAATGTGGAAGCAAGATACTCAACTATTGACTATGATGGTAATGGTTATGCCCTATATTCAGTGAATGATGGAAATATAGATGTAAGAAATTCAAAGATTAGCCTCTATGGTAATTCAACTGGCTTTGAAAGAAGTGGAGATTTAGCAAATCCATTCCCAATAAAATTAACAGATGCTAAATTCTATGTTAATTCTAAGGATGCTGTTATTATGAATTTAAAGAATATTCCATCTTTAAATTTTTCTACTTTAGCAAATACACTTTTTCAAGGAACTCTTAATGGTGCAGAAGTGCATGTAGCAAGTGGGATTAAAAACTATAAGTTAGCCACTATAGATGGTTTAGCTTCATTTGATATAGATAGCAACTACGATAAGAGTAGAGCTCTTAATCCTGCTAATGAAAAAACAAATGACTATGTCTTAACAAGAAACCTTATAATGAAAAGAGCTACAATAAATTTAAAATCAGGAAATAATGTTAGAGCCATATTAAGTAGTAGTGATATAGCTGAACTTGGTGAACAGACAGCAGTAGGATTAACAAACTTTGTTGGAAATGGAATTAATTTAGAAACTAATACAAATGTGGATGTTGACAGAACTGATAAGGGGAATGCTCCAGTTGGTACTGGTTCTGTAGGTCTATACGCAGATGGTGGCGTAGTTAATGTTGCTTCAGGAGCAACAATTAATGTTGAAAAAGAAAACAACTTTGCAAATGGTAGTTCTGTTGGTATTTATGCTGTAAGAGATGCAGTAATTAACAATGGTGGAACTGTTAATGTTGGTGGAAAAGGTTCTGTAGGAATTTTTGGAATGGCACATAGAATAGATCCTGATGGGAATCCTATCCAAGCTACTGGAGGTTCGCAAACTCATGTTGAAAATCTAAGCACTGGAATTATTAATATGGACGGTGAATCTGCTATTGGAATGTATGTTCTTAATAACGCTTCATTCGGCTCTAATCCAGTTAATCAAGGACATAATTATGGTGTAATAAATATGTCAGGAAACAATGCTATGGGTATATTATCAACTGGTGGTCAAGTATATAATATGAATACTATAAATATCAATTCTGAACAAGGAGGAATTGGGATATATGCTACAGCTGGAACAGATGATACCCCTCATAGTTCAGATATTGGAAATAGTTCTGGCGGAGTAATAAACTTAAGAAGCTCTGTATCTAAAGATAATCCTAATATAGGAATTTTTACTGAAATTTTAAAAGATGGTTATGGTTCCAACTTATCTAATTCAGGAGATATTATTGGTGGGGATAATAACTATGGTATATATGGAGCATATATCTGGCATGATACTGGTAAAATCAAGTTAGGAAATAATAGTGTAGGGATTTTTGGATTGGCCAATATTGTAGATAGCCCTAGTGAAGTTAATGTGACAGATGGAAAAATAGAAGTTGGAAATAATTCAAAAGGAATTTTTGTTTCAGGAAATTCTGCTGCCAATGTAATAAATGGAGCTAAAATGACTATAGGAGACAATTCTTTTGCTTATGTATTAGATACTAAAGAAATTCCTGCTGATCCAATAACTGGAACTCCTGTTGTTCAGAGTGTTTTAGAAAGTAATTCTACTGATGAAACTAAATTAGGAAACAATAGTATATTTATTTATTCTAGTGATAAAACTGCAATTATTACTAATAAAACTCCTTTAAGAACAACTGGTAATAAAAACTATGGTATTTATGCTAGTGGAGAAATCACTAACCTAGCAGATATGGACTTTAGTGCTGGAGTTGGAAATGTAGGAATATTAAATGTAAGAGATATAGGTAGTACTACATCAAAAGCAGTAAATGGGCAACTAGGAGCAGCTAGTCAACCGACTATAACAGTTGGAAAAAGTGATGTTATTAATGAAAATTACTCTATTGGAATGGCTGCAGGTTATTTAGATAAAGATGGAGTACTAAAACAAACAGGTCACGTTGAAAATTATGGAAAAATAGATGTAGTTGGAGAAGGCGGTATAGGAATGTATGCTGCTGGAAGTGGTTCAATGGCTATAAACCATGTAGGAGCAGAAATTAATTTAAGTGGTCAAGACTCTATTGGTATGTACTTAACAGACAGTGCTATTGGAGAAAACTATGGTACTATAAGAACAGCACCAAATAATACAAAAGATGGTATAGTTGGAGTAGTAGCAAACAATAATGCTGTTATTAAAAACTATGGAACTATTGAAATAAAAGGTGAAGGAAACACAGGAATTCTTCTAGCTAATGGTGGAGATAACGAAGGAAATGATCCAGTTAACTTAGATGGAGCTGAAGGAGTAGTTAGAAAGAGAATAGAACCAACTGGTAAAAAAATCAATGGAGTTGAAATAGTTGCTCCAGGAAATGGAACAGCTACAATTAAAAGAAATGGAAAGCCTGTAGTTCCAACTCTTGTTGATACTATTCCAGCAAAACCAAATGAAATAACAGCTGGTGCCACAACTTTAGACTTAAGAAATACTGTCTTAGCAGAAGCTCCTTCATTGACAAGAGCTAGTTCACTAGGTATGTATGTTGATACTTCTGGAAGACAATTTACAAATCCTATACAAGGTTTAGAACATTTAACTAATTTAAAAGAAGTTAATTTAATCTTTGGAATAGAAGCAACAAACTATACAGATAGTAGAGATATACAAGTAGGAGAAAATATTTTAGAGGCGTATAATAGAGTAATTCCAACTCTTTCTAGAAATGGAAAAACTAAATTTAATTTGAATTCTGGAAGTTTAACTTGGATAGCAACTGGAACTCAAGATACAAATACAGGTAAATTTAATGCAGTATATCTTTCTAAGATTCCTTACACATCTTTTGCAAAAGATAAGGACACATATAACTTTATGGATGGTTTAGAACAAAGATATGGTATTGAAGGTGCAGATTCAAGAGAAAAAACTTTATTTAATAAATTAAATCAAATAGGAAAGGGTGAACCTGAATTATTTGCTCAAGCAGTAGATGAAATGAAAGGTCATCAATATGCTAACACTCAACAAAGAGTAGAAGCAACTGGTAATATCTTAGACAAAGAATTTAACTACTTAAGAAGTGAATGGCAAAATGTATCAAAGAACTCTAATAAAATTAAAACTTTTGGTGCAAAAGGTGAGTATAAAACAAATACTGCTGGAATAAAAGATTACAAGAGTAATGCTTATGGAGTAGCCTATGTTCATGAAAATGAAACTGTAAGACTTGGTGAATCTGTAGGTTGGTATGCTGGTATAGTTCATAACAAATTAAAATTTAAAGATTTAGGAAATTCTAAAGAAGAAATGTTACAAGGAAAACTTGGAGTCTTTAAATCAGTTCCATTTGATGAAAATAATAGCTTAAATTGGACAATATCTGGAGATATTTCAGTTGGCCATAATAAGATGCATAGAAGATATTTAGTTGTTGATGAAGTTTTCAATGCTAAATCTAGATATAGTACTTATGGAGTAGGAATAAAAAATGAATTATCTAAAGAATTTAGATTAAGTGAAGACTTTACTTTTAAACCATATGTAGCTCTAGGTTTAGAATATGGAAGAATATCTAAGATAAAAGAAAAATCTGGTGAAATGAAATTAGAAGTTAAAGCTAATGACTACTTATCAGTAAGACCTGAAATAGGAAGTGAACTTGCTTATAAACATTACTTTGGAGCTGGTGCATTCAAGGCTGCTGTTGGAGTAGCTTATGAAAATGAACTAGGAAGAGTTGCAAACGCTCATAATAAAGCTAGAGTAGCTAATACTTCTGCCGATTGGTATGATTTAAGAGGTGAAAAAGAAGATAGAAGAGGTAATGTTAAGGTTGACTTAAATGTTGGCTTAGAAAGTGAAAGATATGGAGTAACTGCTAATGTAGGTTACGACACTAAAGGTGAAAACCTAAGAGGTGGAGTAGGATTAAGAGTTAAATTCTAATCTTTCAATTAATTCAACACTAACCCTAGTGTATATAGATTATTATTTCCCAAAGAAGAAGACTGAGAAATCGGTCTTCTTCTTCTTTTTAACCTAATTTTAACTTTTATATTGTAAAATAGTAAAAAATAATAGATAAAAAGCTTAAATTGAAGTATAATAAAAGGAAAATTTGAACTTTATGGGTGGAAATTAAATGGAATATAAAATTATTAAAAACGATACTAACTATAATTTAGATGATTTAACAAAACTATTAAATACTTCATATTGGGCAAAGGATAGAAAAAAGGAAACTGTAAAGAAAACAGTTGAAAACTCTCTATGTTATTTTGCTTATGATAAAGATAAATTAATTGGTTTTGCAAGAGCAATAACAGACTATACTACAAATTATTATATATGTGATGTAATAGTAGATGAAGAATATAGAGGAGAAGGAATAGGAAAAAAATTAGTTGAAACATTGACTAATGATGAGGACTTAGTCCATGTAAGAGGTTTACTAATTACAAAAGATGCTAAGAAATTTTATGAAAAATTTGGTTTTTATAATAAAGAAGATGTTATGCAAAAAGATAAAAAATAAATGGGGGTAGAAAATGAAGATAGCATTTTTAAGACCTAATTTAGGTGGGCAACGTTCAAATGATGCAATAGAACCTCTTGGTTTTGCAGTTTTATCAGGACTTACAGATAGAAAAAAGCACGAAGTCCTATTATTTGATGAAAGAATAGAAGACATACCAATGGATTTAGATGTTGATTTAGTTGTCATCACAACTTTTACTCTAACAGCAAAAAGAGCCTATACTATAGCTGATAACTACAGAAAAAAAGGTATCTATGTTGTTATAGGTGGATATCATGCCTCACTTATGCCAGAAGAAGTTCAAGAATATGCAGACACTGTCTTTGTTGGGAGTGCAGAAGGAAATTGGGAAAGATTTTTAATTGAATTAGAAAATGGTCATCCTCAAAAAGTATATGAAGAAATTAAGTTGCCAGATATCAGTGAAGTTGTTTACGATAGAAGTCTATTTAAAGATAAGAAGTATTCCTTTGTTATACCTGTGCAATTTGGTAGAGGTTGTATGCACCAATGTGAATTTTGTACTATAGGTTCTGTTCATAAGGGAGATTATGCTCATAGAAAAGTTGAACTTGTAATAGAAGAAATTAAAGAAATTTTCAGAACTAATAAAAGAGCAAAGGTTATATATTTTGTAGATGACAATATCTTTGCAAATAAGAAGAAAGCACTACACTTATTTAATGAATTAAAAAAATTAAAGATAAAATGGGCTTGTCAAGGAAGTATTGATATTGCCAAAGACGAGGACTTAGTTAAACTTATGTCTGAGTCAGGTTGCATTGAAATGCTTTTAGGTTTTGAAAATATAAATATAATGAATATTAAAAAGATGAATAAGAAATCTAATTACGACTTTGACTATGAAAATATTATAAGAATATTTAAAAAACATAGAATTCTAGTTCATGCAAGTTATGTTATAGGTTATGACTACGATACTAAAGATTATTTCCAAGAAATTCTAGATTTCTCAAACAAGCATAAGTTTTTCTTAGCAGGTTTCAATCCAGCCTTACCTATTCCAGGAACTCCTTTTTATGAAAGATTAAAGAATGAAGGAAGATTACTATATGATAAATGGTGGTTAGATGAGGACTTTAGATACGGAAAAGCTGCCTTTACTCCACATAATATGACAGTGGAAGAATTTGAATCAGGAATATTGAAATGTAAGGTTGAGTACAATACTCATAAAAATATATGGACTAGATTATTTGACAGTGCAGCAAACTTTAAACATGCTTTGATATACTTGGTAGTTAACTATATAAATAGAAAAGAAATTTATAATAAAAAAGGTATAAAATTATGAGAATAATGTTAGTTTTAGCAAAGGACAATATATATAGATTTGACTCTCTTCATCAAAGAAAATATTATCCTCAAATTACCCTTATAACTTTGGAATCATTGATAGATAAAAAATATAATGCAGAGATAGTTTTAGTAGATGAAGGTGTGGAAGAATATGATGCAACTTCTTCAAAATACAGTGATGAAAACTTCGATTTAATCTGTATATCAGCTGTAATTTCTGCTTCAAGAAGAGCAAAAGAGATCTCAAAGTTCTGGAAGGATAGAGGAGCATATACTCAAATAGGTGGGCACTATGCTACTGTGCTAAGTGATGAAGCCTTAAAATATTTTGACACTGTTATAAAAGGCTCTGCTGAAATTGCTTTTCCTGCATTTATTAAAGACTTTGTGGAGGGAAAGCCTAAGAGAGAATATTTTGAATTAGTAGGAAATGATTTCGAGTACAAGCCATTGAATAGAAAGTTACTTACAAATAAGAAATACTATAAATCTTTTGGTACTATAGTGGCAAACAATGGTTGCCCTAATAAATGTACCTATTGCTCTGTCACTAAAATGTACAGTGGAAAGAATCAATTAAAAAATATAGACTTTGTTGTAAGTGAAATAAAGTCAA
>ERZ773073.847-NODE-847-length-15323-cov-9.389769_pt1 | contig 15323 bp, 14 predicted proteins | sample MGYA00580616_ERZ773073 | MGnify/ENA primary metagenome ERZ773073 (study PRJEB29015, sample SAMEA2737960) | human oral metagenome | biome: human oral; feature: human-associated habitat; material: dental | place: China | collected 2131 ...
TCACACCCCAAGTCCAACCCACAACCCAGGGGCCTGTCGTGACATGAAAGTGACATCCCCCCAAGCCCCCGAGGCCCCTTAAGACCTCAAGCAACCAGCGCGCTCCTTCTCCCAATCCAGGAAACAGCCCCTGGTGTGCTCGGCTAGGCTGCCTGGATGAGCAGCAGCGACAGTGCTGAAGGGAGCGGCCGGGCCGCCGAAGACGCCATCCACCAGGAGCTCCGGGCTGCCCGTAAACGCCCCGGTGGGCTGTCGCCACAGACCATGGCCCAGTGCCCGGTCATGTGCGATCTACTCGGCAACGGCGACCCCGAAGTCGCCTTGGTGGAGCTGAACCACAAGATCATGGAACTCATCGACTCTGATGACGACATCACGGCGGTGGAGGCCGCCAGCTACTCCCTCGGCCTGTGTACCGATGCCGATACCCACCTCGCCCGGCTCGAAGAGTTCGGGGCCAAACACTTCCTCGACCAACGCCAAGCCCGCCGCTACAGCGACCGCGGCCTACACCAGCTTGCCCGGCTGATCTCCACTCACTGGACCACCCAAACCGCCCCCGAAGCCACCCTCATCCTCATCGGCTTGGACGAAACCCAACTCGGCTTCACCATCCAACTCCGCTGCCAACGCCACATCCACATGCACCCACCACAGCTCAGTCTGTGGCAAGGCAACGAACCCCAGGCCACACCCCTGAGCCCGGCCTGGACGACCACCTCCCAACCAGAGGCCCTATGGCACGAGCAGGAGCTGGCCGAGCCAGCCGTTGTCCAGCTCCAAGGCGAGACCACCATCCGCCTAGTCTGGCGAGGCGAAACCTGGCCCAAGTTCACCATCGTCCTCACCGGCAACATCCACGCTCACATGGTCAAGAGCCAAACACTAGGGGCAGCTTGTGCGGTGACAGTGGTGGATACGGAGGACGAGGAGCAGCCTCACTGAGCTCCTGCAACACGTTGACATCTTCAAAAGACAGGGCTTAGGACTGCCCCTCCCGCTAGATGGCGGAGTGGCCCATGCTAACAAGGTCATCATCGCTATGCAGAGCTACTACAGCCTAACTTGCACCATCATCTGACGTGGTGAATCTACCTTCTTGGCCGGCGTCACCGCTGAGCTAGCCTTCCTCTGAACGGTTGTGTTGGCGGGGCGTCGTTTGACTAGATCAAGCAGACGTGTCATCATGCCACATGGGGATCATGCAGCCTCCTGAGAGTCAAGGGTTGATACGTAACAACTTCCGGGCATTTCCCGGACACCCTAGGTTGCTCTGGGACCCTAAGGCACATGAATCGGTTGATGAGAGTTGCCGCTTTTATCTTCTAAGCAGCCGCGATGGACGAGGGCGAGACCTCCAAGGCGTTGTGGATGAAGCATTCCGTAAAATTGGGATCCATGGGGCGACGTCCCATATTATTTATGGCCCTATGGATCTACTAATACGGGCATGGATGAGTGAATCTAAACGTTTAGCGTTTTTGAGAATTATTCAACAGCCAGAGTTCGACTTAAGGCTTGAGCAATTTGCTGAATTTGAAGCTGAATCCGTTCGTTATATCGATTGCGGAATAGTTCAAGCCGTTGAAGGTGTGGACCGCGAGCAAGTTATTAAACTTGTTAAAGCATTGCAAGAGGCGCAAGGGGTGCCAAGTAGAGAAGTCAATACTTTGGTCGACCAGGCGCTAGAAGCGCGAATCCTTCATCGGTATACATCGCCCGAGGGGATCAAGATATATATGTTTGTTTATGGCCCTCAAGGGCGTGTCATTCGCTCTAGTGATGAAATCCAGATCGAAAAAACGCTCGCCGAAACTGATTCTCTCAATGTTACCATATACAGGGGATCTGGATTCTGTGCTGGGATTGTAAAGGTTATTACCCCTACTTATCAGGACAGTTTAGATATTGTTGAGCGAATTCAAGATACCCTTTTGAAGCTGGGCTTGTACTGCTGGTCTCTAGTTCCTCCTAATAGAGATCGTACTAAGGAAGGAGAAACTCTCCATCTCCCTGACGACGAAGCAGAGGCTGTAACCAAGCGGCTTATGATCGACCTTGAGGATCAAGGAATTCAAGATAGTCTGAAACATAAATTTGAGATGAACATCGAAACGGCTCTTCAGAATCGTGAAATTCGGAAGAATGTCCAAGAACTTATCGGAATAGCCGAAGAAACACTTCAGGGCAATAGAGCCAAACAAAGGTTCAATAGCATTTTGTGTGGAATTCTTGCAAAAGATGCGCGAACAATCAATAAACGCCTATCTTTCTTGATTAGTTTCGAGAGCAACTTACGCAGCTTGCTATCGAGCCTCTCTAGGCTAGATTCACGACTCATAGATGCGCGAACGTGGCCGGAAATTAACGCGAATCTGTTAGGAGAAAGAAGCACTTCTCGAGCAGTTCTGATATCACCAGAAAACAGGGGGCCTTCCCCACAAGACTATTTGAAGCAGCTTGATCTCCCAGCTCTTACCTTATACTTGAAAGAGTTTGAGGAATTGAGTATAATCAGATTTGAGGGGGCGCTGGCTCCTCTGGGAGAGTTCATTAATTATTCAGATAAGATCCATAGGCTTCGAAACAAGTATGCACATGGTATCATCCTCGATCTTGCACTTGAAGAAGATTTTCAAAACGAGATGTGGGATATCCTGAGAGACTTGATCTCGGCTATTGGAATTCAAATCGCAGTCGAATCTCTCATTACGGAGTAAATCAATTCAAATGTTGTGTTAGGAGGTGTTTATTAAATTGTCACCAATGGAAGCCGGGGACATAAGTTTCAGGTTAGATCCCAAACCTTATGAAAAGTACTATGGCATTAAAAGGCTCCGAGCCTCGGAACGCTCTCGCGCTTGGAGTGAAGGGGATGTATTAGAGCGCGAGGTAAAGCCCGAATTTCCTCCTGTAGACGCACGGCTGTCTGTCGCGATCCGGTCGCTCAAGGAGCAGATAAAACGCGTCGCTCACTCGGAAGACCCTAAGGGGGCAGTCCGCACTACATTGGGCGTATTATTGCATGGTGCCCCAATGACCCTTGATGAGATTGCAGGACTCACGCTTGATGATATTGCTACGGTTAAGTGTGAACTAGAGGCATTAGTGGATCTAGGTCTCGTAGCCAAGAGATCTTTTACAAATTGTGAGGCCTATCAGATCCCGCTGCCAAGAGAAGATCAAAGTTCAACTTCCTCTCAGCATTCTACACAAGTTTCATAGAGAGAGGCTATGTTGTGTTGATATTGTGCGCGCTCCTAGGAGGAGTGTTGGCTAGCTTATCAACCATCTTTCTCTGGGGGCTTAGGCGTTATCTCAGCTACCCCGGGAAAGTGGTCATTCCAGTTCTGCAGAATCATGCAAAAATGATCTTTTTCCTTGTTATTGTTGATTTATTTTTTGCTGTGTCGCTTGGAAGTATTGCTGGGCTGGCTACCACATATTTGTTTTCTGCTTCAGTGTTGGACGCACTTGGCACACAAAATCGAGGCATTCTATATCTCGCGACAGGCTTCTGTGCAGCAATGGGCATTGGGAAATGGCCACTTCCGCTCTTTCCCCAATTGTTACAAGATATATTAAATTCTGAGAACATCCCTGAAAAGGCTGATGGCATTCATGCGGCGCTTGAAGACTTTTCTGATGATGAGCGTGATTGTGTGTCCACTTCGATTCAGCTTGGTTACAGAGATTTCCATGCCAGTAGGGTTATGAAGCACTTGCAAAAACAACATCACACCTGGCGTCAAAGAATAATTCGACGACTCAGTCAAAGTGGCGAAATTTATATGGTAAATATCCGTGCTGGATGGCGTCGTCAACTTATTAAACAATGGAAAAGTTTGACGCGAAAAGAGAAACTTCACTTCATCGAGTCTTGCTGCATCCTAGAAGGCGAGGAATTTGAGGCGATAAGAGAGAAGGGAAGGAAGTGCTTCGAGATAATAAAATTGGGAGCGACAAATGCTAAGATGACATTAGATGAATATGTAGACGATTATCCAGACTTAGACGACCTTGAGGGTGAGAGTGCTAGACTATTCCAGCTGGCCGTTGCCCAGGAGAACTATAAAATAGTAGCCGAAATCCTGAGAGTTAAGTTGAACCCCACCTGACGGTTTATAAATCGGCGCCATATAGATGGTCAATATGCCCGCGTACATCATCAATCTGTTGCTCGACTGCGTCAAACCGACTATTCATACGCTTCTCAAGGGCGTCCATATCATCTTTGATGAGGCGGTAGAGCTTGAGTACTTGTCCATCATTCATGCTAATTAGTATAAGAAAAATAGATGTATAAATCAAGGGTTAGCACGCGCCATTGAGACTTACCTGTTGTCATGCATTGACTAGATTAATCGGCGATATCTGGCTCTAGCCACTCGCAGGCTTTTGGTATATAATCATACCCAGCAATGCCGCACCCAAATCCTGACAACAAGCCATCGCTTTATGCTCGTCTCCGCAAAACCAAAGCGGCGTTTCTGGCAACAGTCTTGACGTTAGCCGGTGTGCTGCTCATCATGCTGAATGGCTGGCTTTCTGGCCTGTCCTTGGGTGACTGGTCGTGGCTACACGCGCTGCCGCTAGGCGAGCTGGGCGGCACCCTGTTTGGTGCTGGGCTCCTCGGTACGCTGTTTGAATACTCCTTCCGCAAAGACCAAGAAGCCGCCACCACTCGCCAGTTCCGCCAGATCATTCACGATGAGGCGCCGGCCATGCGGGATGCGGTGATCGAGGGCTTCCGGTTCAACACTGACGATCTGGAGCGTATTGCCACGCCCCAGCTGTTGGACGAACTGGCGGTCAACAGCTTGGGTATGCGCTTCGGTGATACGGCCTTCGGGCGGGAAGTCTATGGAGATATTAAACACCAAGCAATCACGGCTGAGGAACGCTGGTATGACGCGCGAGTCGACGCGACCCTAGGTATACCTAGGGTTAGGAGCGTAGCTCCTAACCCATTCTTTGACTTACTCGTCCGTTGGGAATATACGGTGGTGCCCAAGCATCGGTTCCGGAAGTTTGCCGTGGTCTCAGATCGGCAGCGGTATGACCAGATGGTGGCTGAGCGCGGGGAGACGAGCGTGTGGTTTCGTCGACCGGTACCTGGCCTGGAGGTCACTGACCCGGCAGTGTTTGCGTTGGAACAGTTCGCTATCAATGGGAAGGCTATTCCGTTCACTCGCCAGGCTGATGATGTCTCACAGGTCTACATCGTCGACCTTGGTGAGCAGGTGGTGCGGGATGAGAAGCCGGTGGTGGTGTCGTTCGCGTTCCGGACGCTGGTGCCTCGGGATGGGCACGTGGTTCACGTCGACATTGATCGTCCAACCAAGGGCTTGGAGGTCGAGTTGACCTACGACGCTGCTGCCATCCGGCGTGTGCGCCTGATGGACTTCGCTTCTCGTGGTGACGGTGGCCGCATTAATACAGAGTCGGAGATACCGGTGGTCCGCTACCGCTACGACGGCTGGCTGTTCCCACGCGCGGGCCTGGTATTCGCCTGGACGTTAGCGGACGAAGGGGCGATCGCCACGCCACAAGCCGCAGCCGAAGCCTCCCGCCCTGAAGTACCGAAACGTTCCGTGTCGACCGCTCGCGCCAACCCAACGCGCAAAGATGGCGAGCACGCCGCGTCGAGGAGCAAGAGGGACGCCCGCCACCGCCAAGCGGCATAGCGGGCGACTTGTCTAGCACGATTCAACCAGATACTTCAGCATCTCAGCAGCCACCCATGGTGGTCTCCTTCCGTCGACGGTTCTAACAGGATACATCGTCACAGGACTTATCGTCTCTGGATACTCCGTCTTTGGGCGACTGGGATTGGCAGGTGCCCAATCCTGCGCGGAAGCCGCCCCTGTCACCCATGACCGGGGCCTTTGGCGACCGCGTTCGTGCCACCCGGGAGGCGAAGGGGCTCAGCCAGGAAGGCTTGGCCGAACGAGCAGGACTGCACTGGACCTACATCGGGCAGGTCGAGCGTGGGCAACGCAACCTCAGCCTCCACAACATCCTGAAGATCGCCAGCGGCCTCGACGTGGATGCTGGGGAGTTGGTGCGGGGGCTAATGATGGAAGGGCAGCTCGACGGCCCACGTCACTGATGCTCGTGATAATCCACACGGGTTCTGTTTAGTGAAATTGTGCGCTGCGCACTAGCATTGTCTTGTGGATACCGAGTCCTACCCCAAAAAGTCGTCATCCGGCACCGATCCGGAGAAAACTGAAGTGCCAAGCTTGCCGTATGCTGGTATGGCCCGCAGGATTGTGAACCTTGAACTGTTCAAGGGCGTGTACACTCCAGTTGAACTACCGCCTTCTGGTGTCGCCAAAATCTTGCCTTCTAATAAGCTTTCGCAAGTCCTCAAGGGGATTACTGAAAAAGGCTTGCAATCGTTTGATCCTGGAGTCTTTAAGATGCATGTGGGCGCTTTGGGGACTATGCAGAATGCGCTTGGGGATCAATCCAGCAAGTTAGCTAAATTGATTCAGAACGTCCTTCTGCCAGCTCTGCCCGATATCTCAGAAATTACGCGACAGTTTGTTGGGCGGCAGAGCGTTTGGCTGAGAGCTTTTGAAGGCTTGGATTGGCAGGGTTTGATGGGGGCGCGGCTTCCCGAGAACCTGTGCAAACTGAAGGATTTTACCTTCTCGGAAATACAGCAGGTTATCTTTTGTGATGGGATCGCGTTGTATGGAGTCCCAAACGAGGAGATCGCCGGAGAATTGCTAAGGGCTGATGATGCTGATAGCCGCCGTAAACTGCTTGTTTCAAAGTGGGCAGAGATACGTATCGCTTGCTGCCACAAGCTGCGTGAGGTGTCGGAGGTTCCTGAGCGTCGCGACCAAGCGGCGTATGCCTTGGAGATGATCTCGTCTATTGATCGAGGCTATTACGCGCCAGCGCAAGCGTTGGCGGCGTCGATGGTGGAAGCTCTGACGATTGAAATATTAGGAAAGGAGGAGCGGAAGAAATATACTAGTTACTCCACCATGGAGGATGCTCTCTCCGTGTATGAGAACTTTCTTGTTAGGGAGTGGTTGGCACTGTCCCCTATGTTTCAGGCGTTTCAAAAGTTCTACCCGGGGAGCGGTGACCCTATCCCAGCTCTATTTAATCGGCATGCAACTGTCCATACGGTCAGTGCTCAGCAATTTACGCAGGCCAATGCGATAACGGGTGCGTTGTTTGCCGTGAGTCTGCTTTGCTATTTGTATGACGAGGCATCGGGCCGCGGCAAAAACTTGTAGATTCTCTCTCGCGTAGCGCGAGTCCGGGCAGAAGTCGTGTGTCCTTGAGGCTATGAGGCAAGTGGCTTGGTGGAGGTTATGTCCTGTGATGCGTGATATCCACAAGGAAATGTGGTGCGGCGTTGATTAAACATCAAATAGCTCGCGGCACAGGGCCAACAGGTCTGCGCTCAACTCCAGACTGGATCAGAATGTTCAGCACCGTGGTGCGGCTGACGCCAACCTCGCCCGCCACGTATCGGGCCGAGCGTCCCGACTGGTACAGCTCCACCACGCGTTGGCGGACACGCTTGGTCGCGCGACGTTTCGTGATGACGGGCCTGCCAGTGAATCGAGCGGCAGGCGGACGAAGCTCAACGGGGGTGTTGGGGGTGTATTGCGCCAGGGCCACCACAAGCACAAGGCTCGAACCCTTACCATCGTTGATGGTTTCGGTCCGGGCTTTGTTGCTGTCGTTGGTCCAAGTGAGGGCGTTGGCGTTGATCTGGGGGTCGAGGAGTATTTCGAAGGGGCGGTTGTTCTCGACGCGGAGTTGGTCGCCTTCGTCGATGTAGATCTTGGTGAAGAAGGCTTGGTTGTACAGGCGTCGGTTGGCGTTGTCGCAGTGGGCGTAGATCTCGGAGCAGTTGGCGAGCAGGTTGAGGGTGTCGTCGAGGTGGGCTCTGGCGTTGGGAGCTATACCGCGACGGTGTCAAGTTCCGGCCCCGTAACACATGGGACGAGGCGACACGGCAGACCGTGCAGACTGTGACTGACCAGGCGGTGCTCGTCGACTTGCTGCTGCGCTACCGAATGGCGACGTGGTTGAAGCGAGCACATCGGGTAGCTCTTCAAGAAAGAGGCCAATCACGAGACAACTAGGTCCGATCGTGATGCTCGGTTAAGCCCGTTCGGCTCCCCCGTCGCGAATCACCTCTCGACCCTCGTCCGGCGCGACCCTTTAGTGGTGTCAGCGGTCTTCAGTAGTGTTGGACACACCTCGAGAGCACAACTTAAGATGCATCTCAGCGCGGAGGAGAGCCAGCACAGCATGACAACGTTCAGTACTAGGTGGTCGCACGGCCGCAGCAGTACAAGGCATAACCGTGATGTCCACCGTCAGGGGGTAACACGGTGACCCCATCAGTGCAGGGCGAGGCTGCTGACGGTCGGGCTGAGTTGCTTGCATCGATGATCAAAGTCGTCTATTTCGACGAAGAGTCGGCGTCGGACTACCTAGATATATCCGCTGGCGGCAAGGCCACATCTACGAGCGAGGATGTAAAGGAGCGCGGCAAGGAGCTGCATAGGAAGGTTGAGGCCGGCCTCACCGCGAAGCTGAGCTGGCTGCCGTTCTTCGGCGCATCGGGTGAACTGAGCGCGGGCGCTGGAGCCTCCGCTGCTGGCAAGAGTATTCTGAGCAAGACCCTGTCGAACACGATCCTGACCGATTATCTTGCCAAGGCAGATAGCGACTCGCGAGTGGTTCAGTTGCGAGATCTTCGCCTGACTGCGCCCAAGGATTCGATGGCGTACATGAAGATGTTCACGCCCTACATGGTGCTGCTCAAGCTCGACGACGTGCCTTTCGACTTGGCGCGCATGGACGAAGTGCTTGCCGACGCGAAGGGATACTACGAGCTACTCGGCGAAGCTGAGGACGGTTCCAAGCGCGTGCTGCGATTCAATCTCAAGGCATTCCGGAACAACTACGGACTCACCGATCTCGGACGTATGCGTCTTGTATTCCACGGTGTACTCGTTGGCCAGACGACGGAGCATGCGCTGGGCATGGAAGCCGAGATGTCGGGCAGCGCGGGCAGCATGGCGGTGACGGCCGTAGAACTCGTTGACGGAGTGGACACGCAAAGTGAGGGCCTTTTGGAGGTCTATGATGTGATCCTCGCGGGAGTCGAGCATCATGTCAGGTGACACGACGGTCACCATCTACTACGGCCCGTTGTCGTGGTTCGAAGACCAACTGGGGGAGAAGAAGCGCACGGGCCTTCTCGACATCGTCTATGAGCGCGACGAAGCCAACCGGCGGCATACCCATGTCGTTGAAGGCCAGGGGGCGCCACCGTCCGAGGAACCTGCGCTGAGACCGAAACGGGTGGCAGCCGAGTCGAGCGATTACGCCAGCTTGAACGAGCACGTCATAACGAATTTCGCCGGCCTCGTACGGTCGATCAACCCTAAGGACCTTCACCTGCACAACCCGCCTGTCCGCGTTCACTCACAGCTTGAGCGAGCGTTCACAACCGAGGTGAAGCGCTATGAGTACCCGACGGTGACGCGGGACACTCTCGTTCGTTTCCGCGACGGCTTCGCCGGACATCTCGTGGGTCAGGCCTCAGTGAAGAAGACGATGCTCGCGGCATTGTATCCGCTGACTACCGGACGGCTTACCAGGCCGGTTGTCCTGATGTTCTACGGTCCGTCAGGTGTCGGCAAGACTGAGACTGCGCAGTTCGTTAACGGGTTACTCGGGGGCACGCTGCTGCGTAAACAGTTCTCCATGTTCCACAACGACAAGTTCGCGTCGTACTTGTTCGGCGGGGCGCATTCTGAGGCTTCCTTCGCGCGCGACCTACTCGACCGCGAGTCTGGTGTCATCCTCATCGACGAGTTCGACAAAGCGAACTCGGTATTCCACAGTGCCTTCTATCAACTCTTCGACGGTGGTGTCTTTGAGGACAAGAACTACAGCGTAGAGGTCGGCGCCTCCTTGATCATATGCACCTCGAACTACGGCACCGAGGACGAGATCCGCAAGGCTCTCGGCGACGCGCTCTACTCGCGATTCGACTCCTTGGTTCACTTCAAGCCGCTCTCCAAGAATGAGATCCGTCAGGTCATCGACCGGGTTGTTGACGACCGCGTATCCAAGCTCGCGCCTGACGAACGAGCGCGACTGGAACCCGAAACCATTAAGGCCACGCTATATCCGCTGGCTGACAAGGGCCGCAACGTGCGCAAACTCGGCAAACTGGCCGACGAAGTCATCTCGCTGGTGTTGGTGCGCGCCCTGCTACATGAAGCAGCCGATCCTAGTGGGGCAGCTGTATCCGGTGACGAGGAGACTATGGCGTGAGGGTTAGACAGCTTGAGATCGAGCACTTCCGCGGCATCACAAGGGGACGTGTGGTCTTCCAGCAGCATACCTTACTGGTCGGCGGAAACAACATCGGGAAGTCCACAGTGTGTGAGGCATTAGAGCTCGTCTTGGGTCCGGAGCGCCTCTACCGCCGCCCGGTTATCGACGAACACGATTTCTCCGATGGCGCCTACCTCGGCGACGAGGGTGACCCGTGCGAGATTTGCGTTCGCGCCGTGCTCACGGATCTTTCGGATGAGCAGCTACGCCGGTTCTTCCAGCACGTGCGACGTTGGGATGACGAGGAACTCTCCTTCATTGACGAGGAACCGGACGGCCTCCAAGCTGCTGATTGCGATGGAACTGTCTGGGCGCTCCCCGTCGTCTTCTTCGGGCGTTACGACTGTGAAGAAGACGACTTCATTGGGGACACGTTCTTCGACCACCCGCTACCCGAACTCGATGAGCTTGATGAAGACGAGCGTGCATCACTCGGCTCGGGCCGCGCACAGTTCAGCCGTGCGCACAAGCGGCTCTGTGGCTTCATCTTCCTGCGAGCGCTGCGTACCGGATCTCGTGCGCTCAGCCTGCAGCGCGGTTCGCTGCTTGACACAATCCTCCGGCTCGGCGGTGAGGGCGCAGCGGAGATGTGGCGGGACGCGCTTGGGGCGCTGCAAGGCCTTGATCCTGCGGTCGGAGAGATCGAACGGCTCAAGGTCATCCGGGAGAACATCCGCACGCGCCTCGGCAAGTTCGTCAACCTGGCTCCTGGTGAGGACTCTGTGGGGTTCTTCGCCTCAGACTTGACGCGCGAGCACCTACGCGAGGTCGTCCGACTCTTCGTCGCGACGCAACCGAGTAACCATTCGGTGCCGTTCGCCAAGCAGGGCACCGGCTCGATCAATCTGCTGGTCTTCGCGTTGCTAACGGTCATCGCAGATCTGAACAAAAGCCACTCGGTTATCTTCGTGATGGAGGAGCCGGAGATCGCGCTTCCTCCTCACACCCAGCGGCGCGTGACCAAGTACGTGGTACAGCAAATGGGACAGTCGATCGTCACATCCCATTCTCCCTACGTGATCGAGCAGTTCGACCCGAAGAACGTGGTGATTCTCTCGCGTGACGAGGATACCTTCTCCGGTGCACCGATCGACACCAAGCATGTCAAGCCGAAGACCTATCGTACGCAGCGCCGCCAGTTTGCCGAGGCAATCCTGGGCCGTGCCGTCTTCGTACTTGAGGGGCAGACGGAGATGGTTGCCGTGCACGCGGTCTCATCGGCGCTCGAACAGTTCCGGGATGATTACATGCACGTCGATCTCACAGGTGTCACCCTCTTCAACGCGGGTAATGACCGCGAAGTGCCGCGGTACGCGCCGATGTTCAAAGCTCTCGGCAAGCGGGTCTATGGCATGCGGGACAAGCTGAACGCCCCTGATGCAGGGGACGCGACGGAGAACATTAAGTCGTTCGATGAGTTCTGGGAGTCGCCGGAAACGGGCATCGAACAGATCCTCGTGAAGCAGGTTCCGACGCGTGTACTGCGGAGCTTCCTAGACGCGGTTGTGCAGCGCGATGATTATCCGACAAGCCACCCCTACGTGCCCGAGCAGGTTGCTGACGATGACCTGGCAACACTGGCAGTGAAGGTGCTGAAGGCCCGCAAGGGCGATGCGTTCGGTTTCGGGTATACCGGCACGCTCATTGAGCAGTGCCAGACCGAGGCTGATCTGCCTGCCTTCATCCGTAATGCGCTTCTCTCTATCAATAGGCAGCTTCAGGATGAGCCTGAACTGGTACTGGACGACGTGGCTGCACCGGCCGGTGCAGCAGAGCCCGAGGAATAAGCGCCATGGAGGTGCAGCTCTCCGAAACCGCCCAAGGAGCCCTGGAGCACGACTACCCCGTCCTGGTACTCGGCGGCCCAGGCTCCGGTAAGACTACCCTGTCTCTCCTGAAAGCCCAGGCAATGCTCCCCGCCTTGTACCCAGGCCAGGAGATCCTCTTCCTCAGCTTCTCCCGAGCGGCCGTTCGCCAGGTTGAAATCCGCTGCTGCGACATCTTGCTATCGGAAGAGCGTCGCCAGATTGCCGTGCGCACCTACCATGCGTTCGCAATGGACATCTTGCGAGCGCATGGCCGCCTGCTCACTGGACGTGTTCCGCGCATTGTCTATCCAGGTGAAGAGAAACTCGCCAAAGCAGTCTTCGACGGCGACTGGGACGTTGAAGCTGAACGCCTCGCGCGTGATGAAGGTCGCTACGTATTCAGTCAGTTCGCCGCGGCTGCTGCCCAACTCGTCGCGGGCAGTGCGTCGATTGCGTCCTTGCTCGCCAACAGGTACCCCGTGATCATCCTGGACGAGTTCCAGGACACTGACGATGCGCAATGGACGCTGGTCAAGGCGCTGTCCGCACGCTCGAAGACCATGTTCATGGCCGACCCGGATCAGCGGATCTTCGACTATGACGCGCGGATAGATCCAGAGCGCATCAATCACCTGCGTGCCCACCTCGGACCCGCGGAGTTCGATCTCAGCGGGGAGAACCACCGAAGCCCTGGCGTCGGCATCCTGCAGTACGCCGACGCCGTGCTTACGAATCGACCTCTGCCGGACACCAAGGACGTGATCACGTGTTCGTACAGGCCGGGGGCATTTGACAGCATCGTCCACGCTTGCGTCGCCTGGATGCTCGGCTCGCTTCGCAAAGCGGGCATCGCCCATCCTTCGGTCGTCGTGCTCGCGAGAACAAACGCGCTCGTCGGGAAGCTATCGACGATCCTCGGGCAGGAACACAGCTTCAAAGGTCAGATAATCAGACCCGTCGAGCACGACGTGCTGTGGGACGCCGACCTTACCGCAGCAGCCGCTCTGGTGGTGGCCTCGGTTCTGGAGTGGCAGAGCCACCCCAAGGAGGCTGCACTCGGCCAGACTTTCGATCGCATCGCCGACTATTTCGACGCGAAAAATGCTGCCCGTGCGAGCAACACCGCCCGGCAGACTAGCGAGCGGTACCGCACGGCCGCTGACCGAGCGCGTAGAGGTGAGGCGCAGCGGTTGAAGAGCGCCAAGGTCCTCACTGCCTCATACAACAGTGGGCTGGTGCTACAGGGTGATCCGGTACAAGACTGGGTACACGCTCGTGATCTGCTCGGTGTCGGGAACGACCTGTCGGATCTACTGGCGAACGCTAAGTTCGTCCGGCTCTTCCGCGTAACTGATGAGATCGGAAGCCGACTTGCCTCTGCGTGGGATCTTCGTGGCAGCTACGGTAGGGCCATCGATCTGGTACGTCGTGCACTCCAGGCAAGTATGCTTCAATCCAACCAGCGTGACCCTCGCGGCTGCGTGCTCATGACCATCCACAAGGCCAAGGGAAAGGAGTTCGACGGCGTCTTGCTCGTCGAGGGGCAGCAGTACCAGGGCGACTTCTTTCGCGATACGGACACTGAGGCACAGCGCGCCGCAGCACGGCGTCTGCTGCGCGTCGGCATCACCCGCGCGCGACACCAGGTGGCGATCGTTCGGCCGCAAGGCGCTCCGGCGCTTGTGACCCCAGCTGGTGCGTCGGTGTTGGCATGACTTGCGGGATGACGAGCTGCTCCGTCCAGCGACGCGACCGCGAAGACCGTGGCCGCGTTCGGACCACACCCTAACGGCACTTTGGCTAGCGAGACGGCAGGGCCAGTAATGGACAGGAGTCTTTGGGATCCATTCTCAGGAAAGCGATCAAAATAGCCCTGACGTACGGACGCCCATCCCTGCCGAACCAGGTCTGCGCCTGGGCGGACAAGATCTATGGCTTGGTAGACTTGATTGGAGGCACAACCGCGCTGGGTGTCGCTGCCTTCTTCACGCAGAACGGCATCCCGGCAGAGGTGGCCATTGAAATCACGTGGTGGTTCGTGACGTTCGCCTGGACGAGAGGAGCCAGAACATGAGTTCAAAGGATCAGCCCGTCACCTTCTGGGGTGCGGTCATCATGTTCTGGCTCCTTGTTGCTATCAGTGCCGTTGCTGCCGTGCCGATGGCGGTGGGTGTGGTGGGCGTCGCCCTCGTCCCGGGTGTCGGTGAGCTGCGGAGCTACGATCCGTGGCTCTGGCTCAATCTCCTGTGGATGTTTCCTGCTTTCTGTATCATCACCACGGTCATAAATGCGTTCCTGACGGCTCTTCTCGTCATCGGGATTTTCCGGAGAATCGACGACGTCTTCGAGGACCTCCTCATATGGTTCTCGGTTGCGTGGCTGTTCACAACGTTCTTCCAGAGTTTCCTCGCGGCGCTGATGGCCAGCCTGATCGCTCTCATCCTCATGAAATTCCTGTTCGACTGGTTGGAGAAACACCCTCCGAGAAAGAACGAAAAAGCGGCACGAGAAGTCGCCGAGGAAAGCGGTTCGTGAAGTCCGAAACCTAGACGGGAATCTGCCAACAAAGCGTGGCCGCTCCGCCCGCGCGCGTGGACGGTGAACAGGCAAGTTGCGGGTCATGTCTTGGGGAGGTTTCGGCCACGGTACCTGTGTTGCCCATAGGCGGTTCTCTGAACGATCCCCGTAGAGGGATTGACGCGATCCGGGGGATGGCCGCCGGTATCGAATCTCCGGGAGGAATGATCCATGCGACATGGTTGGCCATGGAGTCGAACAGGGGATGGGGATCAGGCGAAGTCGTTGACGGTGAGTTGGACTCCCGGCGGCAACGTCGCGAATGCGACCGGGGTGAATAGCGCGCCCGAACCGTCGGCGTCGAAGAACAACGTCTCCCCCTGCTGATACACCCGCGTGGTGGCAGTGACCGTGCCGGTGGTGAACCAGTTTCCGCTCAGTCCGCCGAAGGTGGCCACGGGCAGGTTGATCCTGTCCTGTCCCGTGGTGAAATCCGTGATCTCGTCGAGGTCACCGTTCAGTTGGCCGTCCAGGACGAACCTGTCATTTCCCGCGCCACCGGTGAGGGTGTCCTTTCCCTGACCGCCTGCCAGGGTGTCATCG
>ERZ773073.851-NODE-851-length-15292-cov-16.173066_pt1 | contig 15292 bp, 14 predicted proteins | sample MGYA00580616_ERZ773073 | MGnify/ENA primary metagenome ERZ773073 (study PRJEB29015, sample SAMEA2737960) | human oral metagenome | biome: human oral; feature: human-associated habitat; material: dental | place: China | collected 2131 ...
TGCCCAACGTGAGGCCTTGTACCGCGAGAAAGAGTACGCCCGCGACACCCTCAATTTCACGCTGCGCCTGGCGGAAGCCATGTTCTATTATGGCGCGGACGCGATGGACGTAGACTCGGCGATTATCGCGGTGTCTTCGGCGTATGGGCTCGATTCGGTGGACGTCAATATCACCAACCAGTCGGTGACCATCAACTATACCTCCGACCCCGATATTTACATGGAGTCGCGCATCAGCTCGCGAACCATGAGTGCCGATTCCCGGTTCACCCATACGCTCGTGCGCGTGGTGCGCACCTCTACCGAGAATTATGAGGCGCTCGCTTCTACCTACGGACTGATTCACGATATTACCGAGGGCGGCATGACCCTGGAAGATGCCGACCTTCGCCTGAGCGAGATTACGAACCATCCTAAACCGTATCCGCCGCTGATTACCTGGCTGGCGAATATTGGCTGCGCAACCACGCTGACGGCGGCGCTGGGGGCGAGCTGGTCTACCGCAACCGCTGCGGCGATCGTGTTCATTCCCGTGTACCTGCTGATTCAGTGGCTCAATAAGATTGGCATGCCCACGTTTTTCCGCATGGCGGCAAGCGCGGGTCTGCTGACATTCCTGGCAATTTGGCTGGGCGGGGATCATTCCATGATTCGCCGCCCGGGGGAGTCGATTTCGGCGCCTCTGGTGGTTGCCGCCGGGCTGATCATGTTCCTGCCGACCTCGCGTCTGGTGGGCGCGGTTCAGGATGCGATTAACGGTTTCCCGGTGACCGCGGCGGGAAGATTCGTTTCGACGGGCATGAGCTTTTTGGGCCTGGTGATCGGCATCGCCTCGGCGGTGAATGCGATTAGCCTGTTTGGCGGCCCGATTCTGGATATTGAGCAGACCCGGTTTGATCTTCCTTCGCCGCTTACGTTCTCGGTGTTCATGCTGGCGGCGACGGTTACGTTTGCGATTACCCTGCACACGAAGCTTGTGAAGCTGGGGTGGCTGGTACTCATTACCTGTAGTGCCCTGGTGACCTATCACCTGTATACCTACCTGGTGGGGGTCGATTCTGGGCGTGCGAATACGGCGCTTGCCGCCCTCATAATTGGCATGCTGAGCACCTACGTGGCATACCGACTGCATGCCCCGCAGGCGGTTTTTTCGATTCCCGCGCTGACCTTCCTGCTGCCGGGTCTGTCGTTCTTCCGCGGCATGTACCTGCTGACGGTTGAGACGAACGTGGTTTGGGGCATCCAGAGCATGATTTCGGCGGTTTCGATTGTGATTGCGATGGCGGCGGGCGTGACGTTGGGCAACTACCTGATGCAGTATCTGCTGCAGCGTTTCGCGGTTCCGCGCAATGTGCCCGCGGAGGCCGCCGAGTAGCGCATCCGTGGTTCTCACGTTCCCCTGATGCGGGATGCTACAAAGGCTCTTTATTCCACAGTGGAATAAAGAGCCTTTTTATGCGGGTATGGGTGGGAGGATGCGCGCTACTTGACCGTCCAGTCCACCGGTTCCGCACCCTGCTCTACCAGCAGCGTATTCACCCGCGAGAACGGGCGTGAACCGAAGAACCCGCGGTGCGCCGATAGCGGCGACGGATGCGCAGACTCCACACACGGGTACGGTTCCAGCATCGGGGCGGTGCGCCGCGCATCCGCACCCCACAGCAGCCCGACCAGGGGCTTATTGCGTGCCGCCAGCGCCCGAATAGCGCACTCGGTCACCTCTTCCCACCCCTTATTGCGATGCGACCCTGGCGCCCCTTCACGCACGCTGAGCACGCGGTTCATGAGCATGATGCCCTCATCAGACCATGAGCTCAGATCGCCGTGCTGTGCGGGCTCAATCCCCAAATCGTCGGACAATTCCCGGTAAATATTGATGAGCGATTTCGGCAGGGGCATATCCCGCTGCACCGAGAACGAAAGCCCCATTGCGTTTCCGGGGGTGGGGTAGGGGTCTTGCCCCACGATCAGCACCTTGACCTCGTTCATGGGGCGTGAGAATGCGCGGAAAATATTTTGACCTGTGGGAAAAGTTCGGTGTCCCGCCGCGTGTTCGGTGCGTAAAAACTCGCCCATGGCGTGGATTTTATCTTCGACGGGCGCGAGGGCCTGCGCCCAGTCTTCGCTCATAATGTCGGTCAGCGGCGGGTTCGTCATGAAAATACTCCCTGAGAAAATTTGACTCTAATAACACGGTGACTTCAACCAACATACTCTAAAGTGTTCATGTAGACCACCTATGTTCGTCAGGAATCCAGATGCCGATACCTTCTTCGGAAACCCCCGAACCTTCGCCTGCTGGCGGCTCCGAAGCCGCCGAACCTGTAGCGGCAGTCCCCGCCGATAACTCTGAACCCAGCCCCACAACACAGCCTGCGTCTTCTGCCCCCGGCACTTCCGAGACCCGCGAAACCGGCGGAAAAACTGAGAACACGCGAAAATCCGCCCTCACCGATTTAGAGCGTGCCATGATTGCCCTGGAAAAACGGCACTGGAAGTACCAGGGCACCAAAGAGAAGGCGATTACCGCGCTCGGGCTCACCCCAATCGCCTACTACCAGAAGCTCAACACCATGATTGACAGCCAGCGTGTGATCGCCGCTGAACCTATCCTGATGCACCGCCTGCGCGAGGTTCGCGACCGCAGCTAAAGGCAGCCGCACCGATGTGTGCATGAGCGCACGCCGTTCTGAACAGGACGGATAAAGCCCCATACGGTACCCTGTAAGAGAGAGCTTTGGCAGGGCTCCACCGCGCAGAGCGGTACATCTATTACTCAACCTAGGGAAGTCATGAGCCAATACCCGCACGATGAATTCGACGACATCGACGAGAATACCGCCCGCCGTGGAACATACCGCGGTGTGATTGACGACCCTTCCAAGAGCCCCAAAGGCATTATTCCCGTTGTCGTCGCCGGTATTTTATCGCTCGTGATTGGCGGCGCCATGTACATTAACCACCCGCGCAGCAGCTCGCCCGAGGCCGCCGCGCGTGCCAAGAGCTACAGCGCTCCCGCCTCGCCCTCGGAGTCTTCATCGCCCTCTGCCTCGGCATCCGAGCAGGCTAAGGATGCGAACGTGGCGGTCTATAACGCATCCGCGCCCGGCGGGTCTGCGGCCAAGGCAAGCGCCGCGCTTGAAGGTTACACGATTACCGAAACCGCGAATTGGTCGGGCACCCCGCCGGAGTCCAGCACGGTCTACTACAAGGACGAGGCCAAGAAGTCGCAGGCCGAAGCTATTGCGAAAACCCTGAATATCACGACGGTTCAGGAAAGCTCAGACACCTCGATTCTGGGCGAGAACGATATTGTGGTGGTGCTTGCCGCCGACTACAGCTAAACGGCATTAACCGGCTTGAGACCGCGGTTTGCGGTACCGTTTATCGTCCCCGCTAGTTTCGGGAACGTCCTGTGAGCCCTATGCGCTCGCATATAACATCGCTCGGCTATCGAAACTGGTGCTTTGGCTCCGTGCATTCGCACGCGAAGCCGTACCTGTTCACCCCATCGTGGCTTTCCGCGCGCCTTAAGAATGCGCTGAGGGCGATTAAGCTAAATTCGGTGCTCAAAATGTTTGCCCTCGGGCGCACCAAGTGCCAAAATTGTTTTTAGCACTCGGCGCCTTCAGGTGCTAAAACCGGTATCAAAATCTGCTTCGGCAGACCGGAAAACCTGAGCGCTCCATTCGAAACGTCCAGGAGGGATATCGCCACATGGCAAAACTTATTGCTTTTGATGAAGAAGCTCGCCGCGGTCTAGAGCGCGGACTGAACACCCTAGCCGATGCCGTTAAGGTAACTCTTGGCCCCCGTGGCCGCAACGTCGTGCTTGAGAAGTCGTGGGGCGCACCCACGATCACCAACGACGGTGTTTCCATCGCCAAAGAGATCGAGCTTGAAGACCCCTATGAAAAGATTGGCGCCGAACTCGTCAAAGAGGTAGCCAAGAAGACCGACGATATCGCAGGTGACGGTACCACCACCGCAACCGTGCTCGCTCAGGCGCTCGTGCGTGAGGGTCTGCGCAACGTGGCTGCTGGTGCTGACCCGCTGAGCCTCAAGCGCGGTATTGAGAAGGCTGTTGAGGAGGTCACCAAGACCCTGCTCGACTCCGCGAAAGAGGTTGAGACTGAGGAAGAGATCGCGGCAACCGCATCCATCTCTGCGGGCGATCAGGAGATCGGTAAGCTGATCGCTCAGGCTATGGAGAAGGTCGGCAAGGAAGGCGTGATTACCGTTGAGGAATCCAACACCTTCGGCCTGCACCTGGAACTCACCGAGGGTATGCGCTTCGATAAGGGCTTCCTCTCCGGCTACTTCGTGACCGACCCCGAGCGTCAGGAAGCCGTGCTGGAAGACCCCTACATCCTGGTGGTCAACCAGAAGATCTCGAACGTGAAGGATCTGGTTCCCGTTCTTGAGAAGGTCATGCAGTCCGGCAAGCCGCTGCTGATTATCGCCGAGGATGTTGAGGGCGAGGCTCTGGCTCTGCTCGTGCTGAACAAGATGCGCGGCTCCATCAAGTCCGTTGCCGTGAAGGCACCCGGTTTCGGTGACCGTCGCAAGGCTATGATGGCTGATATTGCGATCCTCACCGGCGGCCAGGTTATTACCGAAGAGGTTGGCCTGTCCCTGGATACCGCAACCCTTGAGATGCTGGGTAAGGCACGCAAGGTTGTTGTCACCAAGGACGAGACCACCATTATTGAGGGCGCTGGCGACGCCGCCGCACTTGAGGGCCGCGTGGCACAGATTCGCGCCGAGATCGCAAACTCCGATTCCGACTACGACCGCGAGAAGCTGCAGGAGCGCCTGGCAAAGCTCGCCGGTGGTGTGGCTGTGCTCAAGGCTGGCGCGGCAACCGAGGTTGAGTTGAAGGAACGCAAGCACCGCATTGAGGATGCTGTGCGCAACGCAAAGGCAGCCGTTGAAGAGGGTATCGTCCCCGGCGGCGGCGTGGCACTGATTCAGGCGGGTGCGAAGGTCTTCGACAAGCTCGACCTGAAGGGTGACGAGGCAACCGGCGCGAACATCGTGCGCGTGGCTATCGATGCGCCGCTGAAGCAGATTGCAACGAACGCTGGCCTTGAGCCCGGCGTGGTGGTTGATAAGGTTCGTTCCCTGCCTGAGGGCACCGGTCTGAACGCTGCAACCGGCGAGTACGAAGACCTCATGGCTGCGGGTATTAACGACCCCGTGAAGGTGACCCGTTCCGCTCTGCAGAACGCAGCATCGATCGCCGGTCTGTTCCTGACCACCGAGGCTGTGGTGGCGAACAAGCCTGAGCCCGCATCCGCTGCGGCACCGGCTGCTGACCCGATGGGCGGCATGATGTAACGTTTCCCGGCTGAGGGAGTATGTTGAAGCTCTCCGGGGTGGGTTCCTGACCCGGCACAATGCTGGGTACGGGACTCGCTCCGGAGAGCTTTTTGTCTATGCTCTTCCCCTCGCAGAACCGCGAGCAGGTGGTTTTTGGTCCGAGCAGGTAGGAAAATCCTACCTTTTCGGCACAATCCTACCTGCTCGCGCGTATGCGTGATTGCTTGCAACGTGCGCCGTGATTCGTTCGGGATGGGCGAGCCGCGCGGTATGCTGGATTTATGATGTCTAACACCACCTCCAAATCTTCCGAAAACAACGTCCCCGATGCCCCCGCCCGTTCCGACCAAAACGCAAAAAGCATCGGCTCGCGAAATTCATTTCTGAGCATCGGGTCGGTGAACTCATTCTGCAGCATTGGCTCTGTAAATTCGGCGTTTTCGATCGGCTCGGCTTTCTCGTTTGGGTCTATCGGCTCGGCTTTTTCTTCGCTGTCCGTTGCCTCGTGCCTGAGCTACATGAGCGTGTTATCGGTTTTATCGGAAGCCTCCGTGCTCTCGGCACGGTCGTACAGGTCGGTGCTTAAAGCAGGTCAGCAGAAGAAAGCAAAGAAACCGTAGCCTTTCCGCCCGGTCCAGCCCTGCTTGCTAAAAAGAGCCTTTATGTGAATAAAGCGTAGTTTTCGCCGCTTTATTCACATAAAGGCTCTTTTTTGATTGGGCAGGGGCAAAGGAGCACACCCGGCGGGTTACCCGTGCCCGCGCATCCACAGGGTAGAATGGTGGGGCTATGGAATGCGCCTATTACCGTGAGAGCCTTTGCCGCTCCTGCACCAACATCGAAACCCCGTACCCCGCCCAGCTCGCGGCAAAACAGGCCGATGCGCGCAGGCTTCTTGCGGCATATCCTCACCTGACTTGGCTGGAACCCGTCGCCAGCGACGAGGCGCATTTTCGGAATAAGGCGAAGCTGGTGGTGGGTGGTTCGGCGCAGAACCCGTCCCTGGGCATCGTAGATTATCGTTCTGGGCGTGCCACCGATTTAAGCGAATGTCCGCTCTATATTGAGCCGATTGAGCGCGCCATTCCGGTGCTGCACGAGCTCATTCAGCGTGCCGATTTGACCCCGTATGACATTCCGGCCCGGCGCGGTGGGCTCAAGAATATTCTGGTGACCGCATCCGAGACGGGTGAGCTGATGGTGCGGTTCGTGCTCCGCTCGAAGAAGCTGCTGGTGCCTATTCGCCGCCAGCTGGGGTGGCTGCAGGAGCGTCTGCCGAAGTTGGCGGTGCTGTCAGTGAACCTGCTGCGCGAGCACGTGGCGCTGATTGAGGGCGATGAAGAGATTATTCTGACCGAGCGGCAAACCCTGCCAATGCGCGTGAACGGCATGAGCCTGCACCTGCGACCGCAGAGCTTCTTTCAGACGAACACGCAGATTGCGCAGGCGATGTACGCACAGGGCCGTGAGTGGGTGGCGCAGGTTCAGCCGCGCACGCTCTGGGATTTGTATTGCGGTGTGGGCGGTTTTGCCCTGCACGCGGCGCAGGTGATGCACGGTGAGGTCACCGGGATCGAGATCAGCGCGGAGGCGATTCGCAGCGCCCAGCGCACCGTCGCCGAGCAGGGGCTTAAGGGCGTGAAATTTGCGGCGGGGGATGCAACCGAGTTCGCCGTGAACGCCCGCGAAATCCCTGAGATGCTGGTGGTGAACCCGCCCAGGCGAGGTATTGGTGAGAGGCTGTGCGCCTGGGTTGAGGGCTCCGGGATTGAGCATGTGATTTATTCGAGCTGCAATGCGAAAACCCTTGCCGCTGACCTGGCGCGTATGCCTTCCTACAAGCCGGTCGCCGCGCGTTTGCTCGATATGTTCCCACATACGAACCACTATGAGGTTATGGTGTTGCTCAGGTGCGGGTAGGCTTCCGAGCACTCATTCCTATCCCAAGTCCGCGGGTAGACACATATCACTAGGGCGCGAGCAGGTGGTTTTTGACCCGAGCAGGTAGGAAAATCCTACCTTTTCGGTAAAATCTGACCTGCTCGCGGTGTTGTCAGGGCATCCCGCAGCGTAGTGGGTGCGAGGCGGCGGCATACCAATGCGACGCACCGGCGTGTCGCTGTGGGTTTCGTGTCATAAAGCGCTACAAACAAAATTTTTGGGTGTTTCTATCCGAAAATCCTAGATTTAAGGAAACATTAAGGGTAGGCTGATCCTTGAACATAGTTTTAAGGATTAGGGGAGGGACATTCATTGGAAAACAGGAAAATAAATTTATAGAGAGTTTTCCAGTCACGAGTAATACATATTCTGTGTATTTTTTTGCTGAGCGCGTAGAAAATTTGAGCTCTTCTGATAGGTAATGGAATGTAAAACGCTAGACTTCAATTATTTACAGAGATAACAAAGATAAGCTATAAACGGTTATATTCTAGATATTTCATGAAAGGATACCTGCGATGCTTAATTTAATTAAAAACCGAATTAAATTTTTCAAAGATAACGATCTTAACGGAATGAGAGAACACTATAAAAGGTTAAGATCATATTCAGAATGGAAAATCACATTCTTGTTATTTAAAGTAATGTTTGCAATAACAACAGTTTTTATGTTTGTAAATTGTGCGTCTAAGATTGCAAATGATATGAATGATCCTAATAATTTTCCTGTCTATATGTTTGCTATACCAATGATGATAGTTCCCATTTATGTATATGGGACATTTGCACTAATGCTATCTTTAGTTATTCTTTGGGGAGCTCAGAAAGTATTATTTAAAGAGAAATGGTTTTTAGATATCCTTTCAATAATATGGAATAGGATTGGTATTGGAACATCTGGTGGATTTTTATTTGGGCTACTTGTAATTATGAATAGTTTCTTGAATGTTCGAGACTCTTATAACTTTAATATTGTTGAGACTGTTACTGTATGCTCTTTAGCAGGAACCTTTATATCAATCCCAATAGCATTAGTTGAAGCGCTGGGTCGTTCGGCAAAAAGTATAGTTTTCCCACCGTTGGGAATCTTATTTATTCCCATAATCTTCTCTTCTACATGGACTATTGCTGGTTCATATAAAGGAGATAATACCCTCCATGAAATTTATTTAAAGAGTGCAGAGTATTATGGAGCAAAATATGCAAACGAGTTAGTGAATCTGTACTCTAGTCAAAATCATATAGAGGTGGATCAGGGTCGGCGTCAAGAGGTTATCGACAAGGTAATTCAAACTAGTCAAAGTTCGCCATCTTTTATAGACTCCAATATAATTTTTTGGATTATTGTAATATCCATAATAATTTCTATTTTGGTTTTTATTATCCCGGAGGAAAAACCAAAATGGATGAGTCTCAAAGGGAACAATGAATTTTTAGAGGGTGATAATAAATAGTTATATGCTTATTTATATAATTTTTCAAATATAAGGTTATTTTATTTATTATGTTTCTAGGAGTGTATTGTGGAATTTAAAGATATTGTTATCAGTATTGTAGTTCCTCTTGTTATGGCAGTCATGTCATATTTTGGTTCTCGTCGTAGCACGAAGGTTGCTAGGGAAGAGTTTGAGAATAGAAAAGAGGCAACTCCTCCAGAGTTGTTACGTCTGGAGAAGTGGTCGACGATTCTGAAGGATTCAGAAGAATATCCTAAAAAACTAAAAGATATCTTGGATATAGAGACTATATATAGTACCTACAATGATGTTCTTAGCTGGGCCACTCTGGAAAATCGGGTTATGAAGCTTGGTATAGAATATATAGATGTTCAGGATGAACTTATTCGTATACGACCAGGTACTGGAAATGGAGAATACCCCAAGAGGTCTTGGAAAGATAATAAAGATAATTTGGGGGCGATAATACTCGTTGTAATACCTGCATTTATTTATATTTTTCTTCATGCACTATTTTATATGATTTTTGAGAAAAATAACCCTTTAGAAAATGAAGGAATTCGAGTTGCAGTAATACTTTTTGTATTTCTACTACTGTTATTGATGATTATAATGTATAAGGTGAAAAGTCCTTTAGAGATGGCTAAGAACATAACTTTTCGGAACGGATATAAAGCACTACAAGATACTTATTTAATATCCAGGGATTTGGATCTGGAGGAGAATGTCAAAGAGCGTAAGGAACGAAAGATCTTTACATTAATACATCCTTATGTTGGTTGGGAAAAAATGCATCGGGGTTTATCTTCGTGGAACTATGGGTTAAATATAGACTTGAGCAATGATCCAAAAAATAATGATCAAACTGAATATTATATCTAAGAAAAAATAATATCTTGGATGTGAGTAGGCAAGAACCCTAACCCCTCTTCAGATACCTAGCCACCCACCTCGGGGTGGGCGTCAAGGAGTGCCCGCCCTGCGGTGGTGAGCTTATAGGATTGCACGGGAACCGCATCTTCAAGTTGGGCGGGGAGAGGGACCGCGCGGCCTCATCAGCTCAGCCTTTTCCGCGCCGCTCAGCCCGCTTATGCCCGCATCCTTCAAAGCCTTGCGCAGACTGGAGCGGTTACTAAGTCCAAGGAACCTGTGGCAGATTCCATTTGGTGCACGCACCCAGTTCAAAAACTCACATTCGCCACTTTGGCGCTCACCTCAGGGCTAGCAACAAGTGGGTAGTTATAGTTTGGGCGCATCTCGGGCGCGGTCGAGATGGGGTTCACCTCACCCCGCAGGAAAATACCTTCGGTCACTTCGGTCTTAACTTGGTCACCGTCAGCTCCCGTCGGTTTGGAGTTCAACGGTGTAGCCCCCTTCACTCCCTAATTTACGTTTGACCATCGGATTCCGAAGTATAGGCAAACGCGAACCCAGTTGTCGGATGCACGGACAGACCTTAAGATTTTCGGGGTCTTCTGTGGCGGCGGGCTTACCCCCCTAAGATTTGCGAGCAGGTGGTTTTTGGCCCGAGCAGGTAGGAAAATCCTACCTTTTTGGCAAAATCCGACCTGCTCGCGGTGTTATCAGGGTTGCCCGGAACCTGGCGGAGGTGAGGCGGTGGGTGGTACCTAGAGGCGATATACAGAGCACAGTCATGCACCCGCACGGCTCTTTGCCTCATTCCGCGATTCCTGCGCCCGTATCGCTCGTGCGGTCGGGCCGAGAATGAACGTGAATACGGTGGCGATAACGAAGAGTGACCCTCCGGCAACGATGGTGTTGATCGCGCCGAATGCTGGTACCGCCCATCCTGTGATGAGGTACCCGACCATACCTGCTAGGGAGAAAACCACGCCCATGAAGCTGTAGACGCGCCCGCGCATATGCTCGTCGATAGCGTCTGCGAAGAGGACCTGCCCGAGCACTTCTTCGGGTCCGTAGAACATGCCCCAGATGAACCAGAGCACGAGTACCGCCCACAGTGCAGGGTGCAGTCCCATGCTCAGGCAGACGGCACCGTAGCCGAGTCCTGAGATGCACATCCACCCGCGTTTGGTTATGCGTACCCACCCGGTGCCTGTGCCGACGCCGAGTTTAGCTGAAAGCCAGGAGCTGATCACGCATCCGGCGGCGTAGACGGAGGTTGCGATTCCGAAGGCGGTGTAGTCGTGCCCGAGGTCGCGGGTGAGGTATTCGAGCATGGGCAGGGTGGTGATGGGTACGGCGGCGATGGAGAGGAACCAGAAGGTGAGCATGCCGCGCACGATGGGGTTGTGCGCGGTGTAGGCGGCGCCTTCGCGCAGGAGTCTGCCGGTGTGGTGTTCCTGCACGGTGGCGGTGCGTTCGGCGTGGGTGAGGTCGTAGTTGCGTATGGTGGCGACGGTGAGAGCGGCGAGCAGGTTGAGAGTTCCTGCGAACCCGACGGCGAGGGCTGGGGTGGTGAAGGATGCGACGGCGGCTGCGATGGTGGGGCCGAGGGTTTGGGCGAGGAAGATGAGGCTGCCGCGGCGTGCCATGTATTTTTGGTAGTCGTCGCCGAGCAGGGAGGGCATGGCGGCGGAGGCTGCGGGGGATGAGAAGGTGCCGAAGGTTGAGACGAGAAATGCGATGGTGAGGAAGGCGGACAGTCCTGCGGCGGCGTAGAGGGCTGGGGATGCGATGAGTAGGGCGGCGCTGGCGAGTCTGAAGCTGACGGTGAGGGTTTTGCGGTTGAATTTGTCGGCGATAGCGCCTGCAAAGGGTGCGAAGAGGATGACGGGGATTGCCTCGACGACCATGACGATAGCGGAGTGGGCGAGGTCGCCGGTGGCGCCGTAGGTCAGCAGGGGCATGGCGATAGCTTGGATACTGGACGCAAGAGCATCAGAAACCTGCGCGGTCAGGAGCGTGAGCTGCCCGCGTGCGTTCAGCGGCGTTGCTGATGTGGGTTTTGCGGTCGAGTCTGGTGGGTTTATTGGGATGCGCGGCGCAGGTGATTCAGGGTGCTCAGGCGAAGGGTCTGTGGTGCGTCTCATAATACTGTGGATTCTATCACGGGTGAGAAGGCTGGTATGTGAGGTATGGTCATGCGGGTTTTGGGGTGAGACTGCGGCAGGTCTGCCGGATGAACTCACGGTAACCGAGGCGAAATAGGACGCGCGAGCAGATAGGGCTTCGGCGAGCAGGTAACAGATTATATCTGCTCGCGGTGTTATCGGGGTTGCCCGCAACGTGGTGGAGGTGAAGCGGTAGTACGGTAGCGGCGTGTTGGCGTGTCGCTGTGGGTTTCGTGTCATAAAGCGCCACAAACAAAATTTTTTGGGTGTTTCTATCCGAAAATCCTAGGTTCAAGGAAACGTTAAGGGTAATCTAATGCCTGAACGATGTTTCAAGGACAAACGGAGGAATCCATGAGTCAATACGAGGCTGAAGTGACCGAGGGTGTGTTCCCGATCGGCGGTGTGAACGATGCGCTCGCCCAGTATTTCAGCGGCACCAGCTACATGAATACGCTGGTAAATGATCCGGATGTGCCTGTCACCGTGGCGAATGTGAGTTTCGAGCCGGGTGTTTGCAATAACTGGCACAAGCATAATGACGGGTTCCAGATCATCCTGGCGACAGCGGGGGAGGGGTGGTACCAGGAAGAAGGTCAGCCACCCGTCAAACTTCGCGCGGGGGATGTGGCGGTCGCCAAAGACGGCGTAAAACACTGGCATGGAGCTACAGCAGACTCGTGGTTCTCCCACCTTGTTATCACGGCAGGTACGGCGGAATGGCTGGAACCGGTGGGAGATGATGAATACCTAAAATCCGAAGTATAGGTGAACGCGGCTCCAACCGAATACGGTAGCCCGCAGCGTGGCGGGTCTGAGGCAGAAGTGTGTCGAGGTGACGCGCTGGCGTGGGCTTCGCGAAAGAAAGCGTATAGATTTGCAAAGAAAAGTGTGAAATAATATTTAATATTATAAACCATTGTTTCACTATATTACATATTATATAGATAACTCTCAAGATTAAAAATTTTTTCTTGTTCACTTTTCTCGTTGATGCTACTTAGGATATAATTGAATACAGCAAAATTATCTGAATACTAATATAGGGGTGAAGAATTGAACAACCTTTACATTATTGGTAATGGTTTTGATCTTGCACATGAACTTCCAACATCTTATACACATTTCGCTTATTTCATTTATAAAAATTATATTGCTGATACACAACCTGAATATAAATGTTTAGTGTATGAAGAATTTCTAGAAGAATCTGAGAATATTTTAATATCTCTTAACGATAATGTTTGGGATTTTCCTCCCTTGGAAATAGTAGATATACAACCGTGGTCTTATGAGGAGGGTCTGATCCTAGGATTTTTAGGTATTCTTGGATATACAAGAACTACGGATTTATGGTCGGACCTAGAAAGCGCTTTAGGGAGTATAGATTATCAATTAATTAGAGATACAATTGACGATGTTGTTGATAACGAGGGGGATTTTGATATACGAAAGACTGGCTATATTTTAGAAGACGGAAGTCAAGAATGGCCTAATGCTGCATATAAATTTAATTCCACTTTTAGGGAGTGGATAAATACAGTTGAAATTGAAAAATCTAAGAGAAGAGAAAGCTTTTATGAGTATTTGAAAGAATGTAAAGGATATTTTCTTAACTTTAATTATACTGAAACTCTTCAAAAATTGTATTGTATACAAGATCAGGATGTATTACATATCCACGGTTTTAGGGGTGATGGGGAAAGTAGTATTATTATGGGCCATAATTCTGGAGAAATTGAGTATGAGAGTGCTATGTTAGGCTATGATGATAACATTCGTTCTTTGCATGCAGCACTGAAAAAGAACCTACAGTTAGATACTCTAAAAAAATTCCTGAATACTTGTGAAGATATAATCAATATAATTTGTATAGGATTTAGCTTTGGTGATTCTGACGATGAATATATCCGTGCCCTTATTAGTCACCCTAAAACTTCGCACGCAACCTGGTTGCTCAATGAACACAAGGAGGATGAAGTAGCCGAGCAATCCAGGAAACTGCAGAGGTTTGGTATAGATCCATCGAAAATTACCTCTGAAAAAATTCTGTGATCAACCTTTCTTCGAATGCTTAGCCAGCACCTCGGGGTGGGCGTCAAGTAGTGCCAGCCCTGCGGTGGTGAGCTTGTATAACCGCACAGGAACTATATCCTTAAGCTGGGCGGGGGAGAGGTGATCCCGAGTAAAACTCATCAACCCAGCCTTTTTCTTACCGCCTAAGCATCGCGACCCGCTCAACACTCGCGCCGTCACGTCAATCGGTTCCACCCCTACTGATTGCCACTACCTCTCCTTGTCCGAGCTGGCAGCCCCGCCCGCGAGAATACCCGCCGCATACGCCGCCTGCCCCACGTGCTGGGCGGCATCGTCGATCATACTCACCAGTCGCACCCCGCGCGTCACATGCGGAGTCCACGACGTATCAATCACGTCATCCAAATCAGCCTCGCTCAAACCCGCAATATACTCGCTCAACGTTGCGGTGGCCGCACCCAAATATTCGACCAGCAACGCGGCATCCTCCACCACGACGGCACGCGCCTGCTCCGCAGTATGACCGTAGCCCACTGTGTCGCCCAGCTTACCCAAGTTGAAGCGGGAATTGAACCCCTGACTATGCCACACCTGCGGCTCGCCATTCAGCTGCGCGAGCTGCACGTCCGTCTGCCGCCCCGCATGCCACAGCAGCCAGGCGATCGAATTCGTATGCCCACCCGCGTGCGCGTTCAACGCCCCTTCGGGCAGAGTGTCTATGAGGGATTTCGCTTCGGTGGCGGGTCGGCTTGCGGCTTCACGCAGAACATCGCGGGCATCCATAACGACTCCTTCATGCGAGGGTAAAAACGTCTACCACCAGTCTAGATTTCAAGGCGTAGAGACGCTTCTATTTTGAGGCTATTTAAGCTACGAAACACAAAGCAACCCGCAGGAAGGGATGCACTTCTGCCAGTTACCGCGCCGCCCCCCACGTCATATGCAGACAATATAATGACCAGTGGAGAATATGTTTTAGGTGGACCGATTTAGGACCTGAGGAGGTAGAGATCGTTGACTATCACTGACAAAATTGCGCCAATTCATCCCGGAGAAGTCCTGCTGGAAGACTTTATTGAAGGGTTTGGGATTACCCAGAATAAGGTGGCGGTGGCAATCGGCGTGCCGCCCCGGCGCATCAATGAGATCGTACACGGCAAACGAGGAATCACAGCCGATACAGCTGCGCGCCTTGCCCGCTACTTTGGCACAACACCGCAGTTTTGGCTGAACCTGCAAACCACGTATGAGCTCGATATGGTGGAAGACCTCAAGGGTGGGCAGATAGCGGCAATCCAACCGCTCAAGGTGGTGTCGCGGTAGCTTACACCCCCGCTGCTGGGTGTAAAAAGAGCCTTTATGTGAATAAAGCGTTGAAAATCCCGCTTTATTCACATAAAGGCTCTTTTTAGGCTGCATAAGATAAGGTAGACGGCCCCGCCAGTGCAGCGTCAAAAAACTTAATGTTTTCTTGCAAAAACCAGGAATAAATGCCACACG
>ERZ773073.852-NODE-852-length-15290-cov-3.262882_pt1 | contig 15290 bp, 14 predicted proteins | sample MGYA00580616_ERZ773073 | MGnify/ENA primary metagenome ERZ773073 (study PRJEB29015, sample SAMEA2737960) | human oral metagenome | biome: human oral; feature: human-associated habitat; material: dental | place: China | collected 2131 ...
CTTAATTACTGCTTCTGGGAGTCACTTTAGAACATTGTGTTTACAGCCACACGTAGATACAGGGATTATTAAATTGACATCTAAAGGTTATCAAGTGGTAGCAGGGTTCGTCACTGGTAAACATCCAACAAGCGAATTTTTATGCACGTATTAGCCCATGCAGCTCGAGTAAAAGTGGATCCAAATCACCGTGTTGTAATCCATAATCATGCGACCAATATCGCTGTATATTCATTGTTAGATGAAGTAACAAGTGAATCATTAACACTTGATTTGTGGTCAGTCCTAACTGAGTCAATCGTAGTATTCCATGATGGAATTGCGGTTTTACCTTGGGAAGTTCCAGGGACTCAATTGATTGGTGTTGATACAGCACGCGAACTTGAAACACATCGTCTAGTAGTTTGGGCGAAGCACGGAGTGCTTTCGACTGGTACAGATTACCAAGATTGCTTCGGTTTAATCGAAACAGCTGATAAAGCAGCTCATATTGCATTAGAATTGAAACGTGTAAGCGGAAAAAGTGTCAGTGAAAACAATGTATTATCAAAAGCAGATTTAAAGAAAATTTGTGATGTTCTTGGAGTAGAGGGCAAGTACTTAAACGACTAATCTTAGTTTGTACAAATGTAAAAATGATGAATCATAAAAATAGAATTTCAAAAAAATATTTAACCTATTTTCTATTATAAAAACACCGATGCAATTGCATCGGTGTTTTTGTATGATGCCAAAGGGATTCGAACCCCCGACCTAGCGTTTAGGAAACGCTTGCTCTATCCTGCTGAGCTATGACATCTTGTTACCTTAATTGAACCACACAACCCCGTCATCTGTCCATACACAGTTACTAATTCTTAACTTAAATGAGCATTGACAATCTTCATCCTCACAGCAAATCGAATCATAGAACACAATCATTTTTTGTTCTATTTTTAAGGCTTAGAGAGTATTTATGCTATGAAAAGGAAGATGGAGTCCCTTGGGATTCTATGGTAGGAGTAAGAGTGATTGGTAACTGATGCGAATTTGAGACTCTAGGAATTTATTCCGTAGAGACTCATTGAGGCTCAGTAGGTGAGAGACTTCGGCTCGAACCGGTACAGCTCTTATCCCTACCATGAAGATATCTCAAAGAGACGGAATCCAAAGACTTTCTTTGGTGAGTTGGTTTGTGATGAAATGGTGCGGTTATAGTAGCTGTATTAGGGAATCGCATTGAATGTGAATTAGCTGGAGTTATGAAGTGACTCCTTACTCCAGCTTTGAAGCTTCAAAGGTGCAAGACCAAGGCTTGCACCGGTGCCCTAATATAGCCACTATAACGAAACGCACCATTTCCAAAAACAAACCAACAGTGCAATAAAAAACCACCAAAGAAAATCTTTGGCAGTTTTAGGTGCATCTATTTAGTTTGCTGATTGACGGCGTGAAGATTGCCAATGCGAGTACAGACGGAAAATCGAATCGACCGTAAAGATAGCCAGTGCAATCATCCCAGCGGTAATCATCGTTTGCCCAAAGAAGAATTTCCCTTTTTCAACATCGCCCACAAAGAAGGCGTATACGGTACGGTACATGCCGGCACCAGGAACGAGTGGGAAAAATCCAGGGATAAAGAATACTGTTACAGGAGCTTTGAAATAGCGTGCTGCTATATGCGATAAGAACGCAATGGTAAGGCCGCTATAGTAAGTCGCTAGTTGTAATCCAGAACTGTCCAAGAAGAAGAGATAAACAAACCAGCCAATGCCTCCAATAATCGAAATATGAATGAGGAGTCGTTTTGGCGCTTCAAAGACAATACAACTAAAGTAGACGGCGATAAGAGCACTAATTACTTGATAAATCATAAGGGGTTTGCACCTCCTGCTAACACGAGTCCCAGAGCAACAGCAATAGCAACGGAAAGAGCTGTCACAAACGCTTCAATCGCTCGAGCCGCTCCTGAGTTGTAGTCTCCTCGTAATGTATCGCGAATTGCATTTGTAATGGCGGTTCCAGGAACAGCTGGCATGATTAATCCGACAATGGAGATGCCAATTCTAGCATCCGGAACGAAATGTTTCTGAATCAAAATGATAATGACAATTGCTGGAATAATCGACAGGAGGTTCAACACGAATGTTCCTAATTTTAATTTTGGATCTAACTTATAAATAAATGGCATGATAATCGCTGCTACTGCTGCAATGATTAGTTCAATTGGCGCTGCTCCAAATAGAGCAGCGTAGAACCCGCACATCAGAATCAGGCCAACATCTTTTAGCCACTGTGGATATTCGGATTCTTTTAAGTCTTGTAATCGTTGATAAGCCGTATCGAGGTCAATTTCCTTTGTCACTAATTGACGAGAGATGGCGTTAACTTTATAAATACGGTTTAAGTTCGTGTCTCGATTTGGAACACGGCGGATTTCTGTAATAGAATCGATACAGTCATCATCGAGAGTCGCAAAGATTCCAGTCGCCATCGCGAAGGCTTCGCAAGTTTCAAAGTTTGATGTGGAGAGAATATAGTTCATCGTTTCTTCCACGCGATATGATTCCGCATTACATTCGAGCATAATTTGACCAGCCAGAATAGCGGTATCCATTAGTTTTTTAGCATATGATCGCACAAAGCCTTCCTCCTTCATTAAATACTCCCTAAGTATAGCATACAAGCCGTGTTTTGCTAAGTAGAAATTTTTTTGAAAAGAAACTGTACTATTTTCATTCTCTTTGAAAATTAGTACAGTTGTTTTTTTGATGATTGTTTTAACATTGTACTGTTTTTTTAAAAGTATTTAGTGTATTATTAAGATAACAAATTTTTGGAGGGATATCCGTGGAATTATTTGAAGAATTATCACTTAAAGTGAAAGGGAAAGACGTTAAAATCGTATTTCCAGAAGGAGATGAACCAAGAATTATTGGTGCAGCAGTTCGTTTATTAGCAGATGGACTTTGCAAACCAGTCTTACTTGGAAATGTGGATGCTATTAACGAAGTAGCAGATGCTCGTGGATTTAACATTTCTCATTTAGAAATTATCGATCCTGAAACTTATGCAGACGATAAATATGCTGAAATGGTAGAAAGCTTCGTAGCACGTCGTAACGGTAAAGTATCACAAGAAGATGCTGAAAAATTATTACGTGACGTAACTTACTTCGGTACAATGATGGTATACATGGGCTTAGCAGACGGTTTAGTATCTGGTGCGGTTCACTCAACAGGGGACACTGTACGTCCAGCGTTACAAATCATCAAAACAAAACCAGGTGTCTCTCGTACAAGTGGTGCGTTCATCATGATCAACAGCGACAAATCTAAGAAATACTTATTCTCAGACTGCGCAATCAACATCAACCCTAACGCACAAGAATTAGCTGAAATCGCAGTTGAATCTGCTAAAACAGCTGAATTATTCGGTATCGAACCAAACGTTGCAATGTTAAGTTTCTCAACAAAAGGTTCTGCTAAATCTGAAGAAGCATTAAAAGTAGCTGAAGCAACTAAAATCGCTCAAGAATTAGCTCCAAACTACAACATCGACGGTGAATTACAATTCGATGCTGCGTTCGTACCTAGCGTAGGTAAACAAAAAGCTCCAGACTCACCAGTAGCTGGACAAGCAACAGTATTCGTATTCCCAGAAATCCAATCAGGAAACATCGGATACAAAATTGCACAACGTTTCGGTAACTTCGAAGCAATCGGACCAATCTTACAAGGATTAAACAAACCAATCTCTGACTTATCACGTGGATGTAACGAAGAAGACGTCTACAAATTAGCAATTATTACTGCTAATCAGGCTTTAATGGAGAACTAGGATGTGAGACATCGCGCTCAGAAATCGACCACTGGACCGGAACGACGGAAGGAACGTGAAACGTTCTGCGTACGTTTCGGGAAGTGGACGTGATTTCTGCGATGGCGAACTCAACTTCACGAAAACGACTCGCACCGCGAGTCGTTTTTCAATTTATATAGGCTTATTAGATGTTCTTGAATCATGAATGATGAAAAGAACATCAATAAGCTACTGCGAGATGTGAGAGAAGAGTCGTGCAGATATTCCGGGAAGCAAAACTTCACAGTGCGAAGTTTTGGTCCTACGATAGCGAACTTATTCGAACTTTCGTATTTTAATTTTACTCAAAAAAATTTTTATCATTATAACGTATACATTATAATGATATTTTTAAATTTCATTTCAAAACAGTATAATATCAACGTTTCTAAAAGTTTTTTGTTTTAAAAAATAAAAATATTTTTCTGAGCAGATAAATTGATTTAACATTTAAGTGATGATAATCTAAATTCACTCCCAAGAGAGAAGACGTCACTTTCTTGGTCAAATCATTTACAAAAAGAGGAAAAGAATATGAAAAACATTTTATTTGTAGTAGGTAGCTTACGTAAAGGTAGCTTCAACCACCAATTAGCTGAGAAAGCAGAACGTATTTTAGAAGGGAAAGCAACAGTCACTTACCTAGATTACTCAAACCTTCCATTAATGAACCAAGACTTAGAAACTCCAGTATTACCTGAAGTACAAGCAGCTCGCGATGCATTCGGAAAAGCGGATGCAGTATGGATCTTCTCACCAGTTTATAACTTTGCAATTCCTGGAACAGTGAAAAACTTATTAGACTGGATGAGCCGTGCATTAGACTTATCTGATACACACGGACCTTCAATTTTACAAGATAAAGTTGTAACGGTATCAGCAATGGCAAACGCAGGACATGAACCATTATTTGCTGCTTATAATGCATTATTACCATTCATCCGTATGCAAGTAGTGGGTGAATTTACTGGCGCTAAAATTAACCCAGAAGCTTGGGGAACAGGCGTTGTGACTTTAGATGAAGAAGTCGTAACAGGACTTGAAAAACAAGCTGAAGCATTATTAAATGCATAATTTAAACGAATAACTGAACTTTTAAAAGCAGTCTCTTTTGATAGGGGCTGCTTTTTTGAACAATATGCGAACAGACATTTGCCCTAGACCTTCCTGTTATGCTAAAATTGTACTGATATAGACATAAAAAGGAGCATCATTCATGTATGAATATTTAAATGGAGAGTTAGCGCATATCTTACCAACAGCAATTGTTATCGATGTGCATGGCGTAGGGTATCAAGTGGTTTTTGCAAACCCATACCGCCTACAAGATTCTCTGAAAAAACAAATAAAAGTGTTAGTACAACAAGTTGTTCGTGAGGATTCCATTACCTTATATGGATTTATTTCAAGCGAAGAACGCGAACTATTCCAACGATTAATTAGCGTTTCTGGTATCGGTCCAAAGAGTGCGATGAGTATTTTAGCAAATGACGATACAGAAGGTTTCGTGAATGCTGTAGAAAGTGGGAATGTCACTTATTTAACAAAATTCCCTGGCGTTGGAAAGAAAACAGCACAACAAATTATTTTAGACTTGAAAGGGAAGTTTGAAGTACTTCCTGAAGAGGCAACAAAAGCAGTTGTTTCAACAAACCAAGCAACTCTTGAAGAAGCAAAAGAAGCCTTACTTGGCCTTGGCTATTCTGCAAAAGAAATTACGAAGATTTGGAAGTCGCTGGAAGCTGCTGCTCCAAGTACGACGCAAGAGGCATTAAAAGTAGCCTTTAAACTATTGATGAAATAATGGAGGATTATCGTGGAGGAAGAACGTTTTATTGACGGAAACCCGCTTGACGAAGGGGAAGTACAAGCCGAATTATCACTAAGACCACAGAAGTTGCAACAATATATCGGTCAACAAAAAGTAAAAGAAGAACTGGCTATCTATATTCAAGCGGCGCGTTGTCGTTCTGAGGCCTTGGATCACGTGTTACTATACGGGCCTCCAGGACTTGGGAAGACGACCTTAGCGATGGTGATTGCTAACGAATTAGAAGTCGGCATTAAGACGACGAGTGGTCCTGCGATTGAACGCCCAGGGGACTTAGTGGCTCTCTTAAACGACTTAGAAGCCGGAGATGTCTTATTTATCGATGAGATTCACCGCTTGCCACGTGTCGTGGAAGAGATGTTGTATTCTGCGATGGAAGATTTCTTCGTAGATATCGTGGTGGGTCAAGGACCAACTGCGCATCCGGTCCATTTTCCATTACCACCGTTCACGTTGATTGGGGCGACGACTCGTGCAGGGGCTCTTTCTGCACCGCTTCGTGACCGTTTTGGAATTGTGGAACATATGGAGTATTACGATGAAGCCTCACTTTCTGAAATTGTAAAACGCAGTGCAAATGTTTTTGATAGTGAAATTAAAGACGAGGCAGCTCTTGAGATTGCGCTTCGTTCGCGTGGAACACCGCGTATTGCCAACCGTCTCTTGAAACGTGTGCGTGATTTTTCTCAAGTGTATGAAGAAGGCATGATTTCAAAAGAGATTACGCAGCAAGCATTGAAGGTCTTACGTGTAGATGCTAAAGGGCTTGACCATATTGACCGTAAATTGTTAACGGCGATGATTGATTTATACGATGGTGGCCCAGTTGGACTTGGTGCCATTGCGGCAAATATTTCAGAAGATGCGGAAACTATTGAAGATATGTATGAACCGTATTTATTGAAAATTGGATTTTTAAAACGCACATCACGCGGTCGTGTGGTGACGCCTGAAGGATATGCTCACTTAGGGCGCTTGTATCCTTTATCGTAAGAAAGGAACTAGAAATGAATTATACAACAAAAGATTTTGACTTCGATTTACCCGAAGAATTAATCGCACAAACCCCATTGAAAGACCGTACGTCTTCACGTTTATTAGTGGTGGATAAAACCACACATAGTATTGAAGATAAACATTTTTCTGACCTTTTAGAAGAGTTGGAAGGAGGAGATACACTGGTTGTCAATAACACGCGTGTATTGCCAGCACGTCTTTATGGAACGAAAGAAGAAACGGGCGCTCATATTGAGGTCTTACTATTAACGAATACGGAAGGCGACAAGTGGGAAACGCTTGTGAAACCTGCAAAACGGATGAAAGTCGGTAGTGTTGTTACTTTCGGAGATGGCCGACTTAAAGCAACCGTTGTCGAAGAATTAGAGCAAGGTGGACGTATTATTGAGTTTTCTTACGAAGGGGTATTTCTAGAAGTGTTGGAATCTCTTGGTGAAATGCCATTACCACCTTATATCAAAGAACGTTTAGAAGATAAAGAACGTTACCAAACAGTGTATGCGAAAGAAAATGGATCTGCAGCTGCACCAACAGCTGGATTGCATTTTACCGAAGAGTTAATGCAACAAATTCGTGATAAGGGTGTCAATATTGTTCCAGTAACATTGCACGTTGGCCTTGGAACCTTTAGACCCGTTTCTGTGGATTCGCTAGAAGACCATAAGATGCATTCTGAGTATTACAATGTATCAAAAGAAACTGCAGATATGATTGAAGCGACAAAGAAAGCTGGTAAACGAGTGATTGCAGTAGGGACGACTTCGATTCGTACGTTAGAAACGGTTGCTAGAGACAACGATGGGCATGTGGTGCCTGCGAGTGGGTGGACGGATATTTTCATCTCACCTGGATATGAGTTTCGTGTGGTGGATGCGTTTGTAACGAATTTCCACTTGCCAAAATCAACGCTTGTGATGCTTGTCAGTGCTTATCTTGGACGTGAATTCACACTAGAAGCGTATCAGCACGCCATCGAAGAACGTTACCGCTTCTTTAGTTTTGGTGATGCAATGTTTGTGCATAAATAAGAGAAATTGACCGAAGGTCAAATATTGAAGCATAGGGATGTCTTCATGGTAGTGGTAATAGTTGCACCGGTGGGAGCCAAGGTCTCCCGCCTACCGAGCCTCAAAGAACCTCTTGAAAATTTATTTTCTAGAGGTTCTAATTCACATCGGTTACTGATCGCTATTACTCCTACCATAGAATCCCTATGCTTCTTCGTTTGACCTTGGTCTTTTGTGCAATTTATACAGAAACCTGTCTAAATAAGCAATAACTGAAAAAATCGAAGCTAATTGAAAGAAAATTAGCTTCGATTAATTTTTTATAAAATATAAACCGAGAGAGAAAATTAGAGTTTGCCAAGCTGGGATTAATAGATATTCTAAGAATATACTATATGATTCAAAAGAACCAAAGTAATGTTGCTGAAAGTATAGCATCATAAATGTGATTGTAGAAATAAACATGAACGAGAGTAAAATTTTTACGGTGGAAATTTGTTTATTAATGGAAATTAGTGGGAATAGTGGTAGTAAGTATATTCCACTGAAAATGAAAAAAAGAATTATGAAGTTCGATTCTGAAGTCATAATATTATAATTATCAGGTTTAGGGGGATCCACTACTAAAGCTATAAACGATAATATTATCCAAAAAAAATGATATGCAACACAATAACTAACAAATTCTTTTATAGAGTGTATTTTTTTCATAGATATTGTTCTCCTATCGAATTATCAAAGTAACTATACCGCTATCATCACTAAATATCCACTGTATTTAAGAAAAATTAATGCTTCTCTTGAATATTCAGTTGATGTGCGAGAATATGTGTTCACCAAAGAATAAAGGATTATCTGCAGTATGTTCCGTAAAGGGATTCCCACAGATAATGCACATATCGAAGGCTTCCAGTCTTTCCTAAAGTGCGAAGCTTCTACATAAAAGATGAAGTAATAACTTCTTCTAGTGTGATTTTGTGATAGATAGAATTTCAACGTGTAAAAAGCGATGTAATTTCGAAGTGTTAAAACAAATAAAAAACAGAAGTTAAGTTTCAAAGCTTAACTTCTGTTTTCTTTTGATTTCATAAACACATGTTGGATGATAAAGATAGCTGCAGTTACGAGCACTCCTACGATTACGGCACTTTGTACGTTGTAAGGTGTTTGAGAGAGTGCACTTCCTAAATAATAGGTCACTTGGCTAAGTATCAATCCCCATATGATGGTAACAATATATTTCACGGACAACCCTTCTTTCATTTCCCATTATAGTACAAGCTAGATTCTTTTGACAATAGATGGGCTAGAAAACTTTCCAAATGGGAGCACGAAAGGGGAAGATATGCTATAATAAGGCGACAAATATGAGAGGAGGAGCCCTATGCCATTTACAACATTACAAGTGTTCAGTAGCTATTCGTTACTCAAGAGTACGATTCGTTTAAATGCATATGTAGAAACTGGAAAACTATTAGGTTACAAGCAACTCGCTTTAACAGATGATGGAGTTCTACATGGTGCTGTTGAATTTTATGAGCGTTGTATCGCAAATGGTATTCAACCGATTTTAGGATGTACTTTCGAAGTCGCTTGGAAGAGTGATTCCTCTAAAAAAGAAATGGTTATCGTTTATGCAAAAGGCGAAAAAGGATACGAATCCCTCCTGAAACTCTCAACCCTTTATCAACAAGGATTAACTTGGACTAAGGAAATGACAGAGTGGGTTAAAAGCCACAGTACAGATGTAAAATTCGTCCTTCCTCCGATGGATAGTGAATGGGTTGCTGCTCATTCGAAAGGTAGACAGGGAGCTGTTCTTCGCGCTGTGAAGGAAGAGTTCTCTGGAGTAGAAATTGCTGTAGGGATTACACGTGAAATGGTTGAACGTGGTGAGTTCCAACAAATGCGTTTAGAGATTGAAACATCTGGTGTGATTCCAGTTGCGTTTAGCGTCTCTCGTTATTTAAACACAACAGATTATTTCCCGTGGAAAGTTCTTCAAGCTATTCGATTAGGTGAAACACTTTCGTTCACGCAACAAGATGCTACAGGCAGTGAATCTTTACCGGAAGCAACGTCGATGACGAAAGTTTTCCAATTAGCAGAAGATGGAGTGTTGTTATCAAATCTAGAACATTTTACGAGCGATTTAGCCGTGAAAATTCCTCTACAAGATACAATGCTTCCAAAATTCAAGGTTCCACAAGGAAAGACAAGTGCACAATTCCTTTATGAATTATGTGAAGCGTCCATGCTTGAAATGGGTGTGACAACACCAGTTTATGTGAATCGTCTTAAAGAAGAATTAACCGTTATTCATGATATGGGGTTTGATGATTACTTCCTTATCGTTTGGGACATTATGCGTTTCGCTCGTGAACAAGGCATTCAAACAGGTGCTGGGCGTGGTTCTGCGGCAGGTTCTTTAGTTTCTTACCTTTTACGAATCACGGGTGTGGATCCGATTCATTACAATTTATTATTTGAACGTTTCTTAAATCGTGAGCGTTATACAATGCCCGATATCGACTTGGATTTTCCTGATGATAAGAGGGAAGATATTTTAGCGTATATTGTTTCGAAATACGGTAATCAAAATGTAGCGCAGATTGTGACTTTTGGTACGCTTGGTGCGAAACAAGTCATTCGAGATGTCTGTAAAGTTTTTGGTGAAAATATTATCACCGTTCAAAAGTTTACGAATAATATTCCAAGTCAAGGAAAAGTGACGTTGGAACAAATGTATAAACAAAATAAGGCGTTTAGAGAGCATGTTGAAAGCACTGAACGTAATCGTCAATTATACCAAGTGGCAAAATCCCTTGAAGGACTTCCACGTCATTCTTCAGTCCATGCGGCAGGGGTCGTTTTATCCCAAGAGGAGTTAACGAAGACAGTTCCTTTAATGAAACGGGATAAGCATTATGGAACGCCTCTTTTAGAAACAGATTGGATGTTGACGCAGTATGCGATGCAGGCCGTTGAAAAAGTAGGTCTATTAAAAATGGACTTGCTGGGCTTAAGTAACTTATCTCTGTTACATAGAGCCGTTCAACAAACACAAAAGATGACGAAGAAGAAACTTGACGTGACGAAGATTCCTTTAAATGATCCGCGTACATTCGAGTTATTCCAAAAGGCGCAAACGAATGGAATTTTCCAATTCGAGTCTGATGGAGTTCGACGTGTCTTAAAAGACATGAAACCAACGGAATTTGAAGATTTAGTAGCCGTATTGGCATTGTATCGTCCAGGTCCGATGGAACAAATTCCACATTTTATTAATCGTAAAAGGGGAACGGAAATTGTTCAATATCCACATGTGTCGCTTCAGAAAATTCTAGAGCCAACGTATGGTATTTTAGTGTATCAAGAACAAATTATGCAGGCGGCTAGTGAAATGGCAGGATTCTCACTAGGAGAGGCAGATATTTTACGTCGTGCGATTGGTAAGAAGAATAGTGACGCGATTGCTGCACAAAAAGAGAAGTTTGTTCAAGGAGCACTTTCAAAAGGATATAAGAAAGAAGATGCGGTGACCGTATATGATTATATCGAGAAGTTCGCCAATTATGGATTTAACAAATCTCACGCGGTGGCTTATGCGATGCTTTCTTATCAATTAGCGTACTTGAAAGCCAACTATCCAACAGCATTCTTTACAGCATTATTCCAAAATGCAAGTGCGAAATCCTCAAAACTACAAGATTATCTTGTGGAGGCACGCCAATTAGGCATTAAGATTCTTGCGCCAAGCGTCAATCGTAGTTTCGCAGATTTTGTGGCTGACGATAGTGGAGTCATTGTTGGTCTAAATAATATTAAGGGCATTCGCCGAGACTTTGTTGAAAGTATCGTGAAAAATCGTTATGAGTACGGGCCTTTTAAAGGATTCCAAGACTTTGCGTACCGAATGGGTGCACAATTTACAAAAGAGCCGTTATTATTGGCGTTAATTAATGCAGGTGCTTTTGATGAATTCGGCGATACTAGAGCAACACTAAAGGCAAATGTCGAAAAAGTGACAAAGAGTGTGAAGTTCCATGGGTTGAATTTATCTCTAGACGAAGATTTAGAGGTAACTTTTACTCAGTTAGAAGAAGAGCCGCTGTTACAACGTATTGAAGAAGAAATTAAAGTACTTGGCTTCTCCGTATCTCCACATCCATCGAATAAGTATAAATCGCTTGTCGATAGCGGATTTGTAACTCCGGTTCAGACAGTATTTGAAGAGGGGTATATTCGTTGTATTGGATTAATCGTTGATATTCGTAAGATTTCAACAAGAAAAGGGGAGCAGATGGCGTATGTAACCCTTCAAGATGCTTCAGGGATGATAGATGTTGTTGTCTTCCCGTCAACTTTAGCGGAGGTGTATCAATACCTTCAAGAAAATACAATGGTGTTTATGGAAGGTCGCGTGAAAAGAGGGCAAAAGGGACAATGGCAGTTGCAGTTGAACCGCATGTATCCGATGAGCTTTGCAGATAAGTTGCTGGAAGACTCAACAAAGAGATTACAAATCGCGATTCGTCTTGAAAAACATAATGCTGAGGTTTATGCTCAAATTAAGCAATTAGTCGAGAAGTATAAAGGGGTCACACCTGTCGAATTATTCCTCGTGAATAGTAAAACGCTCGTAAAGAATTCTTTTGCAAACGGTGTAAATCTTGAATCAAAAATAATACCTAGCCTTATCGACATTTTAGATAAAGAATGTATAAAAATTGTAAATGGAAAAAGTTTATGAAAATGAAAGACATTTCCTTCTAAAAGTGATAGAATAAGTACGAATGGGCTTGTTCCAGTTAAAAAAATTATCTAAGAGGTGAATCTTTGTGAAACGCATTGCTGTTTTAACAAGTGGAGGAGATGCTCCAGGTATGAATGCCGCTGTACGTGCGATTGTACGTAAGGGTATTTATGAAGGGTTTGAAGTCTATGGGATTAACTATGGATATGCCGGTTTAGTAGCTGGTGATATTCGTAAATTAAATCCATCAGACGTAAGTGACTTAATTGGTCGTGGGGGTACATTCTTGTATTCTGCACGTTATCCTGAATTCGCAAACCGCGAAGGTCAAGAAAAAGGAATCGAACAATTAAAGAAATTCGGTATTGAAGGTCTAGTTGTTATCGGTGGTGACGGAAGCTATCAAGGTGCCGTTGCTTTAACAAAACTTGGTTTCCCAACAGTTGGGGTTCCAGGAACAATCGACAATGATATTCCAGGTACGGAATATACAATCGGTTTTGATACAGCAATCAATACTGTATTAGAAGCATTAGACCGTCTTCGTGATACTGCGACATCACACGTTCGTACGTTTATCGTTGAAGTTATGGGTCGTCGTGCTGGAGATATTGCACTTTGGACAGGGGTTGCCAGTGGTGCAGAACAAATTTTAATTCCTGAACAAGGTTTTGATTTAGAGGAAGTTGCTAAAGAAATCAAACAAGGCCGCTTAAACGGTAAGAAGCATACATTAATCCTTCTTGCAGAAGGCGTAATGTCAGGTGACGAACTTGCGAAAAAACTACGTGAATACGATAGTGATTTCCATACTCGTGTAACAGTACTTGGACACGTACAACGTGGTGGTTCTCCATCAGCGCGTGACCGTGTTCTTGCGAGCCGTATGGGTGCTAAAGCAATTGATTTATTAAAAGAAGATATTGGTGGCGTGTGTGTTGGTATTAAAGCTGAAGAAATTATTTACAGCGATATCGTTGAAACATTAGCAAAGGGCAAACATTTACCTAACTTAGAGTTGTATCAACTAAATAAAGAAATTTCATTCTAAAACTAAAGGAGTCAACATAAAATGAAAAGAACTAAAATTGTATGTACTATTGGACCTGCTAGTGAAGCGCCAGAAAAATTAGCAGCATTAGCAGAAGCAGGAATGAACGTTGCACGTCTAAACTTCTCACATGGGGACCATGAAGAACATTTAGCTCGTATCAACGCAATCAAAAAAATCCGTGAAGAAACAGGACGCGTTATTGCGATTCTTTTAGATACAAAAGGACCAGAAATCCGTACGCACGATATGGAAAATGGTGCGATTGAATTCCACACTGGCGACGTTGTTCGTATTTCAATGACTGAAGTGTTAGGTACAAAAGAAAAATTCTCTATCTCTTATCCTGAATTAATTAACGATGTTAAACGTGGATCAATCATCCTTGTTGATGATGGTTTAGTAGGTTTAGCAGTTACTGAAGTAGATCATGCAAATGGCGAAATCGTCTGCGTGGTAAACAACAGTGGTGTTGTTAAAAATAAAAAAGGAATCAACGTTCCTGGCGTTAAAACAAACTTACCTGGTATTACTGAAAAAGACCGTGCGGATATTATCTTCGGTATCGAAAACGACATCGACTATATCGCAGCAAGTTTCGTTCGTCGTGCTTCAGACGTTCAAGAAATTCGTGAATTATTAGAAGAACATAACGCAACTCACATCCAAATCATTCCAAAAATCGAAAACCAAGAAGGTATCGACAACATTGACGAAATCTTAGCTTTATCTGACGGCTTAATGGTTGCTCGTGGAGACATGGGTGTTGAAATCGCTGCGGAAGAAGTTCCAATCGTTCAAAAAATGTTAATCAAGAAATGTAACACATTAGGTAAACCAGTTATTACTGCTACTCAAATGTTAGACTCAATGCAACGTAACCCACGTCCAACACGTGCGGAAGTTGGTGACGTAGCAAACGCTATCTTCGACGGAACAGATGCAGTTATGTTATCTGGTGAATCTGCAGCAGGGGATTACCCAGTAGAAGCAGTTCGTACAATGGCAAATATTTGTGTTCGTACAGAACAAGAAATCCGTGTACGTGATAAATTCAAATTAAAAGCATTCAACGAAAACGATGTAGCTGAAGCGATTGGTCGTTCAGTAGCTCATACAGCTAAAAACTTAAAAGTGAAAACAATCGTTGCTGCAACTGAATCAGGACATACTGCGAAAATGATTTCTAAATTCCGTCCTGACGCAACAATCTTAGGTGTAACTTCAACAGAACGTCAACAACGTGCTTTAGCATTAATCTGGGGTGTTAAACCAGTAATCGTTGATCGCGCTAAATCAACTGACGAAATGTTTGATTTATGTCTTCAAGCAGTACGTGACCACCACACTGCTAAAGAAAACGACTTAGTAATCATCACTGCTGGTGTTCCTTTAGGAATTAAAGGTACAACAAACATGATGAAAGTAGCTCGCTTATAATTCATCAAAAAATGAAAGGTTTGAACGAATCTAAAAGGTTTGTTCAAACCTTTTTTCTATGAAATCAGGTGTGCTCGTGTAAGTCGGTCAAAGAATTCATCAGACTCGATAATAAAACAGTCAAAAACACAGGATAAAAATGACTGTAAGCCCTATTTTGTGGTAAAATAAAAGGACAAATGTAAAGAGAAGGAGGTTTGTTATGACAAGTGAATTATCGACCGTTGTTCAAGCCATTATCACGGATGAAAATGAGAAGTACTTTTTCGTTCAAAAGAGTGGAGAAACATTCCGTCTAAAAAAAGACGATACTACAGAATCACTCAAAATTGGAGATGGAGTAACGGG
>ERZ773073.854-NODE-854-length-15247-cov-9.096827_pt1 | contig 15247 bp, 15 predicted proteins | sample MGYA00580616_ERZ773073 | MGnify/ENA primary metagenome ERZ773073 (study PRJEB29015, sample SAMEA2737960) | human oral metagenome | biome: human oral; feature: human-associated habitat; material: dental | place: China | collected 2131 ...
TGGTGAGCGGCACCCGCCGCGTGCTGCGCAGCGAGTCTCCGGACGTCACCGGGTCCGCCGCGCCCTGAGAGGACCCGGTGGAGCGATCGGCGCTGGCATCTGGAGTCGGCCTCAAGCGCTGGACGACGGTCCGGGCGGTCCCGGCGCCTCCTGTCAACCCCAGTACAGGAACTGACCCCTAGGAGCGTCACGAAGGGCGCCGGTGAGGTCTCCCGTCGTGGACGACGATCACGATTGGTGTCATCTAAAACAACATAAGATCTTCTAAGATGGTCAAATAGAAGATAGATCTATCATAAGGTCTGGCTATTGAAATATTCAAGAATATAATAGTTTGAGCATCGCAAGGTTTTTCGCGGCAATTATTTGTACTTTGTGAGGCTGGCTGTCGGCGGGCCCTGAGCGTAGACTTTCACCGCTGCTCTGCCCGCAGAGGCGCTCCCCGGCTTTGACGGTCAGCAGACACCATGATCCTCAGTCCCTGGACCCACGGAGATATTTTTCTATGAGCATGGATATTTTCTTGGTGCTGGAGCTGTCCGGCACGGGAACCCCGTGGCCGCGTTCTTCCCGGAGTTCCGTCGGTACATGCGAGTGATATTGTTTGAAGATTTATAAGGACTGCCCTCTTAGTGACTGTGTCCCCGATTAGGAAGGTAAGGTCAGTGGTGAGCTGGATATCCAACTTTCTCTCGATTCTGGGCGGAGCCGATCCTGACGTCCTTAAGCATGCGCGATCCGAACGGAACACCTTTATCGGGCTGGGTCTGGTCATGCTCGGCACCGCGTTCGTGGCAGCGCTGTCCATGATGTTTGCTCTCCGCAACGCGGTCCTCGTCGTGGTCGACCCCCAGACGGGAGCGGCAGCGGCAAGCCAACCAGGCAGCCGTCTGGTGGCGTCCATTGTCCTGGGCCTCCTGTGGGGCGCTCTGATCCTCGTCCTGGACAGGGCGCTCATTAAGACGATGCAGGGGATCGCGGGATTAGGGCGGGCAGTAAAGTACGCGTTTCCAAGGATCGTTCTGGCGCTCTTCATAGGCGTGGTGGTGTCAACCCCCATTACGCTGCAGGTCTTTCACAGTGAGGTCAGCGCCGAGGTTAAGGCGTATCAGGACGACCTGATCCGTGATAGCAGGGAGGCAGCCGAGAACGGTTCCACCAAGAAGGACCTGGAAGCAGTCAATCAGCAGATCAACGCACAGCAGAAGATCGTCAACGAAGGCCCCGCCGGCCTGACGTCGCCGGAGCTGGAGCAGGCGAAGACGGAGTACGCGGCCGCCGAAGCCAAGCTAAAAAGCGCCAAGGATGCGCGTGAGCAGGCTCATGAAGTCTATATATGCGAGCAGAACGGTCAGAGTTGCGGTGGTCGCGCAAGTGGGATCCCCGGTAATGGCCCTGCTGCTGAAGCAAGAAAAGCTGAATACGAGCAAGCCAATAAGAATGTTGTGAACGCGGAGACGGAAAAGCAGAAGGCTCAGGATAACCTGACTGCGGCTCAGGACGCAGTCAGGGAGGCCAATAAGGAGAAGACCGAGCAGGCCGTGCGTGAGGCGAACATAGCGCTCTGCGGCTCCCAGAAGGACAGCGAGGGTAAGGCGGTCAAGGACGACAAGGGGCATGAGGCACAGGATCCCGGATGTCAAGGTGGGCTGATCGCGAAGCGTGACAGGCTCAGCGCCCAGCTGGAGGCGGAGAAGAACGGCGACCTCATCCGGAACAGCTCCGGACTACTCTTCCAGATCATTGCGCTCCACCGTCTCGGCTCGAAAGGCTGGACGCCGTGGCTGTCACATCTCTTCGTCGCAGGCTTGTTTATCTCGATCGAGCTGCTGCCTGTCCTCATTAAGGTGTTCATTGCCGCAAAGGGTGTCACCCAGTACGACAGGATCGCCCGAAAGCTCCAGGACGATGAGTATGACCGGGTTGAGACGACCACCGACCGCGACCAGGAGCAGCGTAACCGGGAGACTCGTCGGGAGAAGGCCATCCGTGATGACATGCTCGACCGGGAGATCGAGCTGGGAAGGACCGCCAACGCGCACGTCGCCAAGGAGATGGAGGAGATTCTGAAGCGTGCGCTGTCTGAGTGGAGCTCGCAGGTGAAGAATGCGGCTGCTGCCAGCCCCGCCCAGCCTGGGGGCAACCGTCCCTCGACTGCACGTAGTACCTCAAACGGCCTTCCGGACGGGAGTAAGATATGAGACAGACAGACATTCCTCCTCAGGTCCCGGGGAGCGCGAACGGTGAGGCGGATGAGCGTATAGTCGGCGTAGTAGTGGTAGCCTGTTCCGAGGGTGTCCGGAGCAAGATCTCACGGGCCTTCCTTAATGCATACTACTCCCTGTCTGTCGACCCGGTCCTCTCGGAGGCCCTCGTTCTCGTCGGACCACAGGGTCTCAAGACCTCCTTGCGGCACAGGGGAACCAGTGCCTTCGGCTCGACTGACGCAGAGCGTATTCGCAAGTCATTTGAGTCCGGGCTGTTGAAGAGTGACCTCGACCAGTTCACTCGCGTGGTCCTGGGTGTCATCGTGGTCGATCACGGGCAGAACCTGGAAACCATTATGATGGGTCTGCGAAGTGCTCCGCAGCTGACTGGCATCCGCATGCAGGTGCGTGGCATCAGCCTCGCGCCGATCTCCGGGGAGCCGATTAAAGGGGTAACCACCCTGGGCCCTGACCAGGGCCCTGACCAGGGCCTTGACCCCCTCATTCTGAGGGTCTGCGAGGAGATCATTGAGTCCTCGCAGTCGTCCACAAGGATGTCGGTACCAGCGCTCGAGCTCGGCAAGGTCTTTAGCTCAGTCAAGATAGGTTCTCGTATCGCGGACGAGGTGGAGCCAGCACGCATGATGGATCAGGAGGAGTCCGCCGCGCACGCGAGGCAGGTGGCTATAGCGTCCTCCGTTGGCACCCAGGAGCACCGTCCTGCTCTCCTGCAGCCCTCTCCCCAGGATCCTTACATGGCCCCAGGAGGGCTTCCTCTGCGACTGACTTACCTGGTCATCGCTAATGGCGTGGAGTCAAAGCCAAAAAAAATACATAACAGGATCGTCGAGCTGGTCGTAGACCTCGACCGCGGACTGACTCCCCACCATAATACGTTTGCGAGCAAGACACGGCTCGTGGCCGCTGGCCAAGGGGAGTCGCGAAGGCCCATTATGCGAGATACCGGAAGCATTGACAAGGCCAGCATCTGGAAGCCCAGCTCTGATTTCCTGGACATGACCAGGGTAATGCGCGAGCTGCTGCAGCTAGTTACTGAGGACATTGAGTCCTGCCAACGGCGCGGGCAGAAGCTTAGCAAGCCCCTGGTCCTGTTTATCCTACCAAATGCGACTATGTCGGGAGAGCGTTGCCTGAAACTGTACCGTAGTCTCAAGGAACGTGCCGACATCGGCTGGCTGATCACGGACAAGGACGCCCCTGGACCGAATGCGGAGGTAGACGGACAGCGGGTCGTGACCGACAAGTTTGATGTCGTCAACGAGCTGCTGTACAAGGTAGGGTATCCGCAGGAGTTCCCCGTCGCCCCGTCAGTTCAGGAGGAACCGTCACGCAGTATTCTGAGAAGAGGTCTCGCAAAGGTATTCAGACGTACCGCACCGTCGGACCAGGACACCCACTAACAAGTATCACACCCCCGCACCTCAGCACACAGTACATAAGGAGAAGAGAATCATGACTGAAGTTTCCGAGGTCCCAGAGTCGTCGTTCAAGGAGCAACTGGTCATGCCCTTCTACATCATCTGCGACGCCTCCGCCTCCATGAGCGCCGACCTGCCGGATCTGCAGGCTAACCTGGAGGAGCTGGTGACGTCTATCAGCAGCGATCCGGTTGTTGAGGACACGACAATGATCAGCATTATCGCGTTCGGAACCGAGGCGAAGACGCTGGTCCCGCTCACCCCTGCGGGAGACATTGTTACGGTGCCGACTCTAAGCATCATGGGGGGCACCTCGTACTCCAGTGCGTTCAAGGAGTTTAGCAGGCGATTCCCTGAGGACTTCAAGCGCCTCAGGGCCGAAGGGTCAAAAGTGTATCGTCCGTGCGTGTTCTTCCTCACAGATGGAGAGCCGACCGACCCCGGGGAATGGGAGAGCACGTTCCAGGATCTGATCGCCTGGGACCCTAAGACCGGGACAGGTAACAAGCGTTACCCGTACATTGTGTCGTACGGGTTCAGGGACGCTACTGAGCAGATTATGAAGAAGATCGCGTACCCCAATTTCGGAAGAAAGCTGGGGGCGTGGTTCATGGCCCGGACAAACAATGTGCGCGCGCTGCTTGAGTCAATGATCGGTACGATCGGGAAGACGATTATCAGCTCAAGCTACTCGATCGGGCAGGGTGAGCCTGAGCTCATGATCCAGGCGCAGCCCAGCTCTGAGTTCCGGTCCGGAAACCCTGATATTCTTGAATGATAAAGGTGGGATAGTGTGATCGCTATCGGTCCGCCAGGGAGAGCGGCGAATGAGATCGGAGGCGGAGTCCCTCCTGCTGAGCCGTGGCCGCCTGACATTGCGGCCTCAGAGTATGAAGTCGGTCCTTTTACCGTGCGGGCCGGTTCTGTTCGCGGCATCCTGCACCGGCACCCGCGTAATAGTGAGCCCAGGCAGGACGCGTACGGGTTGATGTATGACCAGAGGACTAGGACCCTCATTGTAGTGGTCTGTGACGGGGTGGGTGAGTTCAAGTACTCCCACGAGGCCGCGGCGCACGTGTGCCGTGAGCTCCCCTGGTATTACCTGAAGTCCGGTAGCTGGAACAGTGCGTTCTTCGAGGCCAACAACTCCCTCATGCGTCTGGTAGAGTCGTGGCCAGGCTCAACTGGACGCGATAACGACCTCATGGCCACCACGGTCGTGGCTGCTTCCGTCAGCGCAGGTGATAGTGGGATCTCTGGTGAGATCGCCTGGGTGGGAGACTCCCAGGCCTGGGTGCTGGATGATGAATCGGTGTGGCATCTGGTCGCGCCGGTAAGGTCGGATCAGCCCGACACGGAGGTGGTAGCTGGGCGCACCAGGGCGCTACCGTCGGGCTGTTTGAGTGTGCATACCATATCCTGGCCACCAGGAGGTCGCCGAGTTTTCCTCATGTCTGACGGCGTGGGTACTCCCCTGGAGATGAGCGCGGAGGTACAGAAAACTCTTGCGGAGTGGTGGGGATCCCCGCCGGATCCATACACGTTCGTTCAACAGGTAGGATTCGCCCGACAGTCTTTTATGGACGACAGAACCGCGGTCGGAATATGGATTGACCTACCCGACGCTCCAGAAGACGAGAACAGTGAAGGTAACGTAGCTGGCTACTCGGGTCTTGTGCTTCGCGACAGTAGTAGTGACCAGGAGGACGTCGCGGCATCGGTGGTGGTGTCGTATACAGATCTCGGGGTTGTCGGGTTTACCTCTGATGATGATCTCGGGGAGGTTTTCCGTACCGGGTTCAGGCTTCCTGGGTACCGTGGTCCTCTTGTCTATAAGGAGCTTAGGTCATCTCTGTCCCAGGAGGAGTACTCCCGAGCTATTGGCGGTATGCGTCAGGCGGTGCGGCTCCGTGACTCCATGTCGGATGAGGACCGTTCTTCTCTGGATGAGGTGACCGTGTGGCCCCTGGCCCTGGTAGAGAAAGACGGCGTAGTCAGCGGGTGCCTTATGCCGATGATCCGCCCTGAGCTCTCTATTGAACTGCACCCGCCCGCCACGGGCAGGACGGTCTCAAGGAATCGTGACCTGGCCTGGCTGTGTATGGGGGCGCGGACGGCCATACGCGCTGGGTTCTCGCAGGAGGAGATTGACGAGTTCAGTGGTCTCCTGGTCCGTATGAGGATCCTGGTCTGGCTGGTGCACTCCGTTGCCCTGCTGCACAGTCACGGGGCGGTCTACGGTGATATCAACCTGAGGAGTGCGGTGTTCTGCCTGGGTGAGCATCCTCGTTCTGTTCTCACTAGTTGTGACAGGGTCGCTAGGCTGGATGATATGTCGAGGCGTCAGGCGAACTCCCCGTTCTTCCTGGCTCCTGAGTGCGAGGAGCCAGGAAGTAACCCGTTCGCCCGGGGGAGGGCGCACTTCCAGGACACCCGTACCGACGTCTACAAGCTCGGGCTGTGCGTGGTCCGGTGCCTCTCCCGAGGACACGGCGCTACACAGCTTAACTCAGCGGACCACCTGAGCGACCTGCTGAGCCCGGAGTGCCTTGATGTCGTCAAGGCCTCGCTCAGCCAGGACCCGGACCAGCGCCCCACAGCCAAACAGCTCTACCAGGCCCTGAATGATTTTATTGTTCCCGTTATTCATGAGTTCCGCGTTCTTGACTCGGTAGTGCCGCGGGGCGGGGGCACCATGCTGGTCTGGAACGTGTCTAACGCTACCAAGGCCTTTATCCATGGCCCCAATGGGTCAGTCGTCCCGGTGGACCCGCTCCAGGGACAGCACCCTGTGCAGGTACACGACCCGACTGTGTTCACGCTGGAGATATGCAGAGGCAGTCAGACGGTCCAGCAGGACTCCGATCTCGTCCGAGTTTTCGACGTCCCTAAGTTCGACATTGAAAGCAGTAAGCACTACAGGTCGCTGAGCGCTTCACTTAATACTCCCCGCCTCCCGCCGGTAGATATCTCTCCGATCCTGGAGTCGTTTCCGAGGCGACCTGCCGTGGGAATAGGGGGAGACTCTGCGCCAGAAATCATGCTGCCGTCGATAGAGGACTTTGTCCGACGACTGGACAGGGCGAGCACGGGGTCGTACGAGGCGATAGTGAGTCAGGTCATGCGGTCGTGCCGCTTCCCTGACCTTGAGCGTCAGGCTGGATCTATTAGCCAGCTGATTGCTGACCTCCCTGCCGCGAGCGAGGAGGCCAGGCAGACGATTGAAGGCGCCCAGGAGGGCCTGCGCAGGTCTCTTGAGCAGGGTATCTCCGGTAGCCTCGACCAGGCTGTCGACGATATCTCCAGGCACGTGACGGCCAAGTACGGTGCGGCTAAGCCATGAGATCATTACGTATCAGATTGCTGACAATGACTCGAGTGAGGACACTGGTCGTAGATCCCTGGAATAAGCTCATCACCAGTACCACGAGCTCGTTTCTCGCGCATGCATTCACTAGGCTCGTGTCAGTGAGGGCGCGGCTGCTCTTGCGGCTCAGAGCAGCGGCCTCAGGCGCAGCCGAGCTCGCTCGCTCTGCGCCTAATACTATGCTGTGTGCGTCCTCGGTGTCCGCACTGATGGTCTTCTGGGCGGCATCACGTTTTTACGGCCACGCGGTCTTCGGAATCCTCTCCGCCATGACCGAGGCCGGCATCCTGCTGGCTCTAGGAAGCCTCTCGACCACGACGATGACGGTCCCCGGAAAGGCAGGTCGACGTGCTGACACCTCACTGTTCTCGCGCTTTTGCGTGGTGTTCCTCCTGGCCGCGACGATCTCCGGCCCGGTGGTCCTGATGTTCCTGCATGCGAGTTTCTCAGGACTTCCGGCTGGTATGATGTACTCGTCTCACGTCTGGATCGCCGTCCCGGTCGTAGGAGGCGTGAGCCTGTTTCTGACGTTGTGCATGTCATCCCCGTTCCTGGTTGCCGCAATGGTCTTCCTGAGAGGGGACGACGCCAGAGAGAGGAAGCTTGTCTCGGACAGAGAGCTGCACCTACTTGCGGCCTTGTCCTGGGTGTTCTACGGGGGGATTGCGTTGATAGTTTCAGGAACAGTGTAGGTGATGAGGTTGGTCGGCGAGCCGGTGTCGTATACTGGTGCAATTGCGTTTCCGTTCTACGTCGTTATCCTGGCCAGGACGTTGTCTCACACCTCCTTGGCACGGAAGCTGGAGGAGTTCATCAACAGGATTGCCTGTGATCCTCTGGCGGACGATTGTGTCATGTTAGGCGTCATCGTAGCGAGTGATCAGGCTCAGGTCATGGTGCCGCTAAGCTATGCAGATGATATTGTTCTGCCGAGTTCCCTGCCCTCAGGCGGCGACGTCTTGGCGCCGGCCCTCGAGGAGTTCGTGGCGCAGTTCGCAAAAGATCTTGCGAACCTGAGGAAGCAGAGGACTAGAGTATACCGTCCGTGTATGCTGCTCGTTCTAGCCGACCGACCGCTAGACTGCAGGGAGTGGAAATCGACGCTCGAGCGTCTCGTGCGATACGATCCAAAGAGAAAGGTAGGTAATAAGTATTATCCTCACATTAGCGTTTTTGGGTCATCGAGTGTAGGTGTAGACGTCCTGAGAAGTATAGCCTATCCAGATTTCGGCTCAATACCAGGAAGGTGGTTTATGATTGAGGAAGGAGGATTTGACGACATTTTGGATGTCGCGCTCAAGGTCGCGGAGAAGGCAGTATTCTCCCTATTTGAAGCTCGGGTCGAAGTCCGGTCGTCGCCCTCTTATTTTTGTGACCTTGACGACGTGCCGGGCATTGTCTCGGGCGTGCCGGAAAGGTTGTCGGACTAGAGTTCGTGCAGGAATCCTAAAGTTTTGCTGACAGAAGGAGTGACATGCCCTCAACAATAACGCTTCGTGATGCCGACCGCATCCTTCCCCTGTATCTGATCTGTGACACCTCGCTGACGATGAGCGTCTCTAGAAACGGAGGGAGGCGGCCTATCGACGTGCTCAACGAGTCTATTGACAACATCTTTCAGGTGATCGATGGTCGCCCGCTCACGACAATCGACATCCATGTGAGTGTCATCTCCTTCAACACGAGGGCGTCGCTCAGCCGTGAAATGGCTGCCACCGACTCGGGGACGACCATGCTCCCGCTGACATCGTCAGGGGTTACCAATCTTGCTCCCGCACTGGAGCTCTTCAAGTCACGCCTCGTTATCGACAAGAAGAACAGGGGCCCTCGCGGCGCGTACAGGCCCGTGGCGTTCATTATGACTGACGGGGTCCCTACGGACTACCCGGAGCAGTGGGTCCCCATTGTCAAGTCCCTGGGGGAGATGCCTTTTCCTCCGCGCCTCATCCCCTGCGCGCTGGGTAAGTCGGTGCCAAATGTGTTCGCGCAGCTGACCGCCGCGTACGGAACTAATGTCGGCGCCCTTACCCACGAGATCCTCAGTGACGGGAAGGACGTGGCCGAGCGAATCGCCTCGTTGTTTGAGAAGATCTCCAGGACCCTTGACGCGGCTCAGGCTCCGACCACGCAGGAGGAGATGGACGCCACCGTCGTCGCGGCACTGACTGAAGACCGCAACAAGGCAGAGTTCTCGTTCTTTAGGAGTCTCTATGGTAACTATTCCTAGCTTCTGGCGGCGGCTGCGGAACCCTGACGCCGGCACCCCGGGCGCCGCCAGCTCACAGAACGGCCTGGAACCGGTAGCAGGCCATGGTGCCCCGGCCTCCGGAGCGTCCCAGAACGACTGGCCGTCTACGGACGCCTACCCCGGTGTGCCTGCGACTCCGGTAGCCACGCAGCAACCCGCTCTTCCGCTCCACCGCCCCACGGCTCCTGCGTCTACGGCCGCAGGTGACCCTCTTGTCCCGGCTACCACGTCATGCGGCCCAGTGGTTCCCGCGCCTGTGGCGCCGGTGGACGTGGGAGGCCGCTTCTCCACGCTCCCGGGAAGCATGACCTCCACCCTCATGGACGGCCCAGGGGTTGCCCTTGACGCCGGGTCAACCGTGGGGGGTCTGATTGAGGTGCGCGCGGCCTCCCTGGTAGGCGACAGCCACGTCAACACAGGCTCTCGCCGGCAGGACGCCTACGCCCTTCGTATTAGCAGGGAGCGGCGTGTAGTGAACGCGGTCGTCTGTGACGGCGTCGGCTCGCGCTCCCGCAGCAACGAGGGTGCTGCGGTACTGGCGACCACGGTCGCACGGTGCGCGGCCCAAGGTGATCCTGATCCCGTGCAGCAGGGTACCGCCCAGTTGCTAGACATGGCTCAGGCGGCGGGCGTGGCACCTGCGGAGTACTCCACCACAATGATCTGGGTACAGGTGGAGGTCGGGGAACCAGGAGAGCCGTGGGGAGCCAGTCTCGTACACTACGGCGACGGCGACGTCCGATTCCTTGGACGCGATGGACTGTGGAGGCCCGTAGATAACCGTCCCGCCGCCTCAGAGACAAGTGCGACATCCTTCGCGTTGCCGCTGGCGAGGTATCCCGCCCGTACGACTCGTTTCGCCTGGGAACCCGACCAGCTCCTTGTCCTGGCGACAGACGGCCTGTCTGTCCACCTGGACTCCCAGACCAAGGTCGGGTACTTCCTGGCTGACGCGTGGCAGACCCCACCAGACCGTTGGACCTTCCTCAGCCAGGTCGCTTTCCGTACCGTCGGTGCCGGCGACGACCGGACTGCCGTCGCCCTGTGGCGTACCGACTCGGACTCCTTACCGCCTGGCGGGGGCCGCCCACTGCGACAGCCAGAGGTGGCGTAACGGCCCCGATACTTCAATAAGTACTCGACCCCGTGCTCGCACACAGTACTTGGACGCCCTGGAGGTTCCTGCTACATGGTGGACTACTATATCGGTGACTATGACCGCATTAACGAGATGGCGCGGACGGTCCGGCTGTACAATGATAACTCGCCCCTTGTCGCCGCCGACCCGGTCGAGCGCAGCAAGATCATAGACGGGGTGGACACGTCTGACAGGAGAGAGGGTGGTCAGGCCTACTTCCTGTACCTGAAGCACCACAGTCGGACGTTTGGTGTCAAGATGTTTAAGAACGACACCACCAGTCCTGCGGATCGCGTCAGGAGGGCTAAGTGCATAAGATCGGCCCTGGAGGTGCTGAGCCGAATGGAGTACAGGAGCACGCGGACCCTCCTGCTGTTCAACCTGCTCAACGTCCCGATGCAGTACGTCAACGACCCTGACGGGGGCCTGGCCGGGCTGATCGTCCCTATTCTGCCCGACTCCTGCCACATCGAGGTCGAGCGCATGGGGAGGCGAAGCTCCCGGGACGTGCTGATTGGCAATATTGTCTCCGACAGGCACCTTATCCCCTCTCGTACAGGCAGTGCCAACGACCCCCTGCCACCGAACGCGAAGTGGTCGTTCCTCTCCTCGCTCTGCGAGGCCATCTCGTTCCTGCACGAGCTCGGGCTCATCCACGCGGACATCTCGTCAAATAATGTCTTCGTGCGGTGGGCTGAGTCTGACGACCCTAAGGCGTACGTCATTGACGCTTTTAACGGATTCAGTACCGCAGGAGGTAACAGGGAGCTCAAGGGCATGAGGTCGGACGTGTTCTGCCCGCAGTCCTTTCGCCTGGGCGAGTACACGCCCGCGACAGACGTCTACTGCCTGGCCTGGTGGATTGTCCATATTGCGGTCACGGCTGACCCGATCGGCGCGAAGCTGCCGCGGCCGAGTATGCGTGACGCCGCCGAGGAGGCCGATGTACTCTATCTACGGCACAGGTACGTGGTCGAAGGTCTTGACCTCGGGCGCAAGAACCTCTCCAAGGATCTCCTGTCGGTCCTCAAGGAGGCGCTCCAGGAGCCGCCCGCGAGCCGTCCTTCCTCCCGCGAGCTTGCTAATGTTGTTACCGAGCACTGGTTGACCTGCAGGGGGGCGTAATACCTGGAGGCCTGCCCGGATCCGGAACGTCAGCGTGGAGGTATGTGCTCCCGGGCCCGGTGCCTTGCGCCCGGGGCCTCCTGGGGTGCCCTGGCCCGGCGCGACCCTGACTTGCGTCCGGGTACCCCGGGGCCTCCGCGGCGTCTGGCGGTCCCAGCGCCTCCTGTCAACCCCGGTACAGGAACTGACCCCCGCGGACGCGGGATGTGGCGTGGACCGGGCGCCGCAGGACGGGCGGCAGGACACGAGGGCCGGACCGGACGACGTAGGCCCATCATGTGATACGCACTTAAAAAGTGCCAAGCGCAACCAAAGGGATCGCTAGGCGTCGTTTATAAAATCGTCATCTGAGTTCGTCCGAGATAGTCGGAAGGCAGGTTTTGGGCGTGTTGCTGGGTTGACATGACCGGGATCCTAGGCCTAACCTAGTCCCCGCTGCTTTGACCCGCTTGAGCGTCTTGCCTGGTTACGCAGTTTTCCCACCTGCTCCCTGAAACCACTGTGGAGACGCACTATGAGTGTCGATCGTGACCTGTCCCTGGAGGCGCGCGACCCTCGGACGAGCGCGGACCGCCTCGGGGAGCTGGTCGACCAGGAGCCCGCCCTGTGGAAGGACGTCTTCCTCAACCCCTCCTGCCCCGAGGACCTGCGCTCCTACGTCCTGAGCCGGCTGGGGGAGGCGGACCAGAGGAGGTGGAAGGCGGAGCTGGCCGAGCGGACCCGCCCGCGCAGCTCCTCCAATGGAGCGCGTCGCTGCCGGGAGGCGACGGCGGCCCGGGCGGCTGCGACGAGGTCGTCGAAGGCCATCACGAGACACCACCTCCTGCATGCGCGAGACCGGGACTGCGCCGTGCGCAGCCAGCAGGTGCGCCGGCGGCGCCCTCCTCGGGCAATCGTCCCCGGGGGCGGGCTGCTGAGGCAAATCCGCTCAGCCGAGGGGACGCCTCCCTACGAGGGCGCCCAGGTCGCCCCCGGCCAGGAAGCACGTGCGCTCACCGGTGTGGCAGGCGGCCCCGACCTGGTCGACCTCGACCAGCAGAGCGTCGCCGTCGCAGTCGAGGTGGACGGCCTTGACGTACTGGCAGTGCCCTGAGGTGTCACCCTTGCGCCAGTACTCCCGACGGGACCGGGACCAGAACGTCACGCGCCCTTCGGTCAGCGTGCGGTGCAGTGCCTCATCGTCCATCCACCCGACCATGAGGACCTCGCGCGTGTCGTACTGCTGGACGACGGCGGCGACGAGCCCGCCCGCGTCGCGCTTGAGACGGGAGGCGAGCCCGGCGGGCAAGGAGGACGCGAATGGGGCCGGGCAGTGGGAGTCGTTCACGGCCGGATTGTCCCATGGTGTCCGAACCCTCACCGCCCGACGGCGTATCAGGCCCCGTATCCGGGCGGGCCGAGGAGGCGGGCCAGCCAGGGCTGGAGCCACGGCGTATTACGGGCCGCGAAGAAGACCACCGCCGTGACACCCAGGGCGATCCCCTCCCGCCCGGTCAGGAGCATCCGCGTGCGCCCCTGCGCCCGGGCCGCCGCATAGCGCAGGAGGGCCGCCACCAGGACGCACTCCAGCATGAGGGCGAAGGGGTTCCAGCCGAGCGCCTCCGTCAGACTCCCGTCCAGAAGCGCCCGGGTCGCCCGGGTGCCACCGCACAGCGGACACCACAGACCGGTGACGACATGAAGAAGGCACGTGTTGGAGCCCGGCCACCACGCAGGAAGGTGCTGCGCAGACGTACTGGTGAGCAATGCCGACAGCGCCATCGACAAAGTCCTCTCGTCGGGGTCAGTGGGAGAACTGGTAGAGCCCGTTCGAGTAATTGACGATGACCCCGATCGTGTTGAGTATGGAGAAGGCGATCCCCAGCGACAGGCCGACAATGGCCATGGTCTTGTTACTCGCCTGCCCGCGGTTGGCGGCGCTGATGCCCATCGCGCCGCAGATGATGGCGGGGATGCCCGTGAACCATGAACAGCACACCGAGGCGATCCCCAGTCCGAGGGCCCAGCCCCCCAGAGCGTTCTTCTCAGTGCCGGCCCCGTAAGGACTCATGCCGGGGCCGTAGGCGCCGCCCGCGGGGTAGGGCGTCGGCTCCTGGGGGTACTGCTGGGACTGGTCCCCGTAGGACGTCGGGTTCCCGTACGGGTCCGAGTAGGACTGGTTCGGGTCGTATCCGCCCCCCTGGGACGGGCCGCCCGGGGCGCTCGAGGCGCTCGAGGAGTTGTTGTGATCGTTGCCCTGGCCGAAGCCGGGCTGGTTCGGATCGTGGTTCGGATCGTACTGCGTCATAAGAGTCTCCAAGTGGGTAAGGGTGACGGGGGTCGTCACTGAAGGGTAGCGGGCCGGTACGGTTCTGATGCAACCTCGTTGCACGGCGCGGCGTGGGGAGTTCTCACCGCACGGGATGACCCGCCCGACGCAGAGCCTGCTTCACGGCGCCGATGGTGAGGACCCCGTAGTGGAAAACGCTCGCCGCCAGCACCGCGTCCGCGCCGTGGTCCGCGGCGTCGGCGAAGTCCTCCGGCCGCCCCGCACCCCCCGAGGCGATGAGCGGGACGCTCACCTCGCGGCGGACGTCGTCAAGCATACGCAGGTCGAAACCCGCTGTGACGCCGTCGGCGTCCATCGAATTGAGCAGGATCTCACCGGCCCCCAGCCCGACGGCGCGCACGGCCCACCGGACGGCGTCGATGCCGGTGGAGCGCCGGCCCCCGTGAGTTGTCACCTCGTAGCCCGACTCGGTGCTCACGCCCCGCGGGCAGCGACGGGCGTCCACCGATAGGACCAGGACCTGGTTGCCGAAGCGCTCGGCGACCTCGCTCAGCAGCGCAGGACGGTCGATGGCGGCAGTGTTGATGCCGACCTTGTCCGCCCCCGCGCGCAGGAGGCGATCGACGTCATCGACGCTGCGCACTCCCCCGCCCACGGTCAACGGGACGAAGACCTGCTCGGCGGCGGCGGCCACGACCTCCAGCATGGTCGAACGTCCCTCGGCGGAGGCGGAGACGTCCAGGAAGGTGATCTCGTCGGCGCCCTGAACGTCGTAGCGCCGGGCGAGCTCGACCGGGTCGCCGGCATCCCGAAGCCCGGTGAAGTTGACGCCCTTGACGACACGCCCGTCCTTGACGTCGAGGCACGGGATGACGCGGACGGCGACGCTCATGGCGGCTCCTGGACGGATCGGCTGGACGGATCGGCGGCGGGCACCGTGCCAGAGTAGCGCGGCCGTGCCGCCGCGAGCCCCGCGCCGTTCCGCTGCCCTCGGCCAGCATCGGCTCATATCCTGCCGACATGTCCGCCCCCGTACCCGATGTCGACCGTAGCGTCCCGTTCGATGAGGCCGTGAGCGCGCTCATGGACCTCCTGCGCCGCCGCGAGGACGGCTCATCCGACCGGTGGCGCAGGCAGGGAGCACTCGTGGTGGTGGACGGCCCTACGGGGGCGGGCAAGACGACCCTCGCGCACTCCTTCGTCGGAGCCCTCGCGCGAGGGAACGCCTCATACGGCGCGCGCGTGCTCGAACTGGAAGCGGTCGTGCCCGGCTGGGACGGGCTGGCGGAGGGGGTGCGCCGGTGCGCCGGGCTTCTGGCCGATCTCGACTGCGGGCGGCCGGCGCACGCCCCCCGGTGGAACTGGCATTCCATGAGGCCGGGCGGCCGGGTGTCCCTGCCCCCGCTGGCCGGAGGGCTTCTCGTGCTCGAGGGCTGCGGTGCGCTCGCCGCAGC
>ERZ773073.858-NODE-858-length-15190-cov-63.678890_pt1 | contig 15190 bp, 10 predicted proteins | sample MGYA00580616_ERZ773073 | MGnify/ENA primary metagenome ERZ773073 (study PRJEB29015, sample SAMEA2737960) | human oral metagenome | biome: human oral; feature: human-associated habitat; material: dental | place: China | collected 2131 ...
GACGTGCATTTTGCACTCGAGAACGACGGCTGGAACTGCACTCTCGAGTGCAAAATGCACGTCTCGGCGAGGTAAGGCGAGAAGGGGGCCGCCCGCCGTCGGACCGCGCGGGTGCCGATCGTGCCCTGTGCTACACCCGCTCCCCAGGCGCCGCACCACGGGCTTGGGTATCCTCGCAGTGTACGCAGTGGGGCGGACGGGTTCGACGCCCAGTTTCGCGCCCCCGTCTTCCCGAATGCCCGCCGACAGCCCGTGCAAGTCTTGCACGCCGCTCCGAAGCCCGACAGGGGAAGAAGAATGACGCAGAACCTGATCTCCACCGTGCCCTCGCAGGTGCGCGCGGTCTCCGGCCACCCGGCCGGCGCCTCCACCGAGATGGAGGTGTGGCAGGGCCTGTCCGCCGCCGTCGTCGACGCCATCGCGGACGACTGGTACGCCACCGAGCAGCGTTACCGGGAGGGCCGGATGGAGCACTACTTCTCCGCCGAGTTCCTCATGGGGCGCGCCCTGCTCAACAACCTGACCAACCTCGGCCTGGTCGACCAGGCGCGCGAGGCGGTGGGCGCCTTCGGCCAGGACCTCACCGACATCCTCGAGCAGGAGCCCGACGCCGCCCTGGGCAACGGGGGCCTGGGCCGCCTGGCCGCCTGCTTCCTCGACTCGTGCGCCACCCTCGAGCTGCCCGTGACCGGCTACGGCATCCTCTACCGCTACGGCCTGTTCAAGCAGCTCTTCTCCGACGGCTTCCAGACCGAGCACCCCGACTCCTGGATGGAGGAGGGCTACCCCTTCATCATCCGCCGCGAGGAGGCCCAGCGCATCGTCACCTACAACGACCTGACCGTGCGCGCCATCCCCTACGACATGCCCATCACCGGCTACGGCACCAAGAACGTGGGGACCCTGCGCCTGTGGCGGGCCGAGTCCATGGAGGACTTCGACTACGACGCCTTCAACTCCCAGCGCTTCACCGACGCCATCGTCGAGCGCGAGCGCACCGCCGACATCTCCCGGGTCCTGTACCCCAACGACACCACGTACGAGGGCAAGGTCCTGCGCGTGCGCCAGCAGTACTTCTTCTGCTCGGCCTCCCTGCAGGAGATCATCGAGAACTACGTGACCCACCACGGCGAGGACCTGTCCGGCTTCGCCGACTACAACGCCATCCAGCTCAACGACACCCACCCGGTGCTGGCCATCCCCGAGCTCATGCGCCTGCTCATGGACGAGCACCACCTGGGCTGGGACACCGCCTGGGACATCGTCACCCGCACCTTCGCCTACACCAACCACACGGTCCTGGCCGAGGCGCTGGAGACCTGGGAGATCTCCATCTTCGACCGCCTCTTCCCGCGCATCATGGAGATCGTCTACGAGATCGACCGCCGCTTCCGCGCCGACCTCGCCTTCCGCGGCGTCGACGGGGGCACGATCGACTACATGGCGCCGGTGGCGCACGGCCGGGTCCGCATGGCCTGGATCGCCTGCTGCGCCTCCTACTCCATCAACGGCGTCGCCGCCCTGCACACCGAGATCCTCAAGCGCGACACCCTCAAGGACTGGTACGCCATCTGGCCCGAGCGCTTCAACAACAAGACCAACGGCGTCACCCCGCGCCGCTGGCTGCGCCAGTGCAACCCGCGCCTGTCGGCCCTGCTGGACGAGGTCACCGGCTCCGACGCCTGGGTCAAGGACCTGACCGTCCTGGCCGACTACGCCGACGCCGCCGACGACGCCGTCCTGGACCGCCTGGCGGAGGTCAAGCGCGCCAACAAGGCCGACTTCGCCGCCTGGGTGTCCGCGCGCGAGGGCGTCGAGATCGACCCGGACGCGATCTTCGACGTCCAGATCAAGCGCCTGCACGAGTACAAGCGCCAGCTGCTCAACGCCCTGTACATCCTGGACCTGTACTTCCGCCTCAAGGAGAACCCGGACCTGGAGGTGCCGAAGCGGGTCTTCATCTTCGGCGCCAAGGCCGCGTCCGGCTACATCCGGGCCAAGGCGATCATCAAGCTCATCAACACCATCGCCGACCTGGTCAACAACGACCCGGTGGTCTCGCGCACGCTCAAGGTCGTCTTCGTCCACAACTACAACGTCTCCCCGGCCGAGCACATCATCCCGGCGGCCGACGTCTCCGAGCAGATCTCCATGGCCGGCAAGGAGGCCTCGGGCACCTCCAACATGAAGTTCATGATGAACGGGGCGCTCACGCTGGGCACCCTCGACGGCGCCAACGTCGAGATCCTCGACGCCGTGGGCGCGGACAACGCCTACATCTTCGGCGCCACCGAGGACGAACTGCCCGAGCTGCGCCGCAACTACAACCCCTGGGCCGTCTACGAGTCCGTCCCCGGCCTCAAGCGGGTCCTGGACGCCCTCATCGACGGCACCCTGGACGACAACGGCACCGGTTGGTTCGCGGACCTGCGCCGCAGCCTGATCGACTCCGGCTACGAGCAGTCCGACGTCTACTACGTGCTGGGCGACTTCGCCGCCTACCGCGAGACCAAGGACCGCATGGCCGCCGACTACGCCGACCAGCGCGCCTGGCAGCGCAGGGCGTGGGTCAACATCACCGGCTCGGGCCGCTTCTCCTCCGACCGCACCATCAGCGACTACGCCCGCGAGGTGTGGAAGATCGACCCCGAGCCGATCGCCTGATCGTTCCCCACCCCAGCGGTGAGATCGGCGCGCGGCCGGTCCGGCGCCCCGGATCGCGGGCGCCGGGCCGGCCCGGTTCCCGGGCGTCAGTCCTCCCGGCTCTCGCGCGCCTCCTGCGCCCGTGCGACGGCGTCCGCATCGAATCGCATGACGAGCGTCAGGACGAAGGCGATGGCCGCGGCGCCCAGGCAGCCCACCGTGAACATCCCGAAGCCCGGTCCCAGGAAGATCGGCAGGGTCGTCAGGCCCGGGAAGGCGAAGCTCATGGCGGCCGCCCCGCTGGCCCCGGCGACGCCACCACCCACAGCGCCCGCGACGCACACCGCCGCGAGCGGCTTCCTCAGCGGCAGCGTGACACCGAACATCGCCGGTTCCGTGATGCCGAAGCACGCGGAGATCGCAGCGGAGACGCATACGGTGCGATACGCCCGGTTCTTCGTCCTCAGGCACACGGCGAGGCAGGCGCCGGCCTGGGCGAAGACCGCCGGGGCGAAGAACGCGAGGATCGTGTCGGACCCGAAGGCCACGATATTGCTGATCGCGATGGGCACGAGCGCCCAGTGGAAGCCGAAGAGCACCATGAGCTGGATGAGCCCGCCCAGGGTCGCGCCGGCGAGCACGGGGCTCAGGGAGTGGACCCAGCCGTAGCCCTGCGCGAGCCCCTGGCCGATGGCACTCCCGACGGGGCCGAGGACGACCAGGACGCCACCGGCCGCCACGACGAGGGAGACGAGGGGCACCAGGGGGCCGCGCACCACCTCCGGGAGGCAGCGCCCGGCGACCCTCTCCGCACCGGCGAGGACGAGGACGCCGAGCAGGATCGGGATGACGCTCGACGGGTAGGTGACCGCACCCACGGGTGCGCCGAAGAAGGTCACCCGCTGCCCGGACTCGAGCGCCGCCGACAGGTCCGGGTAGAGGACGACCGCGGCCAGGAGGACGGCTGTGACACGGTCGGCGCCCACGAGCGCGGCCGTCGTCGAGGCGAGGAAGACGGGCAGGAAGTAGAACAGGGCAGAGGCGATCGCGTCGCACACGACGTAGGCGGGCGAGCTCTCCGCGAGCCAGCCGGCGAGGACGGCCGCGGCGAGCGTCCCCTTGAGGATGCCCGCGGCCGACAGCACGTTGACGATGGGCAGGAAGATCGCGCTGATCGCGTCGATGGCGGCCTGGTACAGGGGCCTGTCGCCCGCCTGACGGCGGGCACCGCGCCATTCGCGCCACCGGACGAGCAGTCCGCGCGCACCGGTGGGACCGGGTGCACGGGTCCGGGTCTCGGCGCTCACTGGAACATCAGCTCCGCCGCGCCGATGATGCCGAAGTCGTCGCCGAGCTCGGCCTGGCGGAAGTAGACGGGGGCGTCGTTGTCGTTGTACTGGTCGAAGTAGGCTCGCACCTTCGGGAAGAGGCGATCTCCGAGGTTGAGAAGGCCGCCGCCGAAGACGTAGCAGTTGATATTGAGCAGGACGTAGACGTTGTAGATCCACAGGGCGAGGTAGCGCGCCATCTGATCGATGGCGCTGTGGGCCATCTCGTCGCCGAGGTCGTAGGCCTCCTGGAGGGTGCGGCACGTGATGTTCTCCGTCCCGTCGACGAGCTCGACCATGGTGGTGCCCCGGCCCTCGTCGATCCACTGCCGGATGTGCCTGACGATCATGGCGCCCGAGCAGTAGGACATGAGGCAGCCGCGGTTCCCGCAGCCGCACTCGATGCCCTGACCCGGATTGACGATCATGTGGCCGGACTCCCCCGCCCATCCGTAACGGCCGCGGAAGAGCTTGTTGTCAATGACCATCGCGGAGGAGATTCCCGTGGACACGGGGCAGTAGAGCATGTCGCGGAATCCCCGACCCGCGCCGTAACGGTGCTCGGCGAGGGCCCCGGCGTGCGCGTCGTTGTCCAGCAGCACGCGGACGTTGCCGCCGATGCGCTCCTTGAGGTACTGGCGCGCCGGGACGTCCTTGAGAAGGGGCAGATTCGCCGTCTTGACGATGCGGCCCTCCTCGTAGTTCACGTAGGACGGCATCGCCACACCGATCCCGCGCAGGTCGCTCGTCTCGGTACCGCTGTCGCGCACGAGTTCGAGACAGGCGTCGATGATGCCGTCGAGGAACGCCTCGGGGGCCAGGTCCTTGTCAGCGGGGAACTGAGTGCGTCGCAGGAGGACGTGCTCGTTGTCGAACATGCCCAGTGCGACCTTGGTGCCGCCCACGTCGACGCCGATCGTGCAGCCGGTTCTGCTGGGCAGGCCGGGGGCGTCGAAGAACGGGCGCGGATTGAGCGCCTCGCGCTGAGCGGCGGCGAGCTCCTCCCGGGTGGTCAGAGGCGCTCGGGTGGTCGCGTCGGCGCCCGTACCGGTCAGTGTGCTGGTCATGGTGACTACTCCTTCGTGGTCGTGCGGGCGTCATCGCCCGCGGGATGGGGATGGCGGCGCCCCCGTGCACCGACTCGATCGGATCGCACGGCGGGCGGATGAGGACGCTGCTCGACGACGTTGTCGAACGGCCCGGGCCGCGGCATCATCGTCGGGCGGGCCTGCTGCTCGACGGCGTTCGAGCAGGTCATCGGGATCGTGGTGGTGCCGTCGGTTTCGAGGGATCGGGGCGACGGCGCCCCGGAAGTCCGCCCCCACCGTTGCGCGACCGGACGCGGGGCGCGGCGATGCGATGGCGGATCGGTGGATTCAGCCGGTCGGGCGGCCGCCCTCAGACGATCTCGGCGGCGCCGAAGGCCTCGCGGAAGTCGTCGGCGAAGGCGTCGACGGCCAGGGAGACCCGGGGCAGGGCGAGCATGGAGTCGAGGAGGTCCGCGCCCACCGTGACGGCGTGCGCGCCGGCGGCCACCGCATCGGTGACCTGCTTGATGTTCTTGAAGCTCGCCGCCAGGATCCGCGTCGGCGCCCCCTCTCTGTCGATGTCCTCCCGCAGCGCCGCGATGGCGCGCAGCGGGTCGATGTCGGCGTCGGACATCCTGTTGACGTAGGGGGCCAGGTAGTCGGCTCCGGCCGCCGCGGCCAGCAGGCCCTGCGCCGTCGAGTAGACGGCGGTCGCGGTGACCCGCGCCCCCTGCGCCTCGAGCGCGGTGATGGCGGGGAGGCCGGCCGCGGTGGTCGGAATCTTGACGAGAGTGCGCTCCCCCGCGATCCTCCGGATGACCCGGGCCTCCCGGAGCATTCCGTCGGTGTCGCGGGCGACGACCTGGACGTGGAGGTCCCTCTCCCCGACGAGCCCGCGCAGGCGGGCCAGGTCGGAGGCGAAGTCGCTCGGCTCCGCCGCCCGCAGAATGGTCGGGTTCGTGGTGACGCCGAGCAGCGGGAAGACCGCCAGTGCGTGCTCCACGCGCTGCGGGCGGGCGTCATCGATGAGGATCTTCATGGTCTCTCCCCGGGGTGGTTCGTGTCGTCGTTCAGAGGGTCTGCTCGGTGCGGGCGATGATGTCGTCCTGGGTCTGCTTGGACAGGACGACGAAGAATGCGCTGTACCCGGCGACGCGGACGATGAGGTCACGGTGCCGCTCCGGGTGAGCCTGCGCGTCGATGAGGACGTCCCGATCGACGACGTTGTACTGGATGTGGAAGCCGTGGAGCCGGTTGAAGAAGGCGCGGAGCATGGCGATGAGCTTCACGCGGTCCTCGGGCTCGGCGAGGATCTGCGGAGTGACCTTCTGGTTGAGCAGGACGCCTCCGGTGATGCGGCCGGTGTCCAGCTTCGAGACGGACTTGAGCACCGCCGTCGGCCCGTTGGTGTCGGCGCCGTGGCTCGGGGAGCAGCCCTCGGCGAGGGGCTCGCCCGCGTGGCGCCCGTCGGGAGTGGCGGCCGTGGAGGCCCCCTGGGGCACGTTCGCGGAGATCGAGGACGTGCCGGCGTAGTAGGTGCCGCCGATGGGTCCGCGCCCGTAGCGGGAGTTCCGGTAGGTGAAGATCTCGTCGATGTCGGTGGCGTAGGCGCGCACGAGGAGCTCATCGACGTAGTCGTCGTCATTGCCGTACTTCGGGGCCGTGACGAGCAGCCTGCGGATGCGCTCGCCCTCCTCGCCGGCGAAGTCGTTCTGGAGGGCCTCCCAGAGCTCCTCGCCGGTGATGGTCCGGTCCTCGAAGACGGTCTTCTTCAGGGCGGCCAGGGAGTCGCCGAGGTTGGCGATCCCGACCTGCAGGCCGGAGCAGAAGTCGTAGACGGCGCCGCCCTCCTTGAGGGCCCTGCCGCGTCCGATGCAGTCGTCGACGAGGCCTGAGCACAGCACGTCGGCGGTCCTGTGCTCCAGCGCCAGGTCGCAGGAGGCGTCCAGCACGATGCAGTGGCGCTGGAACTCGCGGATCGTGGTGTCCCAGGCCTCCATGACCTCGTCGAAGGAGGTCATGTCGCGCAGGTGCCCGCGGGAGGGCGCCAGTCGGATCCCCGAGGCCGGGTCGAGGCCGTCATTGAGGGCGACCAGGAGCGCCTTGGGGAAGTTGAGGAAGCTCATACCGGTGCACCGGTAGCCCCAGCGGCCGGGCACGGCGACCTCCACGCAGCCGATCGCGGAGTAGTCGTGGGCGTCCTCGGAGGAGACGCCGCGCTCGATGAGCGAGGGGATGATGATCTCGTCGCTGTTGAAGGCAGGTATCCCCGTGCCCAGGCGCATGAGCTCGACGGCCTCGTTCATGAAGTCGTCGCTCAGGCCCCTGTGGTAGCGGATGGTGAGGTTCGGCTGGGGCAGATGGGTCTGGGCGACGGCCTTGATGATGAGGTGGGACAGGCGGTTGACGGCGTCGGAGCCGGCGGCGTCCTGCCCGCCGATGGTGACGTTCTGGTAGAGGGGGCTGCCGGCGGAGAACCGGGTGTGGTTCCAGGAGCGGATCTTGTTGACCGTGAACGTCTTGAGCCACAGGTTGGAGAGCAGCTCGACGGCGGAGTCCTCGGTCTCGCGGCCGGCCTCGAGGTCGGCGCGCAGGTAGGACCACAGGTACTGGTCGAGACGGCCGTAGGACAGGGAGTGGCCGTTGGACTCGATCTGCAGGGCGACGTGCACGAGCCAGATCGACTGCACGGCCTCCTGGAAGGTGGTGGCCGGGTGCTCGGGCACGACCTGGAGGATCCGGGCCATCTCGCGCAGCTCGGCGCGACGGGTCGGATCCGTCTCGGCCAGGGCGAGCCGGCCCGCGAGCTCCGAGTAGCGGTGGGCGAAGGCGATGACGGCATCGAAGGAGATGAGCAGGGCCCGGTAGAAGGGCGCCTTGTCGAGCTCGGCGGGGTCGGTGAGGTCGAGCGCGTCGAGTGCGGCGCGCGTGCGCTCCTTGTAGCCGGCCAGGCCCTCGCGCAGGAGACGACGGTAGTTGACGGCCAGGTGGGCGTCCCCCGAGGTGATGTTGCCCTCGGGGTGGATGATGCCCAGGTCGTAGAAGCGCCTGGAGTCCTCGGGCATGAGGGTCAGCGCGTGCTCCTTGAGGGTGCGCCCCCTCCAGAAGGGCGCGATCCCGCGGAGCGTCTCCTTGGCCTCCTCGGAGATGGTGAAGCGGTCGCCGGGGCGCTCGTCGAACTCGTCGAGCTCGGCGATCACCCAGTCCATGGCGTACTCCGGCATGATGGGAGCGGCTCGGTTGGCACTCGCCTGGTTGCCCGCGAGGCGCGAGGCGGGCTCGATGTAGATCGTCATCCTCTCCAGGACGTTCCTCAGCATGAGGGCCCGGATCATGACGAGCGGCTGGTCGGCGTTGTCCCGGTAGGTGTCGGTGGTGATGACGGCGCGCTCGACGCACACGGAGGGCTCGGCGCTGAGCAGCTCGTCGCGCCAGGCCTCCATGCGATCGGTGAGTCCTCCGAAGTGGGGGCCGCCCAGGGCGGGGCGCGCGGGGGTCGTGGTGACGGGGGCGGCCGTGGCGGTCATGACGGTTCCTCTCTGACGGTGAGGGCAGTGGGGGCCGAGTCCCCTCCGACGACGTGGTCCGGCTCCGGACGCGCCTGGGCCGGGTGGACGACGGCGGTCCCGTCGGCGGCGACGGTGACGACCTCGACGCCGGCGCCCGTGAGCGCATCGACCTGGGCGTCGGGGGCGGCCGAGTCGGTCCACAGCGCGGCGACATCGTGAGCGTCGAGAAGCGGGACGGGACCGTGGCGGCCGAGTTTCTCGGACTCGGTGAGGACGACGACGCGCTCGGCCCTGCTCGCCAGAGCGCGCACGGCGGTGGCGCGCATGTAGTCGCGAGCGGTGAAGCCGAGCGAGGGGGTGAAGCCGTCCGTGCCGATGAAGAGGCGGTCGACGATGAACTGCCGGGCGCACAGCTCGACCATCGGTCCGACCAGCACCCTCGAGTCGTGCTGCTGCTCGCCGCCGAGGAGCACCGTGCTGACCATCGGATGGGCGCCCAGCCTCTGGGCGATGAAGGCCGAATTGGTGACGATCGTGATGCCCGTGCACTGGATCGAGATCTGCTCGGCGAGGATGGCGCAGCACGAGCCGGCCTCGATCATGACGGTCTCGCCGTCGTTCACGGTCGCGGCGGCGGCTGCGGCGATGCGGACCTTCTCCGCGTAGTGGTAGGCGAGACGCCCCGCGGGGTCGTCGGGCGAGACGAGCATCGCGACACCGCGCTCGCGCCGGATGAGGCCGCGGGCCTCGAGGTCGTCGAGGTCCTTGCGGATGGTGACGGTGGAGACGTGGGCGATGCCGGCGAGCTCGGCGACGGCGATGCGACCGGCGCCGACGATGGACTCGAGAAGGGTGAGCTGGCGAGTACTCATGGTGTCCATGCCCCCTTCCTAGCGCACGAGGCCCTGATGCGTCGTCGTCCGAAGCGCTGAGGATAACGGTAGAGGGTCACATCCCTTCAAAAGCAGGACTATTGTCCTTCATTCGCAAGTTATCATTGTTGCGAACGAAAGGTCGTGAGATTTCATGTCGTCCAGGACGCCCCGCTCCGTCGACACCGGCAAGGCCCGCCCCCCGGCCCGCGACCGGAGGCCGGCATCATCCTCGGTCACCGGCCCGACGCCGCTCGCCGCCCGCACCGGGGTGGTGTTCAATATCCAGCGCTTCTCCCTGCACGACGGCCCGGGCATCCGCACGGTGGTCTTCCTCAAGGGCTGCCCGCTGCTGTGCCCGTGGTGCGCGAATCCCGAGTCGATCAACCCGGGCGTGGAGGAGCTCCTCGACCCGGACACCGGGGAGGTCACACCCGCCGGCCGCACCCGCACGATCGAGGAGCTGCTCGAGACCTGCGAGGCGGACCGCGTCTTCTTCGAGGAGTCGGGGGGCGGCGTCACCCTGTCCGGCGGCGAGGCGATGATGCAGCACGCCTTCGCCATCGAGATGCTGCGCCGCCTCCAGGATGTCGGCATCCACACCGCCATGGAGTCCACCGGTCACGTCGCGACCCCGGTCTTCGAGCGCGCCCTGGAGCATCTCGACTACCTGCTCATGGATGTCAAGCACCACGACCGCCAGGAGCACAAGCGGTGGACCGGCGGCTACAACGACCTTCCGCTGCGCAACCTGTCGCGCGCCGTCTCCCGCGGTATTGACATCTGCGTCCGCATCCCCGTGATCCCCGGCGTCAACAACACCCTCCAAGACGCACGGGCCTTCGCGGCTCTCCTGCGCCGGCTCCGGGTCGAACAGGTGCAGCTCCTGCCCTTCCACCAGTTCGGTGAGCGCAAGTACGCCCTTCTCGGCCGCCCCTACCGGATGGCGGGGGTCGCCGCCCTCCATCAGGAGGATCTTCTGGACTACCGGGACCTCATGAGAGCCGAGGGCGTCGAGGCCCGCTTCTGAGTGTCGGCCCGCATCCGATCATCAGAAGAGCAGAGTGGCCAACTGACGACGGGCCCGCGTCACCTCGGGAGCCGACGAGCCGATGATGTCGAAGAGCTCGAGCAGCCGCAGCCGCGCCGTCTCCCGCTCCTCGCCGGAGTGGCTGCGCACCGCCTCCAGGGCGCGGCCCAGCGCGACATTGACGTCCCCCAGGGCCAGAGCGGCGTCGGCCCCGGCGAGCTGGTCCTCCACGCTCGCCCCCGGGGCGTCCGCCGCGGCCAGCAGGACGTGGGGGTCCTTGCCGTCCATGCGCCCGAGCATGCGGATCTGGGCCCGCGCCACCTTGAGATCGTCGTCGGCCGGGTTCTGGGCGATGGCGTGGTCGTAGACCTCCTCGGCGGCGGCGTAGTCACCGCGCTCGAGGGCCTCGCGGACGGAGCGCTCGACCTCGGTCTCCTCGGGCTCGGCCGGCTCGGCGTCCGCGGCCCGCGGCGAGAGTCGCCCGGTCACGCCGTTGCGGGCCGCCAGCTCCAGCAGCTGGTCGAGCAGCTCCCGCAGCTGGTCGGCGGGGATCGCCCCCTGGAACAGCGGCACCGGCTGCCCGGCGATGAGGGCGACGACGGTGGGCACGGCCGTGGCCTGGAGCGCCTGGGCGACCTCGGGGGCGGTGTCGACGTCCACCCGTCCCAGCTGGAAGCGCCCGGCGTACTCCTGGGCCAGCGTCTGAAGCCGCTCGGCCAGGTCGGTGGAGGCCCGGGACCGCGAGGAGTGGAGGACGACCACCACGGGCACCCGCGTGGAGGTCTCGACGACCTCGCGCAGGTTCTGGGCTTTGACGTCGACGACGAGGGGCCCCGGCACGGCCCCCTCCCCCGCGCCGGCGCCCGCGGATGCCGCGGGCCCGCCCGTCGAGCGGGGTGAGAGCGAAGACAGGTCGACGGCGCCGAACATGCTCATGGTACGGGTCCTTCCCGGGCGGTGCCCGATATGCGCCCGACGGCGGTCCAGGGACGCCGAGGACGGGCGGGGTTGCGAAAGCGTAGCTGTGAGGAGGCTACGCCACCGAATCGGGGAACTGGATCCGCCCCGTCATCCGGTGGGCGCCTGGGAGTCGTCGCGCTCGGCCTTGGACGGGACCAGATCCAGCCCTATGACGGTGGACTGGCCGCCCTCCGCGGCGGGCGGAATGGAGAAGACGACCATGGCGTCGTACGTGACGGTCACGGTGCCGACCACCGACGCGTTGCCCCCCAGCATCTTGGCGACGGTGCCCCCCACGGTGATGGTCGAGCGCGCGACCGTGTTGCGATACACAGTGCTGAAGGTGAGGGTGGTCATGACTAGTGCGCCGTTCGCGGTGGTCCTCAGCCCCTTGAAGCCGTCCGAGCCCGCGGCCGCCGTGACGGTTGCCGTGCCCATGCCCCCCAGGTCGACGGCGCGCTCGGCGGCGATCCTCTGGCGCAGGGTGTCGTCGGCGAAGGCGGTGCCGTTCTCGCCGGTGGGGTTGTTGAGGGCGTCGACGTAGGCGTCGAGGACCTCCTGGGGCGTGGCGACCAGCCCCGTCGCGTCCGCCGACACCGACTCGCTGCCCACCACGGTCGTGGAGGTGGTGGGCACCTGAGATCGGCCGGAGAGACGGGCCCAGCCCCACATCTGGTAGGAGCTGCGGGCGTCGTCCTGGGTGAGGATGAGCAGGTAGGGGGGCTCCCCCTCGGCCGCGGGCTCAGTGACGACGAGGGCGGTGCGGGGGAAGTCCGCAGTCAGACCGGCGACTCCCGCCTGGCTCGTGGTGATGAAGGTGTGGACGAATTTGTCGTCGCCCGCGGCCTGGGCGATCGTGTACTCCTCGGCGCGCACGCGCGCGGCGGGCCCGATGAGGTATCCGGTGAGGGAATCGGGGCTCTTGGAGGCGTCGGCCGCATTGAGCCCGGTCTGAATGCGCTCGAGGATCGCCGTCAGCTTATCGGCGGTGAGAGCGGGGTGCGCCGAGGGCGTCGCTGTGACGGAGGGCGTGGGGATCCCCTGCTCGGTACAGGCGGCCAGGGCGGCGCCGACGGCGGCGGCCACGGCTCCGCTCAGGAAGACTCGGCGGGTACTCATCGGGCGTTCTCCTCGTCATCGTCTCCGGCGCCGTCGGTCCCGGGGACCCGGCCCAGCGGGTTGGTGTCGTCCAGCTCGCGGGAGGTGCGGTAGGCGGCTGTCGCCTGCTCGTCGAAGCCGGGTACGCCGCCGCGCGCGGCTCCGGGATCCGGCTCGGAAAGACGGTCGAACGGAGGATGACCGGCCCACGGCGCCGGACCGTAGCCGGAGTCGGGGGCCGCGCCATAACCGGCCTCCGGCTGAGCGCCGTAGCCGGCGTCCGGCTGAGCACCGTAGCTGGCGTCCGGCTGAGCACCGTAGCCGGATGCCGGCTGGGCGCCGTAACCGGCGTCCGGCGCGGGCTGGGCGCCGTAGTCGGCCTGGAACTGTGCGCCGAAGCCCGACCCGGGCGCCGACCCGTCGTCGTACCCGGCCTCGGAGCCGGACGCGGGCTGATCAGCCCACGGCGCCGCACCATAACCGGCCTCCGGCTGAGCACCGTAACCGGCGTCCGGCTGAGCGCCGTAGTCGGAGCCGGACGCGGGCTGATCGGCCCACGGCGCCGCACCGTAACCGGCCTCGGGCGCGGGCTGGGCGCCGTAGTCGCCTTCGGGCGCCGAGCCGGAGACGGCGGGACCGTAGCCCGAGTCGGGCGCGGAGTCGTAACTGAAGTCGGAGTTGTAGCCGGGCCCGGGGACCGGCTCCGATCCGGGTGAGCCGTAGTCCGATCCGGGGGCGGGGTTGTAGCCGAAGTCGGAGTCGTAGCCCGTCTTGGGCACGGAGTCGTAGCCGGGCTCAGACTCCGACGCGAGTGGGACCTCGGGGGCCTCGACGCCGTCGATGTAGACGACACCGGTGCGCGGATCCATCCACTCCTCGCCAGCGGCCTCGGCGCGCTCCTTCTCACGGACCTCCCGACGGGTCAACGGCCGATCCGGATCCTCCACGCGCGGCAGGCCGGCCGTGGTCACGGAGTCCGCCGTGGCCATGCGCGCCGCGCGCTCAGAGGCGCGCTGGCGGCGCTGGGAGTCCGCACGACGCATCTGGATATCGATGAGCAGGCCGAAGACGCCCGCGAGCAGGAGCAGACCGCCCACGATAATGCCGGGGATGAGCCAGGGCGTGGACACCGTACGGGGCCAGGACAGGGTGATGCGGGGGGCCGGCCCGGAGCCGTCGGTCGCCGCGAGGAGAACGGTGTCGGGCTCGACGACGTTCTCCAGGGTCACAGTGCTCTGACCGCTCGCCGTCTTGAGCCACAGGTCGGCCTGGGACGGGTCGGCGTTGGAATCGGCCAGCGTCGTGCAGCCGCCCCCCGACCCGGACGAGTCCGCCGTGGCGCCATCGGTGGCTCCGCCGGTGGCCGCCTCGGTGGGGGCCTGAGTCGCGGCGGTGGCGTCGGCCCCGGGACTCGCCGTCTGCGTCGGGGCCGCGGAGGCCGGATCGGCGGTCTCGCAGCGCTCGGTGACGGGCGTGGCGGACAAGGTGTTCCAATCGGTCAGACCGGTCACCGACAGGTAGGGGTCATCGGCCAGCCACGCCTTGGCGTCCACGGTGTAGGCGACGGCGAGGAAGACCGGCTGGCCCTCGGCGGTGGCGGTGATGGTGACCGAGGGGTCCACGAGGCCGAGTACGCCGGGCTCCGTCAGGACGTAGTGCTGATCGGGCGTCTGGGCGAGTGTCGCCTGCACCGTCGTGCTCGGACGCCAGATAGTGGCGGAGCAGACGGCGAGGGCGATGACAACCAGTCCGAGGATGGTTGCGATCACGCTCACGATGCGTCGAATCACGACGTGGTCTCCTTGCTTCTCGCGGACATGAGCCGGACCGGCGTCTCGCAGGCGCCCGGGTGGGCGCGTGAGCCCCTGAGTAGGGGGCGCGGCAGGACCGGGACCCGCGCACGACGAGGCGTCCCGGTCTCCAGAATCGCATGCCCGTCCGTCCGGTGCACGGTTCCCGCGGAAGATCACAGCGACCTGCGCCCTGAGCGGAAACCGTCGGGCGTCTCCCGACCCCGGTCCCCGTGGAGCCCGCCCGGCTTTCCCACCCAATGACACAACGGGGGTGCGAGCGGGTGCCCGACGCCGATACCCTGTAGCCGGGGCGGCGGAAGCGACCGCCACTAGGAGGAGGGCATACCGTGGCAGACGGGACAGAAGAATTCGCCATCACCATGCGCGGCTACGACCGCGCCCAAGTCGATCAGCGCATGGAGGCCGTGCGCCGCCAGCTCGCCGAGGCGCGCCGCGAGGTCGCCGCCCTCGACCAGCGCGCCATGACGCTGGCGGGGGAGCTGGCCGATGCCAGGGCCCGCCTGCGCGAGTCGGACAAGCCCACCTACGCCGGACTGGGCTCGCGCATCGAGCACCTGCTGCGCAGCGCCGAGGAGCAGTCCGCCTCAATGAAGTCCAAGGCCGACGCCGAGGCGGAGGCCCTGCTGGCCCGTGCTCGCACGAACGCCAGCCGACTGACCAAGCGCTCCTCCTCGGAGGCCGCCGCGCTCCTGGCGGATGCCCGCCGCGAGGCTTCCGAGCTGCGCAGTCGCTCCGAGTCGGAGTCCTCGACGATCCTCGCCAACGCGCAGGCCCGCGCCGACGAGCTCGTCTCGGCCGCCGAGCGCAAAGCCGCGCAGACCACCTCGGAAGCGGACTCCGCGGCCACCGGCGTGCGCGCGACCGCGGAGCGCGAGGCCCAGCTCGTCGAAGCGGCGGAAATCCTGATT
>ERZ773073.859-NODE-859-length-15177-cov-22.028105_pt1 | contig 15177 bp, 8 predicted proteins | sample MGYA00580616_ERZ773073 | MGnify/ENA primary metagenome ERZ773073 (study PRJEB29015, sample SAMEA2737960) | human oral metagenome | biome: human oral; feature: human-associated habitat; material: dental | place: China | collected 2131 ...
TCGGCTATCTCCGCGACTCGCTCGACGTGGAGATCGCCGTCGTCGTCCTGCCCGCCATCGACGGCGACAAGTACGGCTCCGCACGCGAGTTCGCCAACGAACTCTTCAACACCTGGGGCATCGGCAAGAAGGAGACGAACCGCGGCCTGCTGATCCTGCTGATCACGAACGAAGACAACCGCGAGATCACCTTCGAAGTCGGCTACGGACTGGAGGGCCAACTGACCGACGGCCTCTGCAAGCTGATCCAAAAGCGCCGCATGATCCCCCCTATGAAGGAGGGCCGATACGGCGAAGGACTCTTAGCCGGAGTCGAAGAGGTGCGCAAAGTCCTCACCGGCGAATCTACCCTCGAGGCCGAAGAGGAAGACGATACCAACGCCTTCGTCCTCACCGTCTGTTCCATCTGGTGGCTGCTCGGCGGCGGCGCCTTTGCTGCCCTGTTTTCTAAAGAGCGGAAGCTGGCCAAAACCGCCACGTCGTATTCCGAGGTAAAGGAGCTCAGACGGGAGCATAACATCACCGTCATCGGCTCCGGACTGCTTTTCTGCCAGCTCCCTATGATGCTGCTCTACCTACTCATGAGGTTCCTCTTCCGGCGACAGCTTACGCCTCAAGTCAAGTGCGAGCAGTGCGGCGCCGTAGGGCACTTCACACAAGAGAAGGGCTACCCGACCAAAGAGAAACAACCGCTGGGCAAGCTGTGGACTTACCACTACGTCTGCACCGAGTGTGGCCACGTGAGGGAGGAGAAGCTCTTCAAACAGAATTTGACTAGCGGCGGCTCGGGCAGTATTTCTAGCGGCAAAAGCAGCAGTTCTTCATGGAGCGGCGGTGGCAGCTCGAGTGGCGGCTCTTGGGGCGGCGGATCGAGCGGTGGCGGAGGCGCCAGCTCGCGTTTCTGATGCACCGATCCGCGGGGCGTCTGCGGAAGCCGGCGGGCGTCTACGGACGCCGGCGAAGTTTGCTTGGTACGGGCTTTTGAGGTACCCGGCCAGCTTCCCAGCCTCGGGAGAGGCCGTCTGCGGACGCCCTTACCTATGTTCTCGAATCACTCATCACTCATTCATACCCCAAGTTCATGAACCGATTACCCCTCTTACTCATCGCCCTCTTGCTCGGCCTCAGCACCCTGTGCGCTGCGGCAGCGCCAGAGGCGTACCGTGTGAAGGACGTGCCCAACGTGCAACTCACTGACCGCACCCGCTTCGTCTCCGACCCGGCCGACGCCATCCGTCCCGCCGACGAGGAGGCCCTGAACCGACGTATCGCCGCGCTGCGCGACTCGTTCGGGGTGCAGATCGCCATCGTCGTGATCCCCGCCTACGACGGGAGCGCGTACAACTCCGTGCGCGCGTTTGCCAACGAACTCTTCAATACGTGGGGCATCGGTAACAGGGAGACGAACCGCGGACTGCTGATCCTCCTCACGACCGGCACGGATAAACGCGAGATCGCCTTCGAGACGGGCTACGGACTAGAGGGCGAACTGACCGACGGGCTCTGCAAACTGATCATAGACCGCCGCATGACCCCCGTTATGAAGGACGGTAGCTACGGCGAAGGACTCTTGGCCGGAGTCGAGGAGGTGCGCAAGGTGCTGACTAAAGGCTCGACGCTCGAAGCCGAGAAAAAGCGAAAAACAAGGAACTGGATACTGATTTGGTGGCTCGTAGGGCTGTTTTATTACGGCTTTTACCTCTACGAAGAGCGGAAGAAGGCGCAATACTCCATACACATCGCCACGATGGATCGGGCGAATCGGAAGGCGAACTCCATGGCGCTCGGCATGGGGATCTTCTTCTTCCAGATCCCGGCCATGTTGATCTACTTCCTCGTCAAATGGATCTTCCGGCGGCAGTTTGTTGCTGAGTGTTACTGTCCGGAATGCGGCACCATGGGGCGTTTCAAAAGGGTCAAAAAAGATCAGGTGCGGGAGGAGACGCTGGTCAAGGTCTACTCCGTCTGGTGTCGCAACTGTCACCATACGGCCGTCTTGGATATACGTCGGAGGCAGAAGCCGGCCCTCTGCCCTGAGTGCCGGTCCATCGGGACTCTTGACCTCGACACCGTGAAAGAGATGCAGCTGATCACGCTGGACGTCTACCACTTCGCGTGCCGCAACTGCGGACATATCGTGGAGGAGAAACTGCCGGCCAGAGTGAAGGAAAAGCACGCCTCATCGGACAGCAGTTACTATTTGGGGGGCAGCAGCGACGGCGACAGCGATAGCGGCGGATCGTGGGGCGGCGGCTCGAGCGGTGGCGGTGGCGCCAGCTCGAGCTTCTGACCTCCTCTCGGGGCGTCTGCGGGCGTCTACGGACGCCAGCGAAGTTTGCTTGGTACGGGCTTTTGAGGTACCCGGCCAGCTTCCCAGCCTCGGCAGAGGCCGGACGCCGGCGAAGAAAGCCGGGTATGCGTTTGATGTAACCGGCTTTCTTGGCTGGTATCCCTTCCGACCCCTCGGAAACCTTCAAACAACTTGTTTCATCATTTCCGACCCCTCGGAAACCTTCAAACAACCTGTTTCATCATTTCCGAGGCCTCGGAAAGCTTCAAACAACCTGTTTCATCAAATCCGAGCCCTCGAAAACCTTCAAACAACCTGTTTCATCATTTCCGACCCCTCGAAAACCTTCAAACAACCTGTTTCATCATTTCCGACCCCTCGGGGCGTCTGCGGACGCCGGCGAAGTTTGCTTGGTACGGGCTTTTGAGATACCCGGCCAGCTTTCCTGCCTCGGCAGAGGCCGGAGGCGTCAGGAACGCCAGCCAAGAAAGCTGGGTACATGATGCGCGTACCGGAGTAGGGGCGTATCGCATACGCCCTCACCGACGGCCCGCAGGGCCGAATTTGAATGACGTTTGAATCGTGTTTGAATGACGATGAAACGGTGTTTGAACACGAGGAACACGCATTCGCCCCTTATACCGGGGCGTGTGGTAGGGCGTATGCGATACGCCCCTACCCTACCGGCCGGCGGCTTCCGCGGGCATAAAAAAAGCCGGATACATGCAGAGAATGTCTCCACATGTACCCGGCTTTCTTGGCAGGCGTCCCTGACGCCCCCGGCTTTCTTGGCTGGCATCCCTGATGCCCCCGGCTTTCTTGGCAGGCATCCCTGATGCCCCCGACTTTATTGGCTGACGTCCCTGACGCCCCGGCTTTTAGTTTTTAGTTGCCTTATCCCTCCAACACCTTCTGCAAGAAACGTCGGAGATCGTCGGGCGACTTGCCACGACGTTCGGCGTAATCCGCCAGCTGATCCTCGCCGATGCGAGCAATGCTGAAGTATCGCGAATCCGGGTGGGCGAAGTAGAAACCCGCGGCCGACGAGGTGGGGTAAAGCGCACCGTTCTCCGTCGGGGTGATGCCGAGACCAGCAAAGTCGACGAGACGATCAAGCGTGAAGATCAAGCTCTGGTCGGGCAGCGAGGGGTAGCCGACGGCCGGTCGGATGCCGCGGAAGTGCTCCTTGAACAGTTCGTCGAGCGGCAGATCCTCGTCCGGTGCGTAGCCCCAATACGTGCGGCGCACCTTCACGTGCAGGCACTCGGCCGACGCCTCAGCCAGGCGGTCAGAGAGCGTCTGGAGCAGCATCAGGCGGTAGCTGTCGCCTTCGGCCTCGTAACGCTGACGGAGCGACTCAGTGCAGTTGCCGACGGTGACGGCGAAGGCGCCGATATAGTCTGTGCGGCCCTCCGTGGCGGGTATGATGAAGTCGGCCAACGAGAGGCACACGCCCCGCTCGCCGTCCGACTGCTGGCGGATGACGGGCACGAGCACATCCTCGCCGTTCGGGCCGGTGATACGGATCGTGTCGCCCTCCGAGACGGCCGGGTAAAGCCCGACGGCGGCGCGGCAATGCGCGTTCTCGGCCATCAGCTCGCGGAGCACAGCCTGCGCGTCGTCAAAGAGTTTCATCGCCTCACTGGCCTTCTCGCGGTCCTCGCCCTCGGCAAATCGCTCGAGCCACTCGGTGCGACACGACGGGCAGTCGTGCAGGCCGGCCAAGTCGGCGTAACGGCCCAGCAGGCGCCAAGTGGTAAAGAAGAAGACCCAGTTGATGTACGTGGCCACGTCAGAGACGGGCAGCTCGATGTGTTGCAGGCCGAGTGCATGGGGCACGTCGGGCGTGAACGCGGCCCAGTCGATCTTCAATCCCTGTGCGCGCGCTTCGGCGAAGGGCAACACCGGCTTCGGCGCACGGCCCGACTTGGCGCGACGCAGGCGTTCGTACTCGTCCGAGAGTTGCTCCACGTACGCATCGTGCGTATCCGGGTTGAGCAGCTTGGCCGCGATGAGCGGGTTCTGCGACGCGTCGACGACGTGGATCACGGGGTGATTGTAATGCGGGGCGATCTTGAGCGCCGTGTGCAGCTTCGAGGTCGTAGCACCGCCGACCATGATGGGCGTGCTGAGTCCCGCCTTCTGCATCTCTTCCGTCACATGCACCATCTCCTCGAGCGACGGCGTGATGAGGCCCGAGAGGCAGAGCAGGTCGGGCTTCTCCTCGCGCACGGTTTGGATGATCTTCTCCGCCGGAACCATGACGCCGAGGTCGATCACCTCGTAATTGTTACATGCCAACACGATGGAGACGATGTTTTTGCCAATGTCGTGCACGTCACCCTTCACCGTGGCAAAGACCACCTTGCCCGCCTTGGCGGCGCCCTCCGTGGACGTCTTTTCGGCCTCAATGGCCGGTTGCAGAATGGCCACCGCCTTCTTCATCGTGCGCGCCGTCTTGACCACCTGCGGCAGGAACATCTTGCCCGCCCCAAAGAGTTCGCCGACACGGTTCATACCGTTCATCAGCGGCCCGTCGATGATGGCTACGGCGCGGTCGTATCGCGTGAGCGCCTCGGCCAAGTCAGCCTCGAGGAAGTCCCCAATGCCCTTCAGTAGCGCATATTCTAATCGCTCCTCGAGCGATCCGTCGCGCCATGCGTCGTGTTGCACATTGTCCTGCTCGCCCGACGCCTGCTCACTGTGGTTCTGTGCATAGGTGATCAGCTCCTCGGCCGCTTCGGGGCGACGCGCCAGGATCACATCCTCCAGCAGCGTGCGGAACGACGGCTCGATATCCTCGTACGTGACCGATGTCGACGGGTTCACGATACCCATATCCATGCCCTCGCGGATGGCGTGATAGAGGAAGACGGCGTGCATGGCCTCGCGCACGTAGTTGTTGCCGCGGAAGGAGAACGAGAGGTTGCTGACGCCACCGCTGACCTTCGCCCCGGGCAGGTTTTTCTTGATCCAACCGACGGCGCGAATGAAATCCAGTCCGTAGCCGTTATGCTCGGCCATACCCGTTGCGATGGCCAGGATATTGGGGTCGAAGATGATGTCTTGCGGAGGGAAGCCGGCCTTCTCGGTGAGCAGTCGGTAGGCGCGCTCACAGACGGCGATCTTACGCTCGAAGACGTCCGCCTGACCCGTCTCGTCGAAGGCCATCACGACCGCAGCGGCCCCCAATCGACGCACACGCCGGGCATGACGGAGGAACTCCTCCTCGCCCTCCTTCAGACTGATCGAGTTGACGATGCTCTTGCCCTGTACGCACATCAGCCCCTGCTCTACGACGCTCCATTTCGAGGAGTCGATCATAATAGGCACGCGGGCGATGTCCGGCTCCGAGGCGATCAGGTTGAGGAAGATGCGCATCTCATCCTCGGCCTCCAGCAGACCGTCGTCCATGTTGATGTCGAGCACCTGCGCACCGTCCTCCACCTGCTTGCGGGCGATGGTGAGCGCCTCCTCGTACTTCTTCTCCTTGACCAGTCGGAGGAACTTGCGCGAGCCGGCCACGTTGCATCGCTCGCCGATGTTGAGGAAGTTGTTTTCCGGCTTCACCTCCAGCAGATCCAGCCCGGAGAGCCAGAGCGTGTCGGCCTTAGGCGGTGCGGCCGGCACATGCGGCCGTTTGCCACGCGCCAGCTCGGGGAAGTGGGCGATGTGTGCCGGCGTCGTGCCGCAGCACCCCCCGACGATGTTCACGAGTCCCTCGTCGATAAAATCCTTGATCTGCACGGCCATCTTCTCCGGCGTCTCGTCGTACTGTCCGAACTGGTTCGGCAGGCCCGCGTTGGGGTAGGCGCTGATGTAGAGCGGTGCCAGATCGCCCATCTCCTTGAGGTAGGGCTTCATGTCGGCCGCGCCGAAGGAGCAGTTCAGGCCGACGCTCAGCAGCGGGATGTGTTGCACAGAGGCGAGGAAGGCGCCGAGCGTCTGACCCGAGAAGGTGCGCCCGCCCTTGCCCGTAAGCGTGAGCGAAAGCATGATGGGCAGCTCGCGACCCTTGTCGTCCATCGCCTGAACGGCCGCCTCGAGGCCCGCCTTGGCGTTGAGCGTATCGAAAGTCGTCTCGAAGAGGATCACGTCCACGCCGCCATCCATGAGCGCATCGACCTGCTCGTAGTAAGCGCGGAAGAGGTCCGTGTAGGTCACGGCGCGATAGGCCGGATCGCTCACGTCGGGACTCATCGAGGCTGTCTTGTTCGTCGGCCCTAAGGAGCCGGCCACGAAGACGGTGCGGTCCGGATGTTCCGCCATATACTCGTCGGCCAGTGCACGGGTGAGGCGTCCGGCGGCGAGGTTCATCTCGCGGGCGAACTCCTGCATGCCGTAATCCTCCATCGAGATGGCGTTGGCGTTGAATGTATTTGTGGAGAAAATATCGGCACCGGCGTCGAGGTATTGCCGGTGGATGTTGCGCAGGATGTCGGGCTGCGTGATGTTGAGTACATCGTTATTGCCCTTGATCTGGTTGGGGAAGTCGGCGAAGCGTTCGCCGCGATAGTCGGCCTCCGAGAGTCGGAAGCCCTGGATCATTGTCCCCATGCCCCCATCAAGGATGAGGATGCGCTCCTGAAGGAGCTGCTGTATGGTTTTCTTCGTCATAATAAGTTGATGGTGATATATACGTATAGTCAAATCTGCGAAACTGTTTGGCGTTTATGGACCGATCCATTACGGAACCGTATGAGCGAGCCCTTCCCGCTTTCTATCTCGGGGCTATCCGAGATAAACACCAAACAGATTCTGAAAAGGGCGGCAAAAATAAGCGCCCAGCTTCTTTCTCAAGCGTCAATCCATGCCGCCGAGCGATAGAGAGCGTTTTCTCCTCCCCCGATGATCATCGTAAGCCATGAGGGGTAAAGAGATTGGACGATCACTCAAACACATCCACCAGCAGGTACTCGATGGCTTGGCGCATGGACAGCACGCCGCCGGTGTAGTTGTTCGCCATCACGGCTACGGCGTAGCGCACACCGTCCTCGTCGTCGACGTAGCCGGCGTAGCACAAAACACGGCTCATGCTGCCGCCTTTCAGGCGTGCACGGCCCTCCAGATCGGTGTCGCGCAGCATACGGCGCACCGTGCCCTCACGACCGACCAACGGCAGGGCCTGATAGAAGGCTTCCGAGGCGCGCGACTGCGTGGCCATGTAGGTCAACATGTCGCAGAGGAAGGAGGCCGTCACCTTGCCCGTCACCGCCAGGCCACTGCCGTCGTACATCCACAGCGAGGCGGCGTCCAGACCGCGCTCCTGCCAGTATCCACGGGCCACTTGTGCGCCGCGCCCGAAGGACGACTGTTCGCTCTCGGTGAGGTGTCGGCCGAGCGTTTTGAGGAGCGCGTCGGCGTAGAGGTTGTGGCTGACGACGCAGAGGGAGCGGACAATCTCACGCAGGGGGCGCGAGCGGGTGGTGATGATCGGGTGACGCGGGCGCGACGTCTCACGTCCGGCCTCGGCCTCGATGCGCATGGAGGAGGGGCGCTTGCGGATGCGTATGCCGCGGTCGCGGAGGCGTTCGCTGACGTAACGGGCCACGAAGAGCGGCGGATCGGGCAGGTCGGCGCCGAGGTAAAGCCCCGAACGCCGCGCGGGGAGTGTGCCGAAGAGGGAGCGCTCGTTGGCGAAGGGGAAGCCGACGACGTAGGCGCTGTCTTTCGTTGCGGCGCGGAGGTAGTTGTGGAAGGTGAGTCCCTCGACGCGCGGCGTGACGGCGGTGACTTGCGGCGTGGTGCCCTTGGCGCCGCTGGAGAGCGAGATGCCGATGCGATTATCGAAGATGTTCAGGCCGTAGCAACCCTGACCGTAGGAGCTGCCGAGGTCTTCGAGGAGCCACTTCATGGATACGCCCTCGTTGTCGAAGATGCGTTCGTCGGCCACCACGGCGCCGGTGATCTCGCGGATGCCGGCCGCGCGCACGGCGTCGACCCAAGCGTTGACGACGCTGTCTTTGGGGGTGCGCGACTCGGACGAGTTGAGCGTCGGGTCGCCACTGCCGCGGATGTAGAGGTTGCCGTCCAGGACACCGTCCGGACGCAGTTCGCCGTCGTACTCCACGGTCGTTTCGAAGCGGTAATCCTCGCCGAGGAGCTCGAGGGCCGTGGCCGAGGTGACGGTCTTCATGACCGAGGCCGGCGTGAGCTGCCGGTCGCCCTCGTAGTTATAGAGCGTCTTGCCGTCCTTGACGCGTTTGACGACGAACGAGACCGAGGCGCCGCGCAGGATGGGGCGTTCGATGAAGCGTCGTATGGGTTCCGGGATCTCGGCGGTACGCCCGGCCATAGCGGCGGGCGCGGCTGTGATCATCAGCAGGGCGCAGGCCATTATCCCCAGCGTCGGGGAGCATCGTCTTTGTCTTTTCATTCTATCTCTTGTAGTGTACATGTTTCGTGGCCGCAAAAGTACGGGCCTTTGCCCCCCCGGCCCACATTCCCCGCCGCAGAGATGAGGACAGGCGGCAGTAAATCGCTGACGGCCGCAGGCGCCCCGGAGGCCTTTGTTACATTTGCCCGTGAATTTTTCATGTAACTCATAATAACCATATCACTTATCACCCAATTCAAAATCATGGCAGAAGAAATCAAGAGACTGGCCCCAGAGGCCGTCTGGGGTTATTTCTATGACCTCACACAGATCCCGCGTCCGACGGGTCACACGAAACACGCAACCGATCACCCCAAAACCTTTAGCCTCTGCACCGTGATGACAAGATGCCTGCTTTTAGCCCTGCTGATTCTCGGCGTTACGATCGAAGGGCATGCGCAATCCCTCTATGTGAAGACTTTCGGAAAGGCCGACGGTGTGCCGCTCATCTTCCTGCATGGCGGACCCGGCTATAACGCCGCCGCTTTTGAATCCGTCGCCGCACAAGCGCTGGCCGATAACGGTTTTCGCGTGCTTGTCTACGATCGACGCGGCGAGGGACGCAGTCTGCACACGGCAGCGCGCTACACCTTCGACGAGGCATTGCACGACATCGACAGTCTGTGCCGCACGTACGACCTCCATCGCCCTGTGCTCCTCGGCCATAGCTTCGGCGGCATACTGGCGCTGCTTTACGCCGACAAACACCCCGAACAGGTCCGTTCGGTCGTGCTGATGAGCGCGCCGCTGGCCCTGCAAGCCTCGTTCGACCATATCCGCAACCGTTGTCGCGCCATTTACGCCTCGCGTGCCGACAGCGTCAACCTGCGCTACATGAACATGCTCGACGCCATGGACAAGGGTTCGATGGAGTACGCCTCTTATTGCTTCATGCACGCGGCCGGGAACGGATTCTATGTTCCGAAAGCACGCACGAAGGAGGGGCAATCCGTCTACGCGGCGTTTGAGGCGGACAGTGCGTTGTTTCCTCTTTCAAAACTCTCGGAGTGGCAGGCCCCGCAGGGCTTCCACCGCAACGAACACTATACGACGCTCGACCTGACCGACACCCTCCGCCGCATCTTACATCGTGGCACGCCCGTCTATGGCCTCTACGGCGCGGACGACGGCCTCTATTCCGCCGCGCAGCTCGATGCCCTCCGCAACCTACTCGGCCCCGACCACATGATCACGCTCGACTCCTGTTCGCACAACGTTTTCATCGACCGCCGTCACGCTTTTATCGAGGCCCTCACGCGCCATTGTAAAACGAAATAGCTGAGCCCCTCAGGGCAGAGAGAGAAGAACCGCAGCAACCCCGCAGAGACGTCGCTATGCAAACGTCTCTACATTTGCCCGTGAATTTTTCATGTAACTCATAATAACCATATCACTTATCACCCAATTCAAAATCATGGCAGAAGAAATCAAGAGACTGGCCCCAGAGGCCGTCTGGGGTTATTTCTATGACCTCACACAGATCCCGCGTCCGACGGGTCACACGAAACAAGTAACGGATTACCTCAAGGCCTTCGGAGAGAAGCATGGCCTGGAGACGCACCAGGACGAGGTGGGCAATGTGCTCATCCGCAAACCCGCCACGCCGGGCTACGAGGGGCGGCAGACGGTCGTGCTGCAAGCGCACGTCGACATGGTGCCGCAGAAGAACGCCGGCGTAGCGCACGACTTCCTCCGCGACCCGATCGACGCCTACATCGACGGCGAGTGGGTCACGGCGCGCGACACGACTCTGGGCGCTGACAACGGCATGGGCGTCTCGCTGGCCATGGCCGCCCTGACCGACAAGACGATCAAGCACGGCCCCCTGGAGGGCCTCTTCACGATCGACGAGGAGGTGGGCATGGACGGCGCCGTGGGCCTCAAGCCCGGCTTCCTGAAGGGCACGATCATGATCAACGGCGACTCCGAAGAGGAGGGGCGCCTCTTCGTAGGCTGCGCCGGCGGGGTGGACATGAACATCACCTTCCAGTATCGCGACGGCGAGCCGACGCCGGAGGGCGACGTGGCGCTGCGCCTCACCCTGGCCGGACTCAAGGGCGGCCACTCGGGTGTCGACATCCACCTCGGCCGCGCCAACGCCAACAAGCTCTTCTTCCGCTTCCTCAAGAAGGCCGTCAGCCACTACGACGTGCGCCTGGCCACGGTCGAGGGCGGCTCGCTCCGCAACGCCATCCCGCGCGAGGTCTCGGCTGTCGTCACGGTGCCGGCTGACCGCGTGGCCGACGTCGAGCAGCTCGTCCGCGAGCACGAGGCGCTCTACCGCGCGGAGTACAAGGGCGTGGAGGGCGACATCCGCTTCACCGCCGAGCGCACGCCCGAGCTGCCCGCCACGCTCATCCCCGAAGAGATTCAGGACGACCTGATCAACGCCGTCGAGGGTTGCCCGAACGGCCCGATCAGCATGCTGCACGACTTCCCCGGGACGGTCGAATCGTCGTCGAACCTGGCCATCGTCAAGTCTGACGACGCTGCCGGCCGGATCGATGTCAAGATCCTCGTCCGCAGCTCGTCCGAGAGTCGCAAGGACGCGCTCTGCTCGTCGATCGAAAGCGTCTTCTCGCTGGCCGGCGCCAAGGTGGAGCAGTCCAACCCCTACGGCGGCTGGCAGCCCAACATCGACTCGCCCATCCTGCGCACGATGGAGAGGGCCTACGAGTCGCTCTTCGGCCGTAAGCCAGACGTGACCGTCATGCATGCCGGCTTGGAGTGTGGCATCATTCAGGAGGCCTATCCAGACATGGACATGATCTCCTTCGGCCCCGACATCAAGCACCCGCACTCGCCCGACGAGGCCGTGGGCATCGCCTCGGTCGAGAAGTCGTGGCGCCTGCTCGTAGCCACCCTCGAGGCCGTGCCGGAGAAGTAAGGGATCACCGGATTCTTTTTCGGATCACTCCCCCCTCCCGGCGAAAAGGCGGCCAATCCACTCTTCGCCGGGGGATTTTCCTTTTGAATAATGTGAGTTCGACGAAAAAATGGGGCCCTTTATCTCCTGAGAATATCTTTGACAACGTGAGTTCGACGTAAGAAAAAGGACAAAAAGAGGCGGGAATCAAGAGAAAGCTCGTATCTTTAATGTGCTGATAATAAAGAACAAACTATACAATGATTCCCGCCAATAAAACGGTAGAAATATACTATCTCGTCGACGAATTCTTGAAAGAATACGACTCCGTAATCAAAAGTCATTCCTTGGGAGAGGGAGCCCCAAAGAAAAGGAGGAACCGCAAATTCACCATGTCCAGAGTAGCGAGATCATGACGATTCTTATCCTCTTCCATTCCTCCTCTTTTCGAAACTTAAAGCATTTCTATCTCTTTGTCCGAACACATATGCAGAAGGATTTCCCACATACTGCGTCTTACAACCGCTTCGTAGAACTCCAACGAAAGGTTTGTATACCTCTTGCTATCTTCCTTAGAACGAAATCTTTGGGACAATGCACTGGTATTTCTTTTGTCGATTCTACACCTATTCAAAGCTGCCATATCAAAAGAGAAAAGCAGCATAAAACCTTCAAGGAATTCGCTAGAAAAGGAAAAAGTACACTGGGCTGGTTCTATGGATTCAAACTGCACTTGATCATTAACGACAAAGGGGAGCTACTTGATTTTCTTCTTACTCCGGGTAATGTTGACGACAGAGCTCCCTTAAGATATATGAGCTTCCACAAACGAATCTTCGGTAAGCTCTTCGGAGACAGGGGGTATATCTCGAAAGACCTCTTTGAACAGCTCTTCATTGACGGAGTCCACCTTGCGGACACGTTTGAAGAAAGGTATGAAGAATGCCTTAATGCTTCAACATGAAAAGATTATGCTCCGGAAAAGATCTCTGATCGAGACCGTTAACGATCAACTAAAGAATATCTGTCAGATAGAACATACCCGTCATCGATGCTTCCCGAACTTCATCATCAATCTGTTATCGGCTTTGGCTGCTTTCTCTTTCTTCGACAAAAAACCTTCCATCAACACTGCCGAGGAGTTTTTACATCCCTCTTTCCTTACTGTTGCTTAGATCGAACTCACGTTGCTTTAGGACGAAATCGCTTTTGCGAGCTGATGCGTAGATATAACTTGATGTGGCGCAAACGCCGATTCCGTCCTCGTGCCGACTGACTCTCGGCACAGCTTCAAGTGCTACCCAGACTTGATCAATACGGAACCGAAGCTCACTCCAACCAAGCCCGGAGAGCTGATTGTGGCCGACATCACCTATGTCGCCTGTAACTGTGATAAAGGCTTTGCCTTTCTTTCTCTTGTGACTGATGTGGCCAGCCGCTGCTTGTAGACTATCATCTCTATCCAACCCTAGAAAAAGAAGGCCCACTCAGAGCGTTGGAGAAAGTATTTAACTTCTACAAAACGAATGAGATAGACATCTCCAAACTCATCCACCACAGCGACTGTGGCTCGCAATATGCTTCCTCCGTTATGTGGCACGCCTACAGGACGAAGGGTGTTAAATCAGCATGACACAGACGGGGACCCGCTGCATAATGCCTTGGCAGAGCGCATGAATGGAATCATCAAAAACTTATGGATGCTCTCTGATGAGAAGCGTTCCTTCGCCCGGGCTGAAGCGCTGGTTGAACAAGATGTGTGCATGTACTGTATAATGAAGCGCGGCTTCATCAATCTTTAGGTTACAAGACTCCGATGCACGCTGTCAAGTCTGATAGCCTAGACCCACTCGTTCAGCAAGCGCCTAAGCTTCCGCTGCCCGCTCTTTCATTACTGAAGAAGTTGCCTTTCTCGAAGGCGTACTTTTGCTTCCAGACAACTGATTCTGTCCTTAAATCAGTCCGCTATCAATCCTCAAGTGTCCTCAAAATACAGCACCTGTCAACCCTATCGCTAACTACCGTCTTCGACTGTCAACTTTTTTCAGCACAGGATATGAATCCGGAGATGTAGTGATTGATTTTTTCTTGAGAAGTTGTTTTTGAATTTATTTCGGAGGCTGTCGGGTAGAAACAGGCTCCGATAGACCCGAAATAGAAAAGAGAAAGATCCGCCAAAACAGCTCCATAAAACAATCATCCAATAAATTCAAAACAGCTTCTTAGCTTCTCTCTATGTATTTCCACGACGTTATCGGGCAGGATGACCTCAAGGCGCGCCTTACGGACACAGCACGCCGAGGCATCATCCCCCATGCCCGCCTCTTTTGCGGACGCATGGGCTGCGGCACCTTCCCGCTGGCCCTCGCTTACGCCCGTTATTTGAATTGCTCCGACCGTACGGACACGGACGCTTGCGGAAAATGCCATTCCTGTCGCCAGTATGATGCGCTCGCACACCCCGATTTGCACTTCGTCTTCCCCATTGTCGCTGACAAAAAGAGGAAGCGGACCGTCTGCGACGATTACCTCGGTGAATGGCGCGCGATGCTCACCGAGCACACCTATTTTGACCTCGACGAGTGGCTCGACAGGATGGAGACCGCCGGCAAGCAAGCCCTAATCTATGCCGAGGAAAGCGACCAGATGATCCGCAAGACGAGCCTCCGGATCTACGAGGCCCAATACCGCGTGCTGATCGTCTGGATGCCTGAGCGCATGCACGCCGCATGCGCCAACAAGCTGCTCAAGCTCATCGAAGAGCCCCCGGCACGCACCGTGATCCTCATGGTCTCCGACGCGCCAGACTTGATCCTCGGTACGATCCTTTCGCGCACCCAAAGGCTCGACGTCCGACCCATCGAGGCCGACGCCCTCGCCCGCGCCTTGGAGCAGCGCAACGGGCTGCCCCCCGACGATGCTCGCCGCACGGCCCACCTCGCCCACGGCGATCTGCTCGCCGCCGAACGCTCCATGGGCGACGACGAGCGACAGTGTCTTTTCCTCGACTTTTTCATTCGCATCATGCGCAACGCCTGGAAACGCGACGTCCGCGCCATGAAGCAGACCGCCGACGAGCTCGCCGCCCTCTCTCGCGAGCAGCAGCGCGCCTTTTTGGCCTATTGTCAACACCTCGTTAGGGAGAATTTCGTCCGCCGATTCCGTTCCGACGACCTCAATTACCTCCGCCCGGACGAGGCCGCCTTCTCCGCCCGCTTCTCGCCCTATGTCAACGAGCGGAATGTCTTCGATTTCGCCGCCGAGCTGGCCGACGCCGAGCGTCACATCGCTCAGAACGGCAACGCGAAAATGATCTTCTTCGATCTCACCCTCCGAATCACAGTCCTATTAAAGAAATGACCCGTAAACCCCTCCTTTTTCTCACCCTCATCCTGCTCCTCACCTCGTCATGCCACTCCACTTCGGCCGACGTGGATTCGACCGCCGATCCTGCCCCCATCGCTCGCTTTGATCGCGATCTCCTCGCCTATGTGGATGCCGACAGCGCGCACGCGGCCACCCTGCGCGACGGTCTACTCCGCGCCTACCCCGAAATGCTCCGCATCCTCTCCCTGGCCCTCTTCGAACGCCCGGACACACCCACCGTAGACTACTTCGGGCGCCTCTCCGACTACTTCAGCGAGC
>ERZ773073.860-NODE-860-length-15174-cov-3.788809_pt1 | contig 15174 bp, 9 predicted proteins | sample MGYA00580616_ERZ773073 | MGnify/ENA primary metagenome ERZ773073 (study PRJEB29015, sample SAMEA2737960) | human oral metagenome | biome: human oral; feature: human-associated habitat; material: dental | place: China | collected 2131 ...
AGGCTTAGTTTTCCCCCGTTTCACCCATCTGACTGTGTTCGGACGGGCGGGCGTTGGTTTCCACCATGACCAGTGGTTCGTCGGAGATTTCGACCTTGGGCCGACGACGGCGCGGCCGCGGTTTTGCCGGCGCGGTCGTAACTTCGGGCTGCCATGCCTGGTGTTTCTCATGTTGGGTTTCCACCATCACCAGCCCGGCTTCGGACAGTGATCGTGACAGGTCGGTTACGGCGCTTGCTGGCAGCGGGTCGGCAACAATCGGTTCGGCCGTCGCCGACGCCAGTTGCGGGGTTTCGCCCAATGGCGCAGTGGCCGGAGCCGAGGGCGGCGGGGCGTCGTCGGGTTTGGTGTCGGGCGCCAAAACGATGGGTGCGGACGCGCCGTCAACTGCGGCCGTGGCGTCCGCGTCAAGCGGGGCTGTCGGCAAGGTTTCCGACGGCGGAGTTTGCAGGGTTTCCGGCGTGATGATCGCGGCCTCGGTGGCAAAGAACACGGAAGTTTCTTCATCGTCTGGCTCGGCCGGAGATTCGCTGTCCCCCGGTTTTGTTGCCTGCGCTGCGCTTGCCGCTTCGGTGTTCAGCGTGCTGATCGTGGCGGCGGATACGGCGACAATCGCTGTCGCCGTCGTTGCGCTGATGTTGGCTGCCGTCGTCTCCGGCGCCATTTCCGGTGCCGCTGGCGCGGCTGCGGAGACGGTTTCCGATGCGTTTTCCGGCGCATTTTCCGGTGCTTCCGGTGCATTTCCCGCTGTATTTTCATGGCGGTCACGCCGCCCGCCACGGCGTCCGCGGCGGCGTGTCGTAGTGCTGTTTTCTTCGGCGGTGTATTCGCCGGCACGTTCGCTGTTTTCGGCCTGGGCAGGCGGTGCTACGACGGTATCCGGCACATTGTTGCCGACTTCCGGTACGGCCTGGCGCGCCTCGCGTTCTGCGCGCGATGAACTGCTGCGCTGACGGCGCGGCTCTTTCGGTGTTTCCCTCTGTGTATCCTTTTCTCGGCTTGCCCGCGTCTTTTCGCTGCCGTTATTGGCGCTGTGGCCATTTTCGCTATTTTCGTTGCGTGCCTTACCCTCGCGTGCTTCGCGGCTGGGCCGGGTGTCGCGTTCCTCGTCCCGCCGGGTGTTGCGTCCGCCGCGGCGATTTTCCCGATTCTCGCGGCTTTCACGCGATGTCTCGCGGCGGCTGCCTGCGCGCGGTTTCGGTTCGTGTTTTTCGGGCACTTCGGCGGGCGTGCCGCGGAGCCAGGAAATAATTTTGGCGAACAGACCGACGCCGGCGGCTGGGGGTTCGCTGGATTTTTTCGGCACGATGGGCGCGGGCTGCGCCGGAGTGATGCCTTTGATAGCCGCTTCCTGGCGGCGCGGCGCGCGCGTTTCTTTGTTCGCGGGCATTTGCTTGCCGTGTTCTTCCGATGGTTCTTCCACCATTTTGTACGACGGCTGGCTGGTTTCTTCCTGGTTGAGATCGTCGTGACGCATGCGGGTGATCATGTGCTGCGGCGTCTCGAGGTGGATGTTGGGAATCAGCATGAGGCTGACTTTATGCCGCATTTCGATGGAGTAGATGTCGTGGCGCTTTTCGTTGAGTAGGAAAGTTGCAACATCGACCGGCACCTGCGTATATACGGCGGCGGTGTTGTCTTTCATCGCCTCTTCTTCAAGAATGCGCAGGATGTGCAGCGCTGCCGATTCCGTGCTCCGGGTGTGGCCGGTGCCGGAACAGCGCGGGCAGGGGATGTAGCTGGTTTCCGTCAGGGCCGGGCGCAGGCGCTGGCGTGACAGTTCCATGAGGCCGAAGCGGCTGATCTTGCCGATCTGTACGCGCGCCCGGTCGAAGTGCAGGGCGTCACGCAGGCGGTTTTCAACCTCGCGCTGGTTGCGCGAGCTTTCCATGTCGATGAAATCGACGACGATCAGGCCGCCTAAGTCGCGCAGGCGCAACTGGCGGGCGACTTCCTCGGCCGCTTCCAGGTTGGTTTTGAAGGCGGTTTCTTCGATATCGGCGCCGCGTGTCGAGCGCCCGGAGTTGACGTCGACCGAGACTAGCGCCTCGGTGTGGTCGATGACGATGGCGCCGCCGGAAGGCAGATTGACCTGCCGCGAGTAGGCCGATTCGATCTGGTGCTCAATCTGAAAGCGCGAAAAGAGCGGTACATCGTCGCTGTAGCGCTTGATCCGGTCGATATTGGCCGGCATCACGGTGGACATGAAGTGCTGCGCCTGCTCGAAGATGTCGTCCGTGTCGATGAGGATTTCGCCGATGTCGGGCTGGAAATAGTCGCGGAGGGCGCGGATTACGAGGTTGCCCTCAGGGTAGATGAGAAAGGCGCCGCTGTTGGCGTCGGCCGCGTTCTCGATGGCTTTCCAGAGTTGCAGCAGGTAATTGAGATCCCACTGCAATTCTTCCAGGCCGCGGCCAATTGCCGCCGTGCGGGCGATTAGGCTCATGCCCTGCGGTACTTCCAGCTGATCCATGATTTCGCGCAGCTCGGCACGCTCGTCACCCTCGACGCGGCGCGAAACGCCGCCGCCGCGCGGGTTGTTGGGCATCAGCACGAGATAGCGGCCGGCCAGGCTGATGAACGTCGTCATCGCCGCGCCCTTGTTGCCGCGTTCGTCCTTGTCGACCTGGACGATCAGTTCCTGCCCCTCGCGTAAGGCTTCTTTAATCGACGCCCGGCCGGCTTCGGCGCCCGGCTGGAAATAACTACGCGAGATTTCCTTAAAGGGGAGGAAACCGTGCCGTTCGCTGTCGTAATCGACGAAGGCAGCTTCCAGGCTCGGTTCGATGCGGGTGATGACCGCTTTGTAAATATTGCTTTTTTTCTGTTCCCGGGTGGACGATTCAATGTCGAGGTCGATCAGTTTTTGACCATCGACAATGGCGACACGGAGTTCCTCGGCCTGTGTCGCATTGAACAGCATGCGTTTCATTCTTGTGCTCCCGTGCGCGATGCATGCACGAAGGGAGCGCCTGTTGCAGGCGGTAACGAATCAGTGGAATGGCGGATGCTTCATATATGTTGATGCCGGTGCCGGGTGAGTGAATCGCTGAATCGAGTTTCCGTCGTTTTTCATTATTTCCCGGAATCTCCGGGATCTGTGAAATCTGCCTGAGGCGTTCCGAACGTGTCAAACGCGCATAAATCAAGTAGTATCGCTACTTTTGGTGAGCGTACTTAACCAGGTGACCTGCCTTGCACCGATCTTGCGCAAATTGGCGCAAGTGAAGCTGCCGATGCCTGCCGGGAAGTGCGCCGCAACAGTCATTGCAGGAAATGCAAAAAACCAGCGTCGCGCAACGGTCTTACGGGTCGGCGCCTCTTTCGGTACGAGACGCAAATCGCGGGGGGCAGTATATTCAAAATGGTCGGAATTGGCAAAGAAAACGTCTCTCGCCCCGTTCCTTTGAACTCCTTGCCGGCTGCGCCGGTTTCACCGCTTTCTCCGGACTTTTTTCAGGTTTCCCAGACGCTGGTCGGTGAAGACGCGCATGGTCAGCGCCTCGATAATTTTCTGTTCAGGATCGCCCACGGTGTTCCCAAAAGCCATATTTACCGGATCGTGCGGAGTGGACAGGTGCGCGTTAATGGGCGGCGCGCCCATAACGCCTACCGCCTGCAAACCGGCGATGTGCTGAGAATTCCGCCTTTGCGCATTGCACGGCGCGAGGAAGCGTGTGCGGATGAAATCATGGCCGGCGCGCAGCTCAAGGCGGATCTGCCCATCCTTTACGAAGATGCCGCCTTGCTGGTGATCAATAAACCGGCGGGACTGGCTGTGCACGGCGGCAGTGGCGTTAGCTTCGGGGTGATCGAGGCGCTGCGCCGGCAGCGGCCGCAGGCAAAGTTTCTGGAACTTGCGCATCGGCTCGACCGCGAGACTTCGGGCATTCTGCTGGTCGGTAAAAAACGCTCGGCGCTGACCGTATTGCACGATATGTTCCGGGAAAGCTCTTCCGGACATGGCGAACGTCGTGTCGACAAGCGTTATTTCGTACTCGTTGCGGGGCGTTGGCAGGAGCCGCTGCGCCATGTTCGCCTGCCGTTATTCAAGTTCTTGCTCGAATCGGGCGAACGCCGCGTGCGTGTCGATGCTTTGGGCAAGCCGGCGCACACGGTATTTCGCCTGCTGGCGCGCTGGGAAAATTTCAGCCTGCTGGAAGCGGAGTTGCGCTCGGGACGAACGCATCAGATTCGTGTGCATTGCGCCGCGATGGGACACCCGATTGCCGGTGATGAAAAATATGGTGATTTTGCGCTGAATCGTGCGCTTGTCCAGAAGGGCCTGAAACGTATGTTCCTGCATGCCTGGAAGATGCGCTTGCCCCATCCGGTCAGCGGTGAGGCGCTGTCCTTGGAAGCGCCGCTTCCTGTAGCACTCACTGGCTTTTTAAAGGAAATTTCCTGTAGGGAGAAGCAGGATTATGGGCAAGCGCTTTGATTTGCTGGTGTTTGATTGGGATGGCACGCTGCACGATTCGATCGGCGCCATCATCTTCGCTATGCGCGCCGCTTGCCGCGACCTCGGCTTGCCTGAGCCTGCGGATGCGCAGGCCCGGCAGGTTATCGGACTGGGGCTCGCCGATGCCTTGCGCCATGCCGCGCCTACCCTCGACCCGCGGCGCTATCCGGAAATGGCCGATTGCTACCGCCGGCATTATCTTGCCGGCGATGGCGAGCTTTGTCTGTTCGACGGTGTGATGCCATTGCTTAGGGATTTATGCACGCGGGGCTTTACGCTCGCCGTAGCGACGGGGAAAAGCCGGCGCGGCCTGGATCGCGCCTTGGCCGCCAGCGGGGCGGAACGCTTTTTTGCCGCTTCGCGCTGCGCCGACGAATGCTTTTCCAAACCCCATCCCCAAATGCTGTATGAGCTGATGGAGGCGTTCGACGTTCCGCCCGAACGCACTTTGATGATCGGCGATACCACACACGATCTGCACATGGCAGCCAATGCCAGTGTTGAGAGCCTGGCCGTGAGCTATGGTGCGCATTCCAGCGCACAACTGCGAGAAATACGGTCGCTGACGCAGGTATCCAGCGTTGCGGAATTGTCAGACTGGTTGCTGGCGAACGCCTGATGCTTCAGGTTTTGCTTTATGGATGAAGCATGCGGGAGATATACTCCTTAACAACATAAAAACGGAAACAGTCATCGACAGCGGCGGCCGTGCAGTATTGCTTTATTCTGCGGTGTAACGGTGTAACGTTGAGTTTGTCGGTCGTTCGCCGATCCCTGCCATGTTTGCCAGTGCCCGCTCGACGCATTCCCGTCGAATGCAGTGATTTTTATTGACCCTTTCTTAAATCCAATCTGAGTTTTACCGTGGATACACCGAACACCAATCAGCCACAATGGGAGCGAAAGCTGCTCGAACGGCTTGCCGTGGCCTCTCTCAAAGAGCAGCGGGCCAAGCGGCGCTGGGGCATTTTCTTCAAATTTGCCATGCTGGCTTATTTTGTCATCGCCATGATCGTTTGGATTGACTGGGGACGCAGCGATACGTTGAGCGATGGCAAGCACACGGCGCTCATCAATCTGAATGGCGTCATTGAATCGACGGGCGATAACAGCGCAGATAAGGTCAATAATGCCTTGCAGGCAGCCTTTAAAGACAAAAATACTTCCGGCGTTATCCTGCGTATCAACAGCCCTGGCGGCAGTCCGGTACAGTCCGGCATCATTTATGATGAAATTCGCCGCCTGCGCACCAAATATCCGAAAATCCCGCTGTATGCGGTTGTCGAGGATGTCTGCGCTTCGGGCGGCTATTATGCCGCGTCGGCGGCCGACAAGATTTTTGTCGACAAGGCCAGCGTCATCGGCTCGATTGGCGTGCGCATGGATGGTTTCGGATTTACCGGCGTGATGGAAAAAGTCGGTGTCGAACGCCGTCTGATGACCGCGGGTAACAACAAGGGTTTCCTCGACCCGTTTTCGCCGCAGGATGAAAAACAGAAGGCGCATGCCGAAGCTTTGCTAGGCGAAGTCCACAAGCAGTTCATCGACGCCGTACGCCAGGGGCGCGGTCAGCGTCTGAAAGAAACGCCAGAAATCTTTAGCGGACTGATCTGGACGGGAGCCCAAGGTATCCAGATGGGGCTGGCCGACGACTTCGGTACCGTGGATTCGGTCGCACGCGACATTATCAAGGCGGAGAACGTACTCGATTACTCGCTCAAAGAAAATATTGCCGAACGTTTTGCCAAGCGGTTGGGCGCAGAGGCCGGAAATGGCTTCGCCGCGCGGCTATTTGGCGGTGACGCTGCAGCGCTGCACTGAGAGGGTTTCGCCTCACAGCGGATAAACAAAACAAAAAATAGCGGTGCGGTGCGTCATTTGGGCATTGCCCTGCGGATTCTTGCCGTTACCCCATGCCCTCACATTTTTAGGTGTAATGGACAAAACGGATGTTTTTAAGACGTCCTCTTGGCAAAAAAGAATTGAAAAACGCAGTCCGGAGATGCAGCAAATCCACGCGGGTTAGCGGGTAGCGATTCAGCAACGCCCAAATCAGAAAAGCGTCCATAGGAAAACAAGCACGGCATGTGCCGTTTCAGACAGGGCGGCTCTGAAACCCGCGCCAATTGGGCGTTTGCGGGCATGTACCCTGGAAACCCTTATTCCACGCGGGCTCTGGACTTGCTCCCCGTCGCGGCAGTCATCTGCCTGCATTGCGCGTTAAGCGCGTCGGCGTCTGCGCGCGGCGGGTTGAACGTCTGTGGCGTCCGAACGTCCGCAGATAGCTGTCCGTCTACGGCGGCTGCCCGGAAGCCCGCGTCTTTTGAGCGTTTCAGACAGGGCAGCGCTGGAACCCGCGCCAATCGGACGTTTGCGGGCATGCACCCCGGAAACCCTTATTCCACGCGGGTTTCGAGCTTAGGTTTTTTCATTTATTCAACTATAGCGCTGCAAAAGGGTGTTGATGCTGGGATTTAGCTTTTGCCCGCCACTGAAACACTGACCGTAACGGTTGCAACGGTTGTAGTTGTAGCGCTGAGTGCCGTTACGGCGTTTGTTTTTCTTGACCGTTTGGGGTCGCAAAAAAAGCATTTTTTGTGTGCAAAGGTTTTGATCTCTTGTAAGGCCTTGCCGCGTAAGGGCTATAGCAATTTTTAACACCTATTTTTTGTCCATTACGCCGAAATTGGAGCGCTTTATATTTGAGTGCATCAATGACACGCTAAACTGTTCCTGGCTGCTAAAACTAGCATGATATTTCTGGTGAGGTGTTGCCGACCAGACCGGCCTTTATAGCAATGTTGTTGAAGAGCATTGGGCTGTCGAGAGCACCTGTTATGTTGGAATCGTTGCCTGAATTCTTGATTCTCGGTTGTTTTGTACCGTGCGCGTAATTGTAATGGGCGGTCAGGGTGACTGACACTACATTCATGAAAAATCTGGAAGCTGTGCTGTTGTTACTAGTAAAGCCCACATAATCTGCGCCATGCTTAAAAAGCTTTTTATATCAAAGCCTATAGGGGCGTATAAAAACTAAAACGTCCTTGCTACAAAGCAGTTAGCATTTTCCGGGTTATGGTTTGACATAAAAAGCGCATAAAAAAGCCGATGGCAGGTGCCATCGGCTTTTGCTTTCCAAGAAATTGTGACGTCTGTTTCTTTATGGTCTAGATTAGAAGCCCAGCAGGCCGAAGAAGACGTAGCAGACGATGGCGCCGACGATAGACATCGACAGCCCCCACATCAGCAGTCTCTTGAACAGTACACCTTTGTCCTCGTGGTCTCCTGCGCAGGCGATGCAGAGAGCGCCCAGCGTGGAGAGCGGCGAGGTATCGACCAGGTGCGAACCGACGTTGATTGACGAGATCAGCGCGACCGGGTCGCCGCCGCCGATTTCCTTGATCAGACCCGGCACCATCGGCAAGAACATCGGCATAACAACGCCAGACGAGCTGGAGTAGGCCGAAATAACGCCGGTGATGAGCGCCAGCGTACCGTTTGCCGAAGTCGGGTTGGAGATGGTGCCGATGATCTTCACCAGTGCGTTGAGGCCACCGGATTTATCCATAACTTCGATCAGCACGGTCATGCCGCAGACCATCATGATCACGCCCCAAGGCACAACCTTAACGGCAGCCTTGCTGTCACCCGCGCCGGTCAGCATCAGGACGCAGGAGAGAATGAAAGCGATGGTGCCGACGTTGGCGACCATGTTCTTCAGCCACAGATTGCTGGCGAAGAAGGGTTTCATGAACGGCAGACCGGGCAGAATGACCAGCACGATCAGCACACCAACCATCGATAAGGTTTGGATCTGGGCACTATTGAACGGCTCGGGTCTCGGCGCCAGTTCGTTAATGTCGAGCTTGCCGCCTTTTTGCTTCGAAATCCAGGCCATGCCGCCCAGAAGGAAGAAGCCGCCGATGTTGGCAAAGGCTTGCGCAATCTCGGAGTTGAAGTGCACCTTCCAGGCCAGGCCACTCAGTGCGTCAGCGGCGATGCCGAGTTCCGGCGCCATCTTGGCAATGAGGCCGTTGGAGATGATCCCGGTCGGGGCGAATGGCGAGAAAGCCGCGCCGTTGGCCGCGCCGACGACAACCAGCGTCATCAGGAAAGCAGACAGGCCGATGCGCGTGGCGATCGCCATGGCGACGGGCGCCATCAACGCCGTCCCGGCGATATTGCCCGGGCCGATGGTGGTGATGATCGTCGTCAGAATATAGACGATCAGCGGCATCAGCGCGACGTTGCCGCCGCTGGCGCGCACGGCGTAGGCAGTGAGCTTTTCCATCGTCCCGTTGGTCTGCGCTATGCCGAACATGAAGGTCACGCCGACAAGGATCATGAACAGACTGGTCGGGAAGTAGGTCAAGACTTTTGAACCGGCAGTATTGCCCCAGACACCGGCGACGATGATGGCGAAGCCGATGGCCAGGAAGCCGACGTTCAGGTCCTCGTTAACGCAGCTGATCCCGACAACGACGACCAGTGCGACGATGGACATGATGGCAACTAATGAAATACCTTCCACATGCACCTCCTCATATCAATATAAAAATTGAAAACCGCGCAAGGGCGCACCGCCGGATATTCAGTTTGGCGCTCTGGATGGTGGAGCCAGGCAGGGCGTCAGTCAGTCCATTCTGCTTAGCGCATTACGCGACATTAAATGCAAGGCGGAATATACGCCCTTTCAGGTGCCAAGCAATTTCGGTATTCCACATACCCGCTAACCGTTTCCGGTGGTAAAAACAAGGCCACAACACTGCGTGTATCGCATGGGGCGTGGCAGATGCGCGCTGCCTTTGCCCTGCGTTGAGTACGTCTCTCCATGTTGCACCGGAATGCCTGGGGCGGGTAGACTGAATACTGCTGTTTGCAACGACGACTGTTTTCCATAGAGCATGCTCGAAAACGTAGGGGGGTATATGAAAAAGTTCCTGATTCCCGTCGATGGTTCGGAATGTGCGTTGAGAGCCGTGTCGCTGGCAGCGCAGACCCGCCTGGATTATGCCGATCCGGACAGCGCGGAGATTCATCTGCTCAACGTTCAGCCGCCGATCAGTCATAGTGTGAAACGTTTTTTCAACCATGACGAGATTGCTAACTTTCTGCGCGAGGAAAGTGAACACGCCCTGGCGCCTGCGCGTGCATTGCTCGATGCTGCCGGCGCGCGCTATACCTGTCATGCCGAATTCGGCAATGTGGCCGAAACGATTATCCATTTTGCCGAAACGTTGGGCTGCGACCAGATCATCATGGGTACGAACGGGCGCGGTGCGTTGGGGCGACTGATCGGTTCAGCGACGATGAAGGTGCTGCATCTGTCCCCGGTGCCCATCCTGCTCGTTAAATAATGGCAATGTGATGGCAATGGACGAAAGGAAGGGCATGAAGGGCAGGGCAGGTGCATGCGGAAAAAGAATAAAGCGCAGAATCGCCGGCAGGCGCCTTGAGGAGGGATGCGCGCCATAAGCCGCGTTGCAGACAACACCGCCGTAAGAGTGAAAAAAATCAAGAGACAAGGAGCCTTCATGCACACCATGTTCGACAAGGAATCACACGGCAAGACAATCGACGCGCTGACGGCCGAATTTGAGACGGACAGCGAGCGCGGCCTCAGTGCGGCGGAAGCGCGGCGACGGCTGGACAGCGGTGGCTACAACGAGTTGAAAGATCGCCCGCGCCCGGGCTTTATGGCATTGCTCTGGGATCAGTTCAACAATTTTCTCATCATCATCCTGATCGTGGCGGCGCTGATTTCGCTGGCGCTGGGCGAATATGTCGATTCGGCCGCGATCGTCCTGATCGTCATCCTCAATGCTGTGATCGGCGTGGTGCAGGAATCCAAGGCGGAGCAGGCGCTTGAGGCGCTACAGAAAATGTCCGCGCCCAATGCCTCCGTGATTCGTGACGGCGTGCTGGTATCCATCCCCGGCCGGGAAGTTGCGCCGGGCGACATCGTCATGCTGGAAGCCGGCAATTTCGTGCCTGCCGATCTGCGCCTGATCGAAAGCGTCAACCTGAAAATCGAGGAAGCTTCGCTGACCGGCGAATCGGTGCCGGTAGAGAAGGACGCCTCGGCACTGCTGGATCCGGCCGCACCGCTGGGCGACCGGACCAATTCGGCCTTTATGGGCACCATGATCAGTTACGGCCGGGGCAAGGGGCTGGCCATCGGCACCGGCATGAATACCCAGATGGGCATGATTGCCGAGATGCTGCAATCGTTTGAAAACGAGCAGACGCCCTTGCAAAAAAAGCTGGAACACCTGGGCAAGGTACTCGGTTCCGTCTGCCTGATTATCTGCGCCTTGGTGTTCATTTATGGTTTGTTCCGCGACACGCATCTGGCCCAAGCCATCGGCGGCGATTTCATGGCCTATCTGCGCGCCGAGGAAAAGGACATCATCAATTTGTTCATGACCGCCGTCAGCTTGGCGATTGCGGCCGTGCCGGAAGGTCTGCCGGCGATCGTCACCGTTTGCCTGGCGCTCGGCATGCAGCAGATGATTAGAAACAACGCGCTGATTCGTAAGCTGCCCGCCGTAGAAACGCTGGGCTGCGCCACCGTCATCTGCTCGGACAAGACCGGTACCTTGACGCAGAATGAGATGACTGTCCTGCAAGGTGTTGCCGGAGACTGTCAATTTAAGGTCAGCGGTGAAGGCTACGTACCGCAGGGCGAGTTTTTTACAGGCGCGTCGGCCAACGATTTTGCCGACGCACAACGTTTCCAGCCGCAGGAATATCCCGACGTTTCCCTGCTGTTGCGGGGCGCGTTGTTGTGTAACGATGCGACGTTGAAAGAAGAGCCTCAGGACGGTGGCGCTTCCGTCTGGCGCATTACCGGCGACCCGACCGAGGCCGCGCTGGTCGTGGCCGCCGCCAAGGCGGGGCTCTGGCGCGATGCGCTCAATGAACAGCTGCCGCGCGTACAGGAAATCCCTTTCGATTCCGACCGCAAACGGATGACGACCATTCACCGCGTTGATGGCGCGCCGGACATCGTTGCGGCAGTCGGCAGCGCTGTCACCGCTTTTGTCAAAGGCGCGCCCGATGTCATTCTCGACCTGTGCACGCAGCGCCTCGAAGGCGGTAAAACTGTTCCGCTGACGGCGGAAGCGCGGGCGACAATTCTGGCGCAGAACCATGGTATGGCGACTTCGGCCCTGCGCGTGCTGGCGGTTGCCTGCCGGCCGCTGGATAGTGTGCCGGATGCGCCGGTGCCGGAAGCGGTGGAACGAGACCTGGTCTTCATCGGACTGCTCGGCATGATCGACCCGCCGCGCCAGGAAGTCGTCGAGGCGCTGAAAGTGGCGCATGGCGCCGGCCTCAAGTGCGTGATGGTGACGGGTGACTACAAGGACACGGCGGAAGCGATCGCGCGTGATATCGGTATGTTCAAGCCGGGCGGGCTGGTGCTCACCGGCAGCGAAATTGAAAATCTCAGCGATGCCGAACTGGCGGAATGCGCCGAACGCCTGCAAGTGTGCTGCCGCGTATCGCCGCAGCACAAGACGCGTATTGTCGATGCGATGAAGGCCAACGATCATGTCGTGGCGATGACCGGCGATGGCGTCAATGACGCGCCGGCGCTTAAACGCGCCAATATCGGCGTCGCTATGGGCATCACCGGCACGGACGTTGCCAAGCAGACGGCCGATATGGTGCTGACCGACGATAATTTCGCCAGCATCGTCGCCGCGATCCACCAGGGGCGGATCATCTACGCCAACATACGCAAGTTTGTCTACTTCTTGCTGGCCTGCAATGTCGGCGAAATTCTCATCATTTTCTCGGCGATGCTGTTTGGCCTGCCGATTCCGCTGCGCCCCGTGCAGCTGCTCTGGCTCAACCTGGTTAGCGATGGCGCGCCGGCGCTGGCGCTGGGCATGGAAAAGGGCGAGCCGGATATCATGACGCGGCCGCCGCGTTCGCCGGGCGAACCCGTCATCGACAAGATGATGGCGATCAGTATCGGCGTCATCGGCATTGTGGACGCCGTTGCCGTCCTGAGCGTATTTTTGCTGGCGCAGGCGCGTTATCCCGACCATCTGGCCGCTGCGCAGACCATGGCCTTCATTACGCTATGCACGTCTGAGTTGTTGCGCGCCTTTACCGCGCGCTCTGAAACGCACAGCGTTTTCTCGCTCGGGCTGATGAACAACCGCTGGATCGTATGGGCGGTCATCGTATCGTTCCTGCTGGTTTTGATGGTGGTCTATGTGCCGTTCCTGCAACCTGTCTTCGATACCGTACCGCTTGGCCTGAATGACTGGCTGCTGATGCTGCCGTTTTTCTTCATTTCTCCGCTGACGATGGAAGTTCTCAAGGTGTTCGCCCGCCGTAGTCGTTAGTGCGACAGTGTTGGCCGGCGCCCGGCGGGCAAGGCCGGACATTTCCGGGCGGGCGCTCTGAACCCCGCGTGGATAGGGTGTTTCCGGGCACCCCCTCGGAAACCCGCGTGGATAAAGGATCTCCGGGCGTCTGCCTGGAGATGCCCTGTTTATAAGGGTTTCAGAGCCCCCACATGCTGTAGGCGCGCGGCGCAAAATCCGCCATCGCCGTCCTGCCGACCGTATCCATTTTGCCCATGACGCGCCAAAACGCCTGTTTTGTCCGTTACGTCGAATCCGGATGTGTGGTAGAAGGTATCTGCGTGCATCGACCGGGGACAAGCCGGCCGGCACGGGCCCGCGTGAAGCGGCATCAGCGGGCGGGGCGGCGGGCTTGAAACTGTAAAAACCGGCCGCATCTTCTTCTCCTGCCGGGCGGCTTCTCGTTCGGCGCCATCGGGCAGAAAGGAGTCACCATGGATATTGTCTATAACAGCGAAAACTATGCCATCGTCGCTTATCCGACGCGGCAGGCTTTCGAGCTGGTCGACAAACAGTCCAGCCGCAGCCTGTTCGTGCAAGGTTCGGTGGCCATGGGGCTGCGTTCGGCCATCGACAATATTCCCGACGCCGAGCGTAGCCAGGAGTCGATTGATGCACTGCTCGATGATTTCTGCGCCGGCGCGGCGCGGCCGATTGTGATTCACTGAACGGCGGGGCGTCGCCGGCGGGCGCCTCCTCTGGAGCCCGCGTAAACAGGGCATTTGCCGGCAGGCGCCTCTGAAACCCGCGTAGATAAAGGGCTGGCGGGCAGGGCTCCCGGAGATGCCCTGTTTATAGAGGCTTCAGGGCGTTCCCCCGGAAACCCGCGTGGATCAAGGGGCTCCGGAGACTTCTAAAATCGCCGGCGTTTCTCCGCAGCTTGCGCGCATTGCGACAGCGTTTCGGCGCGGGTTGCAGCCCAGGCCAGCGCACATTCGCCGACCATCATCGCCGTGAGAACGCCCATGGGTATCCGCCACGAGCCGAACCCGTCATAGAGCATGCCCATGCCCAGCGGGCCGAAGATAGCGATTGTGTACCCCACTGACTGCGCCATGCCGGATAAGGCGGCCGCTTCCTGCGGTGAGTCGGTACGGAGGGCGAACAGCATCAATGAAACGGAAAATAGCGCCGACCCGCTGATGCCTACGCACGTCACCCACAGCCACATCGTCCCCAGGCCGCCGAGCCAGATGCCGCCGATGCCCGCAACCAGCATCAGCGCCGTGCCCAGCCCCAGTGCCTGCTTGTGGCGGCTGCGTGCAAAGAGGGCCGAGGCGCCCAGTACGCCGAGCAGCGATACGGCCTGGAACAGCGAGCCGTATGCACCGGCTTCCAGCGCACTCATGCCTTTTTCCGCCAGTACGGAGGGTAAAAAATTCGCCATCGCGTAAAACATGAGTGACTGCACGCCCATCATGGCGCTGATGCACCAGGCCGCAGGCGAGGTCCAGACGTTCAGGCCGCTCGCCGCATGGGGTGTCTGCGCGTGATTTTGCCCACAGGCGGGCGATTCGGGGGGCGCCGGCGGCGTCTGCCGCTTCAGATACAGCCATACTGGCAGGGCGAGCAGGGCTGTCGTGATCCAGACGCCCAGCGACCAGCGCCAGTTTAGCCAGTGCGCCAACGGCACGGCGACAGCCGCGGCGACGGCCGCCGACAGCGACATGGTGAACGTCATGGCGCCGATAACCAGCCCGACGCGGTGAGGCAGGCTGCGCTTGGCCAGCGCTGGCAATAGCACATTACCCATTGCAATCGCCGCCGAGAGAATGACTGTCCCGGCCACGAGCAGAGCGGCGGAAGGACAGGCCGAACGCACGGCGATGCCGATCGCCAGCAGTATCGACGAGCCGATCAATACGTTTTCGATGCCCCAAAGGCGGGCGAGCCGTGCCGCCAGCGGAGAAAACAGGGCGAACGCCAGCATCGGCAAAGCGGTGACGAGGCCGACAAACGATCCTGAAACGCCCAAATCTTCCCGAATCATGCCGACGACCGGCCCCACCGCCACCAGCGGAGTACGCAGATTCAGGGCCAGAATCACCACCGCGCCGATCAGAAGCGGCAACGAAATCGCCACCGCAGACGGAACAGGCGCCGAGGCTGTTTGTGCGGCATTTGGCGCGGGGGGAGCAACCGGCTCAGAAGCAGGGTCGGGGGGAGAAGGAGCGGTCATCGTAAGGGGCGGTCAGCATGCTTCCGTCGAAAAATATCGGGCAATGTCTTGCCCGCGGGTTTTGCGGTTGCAGTTTGGAATTAGAAGGTGTGGCGGTCTGGGAATGATACGCACAGGCCGGGCTGGCCGGCACGCTGTTTTATGGCGGCTTT
>ERZ773073.864-NODE-864-length-15136-cov-5.359857_pt1 | contig 15136 bp, 12 predicted proteins | sample MGYA00580616_ERZ773073 | MGnify/ENA primary metagenome ERZ773073 (study PRJEB29015, sample SAMEA2737960) | human oral metagenome | biome: human oral; feature: human-associated habitat; material: dental | place: China | collected 2131 ...
AAAGCAAAGCGCTGCTTGAAAGCGCAATTGAATCATTCCGCAATGAAGCCAAAGAACTGTACGGCAATAGCAGCATCAAAATCAATACAGTTGACGCTGCCAGTACGCCAAAATCGCCGTCAAACGTACGCCCAGTGACTCAAATTGGACTTGCTACCGCTGCTGGATTTATGCTCGCGATCATCGGACTGTTCTTTATCTACGATTATCGCCACTCACAACCAAAGGGGGCAAAGACAGACGACTCGCATGGCAGTGATCCAGCACAGGCAAAAGGTCAGACGGACGTAGAGCTAGAAGCGGATACGGCGAAAAAAGACGTTGACTGTACCACGATTTCACATTTTTATACCGGTGGAGCATACGAAAAAGAGTAGGGTAGAAGGACGGTTTACGTTATGTATGTACGTTTTGGAAAACGAGTATTTGACATTATCATTGCATTACCAGCGCTTGCCATATTGTCGCCGTTGATGATCGGCGCAGCAATATGGATAAAGCTTGACTCGAAAGGTTCAATATTATTCCGTCAACCGCGCGCAGGTCAAGGAAATGTGCCATTCATCGTCTATAAGTTTCGCTCTATGGCACAAACTGCGCCAAGTGATATGCCGACTAATGATTTTAAGAATGCTGATGCATATATTACACGATCTGGTAAGGTTTTACGCAAACTCTCTATTGACGAATTGCCCCAACTACTCAATGTTATTAAAGGCGATATGAGCATTGTTGGTCCGCGACCAGTCGTTCTAACGGAAAAGAGGCTCCTTAGTTTACGCGCAAAGCATGGTGCAACAACAGTAAAACCAGGAATCACTGGTTGGGCGCAAATAAACGGTCGCGATGAACTGACACCCGACAAAAAGGCAAAGCTTGATGGATTTTATGCTGCGCATATTAGTTTTGCATTTGACGTAAAGTGTATATTGATGACAGTATGGACGGTTGTTTCGCTAGCGGGTCATTCCGAGGGGTACGAGAATAACGCAAACAAAGAAAGTCAGAAGCTAAGCGTGGAGAAGTAGGCATATGAGTAAAAAGATTCTTTTCACATCGCATACCGCAAACTTCCAAAAATTCAACCGCCCATTTATGCGCATGCTGCGGGAGAGCGGCTGGGAAGTGCATTATGCGTCAATGGGTGAAGAAAAGATTCTAGACGCCGACAAATCGTTCGTCGTTCCGTTTACACGTAGCCCGTTTACTATTAGTAATATTCGCGCATACAAACAGCTAAAGCAAATTATTGACCGCGAAAACTATGATATTATTCATACACACACCCCCGTTGGGAGTGTAGTTACTCGCTTGGCGGCACGACATGCCCGTAAACGAGGAACGCGCGTTATCTATACAGCTCATGGCTTTCATTTTTTCACGGGTGCGCCGCTACTGAATTGGCTAATATACTATCCGACTGAGCGTCTCATGGCGCGATATACCGACACACTCATCACGATTAACGACGAGGATTATAAACGGGCGAAACGTGCATTCAAGACAGATGTCCGCTATGTGCCTGGAGTGGGAGTCGATCCTGATCGGTTCAAGCCGCGTCTTACAAAAAAACAACGCAATGATTTGCGCCGGTCGCTCGGACTCAAGTCGGACGATTTTGTGATGATTTACCCAGCGGAGCTAAACAAAAATAAAAACCAGACAATGCTCATAATGGCGATGGAGAAACTTGTCGCTGTAAATCCATACATTCATCTACTCTTGCCTGGTAAAGACAGTATGAACGGTTTTCACTCAAGACTCATCAAAGAGAAGGGTTTGCAAAATAATATCCACTTACTAGGTTATAGGACTGACATTCCACAGCTACTGATGGCGTCGGATTTATCGGTATCGGCAAGCTATCGCGAGGGCTTGCCGGTGCATATTATGGAAGCGATGACGGCTGGTTTACCTGTAATTACTACGGAATGTCGAGGTGCTAGTGAATTGGTCAAAAATCATGAAAATGGATACGTTGTAAAAATAAATAATTTTTATGATTTTTCAAGTGCGGTAAAAAATATTTACGATGAAGAGAAGCGCAAGGAGATGGCAAAAAACAGCAAGAGACGTTCAGTAAACTATAAACTTGCTACTATAAAGACTATACTAGCAAAAATATACGAGGAACGATAACAATATGGGTAAAATCGCTAGTCTGGTTCTGTATTTGTCTGTCTTTTGTCTTTCGTCGGCTCTCTTTGGGTATGGTGTTTATCGAAAAAATAAGGTCATGAAGTGGGCTGGCATAATACCCCCTTTACTATTAGCGAGTTTGCGTTATGGTGTTGGCACTGATTATGGTACGTATGAGTCATTATTTAACCAATTTTCACGAGGATCGCTGGCTGATTATTTGCAAGATTCGTCGTCGGCAGAGCCTGGGTTTTATATTTTAGTACAAATATCCAATTTTCTTACTGGAGACAGTGCACCCATGTTTGCTATTGCTGCAGCCCTGTCTTTGATATTCTTTCATTTGGGGCTAAACAGGTATAATATCAAACATCCAGCGCTTGTGTATTTCTTGTATCTTATGGTACTGTTTCCGATGACGCTTAATCTTGTCCGTCAAGGTATTGCGGTATCAATAGTGTTCTATGCTCTTTCATTCTTTATAGAACGTGATTTTAAAAAATATCTTGTATTCATGATTATTGCAGGATTGTTTCACATATCTGCCTTTATTCTATTACCCGTTTATTTGCTTAACCGTCTTACTAAAACAAAGTATAAGAATGTTTACTTAACTTTTTTGCCTAAATTAGCGACAGTAGCGGGATGTATATTGATTTTTATACCATTTTTCTCAAGCTTAGTTATGCAAATACCTGCGTTTAGTAAATACAGTATGTACACTGCAAACGCTGGAGAGGGAGCAAATTATACACTTCTACTTCAAATAGTAATTTTAATTTCAGGAACAGTGCTTATTCGTCGATTAATAAACAATAGTAATCAGAAATTGTATACAGCGACAATAATATTTGCAACACTTGAGGTTGTGTTTGGCACCATTGGCTATTCATCAACGTTTATCAAACGGATAGGTCTCTACTTCTCTATATTTGGGTTTATGCTTTTTGTAGAATCTATGAGTATATTCAGAAATAGAGGCGGAAAGATACTGTTGTCATGTTTCATTGTTGGGTATGGAGTAGTGTATTTTACAATAGCATATTATATACTAGGCCAGTCCGACTTATTTCCATATAAGCTTATTCCTAGGGGGCTAAGCATATGAGAGTGTCTATTATTGTACCAGTATATAATGGCGAGAGATATTTTACTGATTGTATTCAAAGTATTTTAGTCCAGAGTTTTACTGATATAGAGGTTATCGTAATAAACGACGGGTCGACTGACAGTTCACTGTCATTGATTAAACGTTATGCGCAAAACGATTCTCGCATAGTTGTAATAAACCAGAAAAATAAAGGTGTAAGTGCTGCTCGTAGCGCAGGATTATCAAAAGCAAAAGGCGACTACATCATGTTTGTGGACGCAGATGACTACTTTGCAAAGAATAACGCTATAGAGTTGCTCATGAATTTTGCTGACGTAAATGGCAACCCAGATGTTGTGCAGTTTAGAAGAGTAAAAGATACACGTAAACAGTTTTTATCAGTTAACACTAGGAATCTTGATAGTCGTATACTGGGTCGCATGATCGCCAATGAAATGATCAATACTTTATGGGATAAGTTGTATAAAAAATCAATAATACAAGCCAATTCTTGCGAGTTTCCTATTGGAATAAGAATGGCAGAAGACCTGTTGTTCAATGCAAGGTATTTTTGTGCTATTAAAACAATAGGATTTTTTGATGAAGAACTGTATTTCTACCGAGAAGACAATCAAGGGTCAGCGACGAAAAAATATATGCCAAACAAGTATGATGATCTAATGTATGTAAACCGACAAATGATGAAGATCTTTGACAATAACGGTATAATTGTTAAGAACGCATTAAATTATATTCGTATCAAAAATGTCTTTTCGTGTATACGAGATTTAAATAATGAAGCGTGTTTAATGAGCGAGACTGACAAAAAAAAGCTTGCTAAAAAATACAAATCTGATAGTGGATGCGCAATAGTCTTTGGGCATGGCATAGAGAAAATGTTTATGAGCTTAGTCTATTCATGTATGAATGGTGGCATCCTTTTTACACTAAGTAGGTATATAGGTTAAGAAATTGTCTAGAATATAGAGGAGAATTATATGAAGATAAGAAAACGAGTGGCAATAATCACACTTCCACTGGGGGAGAATTACGGAGGTATTTTGCAAGCCTATTCTCTCCAGAAAATTGTCCACAATTTGGGTATGAATGTGGTCACCGCTAGTATCCCTAAGCAAAACTCATTAAAGTTGCTCGCTAATAGAGTTATTAAAACGGTATTACACATTGTAAAGTCAAGTGTGTCAAATATGACAAGTAAGGACATATTAATTAAAACTGAAAAAACTCGTCAGTTCGTAAACAAATATATTAAAACTATTGATAAAAAACACCTCCATAATGATGACTTTGATGCTTATATAGTAGGTAGCGATCAAGTGTGGCGTGCAAAGTATGTGAATATATCTGACTATATGCTTAATTTTGCTACCGCCAAGACAGGCGCGGTGAAGATATCATATGCTGCATCTTTTGGAAAAGATGATTTGAACGAGTACAGAAATAGCGATATAAAAGAGTCATCAAGGCTCGCGAAAAACTTTGACGGTATATCGGTGCGCGAGAGATCCGGGGTGAAACTTGCTGAAAAACATTGGGGCGTAAAAGCATTGCACCATATTGATCCGACGATGCTAATCCCAAAAAAACAGTACAATAACTTGATAAAAAGTAATCAGGGGGATACGTACAAGCCAGAGGGTAAACTATTCGTTTATATTCTTGATAAATCAAGTGAAAAGGAGAATATTGTAGAAAAAACTTCACAGCTTTCAGGACTGAAAAGTTTTGGTTTCATGCCTCCTAGTACGAATTCAAAAAGAGCCTTTCGTAATAATCCAGAGAAGTATAAACTACCCTCGGTAGAACAGTGGCTACGTAGTTTCCGTGATGCAGATTTTGTTGTTACCGACTCTTTTCATGGCTGTGTATTCTCAATTATATACAACAAGCCTTTTATAGCTATAGGAAATAAATCAAGAGGACTGTCTCGATTTACGTCGTTGCTAGAGCTATTTGGCTTGGAGAGTCGGTTAGTCGGTAGCCAGTCTGAAGTGAATGAACACCTGGTTGGCTCAAATATTGATTGGAGAAAAGTTAATTCTGTTCTTAAAAATGAACAGCAGCGATCAAGAAAATATTTGGAGGAGAATTTAAATGCATAAATTAAAGAAGGTACTGAAAAATATATTGCCGAGCGCTGCTAGATCAATATTGTTGAGTGTGTATGATAAGACAAATAGGCTTGTCTTGCAAAGATATCATAGCAAGATATTCAATAGAAGTTACATGAAAGACCTAAAGACGGCAAACCAACAGCAACTGGAGAGTAAATTATCTTTTCATGCGCATGCTTTAGAGAAGGGTCTTAGTCACGAGAACTTGAGACTTGGATTTGGTAAAACTGCATTGAAAAAACTAGCGGAAACATTAAATGCATATGTGCGAAAAGGTTTTGACACATCTTCCATCTCATATCGGAACGCTATATCGGTTCTAGGTGAGTACAGAAAGTTGCACTTAGAATCGGGTTACAAAATTGGTTATTTTAACCAATTGTTTGATACATTTATGAATGAAATTGATGCTGATAAATCTGGTCTGGGGGGCGTACTATATATTACAAAAAAACCGACCGATAAACAGAACTTCAAAGAGCTATTTGAATCAAGATGGAGCGTACGTGAATATAGTGATAGGCTCGTAGATATATCAAAGGTAAAAGATGCTATAAGATTATCCATGAAATCGCCCTCAGTTTGTAATCGTCAGTCCGCACGGGTTCATATTATTACGGATGCAGAAACAATCAAGAGAGTTTTAAAGGTTCAAGGCGGCTTTACCGGCTATGATACACCTCCCGTTCTTTTGGTAGTGACCTCTGATATGCGTACGTTCCTTGCTAGCACAGAACGCAACCAGCCTTACATAGATGGAGGAATATTCTCTATGTCACTTCTAATGTCTTTGGAGTTTTATGGTTTGGCTGCATGTCCGTTAAATGCAATGTTCAGCAAAAAACGCGATGTGCTCGTCAAAACAATCGCCGGAATTCAAAACCACGAGGCATTAATTATGTTTATTTCTGTTGGTAATTTTAAGACAACTTCAAAAGTGCCCAAGTCGTTCAGGATTACTGCGGAAGAGGTAATTAAGTAGGTCTGTTATGTCTAAAAATAAAGAGTTGATGAAGAATACCACGATAGTTGCGGTAGGCAGGCTGTCGACACAGTTCTTATCGTTTTTACTGCTGCCTCTGTTTACAAAGTATTTGACCAGTAAGGACTATGGAACTGTAGACCTTATCACTACTTATGTAGCTCTCTTATATCCTATAGCCACATTGTCTTTAGATATGGCAGCATTTCGTCTGTTAATTGACGACAGATGCTCGAGAAAACATACAAGGAATATAGTAAGCTCAGCATTTAATTCTATTTCCTTTCTTTGCGTTATTTCTTTAGCAATTTATTTCGGTTTAAGTATTTTTTACCCAACTCATTATGGGTGGCTACCTGCATTTATGACTATTTCGATAATATTTTCTAATCTATTTATGCAAATATGTCGTGGAATCGGTGACAATAAGAGCTACGCGATTGCCAGTGTTGTGGCAGGAAGTTCTATAGCAATATCAAACATTCTGTTTATAATGTTCCTGGGAATTGGGGGCGAGAGCATTATTATATCCACGGCTTTAGGTAATACCTTAGCATTCCTGTATCTGTTATTGTGTAAGAAGCTCTATTTATTCATTAAGCTAGGTGATATAGATAAAGGAATACTCAGAGAAATGGTTAGGTACTCCGCGCCGCTTGTGCCGAATGGTGCGTCAATATGGATATTGAACGCTGCAAGCCGCACCATAGTTGCATACTTTATAGGCGTTTCCGCAACTGGCATATTCGCTGTATCGTCAAAGTTTCCTGCTATATTGACTGCGCTCGGAGGCATTTTTGGTATGACTTGGACAGAGTCAGCCTCACTATATATAAATCTTAATAAAAAAGATAGGGACGCCTTCTTCTCGAACGCATTAAATTATAGTTTTTTATTTCTAGCATCGCTCGCATTAATTGTTATAACAGGGATTTCTCTCGCATTTAAAGTACTTGTAGGCCAGTCTTTCCAAGAAGCGTATGTTTATATACCATTACTGACCATAGGAGCGCTATTGGCTTTCATAAATCAAAATTACGGCGCTGTATACTTAGCTTTAAAGAAAAGCAACGAAGTTTTAAAGTCAACAATTATTGCTGCTGTTATAACGCTCGTAAGTGCACTCGTACTGGTACCGCTTTTTGGACTTTGGGGAGCATCAATTAGTGGAGTACTGGGATATCTCGCTGTTGTAATATATCGTTTCTTTGATTTATCAAAATACACCATTATTAAGTATAGGTGGAAGGATATAACTTTTCTGATATTTGCATATGCTATAGTTCTATGCTTATATCATATTAATAATTATCTACTCAATGTGATTAATTTTATCGTTTCTCTTATGGTTTTCATAAAATATAATAAAATTTTGATACTAAAAGCTATTGAACAGATTAAGCGGTTCCTCTAACCTTAACACAATAAAATAATGAAGCTAAATCCAAACTCTAAGAATGCAATTAAACAATTTAAACATATTAAACATATGTTTATATCTAAAAATATAGATGATGGATTTTTAGATTTATTTTTACTTCCTATTAATGCCAGGAACTTTGATTATAATTCTGTTTCTGATAATTTGATGGAATCTGTTGCAGATTACGCTTTATCACGGAAGATTAGAGATAAATATAAAGATAAGGCAATGACTCTTAGTAAAAAAGCTAGAGAGAAGTTTAAAGAAGCTGCAAAAAATGATGGAGAGTTAGGCGAATTATTACTATTTTGTTTTCTGGAAGGTCATTTAGGGGCTCCGAAAATATTAACAAAATTGGAATTGAAAACATCTAATCAGTTATATGTAAATGGTTCTGATGGAGTTCATTTGAAAAAAATTTCAGAACAAAAATATCAATTAATTTTTGGAGAATCAAAGACTCATAGTGATTTAAAAGGTGCTTTTGATAATGCGTTTAACTCAATTAGTGAATTCATCAATGAAGTTAATGCAAAAGGCGATGATAAGAGTGGCATAAATTTTGAGAAAGGATTAATATCTAGTAATGTTGAATCCGATATTTTTGAAAAAGACGACGAAGAAATTTTGAATGTGCTTTTATATCCAGAAAAAAAGAATTACAATTTTTGTTTAGATGATGCTTTTTCAATTTTTATTGGCTACGAAATTGACATAAAAGATGAGCAAACGAGATATTCGAATGACGAATTTCCTACTGAAATTGAAAGAAAAATTATAAATCAAATAGAAGCATATAAAAATAATATTCATATATTGATTAAAAAATATGGTTTAATAGGACACACATTTTATGTATTTATAATGCCTTTTACAAATATTGATGAGAGTAGGAAAAAAATATTGAAAAGGGTACTTGAATGATGAATATAATGCAAAAAATGTCTAATAGGGCATATGAAGATCAATATCTAAAGAATTTAATTCATAAATTGGAAGCCGATTATTGTAGAGAGTTTTATATCAGTTCGAGTGAGTTGATATTAACCGAAAAAGAAATTTTACACTTATTACGATTTTCGGATATTTTATGCAGATCTGAAGAGAGTAAACATAGAAACACTTCTCTAAAAATAATAAGCTTACTGCTAGAGCTGAAAAATATTAGCAAATCAGAATATTTTCAGATTATTGCAGCTAACACATTAGTAAAGTTGGGGAATTTTCCGTCATTACCAATTGTTGACAATGATGAAAAGTATCTTAAATTTGATGAAATTAGAAATGATTATATATTAAAAGAATTGGCACAAGCCTCTCCATTAGGTAAACCATTTACGGATGCACAGTATAGTGTGTTTGAAGAAATGAAGAAAAGAAATCATTATAGCTTTTCTGGTAGTACATCTTTTGGAAAATCATTTATTTTTGAGGCTTTTACCAAATACATAATAAAGGAACATAATAGGACAGATAACCTTGCATTCATTGTTCCAACTAAAGCACTTATAAATCAAGTTGGTAATAGATTAAAAGAAATTGTAGACGAGTTTGGATATAAGGTTATTACTACTCCAGTAATTCCTAAAGTTTTCTTGAATCAAGACAATAAGTACATTTTTGTCTTTACTGCTGAGAGATTAATTTTATATTTCATGGATAAGAACAACCCTAAAATTGACTATCTTTTTGTAGATGAGGCTCACAAATTACTAAGTAAAAAAGATACAAGAACGCCATTACTGTATCATTCGTTAGTATTAGCCAAAAGAAAAAGTGTAAATATATATTTTGCAGCACCGAATATACCTAATGCAGAGGTCTTCTTAGAAATGATAAATAATAGCACTGATGAGAGCATGTCTATTACAGAATCGCCGGTTGTTCAAAATAGATTTTTTATAGATACAGTAGCGGATCAGACTTTTATGATTTCAGATTATGGGGAGGATATAGTTTTTCCTAAATTTGGATTCAAAGAGAATGATATTGTGAGTAATTTGAGAATAGTTTTAAATACTTTTTCTGAGGATAGACAAAGTATCGTTTATTGTAATACAGTAGAAAAGACTATACAAACTGCTATTAATTTTGCAACTCAGCTTGACAAAGTTAATTCACAAAAAATTGATGAATTAATAAAACTTATAGATGAAAAAGTTCATCACCAGTATTATCTAAAAAAATGCTTAAATAAGGGTGTGGCTTATCATTTTGGGGGGATACCAGAAGAAATAAAATTAAGAATTGAAAATCTATATAAACATGGACTGATTAAATTTTTATTCTGTACGTCAACGCTTTTGGAGGGTGTCAATTTACCAGCTAAAAATATTTTTATTTTAAGTGAAAAAATTGGTGATGGTAGAATGAGCGATATTGATTTTTGGAATTTGGCGGGAAGAGCGGGCAGATTAAGAAAAGATATTTCGGGAAATATTTTTTGTGTTAACCTTTATAATCAAAATGGATATTGGAAAGATTCAAAAGACATAAAAATTCTTAGAAAAAAAGAAATTGCCGAGATTAAACCACAAATACTATCGAATACAAACGAAAATTTATATAAGAATATAGGTAATTATCTTGAGCAGAAAGACTATAGCAATAAAAAACTAAGTGCTGAGCAAAAGAAGACAATTGAGATGTATGGAAATATTTTGCTTTTTCATGATTCAATAAATAATAATTCTGTTTTAAAAGATAGATTCATTGATAGTAATAAAAATTCTGTATCACTATTAAGAAAAACAAGGAATTCACTGATAGTACCTCCAGAAATTCTCGCAACAAGTATAGATATAAATATTGCAAATCAGAATAAAATAGCAATCAGCGGTGTTTCGAGTTTACCAACTTCTACAAAGAGAGAAGATTGTCTTGAAGTTCTTAATATACTCTATGAGCAATATAAATGGATTGAAACTGAATCTGGTGGAAGAAATCCGATGATTAGACATAAAAATCAACTTAAATATTACGCAACTTTAATGGAGTCATGGATTAACACAAAGCCTTTGAAAGTACTTATACAAAGAACTATCAATTATTTTTACAATAATGGGGATGAAAGAAATATTTATATCAGACAGGAAGACGGGAGGCTGAGACCTGTTAAATTTGATAAAGAAAATGAATTTCATATAAACAAACTAATTAATGATGTCGTGAGCGACATAGAAAATATTTTAAGATTTAAGATAAAAAACTATATTTCAAATTACCAAGCATTGTTAAAAAACAAGGGCAATTTAGGAGCAAGTGTAGTTGATTGGGAGAGTTATATTGAGTATGGAACAACTGATAATAAAACGATTGAGATACAAAATTTAGGATTTCCAAGAAATATTGCAATTTTTCTTAGAAATAACTATTTAAAAGCGTTTAAAAAGAATAAAGCTGGTATATTTTGTAGTGTTGATGAAATTTATTTAAAAAATAATATCAACAAAGATAAATATAGATTTGAATATGAAGAACTATCTCTGTTTATGAGCTGGGAAAAGAGATGAGAGGGTAGTGAAAGGACTCTTTGAGTGTATGACCTAAAGCTAAGAAGTCTTAACATTCCTCACTCCTGGAACTATGTAGGTAAACCTATCTATATAACAGTAAGATAGAACGTTACAACAGGGCTAGTGAGAGTATGAAATTTTTTCTGTAAATAGATCTTCTATGGATTAGTAAATTAGTGAGGATGGGTAAGCAGTTGAACTTGCCTATCCTCTTTGACTATAACGAACTGTTTTTACTGTCAATGAGATGGTACCAAGGAGCCTGCACTCAATTGAGTGCAGGCTCCCCCCCCTCAGACCAGTTAACGGGTCTTGTTGGTCAGGAAATACACTCCTTTGACTGTTGATTCTTTGATAGGTTGAATTCAGACTTTCAATAGCATTAGTAGTATAAAAGACCTTTGATGGATATAGAGGAGTCCGTTTCTTGTTGACTTCGTCTAAGCAGTTTAAGGCAGTTTCTTCTTTTGGGGCTTGTGTAAATCGTCTTGAAGCCTTTGGCAAAAAGTTTTCATATCTTTATAAGCATACTTCAGTGTATTGTGAACCATATGCACGATACAACGTTAATGTTTGGTTTCCGAAAGGGCTGTAGCAGCTGCCTCCTTTAAACCAGAGAGTCCATCAGAGCATAGGGCGAGAACTTCCTTCCTTAATCCCCAAAAACAGTATAGGCAGCGAGCTTGCTCACGATGCCGTTCTGGCAAACGGAGAAGTGGACCGCATCAATGAATCTCATAGTTACTTTGTGGATTTGTTTCTTTGTCTTGCTATAATAAAAAGCCTCTTATTAATGTGAATTTAACCATAGAAGACCTTCTAATATTTAATTTAGAGACTTTTTCAGTTACTCGTACTAGCCTGGGAAGTAGTATACAGATCTTAACCTGACTCTACTATTCAAAGACATTACACACTTCAATCATAAACTAACCAACTGGCTCTTTTACTACAAATACTTAAGCGTCCTCGTTTCAACCACCGAGACTCAAAACCAGCCCAATATCCAAATCCCACCATTAAAAGCCTATACTAACATGCTAAATTAAACTCCATAGAGGACGGAATGGGATGGGCGTGTACAGGCTTGACATACTCTTACTAGTTTACTAAAATCTAAGCGTACCCCCGCGCTTGTGCTTTACCTCGTGCGGGTATTTTAGGAGTAAGTAGTTTTGGAAAAGTATGACTAAAAAACGAATTATCCTTTTTGCGCTCGTTATATCATGGATGGTATTAATTTTTTGGTTTTCGAGTGCTGGACATGAAGTATCAAGCGGACAAAGTGAACGTGTGGCCCAGGGCGTACGATATGTGACGAGTATATCAGTTTCCGAGATGGTAGTGCGCAAAGTAGCGCATGTGTTTTTGTACTTCGTGTTGGGAATATTGTTAACTTTGCTAGTACGGACATATCGTATACGTTGGCGCAGCGTTGTGCTATGGGCGGTTGGTATTGCGTGTGCATATGCAGCGACCGATGAAACTCATCAGTCACTTGTTGGTGGGCGAAGCGGACAGGTGAGTGATGTGCTGCTTGATACGGCAGCGGCATGCGCCGGCGCGGTAGTCATTGCTGGCGGATATATGTTTATCTATAAGTTGCATAAAAATCAAAAATGTGATAGAATTTAACAGTGAAAGTGAGTAGAGAACAAAGGGCATCGCTGTTTGCATGGTTACAGCGGTTAGTTGGTGCGGGCATTGTCGTGACAGCGATTCCTGCGGGCATTAACCTGTTTGCGATGGGCATAATCCCTGATAAATATTTATATATAGTCGTGCCATTGTACGTGGTCATAGCGGGCGTTGTGCTGTTGTGGCTAGTATTCCGCCAGCCGAAAACGGTGGGGCGGGGCGCGCTGCTCGTGATAGCTGGCGTGTTGATGATTGCTGCTAATGTTGCCGTATATAACAGTGGGCATTCGGTGAATTCATTTTTGAGCGCCGTACAGCCGCCACAGGTCACCTATGTAGAATATACAATTATTGCAAAGAAAGACCGCAGCGTGGCGCTTGATTCTGCTCAGTCGGTCGGTATGGTTGGGGCGGACACGCTGCACGATAAAACGGCAAAAGCGCTTGCTGACGTAACGCCAGCGGCGCAGAGCAGCTACGATAGCCTAATGGCGTTGACGGAGCAACTTAACATTGGTGCGGTTGAATTGGCGTCAATCCGGACGGCAAATATGGGTGTATTGCAAGAAAATTACCGTGAATTTTATGACAGCGTGGCGACGCTTGCGACTTATAAAGTACGGGATGATAATCGTCAAGCTGCACCGAAAACTGACGTGACAAAGCCGTTCGTGCTGTATATTAGCGGCATTGATACGTATGGTGATGTGGGCGAGGTGTCGCGGAGCGATGTGAATATGCTAGCGGTAATGAACCCGGCGAAGCGAACGATGCTGCTCGTAAACACGCCGCGGGATTATTATGTGCAGTTGCACGGCGTAGCAGGTATGCCGGATAAGCTGACACATGCGGGCATTTACGGTATTGACATGTCGCGGCAAACGCTTGGCGATTTGTATGGTGTTGAGATTCCGTATTATGTGCGGTTGAACTTTACGTCGCTCGTAAAAATGGTTGATGTCGTAGGCGACATTACGGTTGATTCTGATTATGCGTTTCATTCGTTCCAGGCGGGCAAAAATACGCTTGATAGCAAGCGAACGCTTGAGTTTGCGCGCGAGCGTTATAGCTTTAGTGACGGTGATCGGCAGCGGGGACGTAATCAGCAGAAGGTAATTGAGGCGATCGTCGCGAAGATGAGCGAGCCGCGCAACCTGACACGATATAACGCGATTTTATCAACATTGCAAAGTTCGTTGCAAACAAACATGAGCCAGGAGGCGATCGCATCGTTGATAAAAATGCAGCTTAATGATTTTAAGGGCTGGAAAGTCGAGTCAATGAGTGTTGATGGCACAGGTGCGACCCGCCAAACGTATAGCATGGGCGCGATGCCGCTGTACGTGATGATCCCTGACAGCGCGTCGGTAGAGCGGGCGAAAGAGCGGATTGGCGAGTATTTGCAGTCGTAGGTCTCGGGCGGCATACCTCCGCAGTCGCTCCCCAGCAACTGGGTAACTATGACACCTAGAGATGATGCAGAGGACGTGTGTAGGGGATGTTTGCCGTAAATTTATTCGCGTAGAGCAAGGCTACGGCAGATTTATACCGCTGATCCTTGTGCTAGATCCGGAAACTTCGCCTCAACCAGGCGAAGGCGTTTATCAAGTGACTCGTAGTTTTGTTTCTGTTCTTTGGAGATTGTGTCGTCTACTTCTTCGCGCGAGCCTTCTTCGATAAAGATGTCATGACGGAGACCGGTGATGTCGGCGCGGATGGTTAATTGTCCTGCTTCCAATGTTTCGAAGCGCTTTTCAAAACGTAGCTCCATATCTTTCACGGTATCCGTGAGGTTCTTGTGGTCTTTGCGGATGTCGGAGAGTTGGGTGTTGATCGATTCGAAGCGCTGATCTATCTGATTAAAACGTTCATCAATTTGTTCAAACCTCTTGTCGATCTGTTCAAACTTAGCATTCATTGTTTCAGCTAGTGTTTTAACGGCACTTGTGAGGTCTTGAACCTGAACGGTTAGATCTTTTACTTGCGTAGCGAGTTCTTCGTTCGTCATGGTTATATTTAATCACAGATAGGGGAGGTGGAGCAAGAAGTAGGTTAATTTACGTGTTTCAAAAACTCCCATCCATGACGGATGGGAGCCCAGTGTCATCCTGCGAGCTACAGGAAAAAGACTCTCAGGTCCAGGGTTTGTATGACGAAATCGTGGTACACCCGATACGATTCGAACGTACGACCTCTTGCTCCGCAAGCAAACGC
>ERZ773073.869-NODE-869-length-15008-cov-4.194008_pt1 | contig 15008 bp, 14 predicted proteins | sample MGYA00580616_ERZ773073 | MGnify/ENA primary metagenome ERZ773073 (study PRJEB29015, sample SAMEA2737960) | human oral metagenome | biome: human oral; feature: human-associated habitat; material: dental | place: China | collected 2131 ...
TGGTCGCGGCGCTGTTTGGCCGCTGAACATGCCCGACCCGCTCCATCTCTACCGGCCGCTCAATACCCTGAAACCCTGGGGCGACAGCATCTGGATCGCCGACGGCGGCCTCATCCGCATGGCCTTCCCGCTGGGCCTCAGCATCCCCTTCAGCACGCGCATGACCGTGGTGCGTCTCGCCGACGGCGGCCTGTGGTGCCACTCGCCCATCGCCCCCGACCCGGCACTGCTGGCGGAAATCGACACTCTCGGCCCGGTGCGCCACCTCATCTCGCCGAACCGCATCCACTACGCGCATATCCCCGCTTGGCAGCAGCACTACCCGCAGGCAAAAGCCTGGGCCAGCCCCGGTGTGCACGAGCGGGCAACGTCGCAGCACATCGCCGTCGCCTTTGACGCCGACCTCGGCGCAGAAGCACCGCCGGACTGGGCGGCGGACATCGCACAACTGCCCTTCCCCGGCAGCACCGTGATGACCGAAACCGTCTTCTACCACCACGCCAGCCGCAGCCTCATCCTCACTGACCTCATCGAAAACTTCGAAACCGCCAAATTCCCCGGCCGCTTCTGGGCGGGCGTGATGAAACTGAGCGGCATCGCCGACCCGGATGGTAAAACCCCGCCCGACTGGCGCGCCACCTTCAAAGACAAAACCGCTGCCCGCGCCGCACTGGCGCACATCTTCGCCTGGCAACCCGAACGCATCATCCTCGCGCATGGCCGCTGCTACAGCGAAAACGGCACCGCCGAACTGCGCCGCGCCTTCCGCTGGCTGGATTGATGGCATCATTTGCCGCGTCCCCGCAAAAAGCGATGAACAGCTTTTTCACGGGTTTTCTTCGCTTTATCGGGAAAGGGGTTGCAGGAAGAGGTTTTTTTCTTTGGCGATGAGCCCGGCGAGGATGAGGGCAAAGAGGCCGGTCTGGATGATTTTGCTGTCCGGATGGGTGGCGAAGATTTCGTTGCCGAGGTTGGCGCAGAGGTGGAAGGCGACGGCGATCCAGATGTTGCGCGCGTTTTTCAGGTACAGCCAGTTCATGATGAAGACGAAGCAGATTATGCTCGCCATGAAGTTGACGCCGTGCTGCCAGCCTTCGGCGACAAGGTTCGCCTGGTAGTAGCCTTTGATGCCGGCAAGCGGGATGTGCCAGAGGAACCAGTAGGCGAAGAAGAGGAGGTTGGCGGTGATGAGGCGGTAGCGGGCGAGCAGGACGTCGGTGCCGTAGCTGTGCCAGGCGAGTTCTTCCAGCAGCGGCGCGAGGACGAGCAGCAGCCACGGCGAGAAGAGGGCGCTGGTGAAGCTGGGGTGGCCGGTGATGCGGAATTGGTCGGCGCTGTAGCCGAAGGCCAGCGAGATGAGTTGGGCGAGGACGAGGGTCGCAGGACCAAGGCAGATAGCGATGAGCAGGTAACGCGGGCGGAGGCTGCGCAGGCTGAGGCGCGGTTTGAGGTCGGCGAGCAGCGCCGGTTTTTGCCAAAAGAGCCGGGCGGCGACGGCGGTCGGCGCGGCAAGGCCGATGATGCCGAGGGTGCCTTGCAGGGTGGTGTGGGTATCAAGACCGGTGGTGCGGCTGATATAGCCGGCCGCCAGCCAGCAGGCACAGGGGATGAGGAAGGACCAGAGATAGAAGAAGCTGGGGCGGTCGTAGGCTTTGAGGTTGTGCATGGAGCGGCTTCCGGGTGGTGGCCTCGGCCGCTCATGTCGGCGTTTTGCCCTGTTTGGTCAGCGCCGATTTAATCAGCATTTGTGTGCCGAACCAACCCCAGTAGATGCGGTGGCGGTAGATTTTGCCATCGCGGTGCTGCATGAGTTCGAGGATATCTACCTGGTTGCCGTTCGGGGTTTGGCGCGGGTATTCCCAGATGAGGATGTTGCCGCCGGTGTAGTAGTGGGCATCGCGGTACCAGCGCACCCATTCGTTCGGGCGGCGGCGCGCCCCTTCTGCGAGGAAAGCGCGGATTTCCGCCTTACCGCGCAGGGTGCCGTTTGTGCGCTGCATGATGATAGGCACCAGCGGCGATTCGAGTTCAGCGTCATCATAGTAGAGGGCGATAAGAGCATCGGTGTCGCGGCTTTTGGCGGCGTCATGCCAAGCGTGGTAGAGATATTCGGCGGTGTTCATGGATCCTCCGGTTAAGGGGCAAGTGGATAATGGGCAATGAGGCCACGAGATTTTATCGTTGACGTGTATTGCAAATTCCTTTCCCGGTGGAGAATGGCTTTTCTGTGCAGTTTTTTTAGGCACATGTCGTAGGCAGTACGGCCATGCGGCGCGAGGGGCAGCAAGATGAGTCTGTGTCAAGCCGCTTGAGCATGGCGTCGATTTCGACAGCGGCATTGGGAAAATCGTTCATCTACGATTTGGTGGGCAGAAAATCTGCCTACGCGGGATGCAGGGTTGCTTGACGGTGCGGCTGCCAAGGTTGAAGACCTAGGCTTTGGGTGCAATGGAGAGCGAAGCGGGTCTGCGCCAGAACGTCGGCGCTGAGGCAGAGGGCGATGGGTAGGGTGACGAGCCGCTTTTTCATGGCTGGCTTCTGTCGGTTGGGTTGAGAAGGGTTGGGTGAAAAAGGCTGGGCGCGGCGCTTTACCGCGTCTGCCGCAGTGCCCGTCCAACGCTGATGAGCGCGATAAATGCCAGTACTGCCAGCAAGATAAACGCGTGCTGGCTGCCGTCACGGGTGGCAATGGCGAGCTGGCTCGGGTTGGCCCGTTGGGCGCTGGCGACAAGGCTGGCGGCGACGGATGTACCTACGGTACCGGCCAGTTGTTGCAGTGTGTTGAGCACGGCGTTGCCGTCGGCAGACTGTTCGCGCGGCAGGGCAGCAAGGCTGTGGGTGGTGGTGTTACCGACCGCGAAGCCCTGACCGAGGCAGTAGGCGGTGTAGATACCCATGAAAAGGGCGGTGGTCAGGATTTTCCCCAGAATGGCGAAGGCGGTCAGGGTGGCGAGCAGGATCAGCGCGCCGCTCAGGATGGGTTTGCGCGCACCGAGGCGGTCGTACACAGTGCCGCTGACCGGAGCGATGCAGGCGCCCAGTAGACAGCCGGGCAGAAGCAACAGGCCGGACAGGGTAGCGCTGGTGCCGTTGGCAAGCTGGGCGTAATTGGGGATGAGGTAACCCAGCGCCAGCACGCAGAACTGGATGAGCAGGACGAACAGCATGCCCTGAACAAAGACCGGATTAGTGAAAACGCGCAGGTTAACGAGCGGCGCGTTGCCGCGCAATGAACGGATGGTGAAAATGCCGAGGGTGGTAGCGGCGAGCGCCAGTAAGCCGCCTACTGTCCCGCTGAACCAGCCGTGGGCGGAGGCTTTTTCAGTGGCGAAAACGAAGCTGCTGAAAGCGGTGACCAGCAAGGCGTAGTCGGGCAGGTTGATTTTTTCTGGTGTCAACGGGCGGATGGGTTTGATGCTGCTGAGGCCGAGTATCAGCGAGACGCCCATTAAAGGCAGCAATATTAGGAAGATGGTACGCCAACCGTAGCGGTCAATGACCACGCCGGCCAGCACCGGCCCGACCGCTGGCGCCATCGCCACAATCAGGGACGCCATGCCCATAATGAAGCCGATGCGGGTTTTCGGCGCTTGCGTCAGGATGATGTTGAACATTAGCGGCAGGGCGATGCCGGTGCCCGCGCCTTGCAGGATGCGGCCGGTCAGCAGCGGAACGAAGCCAGAAGCAAAGGCGCCGAACAGGGTGCCGGCGATAAAGATGAGATTGGCTGTAATGAAGAGTGCTTTAGTCGCGAAGTTTTTATTGAGCCAGGTCGAGAGCGGGATGATGAGCGCCAGCACCAGCAGGTAGGCGGTGGTCAGCCATTGCACGGTTGAAGTGTCAATAACGAATTCACGCATCAGGGTGGGGAAGGTGACATTCATGGCGGTTTCGCTGACCACACCCGAGAAGGTCATCAGCCCGGTGGCAAGAATGGCAGCGAACAGGGCAGGGGAGATTTTTTCTTTGTTAGCCATAAGGTACTTTGGGTTTGGCAGGAAAACGCCTATTTGAGCGTGCATAGTCATTGTGCTCGCCGAGCCATGATAGGCCACCGTAGCGCTGCCATGCCTATCCCAGGAAATCACCTGAGGGATGTTGGTGCGCCTGGCAGTGCTTCAATATGTTATCTGCGGTGCGCCGCATTTTCAGCGTAATTTCTAGGGTGAGCATTAGATGCGCTCTTAGCCGCTGATATCGGGCAGACGGGTGGGCGGGTGGTCCGTGCTGTCGGATAATTCTCGCGCCGCCTGATATTCCTCCAGCGCGTGCCAGGCGGCGTAGATGTCGTTGAAGGGCTTGGTGCAGCAGCATCAGGTCGATATAGCCGCAGTCAAGGCGCGAGAGCGAGCGCTCCAGCGAGGCTTTGGCGGCTTCATAGCCGTAGTTTTCCACCCAGATTTTGCTGGTGATGAAAAGTTCGCCGCGCGGCACGCCGCTTTGTTTGACGCCCTGCCCCACTTCGCCTTCATTGGCATAAGCCTAGGCGGTGTCAATGTGGCGATAGCCTGCTTTGATGGCCTCCGCCACAGCCTGCGCGGTTTTTGCGGGCGAAATCTGGAAGACGCCGAAGCCGAGGACGGGGATTTCGACGCCGTTGTTCAGGGTGAAGGTTTGCATGGTGTTTTCCTCTGTGATTGCAGGTTGGGCATGATAACGGGCGGGCGGCGGGCGATAAACAGGGCCGCTTCGCTAGGGACTATGCACGAATTTCATCAATTTGGGCGGGGCAGGTTTTGTCCCGCGTTGCCTCAACAGGCCGTCCAAAAATAGAAAATAGCCGTTTAACCGCATTATTTGAAAGATAAAATCCAATATGGATCTTTACTCGATTTACCCTTTCAGACGGTCTGCTTCTTTAATTTACAGTTCGCTCGCGTCAAACAACCGCCGGCATGCACACAGCACACAGCCCACCAGCAGCGCCAGCCCCACCGCCACCCAATAGGCTTGCGCGTAGCCCAAAAGTTTCGCCAGCCGCAGAGCGGCAAAGCCTGCCGCGTAGCTACCGATAAGGACGACGGAAAATTGCAGGCTGCTGTCGAGTGCGGCGGTGGTGCGGTCGGATTTGTCCATTACCAAGGCGAGTATTACCGGCAGTAGCAGCGTGTAGCTCAGACTCAACGCGATAATTAACGCAGGCGGCAGCCACGGCTGGACGCGGGCGAGCGCGTCGATGGCGGTCATAGATGCCAAGAGCGGCAGTTGCAGCGCGTAGAGCAGAAAAACGAGTTTGCGGCGCGGATAACGGCGCGACAGCCAGCCCGAGAGCGGCGTAACGATCAGGCAGGCAACGGGTATGCCTACCGCCAGAATCTCGCCCGTCTGTTTCGGGTCGAACCCCAAATCTGCCAGTTTCGGTACGAAGGTTGCCGCCGCAAACGCATAGGGCGCGGCAACCGACAACAGCAGCACCAGCCACCGCCAGCCGGTTTCGGGCTGCCGCCAGAAAGAAACCAGCCGCGCCGCCAGTTCTTTCAAACCGCCTTGCGCCGTCGGGCTTTCCGGCTCGCGGTAAAGTAAAAGTTGCAGCAGTGCCAGTAACGTGAATGCAAGCATAAAGACCGCCGCCGTCGTCTGCCCGTATTCCTGATACAGCCACAGCACCAGCGCGCCGCCTATCATTTTGCCGCCGCGCGCCGCCATGGTCTGAATCACGCCGCCGAAACCGCGTTCGCGGCGCGGCAGGATGATGCACGACAAGCCCAGCATGGCGCAGCCGTACACGGCGGACATGGCCGAGAGCAGCACGCAGCAGGTCAGAAGCAGCGGGAAATTGCCGACGATGTCGGCGGACATCATCAGCGCGAACACCGCCGCCAGCCCCAGCGTCGCCGCCAGCAGCCAGCCGCGAAACCGTCCGAACCGTCCCGGCTTGCGGCGTTCCATCAGTGCGGCAAACAGCACTTTCGCCGCTTCTATGCCGCCGATTAAATGTATCCAGCTTAATTGGTTCAGGCTGTAACCGTGTTTTTTTAAAATGGCAATCAGCGCGACCAGGTAAAAGCCGGTCAGGGTGAATTTGTAGGTGCTGCCGAGTACGAGCAGCAGCCAGTCACGCGGAGCGGGAGCTTGGGACATGGTTTGGTTTTCCTTGGTTGGGGCGGGTGCAAAAGGCTGTTTGAAAGCCGCAGTGGTCGGCAACCCAAACCGCATACTGTGTTAAACCATACTGCCCCATTTTATTAATTAAAGGATTATTTATGATAGTTACCGTAATGGCCGAATACTAAGGCAGCTTGTGCCAGAAGGACGCCTATCTTGCAGGCGGTTAGACTGTTTATACGGACGGCCCGCAGGCTGCGGGCGGCAAGGGCGATTTTATGACCACAACCGATTATCTCGCTTCCGCGCTGGCATCCTGCACCAGAACGATTATGACTCTGAAAGCCGAAGCAAAGGGGTGGATTTCGTCCGCTGTTATGCCGAAGGCGGTAATAAAGTCTCTATGGAAGACTTCCGCGTTACCCGAACCAATATCGTATTTCACCTGAATGCTGCATTCGAGGCGGAGCTACTCCGCTCGGAATTGCCCCGCTAATTGGAAACGGCAACCCGCGAGATGTACATTGTCGGCCGTAGCATGCATCTGATTTGGTGCAAGAATTCGAGTTTGTGTACGCATAATCGAATGCAGTTTTTGCAATGTCGTCTGAAGGCTTTTCAGATTGCCTTCAACGCTTCTTCCGCCTTTCGCATGGCACTTACCTCGTCCGCTTCAGCGATGTAGTTCACACCCAATGCGGAGGCAAGTTTGGACGATTGTTCGCGGAAGAATTCCAGTTGCGCGGCATTGGGTTCGATGAGCAGCATGGCGGCGCAGCGTTCGGCAAGCTGCGTTTGGTGCGCCTTTATCCAGGCGATGTAGTCTTTGCGGTCGGCAATGCGCTGCTCGTCGCTTACCTCCCGCTGCATGGGGGTACAGACGGTGGCGAAGCGGTGGTTTTGGTTTAACAGGGTTCCAAATTCGGCCAGCCAGTCGGCAAAATCGGCGACCTGGGTCAGGTCGGTCAGGTAGATAGTGCCTTCGGGCAGGGCTTTGGCAGGGGTGAAGTAGTGCATTCGGGTTTCCTTTAGGTATTGGGGGCAGTTGCAGTAGGTCGTGCATGAATGCCCGATAGTAGGCGGCGGAATCGGGTTGGGTTGTGCCGGGCATAAATGCCGACCTGCACGTCGCCGGTTTGTCCGAAAGGTCGTCTGAAAAGCGGTTTCCTTGTTTTAACTTCGTTGAAGCTTTGCTTTCAGATGACCTTTCTGTTTCGGCGGTTATTTCATTTGCCTGTGCCTTAAAACTTCCATTCTCCACTCACGCCCACGCTTCTGGGGCGTTGGTAGAGGGCGTCTTGGCGGTCGGAGCCGGAGATGAATATGGGGCTGCGGCGGTTGAACACGTTGTCGGCGTAGAGCGAGACGCGGCCTTGTTTGAAGTTGTAGGCGGTGTAGAGATTGACTTGGCTGTATGCGCTGATTTTGCCCGATTCGGCGTTGTCGGCGGCGGAATAGTAGCCGCTGTAGAAGCGCACATCACCGCCTGCTTCCCAGCCGTTCGGGTTCAGGTATTTCACGCCGATGTTGGCGGTGTACTTGGGCGCGCGGCCGAGTTTGTTGCCTTCGATGCCGCTGTCGAGATAACTTTTGATTTTGGTATGCAGCAGACCTAAGCCTGCGGTGAGTTTCAGACTGTCGGTTGCCTGCCAGTCGGCACCGATTTCCGCGCCGTAGGTGTGAACTTTTTTGGCGTTGCGAATGACCACTGAGTTGGTGCCGAGATAGAAGGGGAGCTGCATGTCGCGGTAGTGGTTCAGGAACAGGTTGCCAGACAGTTGCAGGCGGTGGTCTGCGCTGCGCCAGCGGGTGTACCACTCGTGGTTGTTCACATATTCGGGTTCGTAGGTGTAGGTTACGATGGGGCGTCCGAAGGTGATGCCTGCGCCGCCGGGGTTGTAGCCGCGCGCGGTTTTGATGCCGCTGACCCATTGGTCGGTGGGTTTGAAGGCGATGTCAATCTTCGGTAGGAAGACGGTCTGTCCCTTGTCTAAATCGAGATGCAGCGCGCCGCTGCCGCCGTTTCGTTTGTGCGTTTCTTTTTCCAGCCTGCCTGCGACGGTGATGTCCCATTTTTCGGTGGGACTGTAAGTGGTTTCGGCAAACAGGGCGCGCACGCTGTTGCGGTCGTCAAAGGTGTTGCGGCCGCCGACGCTGCGGATATCCACCCATTCGTCCTGCTTGCTGTGGAAGTAGTGCAGTCCGGCAAAGCCTTTTAGACGGCCTTTGTTACTGAAATGCAGCACGGGTTCCCATTCCAGCTCGCGGCCTTTGAGTTCGGCCGGCACGCCTTGGGGATTGACGGTCATCGGTAAGTGCAAACGTTCGTTGTGGTAGCTACTGTAAACCAGTTTGTTTTCCAGTTTCAGATAGTCGTTAAGCTGCCACGATACGTCCCAGATGCCCGATGTCGAGCCGGTTACGAACACGGGCTTTTCCTTTAAAAAGCGACGGCTGGCGGTGTTGCCCATGATTTCGTTCTGCGGCGCGCGGGAGCGGATGTGGTTCAGCGTCAGGCGGCTGTAAAAATCGGGATGGTTTTCGGGCGTGAGCAGGAGTTTGAAGCGCACGTTGGTGTTTTCCACGCGGCGCGGGTTACCCGTCGGCTCGTAGGATACGAACGGTTCGTAGCTTTCGCGATGCTGCCGCTCCGCGCTCAGGCGGAAGGCAAGGTTGTTTTTTATTATCGGGCCGGACACCACACCGGCGATGTTGCGCGTTTTCTGATTGCCTAAACCTAGGCGGACTGCGCCTTCCCATTCGTCGGTCGGGTCTTTGGAACGCATTACCACCGCGCCCGCCACCGCGTTCTGCCCGCGCACATGGCTTTGCGGCCCGCGCAAGACTTCCACCTGCTGCATGTCCCACAGCGACTGCGTGCCGAAGGCGTATTCGTTGTAGGTAGCGGAGCGGCCGTCTATGGACAGGTTCAGGCGCGGCCGCGTGCCCGCGAAAAACGCCACTGCGCCGGTGGCGGGGCCGGAGCCGTCCACGCCGCGCACGGTCGGCAAATCGTTGCCGCTGCCCAAATCGACGGTGTTTACGGTCTGTTTGAGCAGGTCGGTGGCGGAAAGATTGTGGCCGCTGCGGTCGATGTCGGGCGTAGTGAAGACGCGGTTGGACGTGGCGGTTTCAAAGCTGCTGCGGTTGGCGCGTTCGCCGGTTACGACGACTTCTTCCAATTGCACCTGTTCGGTGTCCTGCGCCGCATCGGCGGCGTAAATCCATTCGGAAGCGAAAGCTGCGGCAAGCAGCAGGGGCAGGTGGCGGAGGGTTTTCTGCATTTCCTTAGCCCTTTTTAGTTTACAGATTTATACAAAAATTACTATTTTTGTAAATTATAGGAAGAGGGGTAGAGAAATACAAGTACCTATCAAAAGCGTGATTTTGCAACGAAAGGCGGTTTGTCGACAGCCGAATACCGTAGGAAAATCATGATTTCATAAAATATAGCTAAAATACTTTGCTTCATACGGCGTCGGCCCCGCCTTGTACTGAAAAAATAATTGTTTCAGCTCTATTGCGTCTGAAAGCCATCAAACCAGCAACAAACAACGATGACCGCCCGCAAACAGCAAATCATCATCGCCACCGCCAGCCGCCTGTTCCGCGAATACGGCTTTGCCGCTGTGTCCGTGGGCAGAATCTGCAAAGAAGCAGCCGTCAGCCGCGTTACCTTCTACAAATATTATGGCGGCAAAAACGCGCTCTTGCGCGAAATCGTTACCGAACAGAAAGACCGTATCCGCGCCGAATTCGAAAGCCTGTTGGAACGGCGCTGCGGCCTGCGCGAAGTCGCTGAAACCGTGTTCGCCCTGCAAGGACAATCGTTTGAAGAACTCTATTCCGCCGCCTTTCTGCGCGACATCGGAGAGAACGACGATTTGGAGCTAGAACGATTTTTCAAGGAACTGGACGAAGAAAAATACGCCTTCATGCGCTATTTCTTTCACACCCTGCAAAGCCGCCGCCTGATTGCTCCCAATTTGCCGGTGGAACTCATCGACCTGTTCATCCGTCAGGCGGACGTATTGATGCGCCATCCGAGACTGACTGCGCTCTATGCCGCGTCGCCGCAAAAGCTGCCGCAGGATGTATTGGGCTTGTTGTTACACGGTTTGGCCGGTGAACAATCCAAAAGAAAAGTTTGATGAGGCCTAATTGCGTCAAACAGGTGTTTAGGCCGGGCGCGATATCCGACTTTTTCTATTTATCCGAACGATTTTTCAGATTCTTTCCGTTTCCCGAATAATCTGTTTATACACTTCCGTACTTACCTTAGCCGTGCGTTGTTGGGTTCTGAAATCCACATAGACCATGCCGAAGCGGCTGCCGTAGCCGGAGAACCATTCCAGTTTGTCGTGGCTGAACCAGACATGGCTGCCCGCAATGTTTGTACTTCCTGTCATCGCTGCTTTCATCGCGGCGATGTGGGCGGCGAGGTATCGGCTGTGTTTTTCGTCGTGCACTTGCTTGTCTTGCAGTTCGTCGTTGCCCGGGAAGCTGGCGCGCCGTTTTCGGTGATGATGACGGTCGGGTTACCCCATTCGTCGCGGATGTGCAGCAGGAGTTGTTTGAACAGGTCGGGGCGTACTGCGGCGTTGAAGGCGACTTCGGCGCCGCCGTCGGCAACTGAATTTCCGGGGCGTAGTCGCTTGCTGCGTCTTGCCGCGCGCGGATGTAGAGCGGGGCGTCGCGGTTAGGAGCAGAAGGAATGCGCTGCCAAGCGGGATAAATGCTGGGTTTTGTTGCTGTCGCGATTATTAAACCCTTTCTCGCTGCGCGAGATTGCGAGTTTCCCCTCACATCCGCCGGGTACCCGCAAAAGCGCAAGCTTTTTCGTGGGACGCGGCCACTGGGAGGACGGGCTTTTTCCTCACTCCAACCCCTTTGCTTTCAGCCAGTGGGCGAGGTGGTCGGCCACTTGTGCGTTGTTCGTGTCGCTGAAGATGAAGTGGGTGTTGCCCTTGATGCCGATTTTCGGCAGGTGGACGAGTTCCGCACGGCCGCCGTGTTTGTTGACGGTTTCGACGAACTGTTGCGCCATTTTCATGCGGATGTACCACTGCTCGCCGCCCTGGGTGCCGTCGAGGTGGTCGGGGATGTAGTCGCCGAAATAGATGATGATGGGGAGGCGGGTCAGTTTGGCGAATTGTTCCGGCGGCACGGTGAGTGGTGCCACGTCGCCGAATTTGCTTTCCAGTTTCGGCGGCGCTTCGCCTTCCGGGAAGTAGAACGCGCCCGGCTCAAAAGCGACGACGGCCTGCACTTTGTCCGTCGCCATCGCCGTCGTCCAGCCGATGATGCCGCCCGCCGAGTGGGTCACGAAGACGCCGCCGCCGGTTTTGTCAAAGAGTTTGACCATGCTGTCGGTAATCACGCCCGCGTCGAAGGCGCCGGTGTCCGGCATCATCATGCGGAAGAATTGTTCTTGTGCCGCAGGGTCTTTGGGGAAGGCGACGCCGTCGTTCATCTTCGGATAGACGCCGATGCGGAATTGCGCGTACCAGAACTGGTCGTCCGGCGTTGCGCTGATGTCGGCGGCGACGGTGCTTTGTCCCGCCTGGCCGCGTCGGGGCTGGTCAACCAGATAGACGGGGTAGTGTTTGTGCAGGAAGAGCTCGTTGAAGCCGGGGCGTCCGTCCGGCGTGGTCATCCAGCCGCGCGCCGACTGGCCGTAGCCGTGCAGGAAGACGAGCGGCGTTTTTTTGGCGTCCGCCGGGATTTGGTAGAAGACGCTGGCGTGGTCGCCGTGCAGGGTCATGCCGCCGGCGGCAATGGCGGCCTTGTGCGCGTCCCAAAAGGCGCCGCCGCTGCGCGCGGCAATTTCTGCCGGGATCGGGGTGTAGCTGCCGGGCGAGGTTTTCACGGTGCCGCCGACGGCAAAGCTGCCCTGTTCGGCGAGGGTGAGCGGCGCAGCGGTGGCGGTTTGTGCCGCGATAATGGCGACGATGGCGGCGGTTAGCAGGGTTTTGATCTGCATGGGGTTTCCTTGTGTGTTGGGGAGAGGGCTATTGCAATTTCAAGCCGTCCAGCACTCGCTGCGCGCGGGCGCCGTTGTCGCTGTTGACTATTTTGATGGCGTCCACGATTTTCTGCAATTCGGCGCTACTCACGCCGAGGCTATGCGTGTTTTTCATATGTGAGCCAAGCTGCGCTTCCACGCCGTCGCCGAGCGAGGCGATGGTGGCGAGGACGACGATTTCGCGGTCGGTGTAGGAGAGGACGCCGCGCCCGAAGAGGTAGCCGAAGAGGTTGGCTTTCAGCGCGTAATCCATGCCTTCGCTGTCAAACAGCACGCCTTCGGTGGCGCGGGCGGAGCCCAGGTTGACGAGCGTTTGCACGCCGCGCGCGTAGCTGTTTTCGGGGTCGGCGGAGCGAGCGGCGGTGAATCTTTGCAATAACGGAAACATGATCACACCTTGGCGATGTCGAGACTTTCCCGACAGGATTTTCGACGATACGCGTGCGCAGGGGATGAGGCGTTAAGTTTGCGCTGAGGTATGAAAGGCCCCGGTGGCTATTCGGGGGGGCGGATACTCGTCATTCAAAAGCCTCACACGCCTGCGCGAATTGTTAAGCGGTTCCTTTTATGGCGCTTTCCAATAATTTATAACCCATAAAGCCAAGTAATGCGCCCGCAACCTTGTCAATATAATAGGCCATCTTGCCGAACGTATTGCGCACCCGTTGCTGCGATAAGACAAAAATAATCATCACGTCCCAGGCGAATACCAGCAGCGTCATCCAAATCCCTAAACCGACGGTTAGGCTTATCGTAATTCGCGGTGTAAGTATTACGGAAAACAGGCTTAAATAAAAAATAATGTTTTTCGGGTTAGATAAGCCGGATACGATACCGAGTAAAAATTCTTTAAAAAACGACGGCGCACTTTTATTGCCGAAAATAATTTGCGCTTGCGCTAAAAAAGCATAATCGCTGCGGCGCGCTTTAATGGCGTGGTACGCGATATACAGCAGGAACAATCCGCCGACGATTTTCAGGGTAATCATCAGCCACAAGGAATGGGCGATGGCAGAGCCTACCCCGATAATACAAAGCGTAATATAGACGCCGTTTGCCAGCGCAATTCCTAATGCGACGCCGATGGCACGGCGACGGGTATTGCGCAGCGCGCTGCGTACAACCAGCAGAAAATCGGGGCCGGGACTAATTAATGCCAGGAAATGGGCAATAACAACGGTGGTGATAACGGAGATGATTTCTGTCATATGATTTCCTGATTCTGAATCTTAAGAATAACTACGCATCCGGATACCCGAAATGACCTCTCAAGGTAAATGTGATTCGTATTCCCCAAACGGATATGTATGCCAGCCGGGGCGGATGAGGGTGTAATCGAGGTCGGAGGCTTCGACAATCGCCGCGCTTTGTTTATAAGGATCAAGCACCGCACCGTGGTTCCCGCCCGTCTCGTTATAAATGCTCATCGAACTGACCTAAATCAGCCGCCTGACCCCCGCCGCGTCCATCGCCGACACCGTGCTTTTGGCCAGCGCGGGCAGATTGCCGGCAAGACCGGCATAAACCAGCGACTGCCCGGCAAGCGCGGCGGTGAGCCGCGCCGTATCCAGCACGTCGCCTTCGACGACAGTTACCCGCTCGGACGAAAGCGCGGCGAGACGGGCAGCATTGCGCACATACAAAGAGAAGCGGGTGTCGGTTTCGGCGAGCAGCACGGGAATGACCGCGCGGGCGAGACTGCCGCTCGCGCCGAGCATCAGGATGTGTTGTGGGGACATGGATAGGCTCCGTTAATGGGTTCGGTGGGATTGTATAGTCGTTGCAAATAGAACTGATGCTGCGTTGGCTCGCCTCGCCGTATTACACATACTGTCTTCGGTTTATTGCCTAGGATAAAAAATAATTGTTTCAGCTATAGCCGATCCATTCTTTGAACTGCTGCCCCATGAATACCCGCTGCGGGTTGCCGCGTTCCACTTGGTAGAGTGATTTGTGGGCGCCGGCGGCGTGCTGTTGCAGGGCGCTTTGGTGGTGCTCCGCCAGCTTAAGGGCGAGCAGCTCGAGCGCGCGTTTTTTGTTGGCGTGCTGGCTGCGTTCGCTTTCAACGCGCACGGCGATGCCGCTGGCTAGGTGTACGGCGCGCACGGCGGATTCGGTTTTGTTTACATGCTGGCCGCCTTTGCCACCGGCGCGGCAGGTTTGAAACTCGATGCCGCTATCGTTGGGCAGCTCGGGGATTTCAGGTAGCCTGAACACGCCGATATACCAATTTTTGCGCGGGTGTTGTGGCCGCAGCGGGCTGGGGCAGACCCATTGCAGGGTGCCGAGCCAGCGTCCAGCCAGGGCTTCGGCGTTTTTGCCGTTGAATTTGAGCACGGCGGAAAGGATGCCGTACTGGCTTGGCGTTTCTTCCAACAGCTCGGCCTGCACGCCGGCCTGTTCGGCTTCGCGCAGTATCTGCCGCAGGGCGAAAGCGGCAAACATCTGGCATTCGGCCGGGCCTTGAGCGGTGGAGATTTGCAGGTAGATCATGCTTTGTTTCCTTTCATTTTCGGCCGGAAGGAGCGTCTGACATCGAATCCCTTGTTGCCGATTTTGTCTTTGTCGGGCACGGGCGGGCTGGTTTCGGCTTCGCTTTTGAGCTGCGATAAATATTCGCAAAGGTGCTGCCACACGATATCGGGGTCGAAATAGACGCCGAGGCCGGAGAGCTGGGGGTTTTCGGCAAAATCCTGGCGGCTGTCGAGCCGGGTGGGGCGGTGCGGGTCGGCATAATAGGCGAGCAGCAACGGCACTCGGCGGTGGGCGGCAATGCTCGGCTGGCTGCGGTTGCAGCGGCTGGGGCTGAAATCGGGTTCTTGGAAGTGCTGATACCAAGTCCAGTAGTAGTTGCCGAATTGCGGCAGGCAGAATTTGCTCCCGTCGAGAAATCGCACCATGCGCAGAGAGAGGTGGTGCCGGCGGGGTTGCAGATACA